>Ga0335081_10010512_pt1 | contig 14964 bp, 12 predicted proteins | sample Lox_Sample_35_FD_206713 | JGI IMG/M metagenome (GOLD analysis project Ga0335081, IMG submission 206713) | Soil microbial communities from Loxahatchee National Wildlife Refuge, Florida, United States - Lox_Sample_3.5 | ecosystem: Environmental > Terrestrial > Soil > Wetlands | place: USA...
GCTTCGCCGCGGTCCGGGTCGCGCTTGGCCGCCCGGACCAGCAGCGGCACCACCACGCTGGTGAAGATGCCGCCGAGCATCAGGTAGTAGACGGTGTTCGGCAGCGTGTTGGCGTTGTTGTACGCGCTGTTGAGCGCGCCGAGGCCGACCGCGTAGACCAGGATCAGGGTGCGCAGGAACCCGGTGCCCCGGGAGACCAGGGTGCCGATCGCCATGCCGGCGCCGGAGCGGATCAGGCTCGACCGCGGGGTGGCGCGCGTCCCCGGCGACCTGGGCGGCCGCGGACCCCCAGGCGGACCCCCAGGTGGGCTCCCCGGCCGCTGGCCTCCGGGCGGGCCCTCCGGCGGCCCGCCGGGCTCGCCCGGAGCCGGACGATACCCCGGCTGCGGATACCGCGGCCGTACGTCATCGGGCGGCCGGTACTCGCCCGGCCGGGGCACTCGGCGCCAGCCGGACGGCGCCTCCACCGTGCCGGACGGGTCGGCCGGGGTAAACCGCGGGGTCCGGAGCGGCCGCGCGGGCGGGGCGGGCCAGCCCAGCGCCAGCGGCAGCGTGGTCTCGGCTGGGCTCGGGCCGCCCGGCATCGGCCCTTCGAGCGGCGGCAGCGGATCGGCGACGGCGCGGCGGTTGTAACCGGGCAGCCCCGGCTCGTCCGGGCCCGGCTCGTCCGGGCCCGGCTCAGGTGTCGTCGGCCCAGCGTCGTGCATCGGCCAGGTCATCCGGTGCCTCCGTCGGGTGTTGCGCGCTGCTGGTGCCTGTCACGACGCTACCTGGTATTTCCGCATCTTCGGGGACAACCTGGGTGTCCGGGTGCAGCCACCGCCGGACGCCGCGGAACACCGAGGTCAGGATCAGGACGCCGATCGCGGCGCCGATGAGGAACAAGATCGTGCGCCCGTACCTGGTGGACTCGACCGTGAGGGAGGTCGAGGGGAGCGACAGCGACTTGCCGTTCGCGGTGGTGAGGCTCAGCTGGATGGCGGTCGGCCCGATGGGAGCCGAGGTCACCGGCAGCCTGAAGGTCACCGCTTGCTGGGGCTGGACCGTGGTCAGGTTCTGGAAGCGGCCCACGGTCAGCTGCGAGGTCCGGCCCGGCACGTCGACCACGGTGGCGATCAGCCGGACCTGGATGGCGTGATGCGACCCGTTCTGGATCGACACCGGTACCGGCCCGGACGAGCCGCCCATCGGTACCTGCTGCGCGGCGATGATCTGGATCCGGCTCTCCTCGCCGCTCATGAACGCGGACAGCTTGTCGGCCAGGGCCAGGCCCTCGGTCTCCCCGCCGCTCCGCCAGGCCGACGATTCGGTGACGGTCAGGGCCTGCTCGAGACCCTGCACGTAGGGAGTGGAGGCCTGGTAGAGCAGGTCCTTGTAGACGCCGAGAGCGGTGCTGACCGTGGCCACCGTGCTCAGGTAGCTGCTGCTGAGCTCACCCGGGCTGTCCCGGTTGGCCGGCGGGGACTGGCGGCTGATGCCGCGCTCGCTGTCCGGGGCCCCGGCCAGGCTGCCCAGCGCGGTGGGCGTCAGCCACGGCGTGCTGGTGGTCTCGCTGAGCAAGGTGCCGGCCAGCGCGGCCGACGGGCTCCAGTCCTGCGGCGGGTCCACCACGATGGACCGGTCCGAATCCGGCGCCTCGGCGGCGATCATCGCGGTCTCGGCGAGGAACCGCTGGCTGACCGCGAACTGCGTGCTCGCCGGGAGGACGCCGGAACTGGTGTCGCCCGCGGCGAGCACCCCGGTCAGCACGTGGTCGCCGAGCAGGACGGTCATGGTCAGGCCGTCCGGGGTCCGGATCGAGGTGACCGCGTCGTCCTCGAAGACATTGGGGTTGGTGGGCGGCATCTCGTTGCTGTCCAGGACCACCGCGCCGATGTGCTGGGCGGTGGCCAGGTTGGTCAGCACGCTGAGGTCGGCCGTCCCGCCGGCGGGGAGCGCGATCGACGGACCGAACGATCCGTGCAGCACGTCGCCCGCCACCGCGTAGCCCATGGTGTAGGCGCTGGTGATGTCCGCGGTCAGCCCGCTGTGCACCAGCGCGGAGACGTCCACGTTGGCGTAGGGCGTGATCACGGTAGGCTGCCCAGCGGTGATCCCCCGGAGCGCGGACAGCCACGTCCGGGCCGCCTTGCTGGCCGGCTCGTTGACGGCGCCGCTGCAGCCGGACCCCGAATCCACCTGGTAGGCCTTGGTCATCGTGTTCACGTCGCTGAGCAGCGCCGGGTCGATGACCCAGGTCAGGTGCGCGCCGGGATTGGCCTCACCGGCCCCGAGCAGGGCCGCCAGCCGGCCTCCCGGCGCGAGGCTGGCGGCCAGGTCGTTGCTGGTCAGCGCGGAGCAGACCTGGTGGTGCGGCTGGTCGATGAGCGGCCAGACCCACGCGATGTCCAGCGGGCGGGCCAGGCCGGCCTCCTGCTGCCCGGGCCAGAACGGCAGCAGCGTCTGGTCCACGTCCAGCACGTCGCCCTGGGTGTCGTTGAGCTGGGCGGCGACCGGATAGACGCCGAACTGGGTTATGCCGATGGTGTCGACCTGGAAGGAGGCGTGCCATGCGACGGTGCCCCCGGGCCGCAGGCTGGCCGACAGGAAGAAGGGGGTGCCGGCCTCTTCCAGGCTCGCGCCGGTGCCGTGGCTCACGTACCCGTCCATCGCGTCCCGGGTCTGGAAGCGTGCCGGCGAGGTCCACAGCTGGACGTCCAGCCCGGTCTTGGCCTGGCTGGTGCCGTTGCTGACCGTGCCCGTCACGGTGACCGTGTCGCCGGGCCTGGCCGTCTGCGGGGTCATCGAGTCGATGGCGACCGACACCCGGCCGGCCTGCACGACCTGGCCGGCCGGGGATGCCGGGGATGCCGGGGATGCCGGGGATGCCTGCGCCGGGGTGGCCAGAGCCAGCACGGCGGCCAGCGCGGCCAGCACGGCGACGGCAGCGGCGAGGGAAAGGATCCGCCGCGAGATGTCCGCCGGTAGCAAGCCGTGCACACTTGGAATGGTATTGCCGATCTCAACCTGACCTGTGCGTTACCCTCAATGGCCGTGTCCCTGAGCAACGAACAGCGCAGAGCTGCCGCCGCGCTGCTGCGTGAGCGCGTGCCCGAAGTCGCTGACATCGGCCGCCTGTTCGCCCGGCACGGCTATGAGCTGGCCCTGGTCGGCGGTCCGGTCCGGGATGTGTTCCGCGGCGTGCCGCCCAGCGACCTGGACCTGACCACCGACGCCACCCCGGAACAGGTCCTGGCCGTCGTGGATGGCTGGGCCGACGCGATCTGGACGGTCGGGATCGCGTTCGGCACCGTGGGCCTGCGCAAGGGCAGCCTGATCTTCGAGGTCACCACCTACCGCAGCGAGCAGTACCGGGCCACGTCCCGCAAGCCCGACGTGCGGTACGGCCGGTCCCTGGAGGAGGACCTGGGCCGGCGGGACTTCACCGTCAACGCGATGGCGGCCAGGCTGCCCGGCTACGAGTTCGTCGACCCGTTCGGCGGCCTGGAGGCGCTGAAGGAGAAGGTGCTGCGCACCCCGGGACGTCCCGAGGACTCCTTCAACGATGACCCGCTGCGCATCCTGCGCGCGGCCCGGTTCGCGGCCAAGCTGGGGTTCACCGTCGCCGGCGAGGTGCGCGCGGCCATGACCGAGCAGGCGGGCCGGCTGAAGATCGTCTCCACCGAGCGCATCACCGCCGAGCTGACCAAGCTCATGCTCGCCCCCGATCCCGCGCTGGGCATCGACATCCTGGTCCGGACCGAAGTCGCCGAGCAGGTGCTGCCGGAGGTGTCCCGGCTCCGGCTGGAGGCCGATGAGCATCACCGGCACAAGGACGTCTACCAGCACAGCCTTACCGTGCTGCGGCAGGCCATCGAGCTGGAGCCGCACTACGGGCTCCAGGACGACCTGATCGTGCGGCTGGCCGCGCTGCTGCACGACATCGGCAAGCCGCGGACCCGGTCGCTGCTGCCCGACGGGCGAGTCGCGTTCCACCTGCACGAGGTGGTCGGCGAGAAGCTGGCCCGCCGTCGGCTCACCGAGCTGCGCTTCCCGAACGACGTGGTGCGCGACGTGTCCAAGCTGGTCGAGCTGCACCTGCGGTTCCATGGGTACGGGGAAGGCGACTGGACCGATTCGGCGGTGCGCCGGTACGTCCGGGACGCCGGGCCGCTGCTCACCCGGCTGCACGTGCTGACCAGAGCCGACTGCACCACCCGTAACCAGGCCAAGGCGCAACGGCTGGCCCGCGCGTACGACAGCCTGGAGGAGCGCATCGCCGAGCTCAGCGAGCAGGAGGAACTGGGCCGGATCCGGCCGGAGCTTGACGGCCACGAGATCATGCGCATCCTCGGCCTGGAACCGGGCCCGCTGGTCGGGAGGGCCTACGATTTCCTGCTCGAGCTGCGCATCACCCGCGGCGAGATCGGCCGGGAGCAGGCCATTCAGGAACTACTCGGGTGGGCCGCGGACGAGGGGATCTCCCCGTCGGCCCCGGACCCCGGACCTGACTCCGAGCCCGAGCCCGGCGAGGAGCCAGCTGACGAGCCCGGCGAGGCGCCCGGCGAGGGCTGACGCCTGGGCTGAGCCAGCCAGTACGCCCCGGCCAGGATCGCGTACCCGGCCGCCACCAGGCCGATGATGGCCGGGGAATGCCCGTCGGACGGCATGAACGCCGCGCTCAGCGCGGCCCCGGCGACGTAGGTGACGTTGAACATCATGTCGTAGAAGGCGAACACCCGGCCCCGGTAGGCGTCATCGACCTCCTCCTGCAAGATCGTGGTGGCGCAGATGGCCACGCCCTGCCGGGTGAGGTACAGGCCGAACCCGATGGCCAGGTAGGCGATCTGGTTGAAGGTCTCGCCCAGCACGCCGGTTATCACCGCGCTGGCCAGCAGCAGCAGCGTGATCCAGGCCGGCTTGGACAGCCGTCTGGTGACCGGCGGGGTGATCACCGCCGCGCACGCGTAGCCGATCCCGGACGCGATGACCAGCCCGCCCAGGTGGCCCTCGGCCGTGCCCACGCTGGAGCGGTAGAAGTAGTCCCGGTACAGCAGGATCGACATCAGGAACAACGGCCCGAACAGGAAGCTGAAGCCGCCGGTCGCGCCGAGCGCGGTCGCCGGGCCGCGCCGCCTCATCACGTACCGCGCGCCCTCGGCCAGCCCGGCGGCGACCACGGCCAGCTCGCTGAGCAGCCGGGCCGGCCCCGGCTGCCCGGGGGCCCGGACCGGCCCGAGCAGGTCGCGGGCCATGGTCGCCGCGACCAGGCTGGCCGCCACGTAGCAGCCGCCTCCGAACAGCAGCGTGACGGCCGCGCCGCGCTCGGTGTTGCCGGCGGCCACGTTCAGGCCGAGCGCCACGAGACCGCCCAGCGTGGCCATGATGCCGCCTGCCGTCGGCGACACCGAGTTGGCCATCACCAGCTTGTCCTCGGCGACCACGTGCGGCAGCGCCGCCGACAGCGAGGACAGGAAGAACCGGTTCACGCCCAGCACGAGCAGCACGGCGACGTACAGCGGGGCGCCGTGGCTGCCCGCCGCCATCAGCGCGGCGGTCAGCACCACGAACGCCGACCGGAGCACCGCCGACCAGACCAGGATCTGGCGCCGGGACCAGCGGTCGATGAACACCCCGGCGAACGGCCCGATCAGCGAGTACGGCAGGTACAGGGCCGCGAAGGCGGCCGCGCCCGCCGCCGGGCTCGGGAAGCTCGAGGCGTTGAAGAACACGTACGTGCCGACCCCGGCGGTGACGATGCCGTCCCCGGTCTGCGAGACCAGCCGGGTGGCGAACAGCCGCCGGAAGTCACGCTCGGCCAGGACGACGCGCAGGTCGCCGAGGAACGTGGAACGGCCGCTCGCTGCCACCTGTCCAGCTTAGATCCCGGCCCGGCCTGCCGCTTAGCGGGCGACCTCGCCAAGGATGAACTTCTCCACCAGGTCGCGGCACACGTCGTCGCCGTACTGCTCCGGCGGCGACTTCATGAAGTACGAGCTCGCCGACGTCACCGGCCCGGCGATGCCCCGGTCCAGCGCGATCTTGGCCGCCCGGACCGCGTCGATGATCACGCCCGCCGAGTTCGGCGAATCCCAGACCTCGAGCTTGTACTCCAGGTTGAGCGGCACGTCGCCGAACGCCCGTCCCTCCAGCCGCACGTACGCCATCTTGCGGTCTTCCAGCCAGGGCACGTGGTCGGACGGGCCGATGTGCACGGCCGCGCGCTCCATCTCGTGCGGGATCTGCGAGGTGACCGCGCGGGTCTTGGAGATCTTCTTCGACTGGAGCCGGCTGCGCTCCAGCATGTTCATGAAGTCCATGTTGCCGCCGAAGTTGAGCTGGTACGTGCGCAGCAGCTCGACCCCGCGGTCCTCGAACAGCTTGGCCAGGACCCGGTGGGTGATGGTGGCGCCGACCTGGGACTTGATGTCGTCGCCGATGATCGGCACGCCGGCCTCGGTGAACTTCGCGGCCCATTCCGGGTCCGACGCGATGAACACCGGCAGCGCGTTCACGAACGCGACGCGGGCGTCGATCGCGCACTGGGCGTAGTACTGGTCGGCCTGCTCGGATCCGACCGGCAGGTAGGACACCAGCACGTCGGCGCCGGTCTCGATGAGCACCCGCGCGACGTCAACGGGCGGCTCGTCCGACTCGGTGATGATCTCGCGGTAGTACTCGCCCAGGCCGTCCAGGGTGGGACCGCGCTGGACGATGACCCCGGTCGGCGGCACCTCGGCGATCTTGATCGTGTTGTTCTCGCTGGCCACGATGGCCTCGGCCAGGTCGGCGCCGACCTTCTTGGCGTCCACGTCGAACGCGGCGACGACCTGGACGTCACTGACGTGATAGGGGCCGAACCGGACGTGCATGAGGCCGGGAACCCTGGTGCCGTCGTCGGCGTCCTTGTAGTACTCCAGTCCCTGCACCAGGGAGCTGGCGCAGTTGCCCACCCCCGCGATGGCGATGCGCACCTTGCCCATCAGGTTGACTCCTTATCGGATATGTTTGCCGGTCCGCCGGCCTGCCGCTCGGAGGCGATCAGCTCGTTCAGCCACCGGACTTCTCGTTCCACTGACTCCAGGCCATGTCGGTGCAGTTCCAGGGTGTAGCTGTCCACGCGCTCCCTGGTTCGCGTCAGAGCCGCCCGGATGGACTCCATGCGTTCCTCGAGCCGGCTGCGCCGGCCCTCGAGGATCCGGAGCCGTACGTCGGCCCTCGTCTGCCCGAAAAACGCGAAGTGAACCCCGAACCCGTCGTCCTCCCACGCCGCGGGACCGCCCTGGCCGAGCAGGTCCTGCAGCCGTTCCTTGCCGTCGGCGGTCAGCCGGTACACCTTCAGCGCCCGCCGGTTGGGCCGCGGCCGGCCGGCCGCGGTGGTACGGGTCGGCTGGGCGGCCTCGTCGTGCTCCTCGGCGATCAGCCCGGCGGCGAGCAGTTCGTGCAGGCACGGGTACAGCGACCCGTAGGAGAGCGCGCGGAACAACCCCAGTACGTTGGTGATCTGCTTGCGCAGCTCGTAGCCGTGCATCGGCGTCCTGTGCAGCAGCCCGAGCACGGCGAGCTCGAGCACTGCGGACTTGTTACGCCCCATGCTGGCCCCCTGGCGTCCGCTCCGTTCCAATCGGGTGTATCCGCGCGATGCGTCGAGACGATACTTCGGTTCGCTAGATCGCCTCGATGCATCGAACCGATACATCTGGATAATATGTGCCGGTTCGCCCCGCCGCAACCTGGTGCGGGGCCGCGCCCGCCGCAACTTGGTGCACACGGATCACATCCGGACTCGGCTACGACGCGGTAACGACGTACTCTGGCGAATATGACGTCTAGGCGTTCCGTCGTGGACTACGGGCTGGCCCGCCGGGCCACCCTCGCGTCCGTGTACTCCGGGCACACGACCGTCGCCGACGTCTGCGACGCTCATCCGTATCTGCTGCGGGCGGCCAAGTTCCACGGCGAGGCTACCGAGGACCGCTGCCCGATCTGCCGGAAGGCCAAGCTGACCCACGTCACCTACGTCTACGGCGACGAGCTCGGCCAGTACGAGGGACGGGTGAAGAAGACGCGTGAACTGGCCGAGATGGCCGCCGAATACGGCGAATTCCGGGTGTATGTGGTCGAGGTCTGTCAGAGTTGTGGGTGGAACCATCTCGCTTCCTCTTACGTTCTCGGCACTGGCGAGCCCGCCGTACGCCGGAGGCGGCGTGCGCGGACTAGCCAGTGAACTCCGGAGCCACGAGGTAACGTGTGAGTTCGGCGGGTTCCGGATGTCCGGACCCGTCGCTAGGTAGAGGCCGCTTTCCGCCAAGCCGCGGCCTCCGAGCCACCAGCGAGGACGCGTGAGCAGCAAAGCTGATGACTTTGACGTTCGGTATCGCGACGGGCGGGACGGCCGTGCCTGGGGAAACGGGGCCAGCGAGGCGGACGGCGGTTACGCCGGCGGGGACTACGGCCAGGATCAGGGGGCCCTGGGCGGAACGGTCGACTACGACCTCGGCTACGACGCCAACGGCTGGGACACCCAGGGCTTCCGCAGCCCCGAGGCCGGCTATCTGGACAACCACGAGACCGCTCAGCTGGGCAGCGGCGTACGCACGGCCCCGCCACGGGAACCGCCACGGGAAACCCGGCGGGAACCCCGCCGGGAAAACGGCCGGGGCGGCAGCCATGCGCGCACGGCCAGCCCGCAGCAGACCGAGCAGCTGAACTGGGCCCAGCAGGCACCGGGAAGCACCGGCGCCTGGCTCCCCGGCGAATCCGGCCAGCCCGGTCCGCGGGGTCCGCGGGGTCCGCGGGGTCCGCGGGGTCCGCGGCAGAAGATCAAGGGCAGCTGGTGGCGTCACTGGACCTGGCGGAAGGCCCTGGGCGTCGTGCTCGGCCTCATCGGCGCGTTCATCATCCTCGTCACCGTCGTGATCGCCATGGCCTACGAGAGGACGCCGGTCCCCACCGATGCCATGGCCGCCACCGGCTACGCACAGTCCGTCGTCTACTCCAGCAACGGCACCCTGATCGGGCGGTTCGGCAGCACGGACCGGCAGGAGCTGCCCTACAACGAGATTCCGCAGAACATCATCAACGCGGTGCTTGCCGCCGAGGACCGGCACTTCTGGACCGAGGGCGGCGTCTCGCCCACCGCCATCCTGCGGGCCGCCTTCGCCGACCTCACCGGCAACGGCAGCTCGCTGCAGGGCGGCTCGACCATCACCCAGCAGTTCGTCAGGAACTACTACCAGGGGATCGGCACCCAGCAGACGGCCAGCCGCAAGATCAAGGAGATCTTCGTGGCGATGAAGGTCGCCAAGGAGAAATCCAAGCAGTGGATCCTGACTAACTACCTCAACACGATCTACCTGGGTCAGGGCGCCTACGGTATCCAGGCCGCGGCGGAGACGTACTTCGGCAAGCGGGTGGACCAGCTCAGCGTGGCCCAGGACGCCGTGATCGCCGCCCTGATCCAGCAGCCGAGCCTTTACCCGCTGCCGCAGTACCGCCCCCAGCTCGAGGCCCGCTGGAACTACGTGGTCACCGGCATGGTCCAGATGGGAAACCTGTCCTCGGCCCAGGCCGCGACGCTGAAGTTCCCGGCCATCGGGGACCACGTGGCCCAGACCGTCGGCACTGCGGTCTGGGACCCCTACATCCTCAACATGGTCCGTACCGAGCTGGAGAACACCTACCACTTCACCGAGGCGCAGATCGACAACGGCGGGTACGTCATCACCACGAGCATCAGCGATTCGAAGATGGCCGCGCTGTACCAGGCGGTCAGCCAGAACGAGGCGCAGATCGACGAGGACAGCACCCTGTATCCGTTCAAGGAGTACATGCACGTCGGCGCGGTGCTCGAGGATCCGGCGACCGGTGAGATCCAGGCCCTGTATCCCGGCCCGGGCTTCCCCGGCTGGAAGGAGAACGGCACCGGGCCCGTCCTGACCGCCAAGGAGTGCAGCGTCAAGGCGATGGACTGCGAGTGGAACATGGCCACCCAGAACCGGGAGCAGGTCGGCTCCTCGTTCAAGCCCTACATCCTGGCCGCCGCGGTCAAGGAGGGGATGAACGTGCAGACCAGCACGCTGGACGGCTTCAACCCGCTGTACATCCCGCCGGACACCGCGCCGACGGTCTACGCCACCAGCGTCCAGGCCGACGCGCCCGCGGAATCGCACATCGTCACCAATGACTCGGCCGGGGAGAGCGGGCCGTTCACGCCGCAGATGGCCATGGCCGAGTCGATCAACACCGCCTACTCCGACCTCTGGCACGTGGTGGCCGGCCAGGGCAACGACAGCACGCCCAACAACATCGGCAAGATCGCCCAGCTGTTCGGCGTGAACACGAACGCGGCCGGCATCACCGGTTCGGACGACTTCCAGGACCAGTACGGCGTCACGCTGGGCGTAGCCTCGCTGACCGTCGAGGAACAGACCTCGATGCTGGCCACCATCGATGACAACGGCGTCTACCACGACCCGCACCTGATCACCAAGATCACGCAGAACAACGTGCAGACTCCGGTCATGATCACCAGCCGCCAGGTGTTCAGCAACAACCCGGCGCAGAACGCGGAAATGGACTCCCAGGTCCAGTACGCGATGTCCGAGGACACCGCGCCCTACGGCACCGCCCCGGTGGCCGCTATGAGCAACGGCCAGGAGATCATCGCCAAGACCGGCACCACGGAATACGCGCAGTCGGCGTTCTTCGTCGGCGCCATCCCGAGCCAGGCTCTCACCGTGGCCCTGTTCACCAGCGACCAGAACGACTGCAACCAGGAGGTCACGCCGTCCTGCGAGAGCCTGAACAACCTCGGCGGGAATTCGCAGGGAGGATACGGCGGCACCTGGCCGGCCACCATCTGGCACACCTACGCGGAGAACATGTTCGTCACGCTGGGGGTGGAGAAGTTCCAGCCGGTCATGTTCACCGGGTCCAAGTGGAACGAGGTGCCGCCGAACCTGCGCAACGCCGGCAAGAAGCACCCCAAGAAGAAGAACAACAATAACAACAACCAGAACCCGAACCCGGGCAACGGCATCCCGAGCCAGCCGGCTGGGGGCGGGAACCCCAACCCCTACCCCACGTACTCCTGTGACCCGCAGGTGGTGACCTGCAACCCGAACGCCCCGACCGGTGACGGCAGCACCCAGTCGGTGAGCGCCACCGAGGCGGGCGCCGCGGTGGGCGGCGTCTTCGCCGCTCTCCCCGCGGCCTGCCTGTGGGTGCGCCGCCGCACGCGCAAACAAGCCGGCCAGCGCGGTTAGATAGGAGGGTGGAAGACGCCCGGCCGGGCACTCTCCCGCCCGACGATCACCACGAGGTGAACTGGACGTGGCGGGAACGCCCGGCGCTCGTGGTCGCCCTGGGCAGCGCGACCGTGCTCGTCGCCGCGTCCGTGCTGGCCATGCTGCTCGCGTTCGCCGAGAAGGTGCCGTGCCGCTCGGGGGCCTGGAACTACTACTACAAGCAGTTCCAGGACTCCTGCTACACCGACATCTACCCGCTGTACTACACCGAGGGCCTGTACAACCGGCAGGTCCCCTACAGCGGGCACCCGGTGGAGTACCCGGTGCTGATCGGCGGCGCCATGCAGGCCGTGGCCTGGCTGGTCCGCGACGTCGACGCGGTGATCAGGGGCCGGGAGTTCTTCGACGTCACCGTGGGCCTGCTCGCGGTGTGCGCGCTGGTCGCCGTGCTGGCCACCGCGCGCGCGGCCGGCCCGGACCGGCGCTGGCAGGCGCTGATGGTGGCGCTGTCCCCGGCCCTGATCCTGAACGCGTTCGTCAACTGGGACCTGATCGCCATGGCGCTGACCGCGCTGGGCATCGCGGCCTGGGCGGCGCGCCGCGGCGTCTGGGCCGGCGTCCTGCTCGGCCTGGCCGTCGCGACCAAGTTCTATCCCCTCATCGTGCTCGGGGCGCTGCTGCTGCTGTGCCTGCGGGCGGGCCGGATGCGGGACTTCGCCAAGACCCTGGCCGCCGCCGCGCTGGCCTGGCTGGCGGTCAACCTGCCGGTCATGATCGCCGCGCTGCCCGGCTGGGCCACGTTCTACGTGTACAGCAAGGACCGCGGCGCCGACTGGGGCTCGGTCTGGTACATGTTCGAGTACTTCAACCTGCCCAAACTCGGGAACTACCAGCTCAGCGTGCTGAACGAGATGTCCGCGGCGGCGCTGGCCGTCGCCTTCGCCGCGATCGCCCTGCTCGCGCTGGCCGCGCCCCGCCGCCCCCGGCTGCCGCAGCTGTGCTTCCTGCTGCTGGCCGCGTTCCTGATGACGAACAAGGTCTGGTCGCCCCAGTACGTCATCTGGCTGGTGCCGCTCGCGGTGCTGGCCCGGCCGCGGCTGTGGCCGTACCTGCTGTGGCAGCTGGCTGAGGTCGGGTACTTCTTCGGCATCTGGGGCTACCTGATCTTCCAGTACCGCATCGACGGCCACACGTTCGCCGGCTATCAGGGCATCAGCACCGGGTGGTACTTCACCTTGCTGGCGGCCAGGTTCCTCACCGTAGCCCTGCTCGCCGCCTATGTGGTGCGGGACATTCTTTATCCAGAACGGGACGTGGTGCGTGCCCGCGGCCTGGACGACCCGGCCGGTGGTGTCCTGGACCAGGCCCCGGACCGGTTCCGGATCCGGCTCCCGCGGCCGGTCAGCCGCGCAGGCGCTGCTTCAGCCAGCTGACGTCGGCGGCCAGCCCGCCGTTTTCCTCCGGCGTCTCGCAGATGGCGGTCGCGCCCGCCGACCGGACCACGCCGAGCAGCAGCGCGGGGTCGATCGTCCCCGAGGCGATGTTGGCGTGCCGGTCCCGGCCCGAGCCGAACTCGTCGCGTGAGTTGTTGCAGTGCACCAGGTCGATCCGGCCGGTGATCGCCTTGATCCGGTCCACCGCCTCGGCCAGGTCGAGCCCGGCCGAGTTGGCGTGGCAGGTATCCAGGCAGAACCCGACGCTCTCGCGCGCGTCCCCGGCGCCCTCGGTCACCGCGTCCCACAGCCGGCCGATCGCGTCCAGGGTGCGGGCCATCGCGCCGTCCCCGCCCGCGGTGTTCTCGATCAGCATCGGCAGCGGCCGCTCGATACGCTCCACCGCCTTGCGCCAGTTCTCCAGGCCCTCGGCGAAGTCGACGCCCGCCGTGACGTGGCCGCCGTGCACGATCAGCCCCTTGGCCCCGATCGACGCGGCCGCCTGGAGCTGCTGGTCGAGCAGCTTCCGGCTGGGAATCCGGATCCGGTTGTTGCTCGTGGCCACGTTGATGACGTACGGCGCGTGGATGTAGATGTCCATGTCGGCGGCGGCGTAGGCGGCCCTGATGGCCTCGGCGTCGCCGCCGGGTATCACCGGGCCCTTCCAGCCCTGCGGGTCGCCCAGGAAGAACTGGACCGCATCCGCCCCGTAGGCGATCGCCTCATCGAGCGGGTTATCGACGTGAATATGAGCTCCGATGCGCGGCATGCACCGAGCCTATCCTCAGGCGACGAAGCCGCCCTTGGACAGGCCGATGGCCAGGCCCACGAAGCCGGCGATGATGCCGGCCACGATGAGCACGCGCTGGTTGCGCGTGGAGGAGAGCATCTGGGCGAACAGCCCGGCCAGGCACGCGAACAACCCGAGGGCGGTGGCCAGGACGTGCACCGCGGGAGCGGTATGCACGTTACGCACGACCAGCCCCAGGACGAACGACACCAGTCCGGCCACCAGCACCAGAATGGTCGTGACGTTCTCCACCGGGTGCGGCCGCCCGTCCGTGTTCAGGATGCTCGGACGTCGGCTGGTGCGCACCTCGCCTGCCATGGTGACCACCTCCTGGCTGTCACACCATGAACATATGTTTCCACGGCGGAGTTTTCCCTGGGGCGCGACCCCGGAATCCACAGGTTTGCCGCTGGTTCGCGCCGGGTCGGGCGGCCGGGTAAACTAGCGGCGCTGCGGACGACCCGGCCGGCACCAGCGTCGGCGTGTACCCGCGACACCTCCTGCCACGGAAAGACCGTGGCCGCATCAGTCCAGAGGAGGCTCAGGACGCTCATGCGCCATTACGAGATAATGATCATCCTCGACCCCAACCTCGAGGAGCGCACCGTACAGCCGTCGCTCGACCAGTTCCTCAAGGTCGTGACCGGCGGCGGCGGCAAGGTCGAGAAGGTCGACATCTGGGGCAAGCGCCGTCTCGCCTACCAGATCGAGAAGAAGTCAGAGGGTATCTACGCCGTCGTCGACCTGACTGCCGAGCCCGCCACGGTGCAGGAACTCGACCGTCAGCTCAACCTGAACGAGGCCATCCTGCGGACCAAGGTCACGCGGCCCGAGCACCACTGAGCGCGGATTCCCGCCATCTTCTACCCCTAGCCAGCAGCACTCGTTAGCGATCCGGAGTACCCCCATGGCAGCAGGCGACACGCAGATCACGATCGCGGGGAATCTCGTGGATGACCCGGAGTTGCGGTTCACCCCGGCCGGGCAGCCGGTGGCCCGGTTCCGGGTGGCCTCGACGCCCCGGTTCCGGGACAACAGCACCGGAGAGTGGAAGGACGGGGACAGCCTGTTCCTGACCTGCAACGTATGGCGGCAGGCGGCGGAGAACGTGGCCGAGTCGCTGACCCGCGGGATGCGGGTGATCGTCTCGGGCCGGCTGCGGCAGCGGTCGTACGAGACCAAGGAGGGCGAGAAGCGCACCGTGTACGAGGTCGAGGTCGACGACGTCGGCCCCTCGCTGCGGAACGCCTCGGCCAAGGTCAACCGGGTCGCCCGCTCCGGCGGCGACGGCGGGTACGGCGGCGGCCAGCGCAGCCAGGGCGGCCAGGGCGGCGGCCGGTCCTCCGGTGGCGGCCAGGGCGGCCAGGGCGGCTACGGTGGCGGGGATCCCGACCCGTGGGCCACCGACAGCCCCGGCGGCTACTCCGACGAACCGCCGTTCTAACGCGATAAGAGCCAGATAACACAAACCGACCATCCCCGCCGCAGGCGGGGCTCTGCTCAAGGAGCACCA
>Ga0335081_10010513_pt1 | contig 14963 bp, 12 predicted proteins | sample Lox_Sample_35_FD_206713 | JGI IMG/M metagenome (GOLD analysis project Ga0335081, IMG submission 206713) | Soil microbial communities from Loxahatchee National Wildlife Refuge, Florida, United States - Lox_Sample_3.5 | ecosystem: Environmental > Terrestrial > Soil > Wetlands | place: USA...
GCGGCATAAACCCAGGCGCTGGCGGCGAGCCAAGCGGCGCAGTAGAGATATCGACAGTGCGATAGCTCCGCAAAAACTCGTTGGTCGGCATTCGGAAGCCGAATTACCGAGTTTTTCAGCACTCTGTTCAGCCGGCGTCACAAACAGGCTCTCGTGACTTTTCAGCAGCCTCTTCAGCCGGCGGCACGTAGTGCGGCGGTTCACCGCCGCTGCCGCAGGGTACAATCGCCTGCAGAAGAATGAACGAAGACCTGCAATCCGGCAGCAACTTCGAAATTTTGTTCGACGACTCCGAGCCAAGCGCAATTGATCACGCCGGCTACACTCGCTACGGCAAGCTGGGATTTCCCCTGCCGCCGGCCGGCCGGCCGTGGATCTATACGAATTTCGTGCAGTCGCTGGACGGCATTACGACATTGCTGGGCAAGCATGCTTCCGGCGGCGAGATCTCACAATCGGCTGATGACCGCTGGCTGATGGATCTGCTGCGCGCTCACGCCGATGGTCTGCTCATGGGTATGAACACGCTGCGCGAGGAGCAGCGGCAGCGCGGCCCTGACAGCCGCGGCATCGTTTTCCGGGTGGTTGATCCCACATTGCGGGAGTTGCGCACCAGCCTCGGCAAAGGCCGCGAGCACAATATCTTCGTCACCAGCGCAGCCGATCTCGATCTCTCACGACACAAAGTCTTCGACGGCGATGTCGTCGATGCCGCAGTGTTGACATCGCCCGCCGGCGCCGAGCGTCTGTCCGCGCAGGGCAAGCATCCCCACGTTGCCATCATTGCCGCCGGCGAGAAAGAGAGTTTCGACTTGGCAGGCGCAATTGCGAAGCTGCGTGAGGAGCTGGGAATCCGGCACCTGCTTTGCGAAGGAGGTCCCACATTGTATGGCAGCCTGGCGAGACTCGATCTGGTCGATGAGAAGTTCATGACCGTCTCGCCGGTCGAAGTAGGACAAGTCGTCCCGCCCGAGCAGGAGCGCCTCGCCGTCGAGCAGACGGTCCGTGTGTTGGTGCGTCCGACAGTTTTCGGCGGAGTGGGATTCACCCGCGAGCACATGACGCACTGGCGATGGATGAGCTGCCGCAAAGCGGGCGATCACCAGTTCAATCGGTATCGCAGAAGGAGGGGCTAGAGGCGGGTGGCGAGGGATTAGGTTCACGGCCGGACTCCCGCGGTGTTAACGGCTAAGGGCTAACAGCTAATTGCTGCCTTTCTCACTTTGCCATCTCCAGCGCGCCTGCCGCCCGGTCCAATGCTGCGGTCAGGATCTGCAGCTGCTGTTTGGTCAGCGCCAGATCATTATTCTCGATCGCTTCATTCACACCGGGAATTACGACAGCGGCGTATCCCGTATGCTCCCCGGGAGCATAGATTGCGTGCTTGAACCACGGCCGGTTGGGCAAACCATCGACCAGAAAATTCCGCTCGGTATTGCGCAACACCAGATTCAACACTCCGGCGTCGCCGATCGAATTGCCTTGCAGCTTCATGAGAGCGGCGCCGGCATTCTGTATTCGCTCCGCCGCCTTGGCGGCGTCGGCGAAGGATGGCGCCTGATCGCCGAAGGCTGCCCTGGCCTTCGCTTCGGCTGCCTTCACATACTCGCTGATCTCCTTGCCGTAGTCCTCGTAGTTCAAGGGCAACACATCGGTCGAAGCCATGCGTATGGCCGCGATGCCGTAGTACCGCGCCATCTCCTGCTCGTACGCAAACGTCGGATCGCCAAACTTGGTGAACCATGCCAGGTTGTCGAAGGCGGAGTGATAAACGCCGTACGGGCCGCGCGACGTAATGTCCGCCGACGGCACTCCCAGATGATCCAGAAATGCGGTGTAATCCGAGCCGCTGCCCAAGTCACCTACCTTCACGTCTTTCGTCACCTGAGCCGCCGGTTCGCGGCTGGGAGCGCCGGAGATCTCTCCCGGCGCGTGATTGGCGCGCTCCCGCTGCTTCTCCTCCGCCACTTTCCACTGGTCGTACATGCTGCCGCCCTTGGGACTGGGCACCGATTTCGCCACGTCGCGCAGATACTGCTTCAAGCTGGGCACGGAGGACGCGCCGAAGTCGGGACCCGACACCCCGACGTCCATATTGAAGTAGGCGACCGCGCGCGAAAGATCTTTGGCATGCTGCTCGGCGAATTCAGTCGAGCCGATCAGCCCTTCCTCTTCTCCATCCCAGCTTGCGAAGACCAGCGTCCGCTTCGGCTTCCAGCCCGCCTTCAGCAACTGACCAATGCCATGCACCGCCTCCAATTGCGCCGCTGTACCGCTGCTGGGATCGACCGCGCCAAAGACCCAGGCATCCCGATGGTTGCCCAGGATGACCCACTCGTTCGGCAACTCCGCTCCCTTGACCATGCCGATTACGTCCCAGATTGTCACGTACTGATAGGCGAGCTTGACCGTCATGTGTACCTTCACCGGCCCGGGGCCAACGTGATAGGTGAACGGTAGCGCGCCCTGCCAGCTGCGCGGCGATTCCGGCCCGCCTAGGTTTGCCATGATCGGCGTGGCGTCGGCATACGACAACGGCGTCACCGGAATCCGCGGCAGGTCAGTCGCCTTGTCCGGCGGAGTGCGCTTGCTCTCCGGCAGATCCGGAAGGGAAGCGATGTCGGGCGTCGTGGGATCTCCCGGATAGCGGAACAGGTATTGCACCGATCCGCGCTGCACGCCCGTATCCGGGCGCCACGGACCTTTGGGATACTTGTCGCCCTTGAAGTAGCCGTCGTCCATCGGATCGGAGTAGAGGATCACGCCTGCCGCTCCGTACTGTGCGGCCATGAATGGTTTCACTCCGCGAAAGGTTTCTCCGTAGCGAACGATGACGATCTTGCCTTTCACATCGACGCCCATCTCCTTCAGCTTCTTGAAGTCTTCAGCCCGGCCATAGTTCGCGTAAACGACTGCGGCGGTGACGTCGCCGGACGGCGAGTACTCATTGAACGCGGGCAGGATTCTGGGGTCTTTCTGAAAAGGATCGTCGTTGACCCGTTCTGGCGACGGACCGTGCATGACCACGCCTTCCGGCGCTACCACGTCAACGCGAACATCCAGCGGCAGAGCCATCCAGACCTTGTACTCCTGCAGGTGAGCGTCGAGGCCCGCAGCTTGATACTTCTGTAGCACGTACTCGGCGGTTCGCCGGTCTTCCGGGGTGCCGGCGACATGCGGCACGGCGGTCAGCACTTGCAGATGCTTCTTCGCCAGCTGCCGATCGGGGACCTCCAGAAAAGTGTTTTCCACTTTCAGCTCCGGCGCGGGATTGCGATAGCCAAAAATCTTGTCAGGAGGAGTGAAGGCCGCGGGCGCCGCCGTTTGCTGGCGGGCCGGAGTCGTACTCTGCTGGGTGATGGCAAACGGCAAGAGGGCAAGAAAGCACAGGGCAGCACTTACCGAACGAAGCAATGAGTCTCTCCTCTAGGCTGGGGCGGATCTCTTAGCAGATTACAACATCGCTGTGCTCTTCAGTAGCCTGCTGGTCAGCCGCAATCGGCATCCTCCTCATGTTGCACGAACAGGCTCATCCGGTTGTCAGCTTCCCCCGACTCTGCCAAACTAGCCAGTCCTTCGGAGTGGGGTGATGGAGCGCGAGTTCTCGGCTGGCGGCGTCGTGTTGCGCAAGATGCGCGGCCGCTGGTTTCTGGCCGTCATCGAACCGCACATGGAGCGGCCGAAGAAACCACTTAGGAAGACCGCAACCTCGACCAGAAAAACACTCCCCGTGATTCGCGCTCTCCCCAAGGGAGCCATCGACGAAGGCGAGCAGCCGGAGCAGACGGCCGTCCGCGAGGTCGCTGAAGAAACCGGCCTGCGCACCGATCTGGTCGCCAAGCTCGCCGACATCAAGTACGTCTATGTCCGCACCTGGGGCGACCGCGCTCGTGTCTTCAAGATCGTCAGTTTCTACCTGCTGCTCTATCGCTCGGGCAAGCTGGGAAACATCGCGCCGGAGATGCGGATCGAAGTGCAGCGTTGCTTCTGGATTCCGCTCGACAAAGCGCCCAGACTTCTCAGCTACAAAGGCGAGCGCGATGTTGTAGCCAGTGCGCTGCAGTACGTCTCCGACCATCCCGAGGTCGACCGCGACCAGGAACCGCAGAGTCGCGTCTGAGACTGGGGGTCAATCTTCGCCCGTTGCCTCACAACCTATTGTGATATAGGCACTTGCAGCGGCAGCGGCTTTATTGTTTGCGAATTTCTCGCGCGCCAATAAGGGAATTTCTTTCCTGGAAATAGTTGTTGACTGAATGAGTATTCATTCAGTACCATCAAGCTAACTTAATAAGGCGCGCGCCGTTGCCATCCTCACCCCACATCTTGCGGCGCGCGCTGCTTGTGTTTTTGGGCATTTTTTGTCGCCGTTGCATGTGAGGAGAGTTGTGTCGTGGGCTTTCTCATGAATGGAAAACTCAGCAGCGATTCCGTGCTGAGCATAATCAAAACTCATCAGAACCGTTGAAGCGCAGTACATCATCACGCCGCAAAACCGATCGGACCGCCCGCAGCGGCTCCGAGCTGGAGTCATAGAGCACGTCATGCTACGTCGGATTGAGAAAGTCGCCGTTCTGGGCGCGGGCACCATGGGCGCTCGCATCTCTGCACACCTGGCCAACGCCGGTGTTCCTTCTTACCTGCTGGACATCGTTCCTCCCGACGCCGACGGGCCGGCGCGCAATCGCATCGCTGCCGCTGGATTGGAGGGCGCGGTAAAGTCCAAGCCGGCGGCCTTCTTCGAGCCATCTCTGGCGCGGTTGGTGACCATTGGCAACTTCGAAGACGATCTCCAGAAACTGGCCGGCGTGGATTGGATCGTCGAAGCGGTGATCGAGGACCTGGAGATCAAGCGCAGCCTGCTGCGCAAGGTCGAAGCCATTCGCAAGCCCGGCACTATCATCACCACTAACACCAGCGGCTTGCCGGTAGCCAAAATCGTGGAGGGCTTTTCCGGCGACTTCCGCCGCTCCTGGTTCGGTACGCACTTCTTCAATCCGCCGCGCTACATGCGTCTGCTGGAGCTGATTCCCACGCCCGACGCCGATCCTGCCGCGATGGACACCATCGCGCACTTCTGCGATCTGCACATGGGCAAGGGCGTGGTCTACGCCAAGGACACGCCGAACTTCATCGCCAATCGCATCGGGACCTTCTCCGCGCTGAATGTCATGCGCCTGATGCAGGAGATGGACCTCAGCATCGAGGAAGTGGATGCCCTGACCGGAACTGCCGTCGGCTGGCCGAAGACGGCGACGTTTCGCCTCACCGACCTCGTCGGCCTCGACGTGCTCGGCCACGTCGTGCGCAACGCCACCACCAACATTCAGGATGAGCGCAGTGACCTTACGCTGCCCAGCTTCTTCGTCCAGATGCTGGAGCGCAAATGGCTTGGCGACAAAACCAAGGGCGGCTTCTATCGCAAGACGAAGAAGCTCGACGGCAAGACAGAAATCATGGCGATTGACTGGAAGACGCTGGAGTATCGCTCCTCGCAGCGTCCGAAGTTTCCGTCACTGGAGATGGCCAAGACCGTCGACGACCTGCCCGAGCGCCTGAAGATGCTGCTGGCGCCGTCGAAAGACAAGGCCAGCATCTTCCTGTGGTCAGCCTTGTCGGATCTGTGGACCTACGCTGCCAACCGCATTGGCGAGATCGCCGACTCGGTCGTCGAGATCGATCGCGCCATGAAGCTGGGCTTCAACTGGGAACTGGGGCCGTTCGAGCTCTGGGATGCAGCCGGAGTCGAGAAAACTGTCAAACGCATGCAGGTGGAAGGCAAGCCGGTTTCGCCTGCCGTCGAGAAGTTGCTCGCTTCGGGCCATGACAAGTGGTATGCGGACGATCCTAAGGCGGCCAGCGGACGGGCCTTGTTCGATGTGTGCAGTGGCCACATCCACCCCGAAAAAGTTCCTGCGGGTGTTTGGTCGATCGCGGTCGCCAAGAAGTCGGGCCTCGTCGTTAAGAAGAACGCGGGCGCTTCGCTGGTCGATATCGGCGACGGCGTCGGCTGCATCGAATTCCACTCCAAGATGAACGCGCTGGGCGGCGACATCGTGCAGATGATCACGCAGACCCTGAAGCCCGGCGGCCCGGGCGACAACTTTGACGCCTTCGTCATCACCAACGACGCCGCGAACTTCTCCGTCGGCGCCAACATCATGATGCTGCTGATGGCAGTGCAGGAGGAAGAGTGGGACGAGGTCGATCTCGCCATCCGCCAGTTCCAGGGCATGACGCAAGCCATCAAGTTTTCTTCCAAGCCGGTGGTGGTTGCGCCATTCGGGATGACACTCGGTGGAGGCTGCGAGATTATGCTGCATGGCGCGGCCCGGCAGCCTCATGCCGAGTTGTACTGCGGTCTGGTCGAAGTCGGCGTCGGACTGCTGCCGGGCGGCGGCGGCTGCAAGGAGATGACCCTGCGCGCGCTCGACAAGGCCTATCACGTCCGCCCTGCCGGCCGGGGCGAAAGTGTCGAACTCATGGAGGCGCTGAAGCAGGCCTTCGAGACCGTGGCGATGGCCAAGGTCTCGATGTCAGCTTTTGAGGCGCGCAACTACGGTTTCCTCTGCAGTGGCGACGACATCACGATGAACCGCGAGCGTGTGCTGACGGATGCGAAAGAGCGTGGGTTGGAATTAGTACATGAAGGCTATCGCGCGCCGGTGGTGCGGAACGACATTCCCGCGCCGGGCGAGAGCATTCTGGCGACGCTGAAGCTGGGCGTCCACATCATGCACGAAGGCGAGTTCATCACCGATCATGAGGTGAAGATCGGCAACAAAGTCGCCGAGGTGCTGTGCGGCGGCGCGGTGAATCCGGGGACGCTGGTGAGCGAGCAGTATCTGCTCGACCTGGAGCGCGAGGCGTTTAAGTCCCTCTGCGGCGAAAAGAAAACCCAGGAGCGTATCCAGTACACGCTGAAGACGGGGAAAACATTGCGGAATTGAAAAGCAGTTTTTGGGTTGTTCGCGGCCAGGTTGTTAGAGGAGCCAATGGAGAGTGTGCCCAAACTAATGCTGTGTGCGATTGGGTTCGTCTGCACGCTGGCAGCGCAGACTGCTCCGCCGTTTTATGTGGTCCACGGAAACTGCAAAGATGGGCTGCCTACTTACCAGCAATGGCTCGGAAAGACTCAATTGGCGCAGGGCAAGCCCTATTTTGCCGGGCTGGAGCGCAGGCGGCAGATTCTCGAGAACTATTCGAAACTCACGTCGCAGATGACATTGGAGCAGGTAGAACATTTATTAGGCGGGCCCGATTTCTCGCAACCCAGTGCTCGCGGACATCTGTCGAACCAGCCGGAGCTGGCACCGCCAATCTGCACTGACCAGGTCGCGTACGTCTTGCAGAAGAAGAGCGGGAACATGGCAGATATGAACGATGTCGCTATTTATATGGTGTTTTCACCGGAAAACAAACTGACGTGGGTCGCTCCACAGAACGTTCCGGGGTTGAAGACCATTGGTGGTCCGACACAGTAGAGATTCTCGCTTGTAGGGACGACAGAAAAGGAGGTCCCTCAGCTCGGGCTGAAGCCCTCGGTCGGGATGACAAATCTAATCAGTAACAAAATTAATTCGTTTTGACTGAAAGCTGACGGCCGAAGGCTGACAGCTATTTTCTAGGAGCGTCGAATGCGTGATGTTGTACTCGTATCCGCCGTCCGGACGCCGGTCGGCAAGGCTTATAAAGGAACCCTGCGGGCGAGTCGTCCTGACGATCTGGCGGCCGTGGCGATCAAGGGTGCGCTGGATCGCGTGCCCGCTCTCGATCCGAAAGAGATCGAGGACGTGATCTTCGGCTGCGCGATGCCCGAAGCCGAACAGGGCATGAACGTCGCGCGCATCGCGTCGTTGCGCGCCGGTCTGCCGGTCGAAATTTCGGCGATGACGATCAATCGCTTCTGTTCGTCGGGCCTGCAGTCAATCGCTATGGCGGCCGAGCGCATCATGGCGGGCGGCGCCGAGACCATCATTGCGGGCGGCGTCGAGTCGATGACCATGATCCCTATGGGCGGCCACAAGGTCTCGGCCAATCCTTGGCTGGTCTCGAACTATCCTGACGCCTATCTCTCGATGGGTCTCACTGCCGAGCGCGTCGGCAAGCGCTACAACATCACCCGCGAGATGCAGGATGAGTTCTCGGTGCGCAGCCATAAGAACGCCATCGCGGCTATTCAAGCCGGCAAGTTCGACGACGAGCTTGTTCCCGTGCCCGTAAGCCTCACCACGCCGAATGGCAGCAAGCCCAAACGGATGGACATCGTCTTCAGGATGGACGAGGGGCCGCGTGCCGACACCTCGATGGAAGCGCTGCTGGCACTAAAGCCGGCGTTCCACGCGAAGGGAACGGTGACGGCCGGCAACTCGTCACAGATGTCGGACGGCGCCGCGGCTGCAGTCGTTATGTCGGCGGAGCGCGCCAAGCGCTTGGACCTGAAGCCGCTGGCTCGCTACGTTGCCTTTGCAACAGCCGGCTATAAGCCGGAGGAGATGGGAGTCGGCCCGGTTTACGCGATCCCGAAGGCTTTGAAGATGGCCGGGCTCAAGCTCGGCGACATCGACGTGATCGAGCTGAACGAAGCGTTCGCGGCGCAGTCGCTCGCGGTCATTCAGGAAGGCAAGCTCGATCCATCACGTATCAACGTCAACGGCGGCGCCATTGCCCTCGGTCATCCACTGGGATGCACCGGCGCGAAGCTGACCGCCAGCATTATCCGCGAACTCCAACGCCGCAACGGACGTTATGGCATGGTGACCATGTGCGTCGGCGGCGGCATGGGTGCGGCCGGAATTTTCGAAAACTTGCAATGAGAGCAATTCACCACGGTGTCTCCGTGGTGAAGACGATTTCCAACATCGGCAATTAAGCGAGGAAAACATGGCGACCACTACCGCAGCTCCCAGAACCAAGACCACGGGCGGAAGCTTTCTGCTCGAAGATCACCAACTTGACAACGTCTTCACTCCCGAAGACTTCAACGAAGATCAGCAGATGGTCGCGAAGCTGGCCGACGAGTTTGCGACCAACGAAGTTCTCCCCGCGGTCGAAAAGATCGAGCACAAGGAGTGGGAAGTGACTCGCGAGCTGCTGAAGAAAGCCAGCGATATGGGCCTGACCAATGCCGATGTGCCCGCCGAGTACGGCGGCTCGGACATGGACAAGGTCTCGTCGGCCATCATCGCCGAGCACATGGCCAAGTGCGGCAGCTTCGTCGTCTCCATGGGCGGACACGCCGGCATCGGCACGCTGCCCATCGTCTTTTTCGGCACCGAGGAGCAGAAGAAGAAGTACCTGCCCAAGCTCGCCTCGGCAGAGATGATTGGCGCCTACGCGCTGTCGGAGAGCACCAGCGGCTCCGACGCGCTGAACAGCCGCACCAAGGCGGTGCTCTCGCCCGACGGAAAGCACTACATCCTCAACGGCGAGAAGATGTGGATCACCAACGCGCATTTTGCCGACCTGTTCACCGTCTTCGCCAAAGTCGACGGCGAAAAGTTCACCGCGTTCCTGATCGAAAAGGATTTTCCCGGCTTCTCGGTCGGCGCGGAAGAGAAGAAGATGGGCATTCGCGGCTCGTCCACTGCGCCGCTTATTCTCAACGACTGCAAGGTGCCGGTGGAGAATGTGCTCGGCGAAGTTGGTAAGGGCCACATCATCGCCTTCAACATTCTCAACGTCGGCCGCTTCAAGCTGGGCGCGGGTTGCGTCGGCGGCGCTCGCACGGCGATCCAGAATGCGATCGCTTACGCCAAGCAGCGCAAGGCGTTCACCAAGAGCATCGCCGACTTCGGTCTGATCCGCGAGAAGATTGCCCAGATGGCAATCGGCATCTACACGGGTGAATCGATGGTCTATCGCACCGTCGGCATGATGGACACGGCGCTGGCTTCGATCGACAAGAATCCCGAAGCCATCCGCAAGGCGATCGAGGAGTACGCGGTCGAGTGCTCCATCATCAAAGTCTGGGGCTCGGAGATGCTCGACCACGCGGTCGACGAGACGGTGCAGATCTACGGCGGATACGGTTTCGTCGAGGAGTATCCGGCCGAGCGTGCCTATCGCGACTCGCGCGTCAACCGCATCTTCGAAGGCACCAACGAAATCAACCGCCTCATCATCACCGGCTGGCTGCTGAAGCGTGCCATGAGTGGACAGCTTCCGCTGCTGCCGGCGATCAAGAAGGTCATGGATGAGGTCATGGCCGGACCATCAGGCGAGGAGCTTGAGGGAACGTTGGCGGCCGAGCGCAAACTGGTCGAAAGCGGCAAGAAGCTGGCGATGCTTGTCGCGGGCGCGGCTTCGCAGAAGTACATGCAGAAGCTGGCCGATCAGCAGGAGATCATGGGCGCGATCGCCGATATGGTGATCGAAGCGTTTGCCATGGACTCGGCTGTGCTGCGCGCGCGCAAGTACGTGGAAGCTCACGGGGAGGAGAAGGCAGCGCTAGTCGTTGCGATGACCCAGGTCTACTTGGAAGGCGCGTTTGCACGGCTGGAAGCGGCAGCGAAGAAAGTGGTCGCGGCCGTTGCTGAAGGCGACATGCTGCGTACTCAGATGGCGATCGTCCGCCGCCTGGCGAAGCATGATCCGGTGAACCTGATCGCGCTGCAGGAGAAGATCGCCAGCCGCGTGCTGGAGACCGGCAAGTACGTGACGGCATAAGAAGGGCCCCGCCAGCGACACACGCGGAACACAGAAGTCAACGAAGGGCGGACGCATGCTCCGCCCTTGTCTCTTGTCAGGGAAAACTATTTCCCCAATCGCCAAGATAGAAGATAGAGGGTGTTCTGTAAGCGCAATATCGGCTATGCGAGGTTTTTATGAAATTACAGTTCGATTGTGTTTTCTACTACGTCTCAGATATTGAATCAGCTGTCCGCTTCTACAGCGACGTTCTCGGGTTCAAACTTTCTTCACGCGACTTTGTCGCTCGCTTCCATGTTGATGGAGTTCTGTTCGAGCTTGTGCCGAAGACCGACAAAACGAAGGTGTCGGGTGCGGGAAATGCCCGGCTTTGTCTGAAAGTGGATGACATCCAGGCGGCACTCGAAGAGTTGAAACAGAAGGGCGTCGTTACCTCCGGGGCGCAGAAAGAAACCGGAGGCATTCTGGCCTCGTTGTACGATCCGGATGGAAACGAAATTTGCGTGTGGCAGTATTCCGGCAAACCAGTCGAGTGATCAGGAGCGATGAGGAGGTAACGAGTGGCGATCGGTTCCTGGCTCTTAGCCAAGCGGCGATCCCGATGGCCCGAATTGTCTTGCTCCTCTGTAGCGTGAATAATGGAACGGCACGATAAGTCACACAGGAGAGCGCAATGCCCAAGAGCCGTTCGTGGATGCTAACCGCCATTTTGATCACCCTCACCGTGATTGTTGCTGCGCAGGACAAGAAGCCACCACTCAGTCCGCCGGGCGCCGCTAGCGTCACCTTCGCCGACGGCAAGACCGTCACCATCGATTACAGCCGCCCATCGATGCGCAGCCGGAAGATCTTCGGCGGGCTCGTTCCCTACGACCAAGTTTGGCGCACTGGCGCCAACGCGGCCACCAGCCTGAAGACCGACGTGAACCTCAACATCGGGGGAACGAATGTGCCCGCCGGTAGCTATACCGTCTACACCCTTCCCGGAATGAGCAGCTGGCAACTCATTATCAGCAAGCAAACCGGTCAGTGGGGCACGGAGTACAAGCAGGGCCAGGACTTGGGGCGCATCCCGATGAAAGTGACGCAACGCTCCTCGGGCCTGGAACTGTTTACGATCTCCTTCGACAAGACCAGCGGCAGCTCAGCCACTCTTAAGCTGGAATGGGAGAACACCATCGCCAGTGTGGACGTGAAAGAGCAGAAGTAGCGGAATCTTCGGGCGTGCGGACCGCTGCCCTTGAATTGGCAGTGGTTGCGCCGTCAGACTCTACACGCCGCGTTACTCGCGTGAGGACGAAGCCTGACCTCTGGCGGTGGAATATTTAGGCGAAGAAATCAGCGCCGGAGGCGCGGCTTAGTCTAGCCCAGAACGCAGCCGAAGGCGGAGTCCTGGGCAAGAGTGGAGAAACTTGCCGGAGCCACGTTGGGGCGGCAGGGTTCTCACACGGACTCATGAGCCCGGGCCCACCGTGGTTGAAGCCACTTCGGGTGCTCCGCCGATTTCGCTGGGCTTAAAGCCCGGCGCTTCTACCGCCAAGGCGACGTTTTTTTCGCTACCCATACCCGCCTATTCCGTCTCTTTGTGAAAGATTCTGCAAATGCCAGTCAATTCTTGAAATACCGGTAGGTTTCCACAAAGTTACCCTCGACTAGCTACGTCCCGCGAAGGCCGCAGAACGAAAGGCATTTCTGTCGAATTCAGCGCGCCAGCAGTCCGGGACGGGCAGGAGAGAATCATGGGCACTGGGAACGGCAGTGGGAACGGCAGTGGACAGCCCTACGTCAATGTCTGCGTGGTCACGGTGTGCGCCGAAGTGGATACCATCAATGTTGCATCGCGGGTGGCGTCGCAGTTGTTTGTCAATCCCACCATCGCGAGCATGCCTAGCTACTTGGCGCAGAACCAGGATGCCAGCCTGCTGCAGCAGATGAAAGACGCCGACGCCGTTATCTGCCTCATCGACTTCGACCTGAATCAGCAGCTGGCCCTGGAAACCGCAAGCGCCTTGCAACAGATGCTCGGTCAAAAAGTGATGCCCATTGCGATGTCAAGAAAATCAGGCTCCGCCCTGGTTCTCGATGCCATGCGCGCCGGTTGCGTGGAATATCTCAGCAAGCCCATCGAGCCGGAGCAGCTCAGCCAGGCTCTGGTCAGGTTGCGGGTGCGCTGCGCGACCACGCGCGAGACAGTACCCACAGGACGGCTGCTCGCCTTCCTCGGCGCGCGCGGCGGCTCCGGGACCACCACGATTGTGATCCATCTGGCGGCGTTTCTTTCGCAGCTCTGCGGCAAGAAGACGCTCATCGTCGATCAGCAGCGGCAGCTCGGGCATGTTGCTCTTTACATGGGGCTGCAACCGCCGAAATACCATTTCTACGATCTGGTGCGGAATGTCGAGCGGCTTGATTATGATCTGCTACGCTCGTTCCTGCTGCATGCACCCAACGGTGTGGACGTGATCGCCGCGCCCGACGAGTTGTTTGCTCTCACCGAAGCTACCGTGGACGACGTGCACCGCACGCTGAAGTTCCTGCACAGCGTGTACGAATACGTGCTGGTGGATTGCCCGCATGGGCTGGGCCGCCTCAACGTCGCCACCATCGACGATTGCGACCAGCTTTTCATGATTGCCACCCCCGATGTGCCGGCACTGCGCGATCTGTCGCGCTACGTCAACCGCCTGGTGCAATACAACTTTCGGCCGGGCAAGCTGAATGTCGTCATCAATCGCTTCCGCTCCAAAGGCGAGGTCAGGCTGGATGAGATCGCCAAAGCCATTCGCCAGCCGGTATCCGTGACCATCCCGAATAGTTCGACGGAGCTGATCGAGGCCATGAACTCCGGCAAACCGCTGGGGCCGGGAGGCAATTCGGAGTTCTCGCGGCAGATGCGGCGCTGGGCCGCGAATCTTACACAATCGCCGGGAACGCCGCTGCCCATTTCCGAGCCGTCCAAAGCCAAGCGTGCGCTGGCATTCTGGAACTGAGCGTAGCCGCCGAAGCGTAAAGCGTAAGGTGATTATTGGCTCTGCGCGAGCAGCGCCGATAACGACACGGTTTCGTCAAACTCCACGCCCAGGGCTTCCTGCAGGCAACGCCGGACATCCGCCTCCGTGCTCAGCATAAGTTCCTTGCGCGTGCCGCCACGGGTGACGATCAGCCGCATGTTGGCCAGAGTGATGCGCCCATCCGGTGTCGCCCGGCTGCAAATCCAGCTCTTCGTGAAGTGCGATTCCGCCGAAGTCTGGTGAAAGCGGCACATCTCCTGATACTCGCCGAAGGTATGCCCTGCATCCTGGAAGGCATACAGCGGAACCTGGCCTTGCTCATCCTCGCGCAGAAGTTGCCACTCATCTTCCATCGGTAGCACGACGTAGTGGTGTTCCTGGACTCCGTCGTCTCCACCCGCATGAAAGGGGATTGGGTTGACGAACGAGTCGCCGAAGCCGACGTCGGCCAGCCACGGTCCCTCCAGTTGCACCTTCAGCAGCATGTGGTCGAACTCCGGACCAAAGCCGCCATCCTCGCGGCGCACGCGCGCTGACAACATCTGCACGTTAAAGCCCAGCGTCGTCAACAACGCGGCGAACAGGCCATTCAACTCGTAGCAAAATCCGCCGCGCCGCCGGGTGACGATCTTGTCATAGAGCAGCTCCAGCTCCAGGCGAATCGGCGTGCGCAACGGGATGTCCAGATTCTCGAACGGAACAGTGAACAGATGCTGGCGGTGCAGGTCCCGTAGAACCTCAGCTGAAGGCTGCCGCGGGCCGTCGTATTCGATGCGCCGCAAGTAGGCATCGACATCCATGTTCAAACCGGCAGTTCATTCTGAAGCCAGCCCGTCTCTTGCAGCTGGGGTTCGGAGGTCAGATCCAGAATCAGATTTTCCAGCACCAGGCGTTTGCTGGGGGGATTGGAGCGCAGTGCCAGGTCGGCGCGCGCTACGCGGCGGAGGGCGCTGGTCAGCTCGCGCCGTGATTTGTATCGCCGGGCCTGACGGATCACATCTTCAGCGGCAAACGGAGGAATACGAAAGCCCTGCCAGAGCGCCTGCCACAGCGCCCGGGAGTCGCGGACGTTTCGCTCCAGAATGACCAGCATCTGGCGGAAGGTGCGCGACAACATGTACACGTGCCCGATGGCGGCCTCGTCACCGTCGCCGCTGCTCAGAATCGCGTCCAGCACCTCCAGCGCGCGTCCGCGATCACGGGAGGAGATGGCGTCCGTCAGCTCGTAGAATGAACGCTGCTTTGCCGCCAGCACTAGAGTTTCCACATCACCAAGCGTGATCCGCTTCTTGTCGCCAACAA
>Ga0335081_10010514_pt1 | contig 14962 bp, 15 predicted proteins | sample Lox_Sample_35_FD_206713 | JGI IMG/M metagenome (GOLD analysis project Ga0335081, IMG submission 206713) | Soil microbial communities from Loxahatchee National Wildlife Refuge, Florida, United States - Lox_Sample_3.5 | ecosystem: Environmental > Terrestrial > Soil > Wetlands | place: USA...
TGCGTGATGGTGGAAGTCTTGCCATGCATGAGGCGGCCGGCGCGCACGACTTTGCCGCCGAACACTTCGACGATCGACTGATGTCCCAGGCACACGCCGAGCACCGGAATGCGGCCGGCGAACGCGCGGATCATGTCCATCGACACGCCGGCATCGTAGGGCGTGCCCGGGCCCGGTGAGATGCACAGATGCGTCGGCGCAAGCGCGCGCGCCTGCTCGACACTGATCTCGTCGTTGCGATGCACCTGCACATCGGCGCCGAGCACGAGAAAGGCCTGCACCAGGTTGTAGGTGAAGGAATCGTAGTTGTCGATCAGCAGCAAACGTGGTTTCACAGCCCCTCCTGCGCCAGTCCGAGCGCGCGCACCAGCGCCGCGCTCTTGGCGAGGACCTCCTCGTGCTCGGATGCCGGCACGCTGTCGGCAACGATGCCGGCACCGGCCTGGTAACTGTACTCATCGCCGTGAAATACGATCGTGCGGATCGTGATCGCCTGATCCATGTCGCCCCTGGCACCGAAATACCCGACCGTGCCGCCATAGAGCCCGCGGCCGACGGGCTCGAGCTCATCGATGATCTCCATCGCGCGGACCTTCGGCGCCCCCACCAGCGTGCCGGCGGGAAAGCTCGCCGCGAACAGGTCGAAGGCATCGCGCCCGGGGGCAAGCTCGCCCTGCACGCCGCTGACGATGTGCATCACGTGGCTGTAGCGCTCGATCACCCGGTAGGGGTCCACGTGCACGCTGCCGGCACGCGCGACTCGGCCCAGATCGTTGCGCGCGAGATCGACCAGCATTACGTGCTCCGCGTTTTCCTTCGGGTCGGCGCGCAGGTCGGCCTCGCGCTGATCGTCGACCTGCGGGTCGTCACTGCGCGGGCGCGTGCCCGCGATCGGGCGCAGCTGCGCGTGCGTACCCGAGAGCTTCACGAGCGCTTCGGGCGATGAGCCGACGACGGTCACGTCTCCGAGCGCGCAGTAGTACATGTAGGGTGAAGGGTTGATCAGCCGCAGCGCGCGATAGACCTGAAACGGATCGAGATCGTGCCGCCCCGCAAATCGCATCGACAGCACCAGCTGATACACATCGCCTGCAGCGATGTACTCCTGCGTACGCTTCACACCCCCGATGAACTGATCGCGCGAAAACGCCGCCACGGGCGTTGCGTACCGCCCGGGGCGCAGCGCTCCGTGCGGAATGCCGCCGCGCAGAGCGGCGATGATCTCGCGCCGCAGCGATGCGCGCTCCTCCGGAGAGCCGGCGTGCACCAGCGCGATACTGCGCGTCAGATGGTCGAACACGAGAAGCGAGCGCGGCGCCACATAGTGCAGCACCGGCACTCCATCCGCGCCGGCGATGCGCGCCGGCAGGCGCTCGAAGAAGCGCACCACATCGTAGGCGGCGTAACCCACCAGTCCGCCAGCGAGCGGCACGCCGGGGATGGCGGGCTCGGGCTGTGGAGCTGCCGCGAGCGCTGCGCGCAGCGCCGCGAGCAGCTCCGCGCCCGAGCGCGGCACCGCGGTGCGCTTTTCACCCACGATCAGCCCGCCACGATCGAGGCGCACTGCCAGGTGCTCGCCGAAACCGATGAACGAGAAGCGCGCGAGGCGCTCGCCCCCCTCGACACTTTCGAGCAGGAAATGCGGCCTGAAGGCCGCGAGCTTCATGAATGCGGAGACCGGAGTATCGAGGTCGCCGGATATGTCGAAAGGAGCCTTCACGTTCTCACCACCTGCTTCGAAAATCTTCAGCCCAAACAGCGAAAAACCCATCCCGGGGCATTCCGGAGATGGGTTCTTCAGATCGCTAGAATTTGGGAATCGATTAAGTCAGCAGCGACCAGGCCCCACTCCGTGCGAAGTGGCGCCACCACCAGCGGCCGAGCAATTTGCGTGACGGGATCGACATTGCAAACGAGTATGGCCGGCGCCGGCCGCGGGCGTCAAGGGCGTGCAGCCCTTGGGTACAATAGGCCATGCCTTCCTTCGATGCCGTCTCAGAGCTGAATGCGCACGAAGTCGCGAACGCGGTCGATCAGGCCAATCGTGAGCTCGCGCAGCGCTTCGACTTCAAGGACACCGGGGCTGCCTTCGAGCTCACCGAGCTGACGGTCACGCTGCGTGCGCAGGTCGACTTTCAGCTGAAGCAGATGCTGGAGATTCTGAAACTGCGGCTCTCCAAACGCGGCATCGACCTGCAGTGCCTCGAGATCAAGGACCCGCAGGTGAACCTGTCGGCGGCGCAGCAGGAAGTCATCCTGCGTCACGGGGTCGATCAGGAGACGGGCAAGAAGCTCATGCGGCTGGTGAAGGACTCGAAGCTCAAGGTGCAGGCGAGCCTGCAGGGCGACAAGGTGCGCATCAGCGGCAAGTCGAAGGACGATCTGCAGGCTGCGATGCAGCTGCTGCGCAAGTCACCGGTCGGCGTGCCACTGCAGTTCAACAACTTCCGCGACTAGCGCGCGCGGTCGATCAGCGCACACAGGGAGCGGGCTGCGGGCAGCACGCTGGGACCGAGCCGGCTCAGCCGCTGATCATCGAATACCTGCAGATGGCCGGCAGCGACGGCCCGCAGTCCTGGAAACGTTCGCCACTCATTGAGCCACGACTCTCCCGTTGGTGCATCCGGCGCCACTGCAACGATGAGTTCGGGGTTGCGCTCGATCACGCTCTCCACCGTGACGGCCGGACCGGGCGCCGTGAGATCGGCGTAGATATTGTGAGCGCCGCACAACTGCAGCACATCTGACAACAGCTGCTCGCCGCCGATGGTATAGACCGGTCGATTCCACACCTCGAGCAGCACGCTGACGGAACGGGCGTGCGCGTAGCGGCCGGCGAGCTCCGCGAGCTCGGTCTCGAGCGCGTGTGCCGCCCGATCGGCTTCGGCCTGTGTTCCGGCGAGTGCTCCGAGCCGGCGCACTGCCGGAGCAAGATCCGCCACATGCCGCGTGCGCTGCCGGTACAGCGGCAGGCCGAGGGCCTCAACCCGCGCGATCTGCGCGCTGTTGTTGCCGCCGGGCCAGACCACAACCACATCGGGGTGCAGCAGCACGAGACGCTCCAGATCGATTGCGTTGCTGTCGCCGATGCGGGGCACGGCACGGGCCGCGGCCGGCTCGACGGAATACTCCACGGTCGCCACCACGTGAGCGCCCGCGCCGGCGGCGAACAGCATCTCGGTTGAACCGGGAGCGAGACTCACGATCCGCTGTGCGGTGTGCGGCAGGGTGAGCTGCGCTCCCGTGTCATCGACTACGGTCACGCCGGCAGGCGCCGGCCAGGCCTCGGACGCCAGCAGTGCCGCCAGGGCGGCAACGCACAGATTGCAGAATGGACGCATGAAGTGCGGCATGATGAAGCAGCGTACGGGCCGCGTATACTGCGCCGCCGTGCGTGCCGTATTCCTGGATTTCGCGACGCTCAACCGCGGTGATCTCGATCTCTCGCGGCTCAGGGCCGTCGTGCCGCAGATCACGCTGCACGAGGTAACGCCGGAAGGGCGGATCGACGAGCGCATCGTGGACGCCGAAATCATCGTTACCAACAAGCTGCGGATCACGCGCGAGCGCATCGCGCGCAACGCATCGCTGCGTTTGATCGTGCTGGCCGCGACCGGCACCGATAACGTCGACCTGGAGGCCGCACGCGAGCGCGGCGTGGCCGTGTGCAACGTCCGCAACTACTGCACCACCTCGGTGATGCAGCACGTGCTCGCGGTGCTGCTGCACTTCACTCACCGGCCGAGCGAGTTCGGCAGGCTGGCGGTGGATGGGTCGTGGGCGCGCAGTCCGCAGTTCACGATGCTGAACTACCCGATCCGCGAGTTGAGCGGCCGGATACTCGGGATCGTGGGTTACGGCACGCTGGGGCGCGCCGTCGGTGATGCGGCACGCGCGGCGCTCGGTATGGAGGTTCGTATCGCGAACCGCCCGGGTGCGCCCGCCGCGGCCGACCGGCTCTCGCTTGATCAGCTCCTGGCGCAGGCGGATGTCGTGAGCCTGCACTGCCCGCTCACGGCTGCGACGCGCAACCTGATCGCTGCGCGTGAGCTCGCGCTGATGAAGCCGGATTCGCTGCTCATCAACACGGCGCGCGGCGGACTGATCGATGCGGCGGCCCTGGCCGCGGCGTTACGTGCGGGCCGCCCCGGCGCGGCGGCGATCGACGTGCTCACGCAGGAGCCGCCCGTCGAGTCCAATCCGCTGCTCGATCCGACGGTGCCGAATCTGCTGGTGACACCGCACATCGCCTGGTCGGCGTTCGAGGCACGCCAGCGCTGCCTCGATCAGATCGCGGCCAATGTCGAGGAGTTTTTGCGCGGCGGCTCGCGCAACCGCGTCGTCTGAGATGCCTGAACCTGTTCCGCCACCGCCGCCGCCGCGTGGATCACCGCGGCGATGCGCACGGCACTCTGAACCGTTTCGCGCTCGAGGCCGTGGGTGCGGAGCTGGCGCTCGTGCGCGGCGACGCAGGCGCCACAACCGTTGATCGCCGATACCGCCAGCGACATCAGCTCGAAATCCACCTTATCGATCCCCGGCTGCGCAATCACGTTCATGCGCAGGCGCGCGGGCAGGCGCTGGTACTCCGGATCTTCGGTCAGATGCACGAAGCGGTAGTAGATGTTGTTCATCGCCATGATCGCGGCAGCAGCGCGCGCGGCAGCGATATCGCCTGCACTCAGGTGTGAGGCTGCGAGCGCTTCGATCTGCGATGCGAATTCGACGTTGCGTGCCGCCACGGCGCTCGCCAGGGCGACTGCCCAGATCTGCCGCGGCGTCAGCCCCGGGGCACCCCCCGGGGTGAGCACCGACGCCAGATTGAGCCGGATGTCGCGCGCATAGTCGGGCAGCGAATCGCGGATCTCCTCCAGCGTGCTCATGTTCAGGCCGCCTTCAGGGTCTGCTCGCCCTGCTTCCAGTTACACGGACACAGCTCATCGGTCTGCAGCGCATCGAGCACACGCAGCACTTCCTCGGGATTGCGGCCGACGTTGAGGTCGGTCACGTAGACGAAGCGCACGATGCCGCTCGGATCCACGATGAACGTGGCGCGCTGGGAGACCCCGGCTTCGGGATCGAGGATTCCGAGCGCGCTCGACAGTTCGCGGCGGATGTCGGACAGCATCGGGAACGGCAGATCCTTCAGCTCCGCGCGCTGCGAGCGCCAGGCGTGATGGACGTACTCGCTGTCGATGCTGACGCCCAGAAGCTGCGCGTCGCGGTCGCGAAATTCCCGGTCGAGCTTGGCGAAGCCGGCGATCTCCGTCGGGCAGACGAACGTGAAGTCCTTCGGCCAGAAGAAGAAGACGCGCCACTTGCCTGCGTAGCTCGTGCTATCGAGGGTCTTGAACTCTGCGCCCGCTGCGGTCGGCACGACCGCGGTCAGGCTGAAGTCGGGGAAACGCCTGCCAATACCAGACATGATCTCTCTCCTAAGGGCGCACAGCCGGCGCCTGCGTGTTGAGCGGCATCATGACGCGACGCAGCTGGTAGATCCAATCAATTGATTTTATACTTTCGATAGACGCTATATATCGAAATGCGGGGCCGCTATGGCCGACATCAAGCTCAAGGACCTGCGTTACCTCGTCGCCCTGGCCGACACGCGGCACTTCGGCCGCGCCGCGCAGCGCTGTTTCGTCAGCCAGCCGACGCTGTCATCACAATTGAAGAAGCTCGAGACTTCCCTGGGCGTGCAGCTGATCGAGCGCCAGCCGCGCCACGTCAGCCTCACCCCCGCCGGTACCGAGATCGTGGAGCGCGCCCGCCGCATCCTGCAGGCGAGCGACGAAGTGGTCGAGCTGGCGCGCTCCCATCGCGATCCCCTCGCGGGCACGCTGCGTGTCGCCCTGCTGCCGACGATCGGGCCGTACCTGCTGCCGCAGGTCGCCCCGGCCCTGCGCAAGGGCCTGCCGCGCCTCACGCTGCTGCTCGCGGAGCTGCAGACTGAGCCCATGCTCGAGAAGCTCCACGCCGGAGAGATCGACGTGGGCATACTGGCGCTGCCCGTGAATCTCGACGGGCTCAGCGCTCGCGAGCTGTATGCCGAGCCGTTCCTGGTGGCGCTGCCTCAGGGCCATCGCCTCGCGGGACGCGCGAGCCTGCGGCTGCAGGACCTGCGCGAGGAGCCTTTGCTGCTGCTCGAGGAAGGGCATTGCCTGCGCGATCAGGCGCTCGAGCTATGCAGCCGCGTGGGAGTCGGAGAGCGGCAGGACTTTCGCGCCACCAGTCTCGAGACGCTGCGCCAGATGGTGGCGGCCGGCGCTGGTATTACGCTGTTGCCAGAACTCGCGGGTCGCGGCGCCTACGGCTCGGCGCGGGGCGTGGTCCTGAAGCCGCTGGTGCGGCCGGTGCCGACGCGCAGCATCGGCGCCGTCTGGCGCAAGAGCAGCGCGCGTCAGGCCGCGATCGGTGCGCTGTGCGACATCATTGCCCGGCACGCCTGCTGACGGGCCGCGGCCGCTGGGCGGAGCGGGCCAGCGCTATCGCCAGCAGCACCACGACGGCGCCGAGCATCTGCAATCCCGTCAGACGCTCGCCCAGGATCAGCCAGGCATAAAAGCCCGCCGCGACCGGCTGCACATACAGGCCGACCGAGCCGAACGTGGCCGGCAGATGGGCCAGCGCAAAGGCAATCAAGCCCTGTCCGAACACCTGCGCGCACAGTGCCAGCCCGGCGAGCAGCAGCCAGCCGTGCAGATCATCCGGCAGCATCTTCTGCGTCAGCGCGAGCGGCAGCAGCAGCACGCTGAAGACGAGACTCGTCCAGAACATGATCACGCCGGTCGAGTAGGCGGTGCGCAGACGCGACATCACGAGGATATAGCCGGCGTAGAAGCAGGCGGTTCCGATGCCCAGGAGGTCGCCCGTGAGAGCACGGCCGCCACCTCCCAGCTTCGGGGCGACCATGAGCACCACACCCGCCAAGGCGAGCGCCAGCGCCACCAGGAACCGCGGCCGCGGCCGCTCCTTCCAGGCAAGCCACGCAATGAGCGTCACCAGGATCGGGGCGAGATTGGCCTCCAGAGTGGAAGCCGCCACGGCAGTCAGCAGCAGCGACCAGTGCCACAGGGCGAGATCGCCGGCGAAGTAGAAACCGGCCCAGTACAGGCGCCGGTCGCGCAGCGGCGCGAGCAGCGCAGCCGACCGGGGCTCCCCGCGCGGCAATGCGATGAGCGCCCACAAGGCGAGCCCGGGCAGGGCGAGCGCCCCGCGCCAGAAGGCGGTGGCGGCAGGGCCGGTCTCGGAGAGCCGCACGAAAATGCCGGAAGTGGCGATGCCGAGCGCGCCGGCAAAGAGCGCCACGAGCGCGAGCGAGCGCCGCGCGTGCACGGCCGCGACGCCTGCGTCGCCGGGCCGCGCCACCGTGTTCACGTCAGGGGTAGATTTCTACGGGGGTGCCTACCGCGGCCATGCGGTAGATCTGAGCAATTTCGGGATTGGTGAGCGCAATGCATCCGTTGGTCCAATCGTGCTCGAGATGACGCTCGCCGACCCACTCGAAGCCGCGCGTCAGGCCATGAATCTCAACGTCCCCGCCCGGATCACAGCCGGCATACTCGGAGTGCTCCACATCCTCCGCACTGGGGTAGGACAGGTGCAATGCCAGGTAGTAATGACTTTCCGGAACGCGGCGTGAAACGAAGTATGCACCCTCAGGTGTGCGATTGTCGCCGCGGCACTTCTTCGCCCCGCGGGGCGACTTGCCGAGCGCCACCCGGTACGTGCGAAAGATACGGCCCTGTACGATCACCAGCAGCTTGTGCTCGGACTTGTAGATCACGAGGCGCTCCGCGCTCGGCGTCTCAACAGAGGCAGGCGCGACCGCGCTCGCGAAAAGGAGCGTTCCCAGCACAGCGCACGCGGCATGGCGCAGAGTTCCCATAACGCGCAAGGCTAGCGAGCCCGGTGCAGGCCGGGCTGCGACGCGTCTCACGCGTGGCGCCCGCTCGCCTGCAGGTGCGACTCCCGTCACAGAGCGCTTTGGCATAATCTGGCGCACGCCGTGAACCGACATACCGACAGCGTTCGTGTCGCCCGCGCGCTGCTCGGCTTAGCCGGCGTGGCCGCGCTCCTGCTCTCGGGCCCCGTAGGCGCTGCGGTAGCGGCCCCTGCGCTGAGGATCGAGAATGCATGGATCTCGCAGCCGCCCCCGGGCTCCGATATCGGGGCCGCCTATTTCACGCTGCACAACACCGGCACGCGCGGGGTTGCAATCATCGACGTTGACTGCCCGCTCGCCAGCGCCGCCATGCTGCACGAGTCGCGCGTAGTGGCGGGTCAGTCGCAAATGCGACCGGTCGAGCGGCTCGAAGTGGCGCCTGGTGCTTCGCGCACCCTCGCGCCCGGCGGACTGCACGTCATGCTGCACGGACTGAAGCGCAGGCTTATCGTCGGCGAGAGCGTGCCGCTGGTCCTGAAGCTCGAAGACGGCACGCACGTGAGTCTCACGGCTCGCGTGCGACCGCCCGGCAGTCACTGAGTGCAGCCCGACCACGTCACGCCTTACGACCGCTTCGCCTGGAGCGATCGCGACGTGGAGCTTCTGCTGGCGAGCGGCGAGCGGCGTGCCGAGCTCGAAGCGTATTTTGGAGAGTCGGAGTACCGCGTGCTGGTGCGCCTCGCCCGTGCCGCCCAACGTGCCGATCACAGCAAGGGTCCGCGCACACTCATCATCCCGGGCATCATGGGCTCGCAGCTGGGGCGCCTGCGCGCACCGCCGCTGCCGCCGGATGTGCTGTGGCTCGATCCGGTGGATATCGGCGCGGGCCGGCTGACGGCGCTTGCGACGACGGCCGGAGAGGCGATCCGCTCGCTCGGCGTCGTGCTGCACAGCTATCTGCGTCTGAAGTTGCAGCTGCGCGCCGCAGGTGTCGATGCCGTTCTGCACGACTATGACTGGCGGCTCGGCATCGATGTGCTGGGGCCACAGCTCGCCGCGCGCCTGCATGCCGAGAGCGCGCCGCGGCTCGCCATCGTCGCCCACAGCATGGGCGGACTGGTCTGCCGGGCGGCACTGGCTCTGCCTGCGGGACGCCGCGTCGAGCGTGTCGTGCTCGTCGCCTCACCCAATCAGGGCTCATTCGCCGCCGTCCAGGCGCTGCGGGGCACCTATGCCGTCGTGCGTAAGGTGGCAAGCCTCGATCAGCAGCACAGCGCCGAGAGCCTGGCGGCGGAGGTCTTCAGCAGCTTTCCGAGCCTGTACCACCTCTTGCCCGCTCGCTCAGGCAGGCTGACGCTCACCGACCCCGCGGCCTGGCCGGGCACGCCAGTGCGCCCCCGCACGGATCTGTTGCAGGCCGCGCATGCCGCGAACGCGCAACTCGCCCCCGCTGATGAGCGCTTCTCGGCGGTGGTCGGTGTGGGTGAGGAGACGGTGACGGCGGTCGCGCGCCGCGCAGAGCAGTTCATCTACTCATATTCGCGCCGCGGCGATGGCACTGTACCGCTTATGAGTGCCGAGCTGCCCGGAGCGGCGCACTACTACGCACCCGTCGCGCACAGCGAACTCGCGCGCGATGAGCGCGTCGGCCGTGCCATCGCGGACCTCATCACGCACGGCAGCACACGCCGGCTGCCGCGGCGCTGGGCGTCCCGCAGCCGGGCGCTGGCCCTTATCGGTGATAGCGCTCTGCGCCGAACTCACTGCGACAAAGTCGATTGGGCGGCGCTTAGCGTCGGCGAGCGGCGCGAGTTCTTGCAGAATCTCAATGAGCCGCCGAGACTGAAACTCAAAGTCCCGCGGGGGAGGGGCGCGTGAACCTGCTAATGAATGAGCTTTTTGGCTCGAGCCTCGATGCACAGCAGCTGGTGCGCGCAGGCGTGCGGTTGACGTTCGCGGCCCTGATCGGTGCCTCGATCGGGCTGCAACGCCAGTTGAACGGCAAGGCCGCCGGCCTGCGCACTCACATGCTGGTCGCGCTCGGAACCACGATGTTCGTGCTGACCTGCGTTCTCGCGGGAATGCCGGAGGACGGCCTCACACGAGTGATGCAGGGCATCGCGACGGGCATCGGATTTCTGGGCGCAGGCGCGATTCTCAAAGTGGAGCGGGAGCAGGAAATTCTGGGTCTGACGACCGCGGCCGACATCTGGCTGACCGCAGCGGCCAGTGTCGCCGTAGGGATCGGACACTACGCCACGGCCATTGCCGTGACGATCCTCGCCTGTCTCGTGTTGAGCGTGCTGGTTAGAGTTGAGCAGCGCATCAACGAGGCGCGCGATCGGCACCGCCCGCGCATCCCGTAATACTTTCAGGCTTCACAGCAGATCCGACTCGGTGTCGGTGACGCTGCCCGCGCCCGCCTCCACGATCCGCTGCAGCGCCGGCACCTGCGGCAGGATCTGCTCCGCATAGAAGCGCGCCGTCGCGAGCTTGCCCGTGTAGAAGGCCTTATCCGCACCCGAGCGCCGCTCCGCCGCAAGCGCCGCCGACTTCGCCATCAGCCAGCCGCCCATCGCATAGCCCGCAAGCTTCAGATACGGCACGGCGATGGCCGCGGCCTGCTCTGCGTTCGTACTCAGATAAGCCAGCAGCGCATGCGTCGCGGCGCGCAGGCACTGAGCCGCTGCGAGTGCGCCATCCCGTGCAGTCTGCACTGCCGGCTCGCGCGCGGGGAGCTCTTCGAGCTCGGCACTCATCGCCGCGATCAGCGCCGTCATGGCCGCACCGCCGTCGCGCGCAATCTTGCGGCCGATGAGATCGTTCGCCTGAATGCCGGTCGTACCCTCGTAGATCGCGGTAATGCGCACGTCGCGCAGGTACTGCGCCGCGCCGGTCTCCTCGATGTAGCCCATGCCGCCATGGACCTGGATACCGGTGGAGGTGATCTCGACCCCAAGCTCCGTGCACCAGGCCTTGACGATCGGAATCAGGAGGTCCCCGCGCGCCTGCGCTGCCGTGCGCACGGCCGCATCGCGGTGGTGAGCCGCCAGATCGAGCTGACATGCCGCATAGAGCGTCAGTGCGCGCATCGCCTCGACGCTCGCCTTCATGCCGAGCAGCATCCGCTTCACATCTGCGTGCTCGATGATGGGTGCCGGCCCCTTGCCCGAGGGAGCGGGCCCGCGGCCCTGCAGGCGTGTGCGCGCCCACTGCACGGCGCGCTGATAGGCCCGCTCGGAGACGGCGTAGCCTTCCAGTCCCACCGCGAGGCGTGCGGTGTTCATCATGATGAACATGTACTCGAGACCGCGGTTGGGCTCACCGACGAGGTAGCCGAGGGCGCCGTCGCGCTCACCGAATGCCATGACGCAGGTGGGACTCGCGTGGATGCCGAGCTTGTGCTCGATGGACACGCAGCGCACATCGTTGCGCGCGCCCAGTGAGCCATCCGCGGCCACGAGCCGCTTGGGCACGATGAAGAGGGAAATGCCGCGGGTGCCTGCCGGTGCGCCGTCGATGCGCGCCAGCACCATATGAATGATGTTCTCGGTGTAGTCGTGATCGCCCCAGGTGATGAATATCTTCTGACCGAAGATCCGGTAGTGATCCCCCTGCGGCGTCGCGCGGGTGCGGATCAGACCCAGGTCGGAGCCGGCGTGCGGTTCGGTGAGCACCATCGTGCCGGTCCACTCCCCGCTTACCATCCGCGGCAGATAGAGCGCGCGCTGCTCGGCGGACCCACAAAGCTCGAGGGCGTGTACCGCACCATGGGTGAGCATCGGACAGAGCTTGAAGGCGAGATTGGCGGACGCGAGGATCTCCTGTACCGCACTCGCAAGCATCTGCGGGACGGCCTGCCCGCCGTACTCGGGGCTCGAGCCGAGCTGCGGCCAGCCGCCGGCCACGAAGGCCTGGTAGGCCTCGCGGAAGCCCTTGGGCGCCGTCACGCCCGCTTCACTCCAGTGCGCGCCTTCGCGGTCGCCGGGCTGATTGAGCGGCTCCAGCACGTCCTGGGCGAAGCGCGCCGCCTCCTCGAGAATCGATCCTGCCAGCTCGGCCGAATAGTCCGCGAATGCCGGGCAGTCGGCGAGCGCGCGCTCACCGATCAGATCGTGCAGCACGAAACCGATGTCTTTCAGCGGCGCCTGATACATACGAGCCACCTCATCCCTGTGCTCATGTGAGCGCGAGCGCGGGCACAATATTCGCCGCCACGAACTCGACGAACTGCTGCACGCGCGCGTCCGCCTCGAGATCCTGCCGGTACACGGCATTGAGCGCCGCCGCCGGCGGCAGGTTCCACTCTGCGAGCACGCGCCGCAGCCTGCCCGTGGCGAGCCCCTGCCGGCAGAGGAATTCTGGCAGCAGTCCGATGCCAAGTCCCGCGGCGGTGGCGGCGTGCAACACCGCCGGGTCGCTGACCGCGAGCTTGGGCACGATCCGCACCTCGGCGCGCTGGTTGCCGCGGGTCAGCAGCAGCCGAAACTCAGCGCTTGCGGCTTCCGGCACCAGCAGGTCATGCCCGGCCAGCTCCTGCGGCCGCGAGGGCGTGCCGCGCTCCTGCAGATACGCGGGCGTCGCGCACAGCACCGCGGGCGGTGCCCCGAGCAGCCGCTGGGTGACGCCTTCCGATTGGGCGGGCGCGACACAGATCGCCACATCGCAAGACTCGTCGAGCCCGGTGGCGTTCATCGCAAGCTCGAGCGGCACCTGGGGAAAGCGCTCCAGAAAGCGGGGCACGAGCGGGGCGAGCAGTACGCGACCGTAAGCCGGGTCGGCCGCGACCCGCAGCGGGCCCGTGGGCGGGCTGCGCAGGCGCGCAATCTGCGCGCGCGCGGTTTCGGCCTCTTCCATGAGCCGCTTGGCGTGGGGATAGATGAGCTTGCCGGCACTCGTGAGTGAGACCCGGCGTGTCGTGCGCTCCAGCACCCGCACTCCGAGCAGTTGCTCCAGATCAGCGACCGCCCGGCTGACCGCGGCCTTGGGCACGCCAAGGGAGCGCGCGGCTGCCGAGAAGCCGTTGAGATCGACCACTTTCGCGAGAACCGCGAGCTGCGCCGGCACCCAGATTAGCGTCACGGCCTGATCAATCCTGTGCTGCGAGGCCCCTATTGTTTCATCTGAGAACTGCGGGCGCCAGAGGTCCCGTGTAAAATCCGCAGCCCGTCAATTGAGCTCCAACCCCGGGGGATGATCATGAAGATCTCGATGTACGCGATGTCTGCGGAGGCGTTCGTGCCGACGCTGGAGGCGCTGGCCAAGATCCTCGACAAGGCCGCTGCGCACGCAGCCGCAAAGAAATTTGAGACGGCTGTGCTCGTGAACTCACGGCTCGCGCCTGACATGTTTACGCTCGTGAAGCAAATCCAGATCGCCTGCGACGCGGCGAAGAACGGCTCGGCCCGCTTGATGGGTCAGGAGGCGCCGAAGTTCGAGGATAACGAGCAGACACTCGATCAGCTGAAGGCGCGCATTGCGCGCACGCTGGACTACGTGAAGGGCCTGAAGCCATCCGCCTTCGAAGGTTCGGAAGATCGCGACATCAAGATCCCGCTGCCCGGGAACAACACCCTCGAGATGAAGGGACTGCCGTTCCTGCGTGACTGGGCGCTGCCGAACTTCTACTTCCACGTCGTCACCGCCTACAACATCCTCCGACATAACGGCGTCGACATCGGCAAGCGCGATTATCTGAACCGCGTCTGATCCGAAACGCTTCAGGAAAAATATGACAAACGCCCGATCGTGAGGTCGGGCGTTTTTCTGCGCTCGAGAACGCGAGCGCGGTCACGGCGACCCTGCGATGGTCCTGACAGGCTAGGCCCGTCTATCCGGGGTTTGTCTTGCCTACGCTCAGTGCAAAAACTGCAACGGCCAGGGAGCCGGCCGACCCGCTTGCGACTGCCGAGTCTCTCGGCCGCCAGCTGCGAGGCCTGCTTCCGCCTCTGCGCCTGCATTCCGTCTCGGTCTACGATCAGACGGGCGATGTGCTGTGGCTGAGTGAAGGTGCGCTGGGGCCCGACGAGCATGGCTTCGTCGTAGAGGCGCTGGGCAAGTTGGGCGGTGAGCCCGTGCGGGCGCATTGCCTGAGTGATTTCAACGACGGTCGCGGTGCGATATTCCTCGCCGTGCGCTCCCCCCAGGCCGAGCTCGTCGGTCTGGTGATGCTCCTCGTCGATGCCAAGATTCTCTCAGGGAGCGACCTCGCCGGCCGTATTCTCACTCCGCCCGCGCGCTCGATCCTGCAGCGCCTGGCGATTTTGCTGCGTCCGAATTCTGCAGCGGCCCCGCCGCCACCTGCCGCATCGGCGCCACCCGTCGCAGCAGCCGCGCCCGTCGCAGCAGCCGCTGCAGCCCGGGCCGCCCCGGCAACGCCCCCGGCTCGCGCCGCTACCGCCCCCGCTGCGCCGGCTGCACGGCCGGTCCCGGCCATGAAGGCGCGAGCTGCTGCTGCACCCCCAAGGCGTGCACCGCCGCTTAAGCCGGCTGCGCCCCCACCGGCTGCGGCGAAGGCACCCGCCCGCGAGCAGGCTGTGCCAGCGCGCGAGCTCGTCACGCTCGAATGGACCGTTCCGGAGTCGGGCACGACGACTTCGTCGATGAGTCTGTCGACCTCGGCGATCACGACCGGCGCGCGTACAGCTTCGACCACGTCCTCGCTGAGCGTGGATATCTCTTCGACGGAATTGACGATCGAGGCGCTGGCACCGAAGGAAGTCGACGCGATGCTGACCATCGCCGCGACTCCCGCGGCGCCTGCGGAGCTGCAGGTCCAGGAGCTCTCCAAGCTGCGGCCCGGCGGCGGCACGCGGCGCTTCCACCTCATGGCGGCAGGCGACGGCAGCGTGAGCGCTTTCACGACGCAGCTGCGCGCGCTGACGACCTGGCTCAGGCATCACAAGGAGGTTCGCGAGCGTACTCCGATGAGCTTTGCCATCGGTGTGGCCGAGAGCGCGCTGGCGGATGAGAAGCTGGCGGACCTGATGACCGGCTGCGTGCGCGCGGGCGGCGTGCGTCCGGATTGCATCGGCTTCGTGATCAGCGAGAGTGCCTGCGTTGCGCATCCGCAGTACG
>Ga0335081_10010515_pt1 | contig 14959 bp, 15 predicted proteins | sample Lox_Sample_35_FD_206713 | JGI IMG/M metagenome (GOLD analysis project Ga0335081, IMG submission 206713) | Soil microbial communities from Loxahatchee National Wildlife Refuge, Florida, United States - Lox_Sample_3.5 | ecosystem: Environmental > Terrestrial > Soil > Wetlands | place: USA...
CGGTCCGTCGTGAGGGCGATGGACCAGGACGCACTGAGACCGCTCGAGGAGACCGAGCACGAGACGCTCGAGGCGGTCAAGGCGCTCGAGCGCGTGACGGACTCGATCGAGCGCCACGTCGAAGTGGTCGAGACGCTTGCTACGTCGGTCGGTCCGTTGACCGAATCGGTAGACCGCCTCACCGACACCATGCAGGAACTGGTGAAGATGCTCGGTCCGATCGCCGGCGCGGAACGTGACATACAACGCGCCGAGCAAGGCGTCCAGGAGGCCGAGCATTTCTTCGGGTTCCGTCGCCACCGTAAGCCCGTCGAGCCCGGAGCCGGCCCGACGAGCGGCTAGCCCCCGGCGGTCAGCGGCGCGGGGTGGCCGGGAGCAGGCGAGTCAGAACCGCAACCCCCAGCAGCAGCGCCGCGAGTTCGAGCAGGCTTATCTCCAGGGCGTGCGCGTACCCGCCGTGGAGCGCGCCGAAGAAGATCACGCCGGTGATCGCCACCCCGAGCGCGCCGCCCACGTTCTGCACCGTGGTCACCGCTCCGGAGGCGCCGCCGGCATGCTCCGTGTCGACGCTGGAAAGGATCGTCGTGGTCAGCGGGACGAGTAGCAGCCCCATCCCGGCGCCGATCAGCACGAGACCCGGGACAAGCTCCACGATCGAGCCGCCCACGCCGACGTTCGCCACCGCGGCCAACAAGAGGCCGTGGCCGGCTGCGAGCACGAGCGCGCCCACCGCCAGCAGCCGCCGCCCGAAGCGCAGCACGAGTGCCGGCGCCTGCGCGGAGGCGGTCACATACGCCACCGCCATGATCGTGAACACCAGACCGGCATCGAGCGCACTCAGGCCGCGTCCCTGCTGGAGATACAGCGCGAGCACGAGGAAGAAAGACGCCTGCCCGCACCAGAACGCGAGCTGTGTCACCAGTCCCGCGGTGAACGTGCGGTCCCGGAACATCGCGGGCGCGAGCAGCGGCGCGCCACCGCGGCGAGCGAGCCGGCGCTGGTGCGAGACGAAGCCCAGCAGTAGCCCCGGAGCGACGCCGAGCGAGATCCACGTCCAGGCCGGCCAGTCGTGTTGGCGCCCTTCGACCAGCGGCAGCACGACCGCGATCAGCCCGGCCGTGAGCAGCAGCGTTCCACGAAGGTCGAGCCGGGTACGGCGATCGGCGCGAGACTCGGGCACGAACCGCGGGGCGAGGGCGAGGGCGCTGACGCCGACGGGGATGTTGATCAGGAAGCACGTCCGCCATCCGAGGCCGGCTACATCGGCCTGGATCAGCCCGCCGCCGATGAGCTGGCCGCACGCCGCCGCCAGGCCCATCACGAGTCCGTAGATCCCGAGGGCGCGCGGCAGGTCGGCGCCAGCGTAGGTCACGTTGATGATCGACAGCACGTTCGGCATCAGGAGCGCCGCCCCGACGCCTTGCGCCAGCCGCGCCACCACGAGTACGGTCGGGCCGCCGGCTACGCCGCACGCGGCCGAGGACAGCGTGAACACGCCGAGCCCGATCGAGAACGTGCGTCGCCGACCGATCCGGTCCCCGAGCCGGGCAGCGGTGATCAGGAACACCGCCGAGGTCAGCGCGAATCCGGCCACGACCCATTCGATCGCGCCGGTGCCGGCATGGAGTTCGCTCTGCATCGATGGCAGAGCGACGTTGACGATGAAGAAGTCCAGGACGACCATGAACGTCCCGGCCAGGAGGACCGGAAGCGCCGCCCAGCGTCCGGTTTCTACCGCCACCGGGCGGCCGCCCGCCCGGAGGGCGAGTGTGGATGAATTCGATTGTGTTGTCATGCCAGTCACAGTGACGTGCGGCGTGCACGTCGTCGATTACCCGGCAGGTAATGTCACCTGCGACCCGTTACCTCGGGGGTAAGGCTGGCGCGGGGCGGATCGCGGGGTGCTTGACGCGCCTGGGTGCACACGGCCTGGGCGGCCGAGTGCACGTAAGCGTCTCCCAGACGCTTACGTGTACTCAACGATCCGGGGGAGGGGCGCTTTGGCACGTTTTGCACGGCAGCGCGGCGCAGGGGGGTCGGGCTCAGCAAGGGATCCGCGAGCCGGCTGGGGCGGCAGCTCACGCTGTCGGGCTTGCAGCCCGCGGGTGATCTCGCCGTAGTCCCCGGGCATGTCGACCGGGACCCGCCACACGTCGACCGTGCCGAACAGGGATATCGCGCGTACTGAGATCTCGGGCGAGTTCGGGCGCTCGATGTCCGCGCCCCACTCGGGCCGGTGGCCGCCAACGGCGAGGCCGCTCACGGTGACACTCACGTTCTCCGGTACATACACGTCGACGTTGCCCAACCCGACGAGCACAGTCAGCGCTGTTCTGCGACCCTGGATCTGGGCCTGACGAAGATCGAGGTCGACGTCGCAAAGAGCGCCGCCGGCGACCGTCCAGCGGCGGAGCCTCAAGCGTCTGCGCTTGACCACGTGGGCGACCAGCCCTCCGGAGAAACGGGTGGCGCGGCGACGCGACCGCGGTTCCGGCAACCGCTCGGTCGCCAGTAGTCCGGTGCGCACGCGGTCGAGGTCTACGTGACTGACGGCCGCGTACGCCTGGTCGACTCGCTCGGAGAACTCCTCGAGCGTGAGCCGTCCCGCGAGCAAGTGGTCCCGCAAACACGCCACCGTCTGCTCACGATCGGAGTCGGAGGCTCGCTCGTCCACGCCCGCCATGCTGCCAGAGGAGCCGCTACGGTGAGCAGGCCGTGGCCGTCTACGTTGACAATGCGTTTGCGATCGGCGACTGGGGACGGTGGACCGGCGGAGGTCATCTCCAGGCCGACACGCCGGACGAACTGCACGAGTTCGCGCGACGACTCGGCTTGCGGCGCGAGTGGTTTCAGTGCAAGCCCGGGCGCCCGGAGAACGATCACTACGACCTGGGCCGGGCGGGACGCGAGCGGGCGCTCGCGCTGGGGGCGATTGACGAGGACAGAGCCGCGGCGACCAGACGCCGTCAGGCGATCCGGCGCGCAAGGCGCGCCGGATTGGGGACCATGTAAAACGTCCCAAACCACTCCGGCCAGAGCCTGCGGCGTGCACATGAGGATGTGGTGGATGCCCATCTGCCGGAGGGGCCAGCGGAGCCGCTTTGTGACGTTTACAGGTGCCTTGGCGCTCCCGCCGGCGCCACCCCGGCTGCCTCAGTCGGCGACCCCGAGCCCCCAACCGCCGTCGATGATGATCTCCTGCCCGGTGATGTACTCGGACGCCGGCGAGGCGAGGAACAGGGCGAGGGCTTTGATGTCGTCCGGGAAGCCGACGCGATGCATCGGGATGTCCTTGGCGAGCGCCGCCTGCACCTCGGGCTTGTGTGCGTGCCCGCCGCCGATGTTCGTGACGAAGAATCCCGGCGCGATGGCGTTGACGGTGATTCCGTACGCGGCCAGCTCGAGCGCGGTGCAATGCATGAAGTGCCTGGCGCCAGCCTTGGCGGCCATGTAGGCGGACCCGATTGCCCCCTCCGTGACGGTCGCGGCCAGCGACGTCGTCACGATGATCCTTCCGAACCCTCGCGGCCGCATATGCCGGGCCGCCGCCCGCGCGGTAGCGAAGATCCCGTTGAGGTTGATGTCGATCACGCGGTTCCACCGCTCGTCGCTGTAACGCTCGAGCGCGCCCTCGTCCACGCGCGGCCGCACGCCTCCCGCCCAGGCACCCACGAAGCCAACGCCGGGGTCGATGCCGGCGTTAGCGAACGCCACGTCGAGCCGCCCGTACGTCTCGGCTGCTTCATCGATTACACGGTCGAGGGTGGCGTGGTCGGTCACATCGGCGACCTCGCCCCGGACGTCGAATCCCTCTGCCGAAAGACGCGACGCTTGAGCGGCGACGGCCTCGCCGTCCACGTCGATCAGAGTGACCCGCGCGCCGTGAGCCGCGAGCACCTCACCATATGCGAGTCCGAGGCCGCTGCCACCGCCGGTGACAATCACGCCAAATCCGCTCACGTCGAACTTCGATGAAACGTTCACGGCTCGGCAGCCTATACCGCCGAGCCGTGCACGCACTTTATTGGCTGAGCCAGCCGGCGAACGAAGGGCTCGTCCACCCGGTGCCGGAGTTCGCCGGCGCGGATTCCAGCGGCTCGCCGCCGTACACGACCTTCCCGGCGGCGTCCTGGTAGGTCTGCCACGGAATCGTCGGGCGCTGATCGACGCCCGGCTTGGACCAGTCGCAGACGCCCTTCGGGAAGGCGGAGCGGCTTCAGCTCGCACTTCTCCTGGTCGGTGGCGATGCTCTCGCCGGCCACCATGCGCGGGGTCGCGAACCGCGTCTGCAACAAAGGCGACTGGCACACCTCGCCGACATCTGGCACATCGACCTGGTCGACATCGGGGATGTCCGAGCACTGGTCGTGCACCGTGCTGGGACGGTCGTCGGCGATCTTCTGCTCGAGGCTCACGTTGCGGCGATCGGCCTCGACCGCCGACAGCCAGCCGTCCATCGCCACTAGCGCCTTAGCCGCGTAGTTCGGGTCGCCGATCAGCGGGGCCTCACCGAACCAGATCACATCGTTCTTGGGGAAGTGCCCCTCGACCTGCTTGAGATTGTTGGCCGCGTTGACCGCGCCGCCGCGGTAGCCGTTGGTCAGTGCCGGCTCCTCGGCCGCGAACCGGGAGGTCGTGGTGTCGTAGTTGTTGTCGTAGCCGCCGATCTTCTGATTGATGTCGATGAACTGCTCGGGGGTGATGAGGCTCTGCTCGAGCGCCTGCAGGCCGTACTGCACGCCGACGTTGTCGAGCGGGATGCCGGCGTAGCCATACGGGTTGTTTCCTTTATAGGGCCCGAACAGGTTGATCATGTAGTCCTCGAGATCGCAGCGCGTGCCCGTGGGATTGCGCGGGCTCCAGCGCTGCGAGGCGCTCACACCAGCGCAGGCATACGCCGGGTCCGCCAGCGTCGGCCAGTACAGCGTGCTGAGCTCGACCGAGTTGGCGTAGTTCGGATGCCCCTGGACCGCGGCGATCTGCGCCGGCGTCCAGACGACACCGGTTCCCCACTCCGAGGGGTTCTCGAAGTAATTGCGCGTGAGCGGTAGTCAGCGAGCTCCCCGGCCGGTCGACCACGCGTCGGGGAACGAGCATTGCGGCAGGATGCCCTGGTACACGCCCGGATAGGCGTTATCGACTTGCTGCTGGGCCAGCGAGCCGCCCGAGCATCCCGTGCCGATCGTGTAGCGCAGCGTCCCGTACTCGTCGATCAGGCGCTCTTGGCCATGATCAGCGACTCGGCCTCGGTGAGCACGCTGCAGTCGTGCCCGGCGTTGTCCATCGCGGTCGACATCACGGCCATCCCCCGCGAAAGCGCGGGGTCGTACTCGGTGCTCGGCGCCGTCGCGGTCGTGTGGTCATCACCGCAGCTCGCGCCGTGGGTGATCGCGAGCTTGTGGTCCCACTGTTGCTGGGGCGCCCATGGCGCCCACGACTGACCGGGCTGCCACAGCATCGCGATCGAGTACTGATCGCGGTGGAGATAGCCGGTCTCGACCCGCACGATGTAGGGCAGTGTCGCACCGTTATCCGTCGTGACGGTGGCGATCGCGGCCGAAGGCGGCGGGTTGGAAGGGTCATACGACTGGAACAGGTCACTGTGGTCAGTCGGACCGGCGGCAGAGTTCAGCGCTGCCTGATCGACCGCCGGCATGTAGTAATAGGCGTAAGTGGTCGGCGCGTCGCACTGCGCGTCGGTGGCCCCCGACTGACACACCCACGGTTGAACCTGCGGGCCGGAGAACATCGGCCCGCCGATTGGGTGGTTGATGATCATCGACGACGCCGAGGCGCCGTCCGGCAGCGCCCCCTCGACCGTGTTCGACCCATCGACGAGGCCGGTGAGCAGTCCCTCGAACTCGCCGTTCGCTCGCTCGGCGAATTGGCTGGTGACGTTGGTGCCGTTCAGCGTGACGGTGACCGTCGACGGGTCCGTTCCCGTCGGCAGGCTGATAGACGTCAAGGCCTGGCCGTCCGAGACGAGATCGGCCCGGGTGGACAGCACGTTGATCTGGACGCCGGGCGCGGCGGACGCCGACGCCGATCCTGCCGCGACCGCGGCCCGCCATGACCGCCGCCGGGCAGCCACGACCCTCACACCACTCTTGCTGTGCACGCTATCTCCCGCTTGTGGGTGCGAGCGCCCCTGCAGCGCTCTCACGCCCTTATTTGTTGAACCAAACCTGGAAACAGAGTCCTACCAAACCGAGCAGGATCTCGCGCCGCACGCTTTACCAGCGCCTCCAGGTCGAGGACCCCGCCAGCTGGGTGTAACGTCGGGCGGCACACGATGGCACGCCTTCCATACCTCGACCCCGATCGGGCGGAACCTCGAGTTGCCGAGGTGCTAGGCCGATCGCCTGATCTCGGGGTCTTCCGCATGGTCGCCAACGCCCAGCGGGCGTTCCCGGCCTGGATGCGGTTCGGCGGGACGCTGTTCGACAGCGACGAGCTCGATCCCCTTCTGCGCGAGCTCGCGATCGCCCGTGTCGCAGCCATGACGCCAGGCGCGGACTACGAGTGGATCCAGCACGCCGCGGTCACGCTCGCCGTCGGCGGGACGCAGGAGCAGCTCGACGCCATCGCTCGCGGCGACATCGATGCCAATGTACTCGGCGACGACGGACGTCTTGTGGTGAGGTTCACGACCCAGGTCGTAAGCGACGCGAGTCCTGACGACGAGACGTTCGCCGCTATCACCGCCCGGTTCACGCCGCGCGAGATCATGCATCTCCTCCTGGTGATTGGTCAGTACATGATGCTCGGGCGCATCATGGCGACGACTCAGATCGATCTCGAGCCCGCGCTCGCGGAGGACCTTCTCAAGAGCACGGGCGACGCCCAGCGACGGAGCTCATAGGTCGGCGAAGGCCGCGTCGACGATCGTCCCGAGCGTCTTCTTCGTGGGGTTGGTCTTGCCGATGACCATCAGGCCCATCACGGTGGCCATCAATTGGGTGGCCTTCGCCCGAGGATTGATATTGGCTGAGATCTCGCCCCGGCGCTTGGCGTTCCGGAGCGCGCGCTCGGCGTTCCGCTCGAGGCGCGCCATGTGGCCGCGCACGACGTCGCCCACCTCGGAGTCTTCGGCCGCCAATTCGATCGCCGAATTCACCATCAGGCACCCCATTTGCCTCTCGCGCGTGGTCAGGTCGCGAACCAAGCCGTCGAAGTAAGCGCGCAGCTCGGTTAGGCTGGCGCCCGGCCGTTCGAGTGCGCCCAGCTTCTCGGCGATCACCAGCTTGGAATAGCGGTCGAGCGACCGCAGAAACAGCCCGCGCTTGCCTCCGGGGAAGGCGTTGTAGAGGCTGCCGGGTCGGACGCCAGTGGCCTCCACCAGATCGTCCACCGACGTGTCGCGATAGCCGTGTTCCCAGAACTCGCGCATCGATCGATCGAGGACGTCGTCGGGGTCGAACATTCGCGGTCTCGCCATCGCCGATCCGAGAATATCGTAGCGATCGCTCAAAAACCCGGGGCCCGATCCCGTGCGGGGAAGCCCGGTCGGTGAGGACGCTCAGGCCAGGACGTTGACGAGAGAGCGTTCTTGGTCGAGCGCCATGCGAAGGACGGCAACGCTTGCCTGCTCGGCCGCGCTCGCGCCCGACGGCCCGCCGCCGGCGTCCGCGCCCGGGGCGCCCACGCTCCCGGCCGCGTGCGCCGCGACACCGAACATCGACTGTGCGGCGGCGAGCCCACTCAGTCCGTTGACCGCTCCGATGCTCATGCTCGGCTGATCGGCGGACCGGCGGCGGCTCGTGAGCCACGCGCCAGCCGATCGACCTACGTCCTACCGCGGGCTCATGTCTGGGCGATCATCAAGGTCGCTCCGCCGCTCGCGAATGTCGCCACGTCGGCGCCGGCAGCCTCTCCTTCGGGACTCCCCATCGCGGCCTGGAGCTGCTCGACGTCGTCGAACGAAAGCTCGGCGAGGTAATAGAACGGGGGAGCAGAGCCGTCAGGTGTCCCGATCACTTTTCCCGACTCGAAGCGGCGGAGATTCGGGATCTTCTCCACGAGCGGAATGTGCGTGCTCACATAATGCTCGTCGAACCCGGCCGGGTCGTCCGGGTGACCGTAGGCGACGACTAGCTTGACCATCTAATCCTCCTCGGTTGGCGGCGGCGGAGCTTATCCGCTCCTCGCTTCGCCATGCCGCTGAGTGACCGCCGTAGCGGTCGCTCACGCTGCCGCTTCGCCGAAGATTGCTCCTGGGAGGCCACGCGCGGGCACGGTGTCCGGTTCCGGCCGCGACGGCGCCGGGTGGAGTTCGGGTCGCTCGGGAGCGACCACCGAGCGGAGCGCCGTCACGGACTCCGCGTCGAAGGCAACGCCGGTTTCCTCGTCGAGCAGCGCGAGCGCGCGCCCCGCGGGCCAGGCCTCGCGGTATACGCGGTCGGCGGTCAGGGCGTCGTAGACGTCAGCCACCGTCAAGATGCGAACCGCGAGGTCGAGCTCACCCGCGAGGCGGCGATTGGGGTAGCCGTTGCCGTCGATGCGCTCGTGATGACTCTCGACGAGCTCGAGGACCAGTGGCGAAAAACCGCCCAGCTCGGCCAGCAGCTCGCGGCCGGCGGCCGGGTGACGGCGGATCTCGTGAAATTCCGCGTCGGTGAGCCGGCCCGGCTTGCCCAGTATCTCGTTGGGTACTGACAGCTTGCCCGCATCGTGGACCAGGCCGCTTAGCGCCAGTTGGCGGTGCCGCGGCTCCGGCGGCGGCGAGCGCCCGACCACCGACAGCTGGATAGTCAGCAGCAGCTTCACGCGGCTCGGCCGGCGCAGCACTGGCAGCCCAGATGCGGCCAGAATGACCCCGCAGACTGGGAGGTTGAGCGCCCCCGCGACCTGCACGAGGCCGTTTGCGGGTGCGATCACCCCGGGGGTGGCGAGGCCGTGCATCACGAGCATTGTGGCGATGACCGAGAACGCCATGTCGATCCACACCGCCCGGCCGTCGTTCCGGCGCGAGGCGATGATCGACATCGTCACCGCCGACGTCGCCGCCAGTGCGCCGGCGACGCCGACCACGGCCATGTGGACGGCGGCGCGAACATCACCATCACCATGTTTCCGGTGACCAGCAGGACCCCTGGGATCACCGCTGAACGTGCAAGCAGCCCGACGACGGGAAGGCGCGGCCGGATCTGCTTCGGTGCGCCTTTCGGGGCTTGGCACCAGAAGCTTGAGGCGGGCGGCCGGACTCCGGACGCCCGTCCACGAAGCGTTTTCGCTCTACATGCTCGCGTCCGCGAAGGCCGGCTCGCGCGCGGGGGCAGCGCCGACGTTCTCCTCGGCGGCGTCGACCGCACCCGCCCGGAGCATCTGCGCGCTCACGGCTGCCGCCACGGCTGCGAACGCGGCGCCAATAATGAACGCGACGTGGTAACCCCCGACGAGCGCATTCGCGTGGCTGGCGCCGGCGGCGATCAGATGGGTCGTGCGAGAAGCGGCCACGCTCGCGATCACCGCGAGCCCGAGTGCACCGCCCATCATGAACGAGGTGTTGACGATCCCGGACGCGAGGCCGGCCTCGCTTGGCTCGACGTCACCCATTGCCGCCAGCAGGAGAGGGTTGAAGGCCGCGCCGGCGCCGAAACCGAGCAGGACCATGCTCGGGAGCAGGTTGACCAGGTAATGACCGTGCACCGGCGCCCGGGTCAGTAGTCCGAGCCCGACGGCCGCGAGCGTCAGACCGCCTGCCAGGGGCGGCTTGATCCCGAAGCGCATCACGAGCTTGGCCGACAGGCCCAGCGACAGAGCAGCCATGATCAGGTTCGCAGGGATGAACGCGAGCCCGACTTGAAGCGGGCTGTAGCCGAGCACCAGTTGCAGGTACAGCGCCGACAGGAAGAACCACGCGAACATCGCCGCCGCCCACAGAACGCCGACCACGTTGGCGGTGGCGAGATTCCGGCGCCGGAAGAGGCCGAGCGGCATCAGCGGCGAGCGCACGCGGGACTCCACCAGCACGAACGCACCCAAAAGCACGACCGACCCCGCCAGCAACCCGACCGTCCGGCCGGACAGCCACCCGACCTGATTTCCGTTGACGATCGCGTAGACGGCGAGCATCAGCCCGGCGGTCACGATGACCGCGCCCGCGGCGTCGAGCCGCCCGTTGCCACGGGGTGTGCGGCTCGGCGGGAGCACCCGCGGAGCGAGGACGGACACCGTGATCCCGATCGGGACGTTGACGAGGAAGATCCAGTGCCAATCGAGCAGATCAGTCAGGACACCGCCCAGGAGCACGCCAAGCGTGCCGCCTCCGGCCGCGACGAAGCCGAACACGCCCATCGCCTTCGCCCGGTCGGCGGGCTCAACGAACAACGACACGATCAGCGACAGCGAGACAGCGGACACAATCGCGCCGCCAAACCCCTGAACCGCCCGCGCCGCGATGAGAAAGCCCTTGTCGGTCGATAGTCCACAGGCGAGCGATGCCGCCGTGAACAGGAGGATTCCGGTGATGAACAGGCGGCGGTGACCGAAGTGGTCACCGAGTCGTCCACCGAGGAGCAAGAAACCGCCGAAGGTGAGCATGTAAGCGTTGACCACCCATGCGAGCGACGTCTGGGAGAAGCGCAGGTCACCGCGGATCGAGGGGAGAGCGACATTCACGATCGTGGTGTCGAGCACGATCATCAGCGAGCCCATGCATAGGAGGATCAGGGCGATCCAGCGGTTTCGGCTATCGGATGTCACGGTCAGCTCCTAACTGCGCGTCGGCGTCGGGTTCACACTGCGTTAGACGCACTCGCCCGTCGAGATTCATCGCTGTGCCTCGCTGTCCACGCGGATCGCTAGCCTCGGAGGCTGGAATGCTCCTGTTCGAGACCGCGATCGGGACCTGTGGCATGAGTTGGAGCGACGCCGGGATCACCGGCGTGGCCCTACCCGGGGAGCGGGGCCTGAGCCGTTCCGGCGTCGAGCCCCCTTCGCCCGAATGGGTGCGGACGGCGATCGCGGGCCTGGTGTCTCTGCTCGACGGCGGCGGTGCTGACCTGCGCTCACTTGTGCTCGACGAGCGCGGCCTGGACGAGTTCAGAAGGCGCGTCTACGCCGCGACGCGGGAGATCGGGCCGGGCACCACCGCCACCTACGGCGAGATAGCCCGGACGATTGGCGAGCACGGGTGCGCGCGGGCGGTGGGCGCGGCGCTGGCTCAAAACCCGTTTCCGATCATCGTCCCTTGCCATCGCGTACTCGCCGCCACCGGCGCTCTCCATGGGTTCTCGGCACCGGGCGGGATTGCGACGAAGCGCCGGATGCTCGAGATCGAGCGTGCGCCCGGCTTCACCCAGCGGGCGCTGTTCGTCTGAGCCGAGCCTGCTCGCGGTCGGCGCGGACCCGCACCGGCGAGCGCCGATAAAGGTGGTGCGGGCTTTCGACTGAGCGTACGCTGTCGCGTGTGGAAGCGGATCAGCTCCGCGAGCATTCCGACAGTCGGCGCGATCTGGTCGTCATCGGCGCGTCCGCAGGCGGTGTCGAGGTGTTGACCCGCGTCGTCAGGGGGTTGCCGTCGGATCTGCGAGCGGCGATCTGCATCGTCCTCCACATCTCCCCAAGCAGCCCGAGCATGCTCGCTCACATCCTCGGCCGGGCCGGACCGCTGCCATGCGGCTCGGCCCGCGACGGCGAGCGACTGCGGCCCGGGTCATCCTTGTTGCCCCGCCAGACCATCATCTCGAGGTCGAGGATGGACACGTCCGGCTCACGGTTGGCCCGCGTGAAAACGGTCACCGACCGGCGATCGATGTCCTGTTCCGGTCGGCGGCGAAGGCGCTCGACAGCCGCGTCGTCGGGGTAGTGCTGTCAGGGACCCGCGACGATGGCTCGGCTGGTCTCGCGGTGATCAAGTCGAGCGGCGGCGCCACGATCGTCCAGGATCCTAAGGAGGCCATGTGCGCCGGGATGCCGGCTAGCGCGATCGCGAATGTGGCCGTGGATGCAATTGTGCCGTCGGAGTTGGTGGCGAGTACGATCGCTGCGATGGTCAAGGGTGAGGATCCGCCGCCGGGCGAGAGCTCGGACGATCCCGATCCCGATCCGCCCGATGGCGAGCCGGTCAATGCGGTCTGTCCCGAGTGCGGCGGGGTGCTAACCGAACGCGCGGACGCCGGTGTGTTGCAGTGGGAATGCCGCGTTGGACACCGCTACTCGCCCGACACCCTGATCGACGGGCAGGCGGACAGCGTCGAGTGGGCGTTGTGGGCGGCGCTCCGGGCACCGGCGGACCGCAGCGTCCGTCTCGCGCGAATGGCCCGGCAGGCCGAGGAGCGCGGTCAGCACCGGTCGGCGCGGCGGTTCCGTCGCCAGTCGCAATCGGCCTCCGACCAGGCCGAGATCGTGCGCCAAGCGCTCACCGGAGCGGCCGGGACGACGCTGCGCCGGGTCTCGGACACCGACGAAGAGGATCACATCGCTGAGGAGGAGGGCGTCGCATGAGCGACTCGCGGACGGACACGACCCTCGACGCGTTGCTCGACTTCGTCAAAGAGACCCGCGGGTTCGACTTCACCGGCTACAAGCGATCGACGATCCAGCGCCGGGTCGCCAAGCGGATGGCCGCTGTCGGTGTGGAGCGCTACGACGACTACGTCGACTTCCTCGAGCTGCACGGCGAAGAGTTCGCGGAGCTGTTCAACACGCTGCTGATCAACACGACGGGCTTCTTCCGGGATCCCCAGACCTGGGAGTACCTCGCCGAGGAGATTGCCCCGCAACTGTTGGCGACGCGCGCGCCCGAGTCGCCGCTTCGCGTGTGGTGCGCAGGCTGCGCGTCGGGGGAGGAGCCGTACACCGTGGCGATGGTGCTGGCGCGCGTGATGGGCGATCCCGAGTTTCGCGAGTGGGTGAAGATTTATGCCACCGATGTCGATGAGGAGGCTCTCGATCAGGCCCGCCACGGCGCCTACCTATCGCGTCAGATTGAGGACGTGCCACCCGATGCCCTCGAGCGCTTCTTCGAGCGCACCGAACAGCGCTATGCGTTCCGCAAGGACCTGCGACGAAGCGTGATCTTCGGCCGCAACGACCTGGTGCAGGACGCGCCGATCTCGCGCATCGATCTGCTCGTGTGCCGCAATACGCTGATGTACTTCAACGCGGAGACCCAGTCGCAAATCCTGCGGCGGTTCCACTTCGCGCTCGACGACGATGGTTATTTGCTGCTCGGCAAGTCCGAGATGCTGATCACGCACACTGATCTGTTCGCGCCGCTCGAGCTCAAACGCCGGGTGTTCCGAAAGATGATCAAGCCGGCGCTGCGCGATCGCGTGCGCGTGCTGGCGACGGACGGGATCCGCGGCCATCCGACCACAGGGGCCGACAACCTACGCGGAGCCGCGTTCGACATCGCGAGCGCGGCCCAGATCGTGCTCGATCACAACCGCGTGATGATCATGGCCAACGACGCGGCGCGCAGGGTGTTCGGCCTGGGCCTGAACGACTTCGGCCGTCCGATTCAGGACCTCGAGATGTCCTATCGGCCGCTCGAGCTCCGCAGGCACCTCGATTCGATCGATCACGACCTGCGGCCATCGGAGATCAAGGCCGTTCACTGGCGAATCGGCGAAAGCGAGCGGATCTTCGATGTTCGCCTTGTGCCGCTCATGAGCGACGGAGTGGCGATGGGGACGAGCATCGCCTACATCGACGTCACCGAGTCCCACAGGCTGCACGATCAGCTGATGGGATCAAAGCGGGAGCTCGAGCAGGCGTACGAGGAGCTGCAGTCGACCGTCGAGGAGCTCGAGACCACGAATGAGGAGCTCCAGTCGACCGTCGAGGAGCTCGAGACCACGAATGAGGAGCTCCAGTCGACCAACGAGGAGCTCGAGACGATGAACGAGGAGCTTCAGTCAACTAACGAGGAGCTCGAGACGATGAACGAGGAGCTTCAGTCAACTAACGAGGAGCTCGAGACGATGAACGAAGAGCTCCGGCACCGCACCACGGAGCTCAACGATGTCAACGCTTTCCTCGAGACGATCCTCACCACGATCGGCCTTGCCGTCGCGGTGCTCGACCGCAATCAGCGCGTGCAGATCTGGAACGGCAAGGCCCGAGAACTGTGGGGGCTGACGCCCGACGAAGCAGAGGACGAGCACCTCATGGCACTCGACATCGGCCTGCCGGTCGAGAAGCTACGCCGTGAGATCCGCGACACCTTGACGGGAAAGTCCGAGCGCGAAGAGGTGGTGATCGACGCGACGAACCGCCGCGGAAAGGCGTTCACCTGCCGTGTGACGTTCTTGCCGCTGGGTAACGGCGGCGACGGCAACATTTCCGGGCTCATCATGATGATGGAGGACGTCGCCTCGTGAGGGCTTCCTGCGCGATTCGTTCACGAGTCGCGGTTATGCGCACGCGGGTGGTCCAGATCCGCTTCAACTGATTCCGGGTCTCCTGTTGATCGTGGGCGTGCTGCTCGCGCAACTGCCGGACCGTCTCCGGGAGAAATGCGTAGCGAACGCTGGGATCCGAGAACTCGGGCGCCGGTTCCGACCGTGACAACGAGATGCCCGCCAGCTCCGGGGTGAGCTCCTTCGGGGTGCCTGCGGGCTGGGGCGGCGGCTCGAGCAGCAGCCAGCCGGAATCCTGGCGCACGATCGAGCCGTTCTCGCTGAGCTTTCGCAGCGCCAGGGTGACGGTCGGCCGACGGGCTCCGATCAGCGCGCCGAGCGTCTCGTGGGTCAGCGCGAGGGGGAGCCGAACCCCGCCTGGTGTCACGTGACCCCATGACTCCGCCAGGAGCCACAGGATGGCCAGCACCCGCTCGTCGACGCGCGGAAGCTGGCAGATGACGAGTTGGCTGTTCAGTCGCTGCATCTGATCGGCGATGCATTCGTATAACGCCGGAATGACGCGCGGCGCACGTCGCGCCACCGCGAGGAACTCCTCCCCGAGGATGGCCACATGCACTGGGGCCGGCGCACGAAATTCGATGGACTCAAGC
>Ga0335081_10010516_pt1 | contig 14958 bp, 15 predicted proteins | sample Lox_Sample_35_FD_206713 | JGI IMG/M metagenome (GOLD analysis project Ga0335081, IMG submission 206713) | Soil microbial communities from Loxahatchee National Wildlife Refuge, Florida, United States - Lox_Sample_3.5 | ecosystem: Environmental > Terrestrial > Soil > Wetlands | place: USA...
GATCACCTTCTTGGCGCGGCCCAGCATCTGCAGGGTCACGTTCTCCAGCTTGATGCCGAGGTCCTCGGAGATCAACTGGCCGCCGGTGAGGATCGCAATGTCCTCCAGCATGGCCTTGCGGCGGTCGCCGAAGCCCGGCGCCTTCACGGCCGCCACCTTGAGGCCGCCGCGCAGCTTGTTGACGACGAGCGTGGCGATCGCCTCGCCCTCGACGTCCTCGGCGACGATCACCAGCGGCTTGCCCGACTGCACCACCGCCTCGAGGACGGGGAGCATCGACTGCAGGCCGGAGAGCTTCTTCTCGTGCAGGAGAATGTAGGCATCCTCGAGTTCGGCGATCATTTTTTCGGCATTGGTGATGAAGTAGGGCGAGATATAGCCGCGGTCGAACTGCATGCCTTCGACGATCTCGACTTCGGTATCGAGCGCCTTGGCTTCCTCGACCGTGATGACGCCCTCGTTGCCGACCTTCTGCATCGCCTGCGCGATCATCTTGCCGATCTTGTCGTCGCCGTTCGACGAGATGGTGCCGACCTGGGCGACTTCGGCGGAGGAGGAGACCTTCTTCGCGCGCTTCTCGATGTCCTTGACCACGGCGGCGACCGCGATATCGATGCCGCGCTTCAAGTCCATCGGGTTCATGCCGGCGGCCACGTTCTTGGCGCCTTCCTTGACGATCGCCGCGGCGAGCACGGTGGCGGTGGTGGTGCCGTCGCCGGCCAGATCGTTGGTCTTTTGCGCGACCTCGCGCACCATCTGCGCGCCCATGTTCTCGAACTTGTCCTCGAGCTCGATTTCCTTGGCCACCGTGACGCCGTCTTTGGTGATGCGCGGGGCGCCGAAGCTCTTGTCGAGCACGACGTTGCGGCCCTTGGGGCCGAGCGTCACCCGCACGGCGTTGTTGAGAATCTCGACGCCGCGCAACATGCGGTCGCGCGCGTCGCCGGAAAATTTCACTTCCTTGGCAGACATTTCATTTCACTCCGTTCGGGTTCTGCTTTGACCCTCATCCTGAGGAGGCGCGGCACGCGCCGTCTCGAAGGATGAGGCCGGTGATTCATTGCCGTCGCCCTTCGAGACGCCTGCCTTCGGCAGGCTCCTCAAGACGAGGATCGTCGTTAGGCGATCACGCCCATGATGTCGGACTCCTTCATGATCAGGAGCTCCTCGCCGTCGAGCTTGACCTCGGTGCCCGACCACTTGCCGAACAGCACGCGGTTGCCAGGCTTCACGTCGATCGGGATGAGCTTGCCCGCCTCGTCGCGGCCGCCGGGACCGACGGCGATGACTTCGCCTTCGCTCGGCTTTTCCTGGGCCGTGTCGGGGATGATGATGCCGCCCTTGGTCTTCTCGCTTGCCTCGATGCGGCGCACGACCACGCGGTCGTGCAGGGGACGAAACTTGGTCTTGGCCATGGCTTCCTCGTCGGCGCTTCCCGCGCAATGTGGAACCGAAAGTGTAGGTTTCTTAAGCCCTTAGCACTCGTTAATGGCGAGTGCCAAAAAGCTGCCCGGGAGATATGAGTTTGCGCCGGGCAAGTCAAGCTGGCGATGATGGGGGGCGGGGCCGGCCGCTGGTCAAAGTTAAGTTCGGAGGAACCGGTTCTCGGTTAAGCTGCTTCACGCTGTGCTTGCGCGGCCCGCCATTGCCCCGCAAAGTCTGTTTCGCGTGCCTGCCGGAGCCTGTATGAGCCAATCCCGCCGCTCTCTGCTTGCGATTGCCTTGGTCACGGGCGGGCTCGCCCTTGCCGCCTGTGAAACGGGCAGCATGACACAGCCGCTCGCGCCCGCCGCGCCGGCAGCCGTGCCCCTGATGCCGCCCTCTTTCCCGCCGCAGAACCTGGTCGGGCGCTGGGGGCTCACCGCCTATCATAACGAAGCCGACCGCGAGCGCACGATCACGGCCGCCGCCAACCAATGCCGCAATCCTTACGTCATCACGCTCGGCCCGACCGGCGGGGTGATGATGCACCTTGCCGACCAGTCCACTCCCAGCGAGCTCGCGCTCAAGGGCGCGCCCGGCAACAAGAACTACATCGGGCCCAAAGAAGACCCGCCCGGCGGCGCGCAGGACCGCGAGGTGGAGTCGTTCGACGGCCGCGTGCTGATCCTGCGCTGGATGGATCCGGAGGTGCAGGGCCGCTACGGCACCATGGTCTATGTGCGCTGCGGGGCCGAGGGCCAGAAGCGCCCGGCGCCGAAGGGCAAGCCGAAACCGAAGCCGAAACCGGCAGCCGCGGCGGCGCCGAAACCGGTGCAGCCGCCCATTCAGCGCCAGTGACGCATAGCCGGATGCTCGCAACCGGCTGCTTATGACGACGGCCCGCGACTTCATCGACGGACCCTGGCGCGCCGTGCCGGTGCTCGGCGTCACGCAAATCTTGTCGTGGGGCTCGATCTTCTACACACCGGTGCTGATTTTGCCGCTGGTCGCACATGAACGCGGCTGGTCAATTTCGTTTGCGATGGGCGGCTTCTCGGTCGGGCTTCTGATCGCGGGACTGACCTCGCCCTATGTCGGGCGCGCAATCGACCGCTTCGGCGGCCATGTGGTGATGAGCGTGGGCTCGCTGATCGGCGCGCTCGGGCTCTTCCTGATCGTGCATGCCGCCAGCAAGCCCGCCTATCTCGCGGTGTGGACCGTGCTCGGCGTCGCCATGGCGGCGAACCTTTACGATGCCGCTTTCGGCAGCCTCGGCCGCATCTTCGGCGCCGACGCGCGCCGCCCGATCACCGCGCTGACGCTCGCCGGCGGCTTTGCCTCGACCGTGAGCTGGCCGGCCACGCATTTTCTGCTCGACGCCATCGGCTGGCGCAGCACCTATTTGGTCTATGCCGCGCTGCTCGCGCTCATCGCGTCGCCGCTGCACGCGCTGGCATTGCCGCGCAGCCGCGCCGAGATCCACCCGGTCAAGTCCGGCGAGACGGCGGAACCGGTCAAGATTTTGCCGCCCTATGGCTTGCCCTTCGTGCTGGTGGCGGCGGCGTTCGCGTCCTACGCCTTCGTGCCCTCGGGATTATCGGCGCATCTGCTGGCGATCTTCACGCGCGGCGGCGTCGATGCCGGCACGGTGGTGTGGATCGGCGCGCTGTTCGGTCCGGCACAGGTCGGCGCCCGCCTGATCGAATTCGCCTTCGGCCGCAATTTGCATCCGCTTTTGGTCGTGCGCTTTGCGCTCAGCGTGTTGCTCTGCGCCTTTGCCATATTGATGCTGCTCGGCATCTCGGCGCCGGTGGCGGCGGCTTTCGCGCTGATGTTCGGCGGCGCCAATGGGCTGGTCACCATCACGCGCGGGGCGGTGCCGCTCGCGCTGTTCGGCGCTTCCGGCTATGGGCAACTGATGGGCCGGCTCGCCGGACCCTGGCTAGTCATGCAGGCGGCGGCGCCGCTGGTGATGGCCTTCGTGGTGGACCGCGCCTCCGATATGGGGGCACTCGCACTCGCCGCCGGTTTCGCCGCCGTCGCGCTCACGTGTTTTGTCGTGATCCGCAGGCCCGCTTAACCAAACATCGCGTCGATGTCGCGCTGGTCGGCGTGGCCGGTGTCGCCGTCGAGCTTGGGGCCATTGAGCAGGCCGTTCGTTGACGCCTGCTTGGGCGCCGCCGCCGCGCAGCCGTTGCAGCGATCGAGCATGGCCGCTAGCTGCTGCTCGACCAGGTTCAAAGTTTCGATCACCTTAGCGATGCGCTGGCCGGCGAGATCCTGGAAATTGCAGGCCTCGTAAACCTGCACCGTGTGGTCCTGAATGTCCTGGGCGAGGCCGCGCTTATAGTCGTCTTTCAGCGTGGCGGTGAGCGCCCGCGCGCATTCGTCGATGCCCTCGGCTCGATGCAGGATTTTCTGCGTGGCCTTTTCCATGCCGGCGACCGCGGCGCCGAGCTCGCCCGCTGCGCGCGCCATACGGCGGTTCTTGCTGTCGCCGATCAGCGCGGCAAGGTCGCGCCGGTTGTGCGCGATGGCGTCCTGCACCAAGGCAAGCTCGCGCTTGAGCTCGTCGCCGCTAATGTCGTGGCGGCTGCCGAGGTCGCTCAGCGCCTTGAGCTGGCCGACCGCTTCGCGCCTGCCGGCTGCCGGTGCGGGGAGAGCCGCGCGCCGGCCGGCGAACATCTGTTCCACGCGGAAAACTTTACGCTGCACGCCTCACGCCCCCCGATATCCCCACGCTGTTTTCTACCCGACCGGCAATTAACAGCGGGTTGCGCCGCGAAATTAAACCGCGCGTTTACCATGCTCACTCGCGGTTTACGCAAAATAAACTCTAACGCCACGAAGCGAGCGCCGCCGTGCGCCAATGCCGCGGCGTGGCGGCGCCGATTTACCAAACGGTGTTGGTTTCGGCCTCACCTTTATGCGTCGCGTTCAAGAGTGCTTCGATGCAGCGTCTGCTTATTCCCGCCTTCGTCATCCTGTCGGCCGGGACCGCCGCCGCCCAGCAAGGGCCGCTGCCGACCACGCCGCCGATGGTGGTGATGGTGTCGCCGCCGCCGCCGCCGCCGCCGCGTAGCGAACTGGGTGGCGGCTTCATCGAATTCCTGTTCGGCGAGCACGGGCCGCAGCCACAGGTCGCGTCGCCGCCGCCCAATCTCTACCCGGCGCCGCCGCAGCCGACTTATGTCAGCGCGCCGACTCAGATCGATCCCATGCTCGAGCAGCCCCCGCAGGGCTTTCAGATGGACCCGCGCTTCCTGCGCCAGGAAGTCGCATACGCGGGCAAGCAAGAGCCGGGCACGGTGGTGATCGATACGCCCAACCACTTCCTCTATCTGGTCGAGAAAGACGGCAAGGCGCTGCGCTACGGCATTGGCGTCGGCCGTCCCGGCTTCACCTGGGCCGGCACGCACGCAGTCTCCGCCAAGAAGGAATGGCCGGATTGGGTGCCGCCGAAGGAGATGCTCGAGCGCCAGCCGGGCCTGCCGCATTTCATGGCCGGCGGCCCCAACAACCCGCTCGGCGCCCGTGCGATGTATCTCGGCTCGACGCTCTACCGCATCCACGGCTCCAACGAGCCGTGGACCATTGGCCACAACGTCTCTTCCGGCTGCATCCGCATGCGCAATGTCGACGTCATCGACCTGTTCGATCGCGTCAAGGTCGGCACCAAGGTGGTCGTACTCTAGGGCTTTGCCAGCGCGAGGCCGTGCTCAGCCAGCACGCGCGGAAATTCATCCGAATTGAAATAGGTAAATTCGCGCTCGCGCTGGTGCGTGAGCGGGTCGAGCGCTTCGAGCTCGACATCGACGTGGCCCGGATGGCACATGACGACGGCGCCTTCGGGCAGGCCTTCGAGAAAGCGCGGGAAGATTTTGGCGAACGGCGTCTTGCTGTTGAAGTCGTACGCCCCGGCGAAAGCCTGGTTGGTGGCGATGCCGCGGCGGCTGGCCGCATTTCTTATCCCGACGCTCAGCACATCGAGCGTCAGCGCCTTGGGGTCGGGCATGCGCCATGCCCCGCGCGCGCGGCCGCATTGCCGCACCCAGGCATCGGGCGCGGTCTCGGCCACCACCTTGAGCAGCGCCTCGCGCACCTGTGGCATCAGGTGGACGTGCTGATGGCCGTCGACAAAGTCGGGTAAATGGCCAAACGTGTCGATGTAGGCTGTGAGCTGCGTAGCGATCTCAATCATGAGCAGTTCCGGCTGCAGGCGGCGCATCATCGCCATGCGCATTTTCTGCGTGTTCGGCAGGAAGCGGCCGTCGCGCAGCGGCTTGAAGCCTTCGCTCATCGGCTGGAACGGCCCGGTGAGCGTGACGTGCAGGCCGATCGCCGCACGCTTCTCGCCGGAATTGAGTTGCTCGAGCGCGTCGGCCTCGTCCGCCGACAGATGCGGCGCCGCCATCATCACCGAGGTGGCGTTGAGCCGCCCGCGCAGGATCAATTCGCGGATGCCGGCGTCGACCGCCGGCGAGATGCCGTAGTCGTCGGCGCACAGCCAGATATGACGGACGGCTTGGGCCACCTACGGCCTGCGCTCACTCGGCCGCGCGCGGGGCGGCGGGCTTTTCTTTGGCGGTTTCGTCCGCGCTCTTGAGGCTGTGTTCGGCAACGAAATAGACCGGCCGCGCTTTGATCTCCGACAGCAGCTTGCCGACATATTCGCCGAGTACGCCGATCATCAGCAGCTGCACGCCACCCAGCACCATCAGGCCGACCACCAGCGAGGGATAGCCCGGCACGTCCTGCCCGAACAAAATCGTCTGCAACAGGATCCAGGCGCCGAACAACAGCGCGCTCGCCGCCAGCAGCAAGCCCAGCATGCTGGCGACGCGCAGCGGCGCCACCGTGAACGAGGTCAGTCCCTCGATCGAGAAACCGATCAGCGTCCAGACGTTCCAGCTGGTGGTGCCGTGCGCGCGCGGCGCCGGCTCGTAATCGACGCGCACTTGGCGGAAGCCGATCCAGCTCGACAGGCCTTTGAAGAAACGGTTGCGCTCCGGCATCTGCCGCAGCGCCTCGGCCGCGCGCGGCGACAGCAGGCGGAAGTCGCCGGCGTCTTCGGGAATTTTCTGGCGCTGGCCCCAATTGATCAGCGCGTAGAACCAATGCACGCCGGTGCGGCGCAGCCAATGCTCGTTCTCACGGTGCGCCTTGGCGGTGTAGACGACGTCGTAGCCGTCGTCGAGCCAGCGCGCGACCAGCGTGTCGATCAGGCCGGGCGGATGCTGGCCGTCGCCGTCGATGAATAGCACGGCGCCGAGCCGGGCATGGTCGAGGCCGGCGAGCAAGGCCGCCTCCTTGCCGAAATTGCGCGACAGCGTGACCACCTGGATGTCGAGCGGGCCGGCCGGCAGCGCCGTGGCGATGCTGTTGGTGGCGTCGCTGCTGCCGTCGTCGACATAGACGACTTCGAGCGCCAGCCCGCGCTCGGCCTTCAGCCGGCGCGCCACCTCGAGAATGCGCTCATGCAGTTTGCCGAGGCCGTTGGCCTCGTTGAACAGCGGCACGACGATCGACAGGCCGGGCTGTGCGCGTGCGCCCGCTTTGCTCGGTTTGGCAGCCATTCGCGTTAACCTATGCGCTATGTCTCGTCGCGTTCTATAGCGCAACGCCGAAGTCCTGTCGCCTGCGCGTGGAAGGGCCGCGGCGAACGTGGTAATCGGGCGCGATGATTCCGGCGCCGCAAGACATCTTCGCCCGTCTCGCCAAGGCCTGGCACGCGCGCGCCGTCGCGCTCAAGGCGTTGAGCTTCGGCATGGTCGGCCTCATCAACTCGGCCGTCGACTTCGGCGTGTTTTCCTTCGCCTATTACTATCTGGGCCTGCCGATCGTCGCCGCCAACACGCTGGCCTGGGTCATCGCCGTGACCGGCTCCTACGTGCTGAATTCGACCATCACCTTTGCCGCCGAATCCGGCCGCAAGCTCGGCGTCAAAAGATATTTCGGCTTCGCCTTGTCGCAAGTCGCCGGATTTATCGCCAACACCGCGACGGTCTGGTGCCTGGTCGAGCTCCTTCACATTCCGGCCTGGGCGGCCAAGGTGGCGGCAATCGCGGTGAGCTTCGCGGTCAATTTCTCGCTCTCGCACTTCGTGGTGTTCAAGGCACGTCCGCGCGGGGATGCAAGCTGATTGGCCGCGCGGCCGGTTTTCTCGGCGATTGCTCTTTGCTAGTTTGTCTTCGACACAGGAGTGACCATGAAATTGACATCGCATCTCTTGGGGGCCGGCCTTGCCCTGGCTGTCACGGCCACTGCCGCGGCGAAACCCGCTTATGTGCCTTCGACCGTCAACCTGCGTGCTGCGCCGGGCACCACCAGCGAGGTGGTCGCGAAAATTCCGGGCGGCAGCCTGGTCGATGCGGACAATTGCATCGACGGCTGGTGCGCGGTCACCTGGCAGGACAAGCGCGGCTTTGCCATCCAAACCGCGCTCGACATGAGCGGCCGCGTGCCGGCGCGGGGTGCCGCAAATGGACCCGGCCCGCGCGGGCCGGTCTATACCGAGGGGCCGGACTATCCGGAATATGTCGAGGGGCCGCCGGCTTATTATTACGGACCGCGACCGTATTCCTACGGCTATTACGGTCCTTATTACCGGCGCGGCTGGCACCGCTGGTAAAAAGCGTTGCCCGCTACAAACCCGCTTCCAGCTTGGCGTAGAGCGGATTGTCGCGCGAGAACACGTAGTCGAGATCGGCCACTGCCACGGCTTCCGCGCCGTTCTCGCGCAAGAAGCTGGTGAGCGCATAGACCTCGTCCGGCGGGCAGTGCAGCGTCAGCATGCCGGAGGAGGTCGGCCCGCCGAACGGCGTCATGACGCCGAACTTCTGCTTGACATTGTCCACCAGCCGCGCGTCGCAAGACGCAAAGCGCGCGCGCACCTCGCGAAACGCCTTGGCGCGGGCCTGCGCGGCGATGCGGTCGAGGATCACGCGCGCGGTTTCGCGCTCGGCCGCGCCCCAGGAGGCCGCTCGCGCCGCCACCAGATTGGCCTGCGAGCGCAGGATGACGCCGTCCTCCACCACCTTCAGCCCGTTGGCGGCGAGCGTCGTGCCGGTGGTGGTGATGTCGACGATCAGCTCGGCGGAGCCTGCGGCCGGCGCGCCTTCGGTCGCTCCCGAGCTTTCCACGATGCGGTAATCGAGAATGCCGTGTTGCGAAAAGAAGGCGCGCGTCAGGTTCACATATTTGGTCGCCACGCGCAGCTTGCGGTCGTGGGTGTGACGGAACGAAGTGGCGACGTCGTCGAGGTCGGCCATGGTGCGCACGTCGATCCAGGCCTGCGGCACCGCTACCACGACGTTGGCAAAGCCAAAGCCGAGACCCTCGATCAGCACCACTTTGCCGTCGGCATCCGGGATCATCTCGCGCACCAGATCCTCGCCGGTGACGCCGAGATGCACCGCGCCTTGCGCAAGCTGCGATGTGATTTCGGACGCCGAGAGATAGGCAACTTCCACGCCGTCGAGCCCGGCAATGGTGCCGCGATAATCGCGCTGCCCCCGCGGCTTCACCAGCGCGAGCCCCGCGCGCGCGAAGAAGGCTTCGGCGTTTTCCTGCAGCCGGCCCTTCGCCGGAACGGCCAGCACCAAAGGCGCGCTCATGCCGCGCTCCGATAGATGGCGAGCCGCTCGATCCACGCGGCAAAGCCGATCGCCGGGATCGGCGCGCGCGCGCCGAGCCGCGTGAGCAATCCGTCATAGCGCCCGCCCGCCACCAGCGGATCGCCGGTACGCGCCGGATCGGTCAGCTCGAACACGAAGCCGGTGTAATAGTCGAAGCCGCGGCCGAAGGCGGTGGAGAAGCGCACGTGCTTCAAGTCGATACCTTGCGCGGCGAGAAAGCCGGTGCGGTTTTCGAACACGTCGAGCGCCGGGTTGAGCGCCGCCGTCATGTTGCCTTCGGCGGCAAGCGCGCGCAGGTCGGCCGCCGCCTCGTCGGGATCGCCGGCAACGGACAGAAACTTTTCGATCAGCGTACGCACGTCGCGCGGCAATTTCGCGCTGGCGCCGAGCGCGGCCTGTTCGAGGAAGCGGTCGGCGATCTCGCCGACCGAGCGGCCGCCAACGGCGTTGATGCCGGCGATCGACAACAGGTCGGTGACCAGCGCGCGCGCGCCCTTTGGGTCGGAGCCGGCGAGTGCCGCCAGCACGCCCTGATATTCCGGCCGCTCATTGGTGCCGCCGAGCACCAGGCGGTCGAGATCATGCGCCAGATTGGCCTTGCGGTTGAAATCCTTGATCAGCCGCCGCTTCCACGCCGGCGGCAAATCGAGCCCGGCGATCAGGCTGGCAAACAGCGCGACGTCGCCGATGCGGATGTCGGGCTTCGGCAGTCCGTAATGCGCGGTCGCCTCCAGGCCGAGCGCCAGCATCTCGGCGTCGGCCGCCGCCTGGTCGGGACGTCCGAAGGATTCGATGCCGGCCTGCAGGAATTCGGCCGGCTGATCGCTGCGGTGGCGGAACACCGGGCCGAGATAGCAGAACCCGGCCGGCCGGCCGGCGAGCTCCGAGGCGAGATAGTCGCGCGACACCGGGATGGTGAGGTCCGGGCGCAGGCAGAATTCGCCGCCACCCGGGGCGGTCGTGAGATACATGCGCTTGCGGATGTCCTCGCCGGACAGGTCAAGGAAGGGTTCGGCAGGCTGCAGGATGGCGGGGGCGATGCGCGCATAGCCCGCGCGCTCGTAGGAGGCGAGGAGCGCCTCCGCGCGCGTTTCGGGCCCTTTCGCTTGACTGGTCACGCTCGCGTCCACGACTTCCACATCACCAACGTTCTCGGGATGGCGGCCCTTTAGCACGATAGTTTTAAGGATTCGACGCCGATTGCCCGCTGCCCTTAACGCGGGTTCCGCCCAAATACTTGTTGTCGTTAACGAATTTTGCCATGGCCGGCGGCGCGGCCGAAAAAGGCAAGGCGTAAGACAATTTCAATACAACCCGGCCCAAACTAGCGTGTGTGGGGACTTAAGACATGACCAAGCCGGTTCCGCGCTCCGTGGTCGAGGGCTTCTACAAGGCGCTCGCCAGCGCCGACTTCGCGACGCTCGACCCCTATCTGCATGAAGACGTGGTCTGGACCATCAGTGGCCCGGTCGACGTGCTGCCGTTTTGCGGCCCGCGCCACGGCAAGGAGCTGGTGCTCAAGCTGCTCGATCGCGACATCCCGGTGTTCCTGGAGAAGCGCCGCCTGATCCCGAGTGCGATGCTCATCGACGGCGACCGCGTCGCGGTCTTCGGCAAGCTGATGGCGAGCCGCGGCGATATCGGCCGCAGGATCAGCTACCACATTGCTCAGTTCGTGCGCTTCGAGAACGAGAAGGTGGTCGAATACGTGTCGCTCATCGACAGCTTCGACGCCGTCGAACAGGTGCTCGGCAAGCAGATCACCGCGCCCGGCAGCATCCGCGCCGGCGATGGCGAACTGGTCGCCATTTAGCGCCGGAGTTGGCAACCATGAACAAACCAGTATCGCGCAACGTGGTGGACGCTTTCTACAAGGCCTACGCCGCCCGCGACGCCGACAAGGTCGCGCCATTCATTCACGATGACGTCGAATGGACGATCAGCGGGCCGGTCGATTTTTTGCCGTTCTGCGGGACCCATCGCGGCAAAGCGAATATTCTCGATCTGATCCGACACGGGGTGCCGCGTGTGCTGCGGACCTACAGTTTTGTGCCGGAGACCATCGTGATCGACGGCGATCAGGTGGCGATGCTCAGCCGTCAATCGGCGAGGCGTACCGCGGATGGCCGCGCGATCTGCTACCGCGTCGCCAATATCATGCGCTTCCGCGACGACAAGGTGATCGAAAACTTCTCGCTAATCGACAGCTATGACGTGGTCGAGCAGGTGCTCGGCCAGCAGCTCATGGTCGCGGGCGGCGCGGGCGCCGGCAATGGCGGGCTTGTCGCCGTTTAGCAAACCTACGGCGTGTCCGCGGCCGTGACGGTGACTTCGACCGTCATGCCGACAAAGTCCGCCCCCGTCCCCGTATAGCTCCCTGAAATCGGAATCGCCTGCGACGGATCGCGCGTCACCGCGACGCGGATCAGCGTCTCGCCGCCGATCAGCACGTCGGTTGGATCGTATTCGATCCAGCCGGCGCCGGGGAGATAGACTTCCGCCCAGGCATGCGTGGCGGCGGTCGCCTGCGTGGCGCTGCCTTTGTCGAGCGCGGGATCGTAGAGATAACCGGACACGAAACGGGCGCCGAAGCCGAGATAGCGCGCGGCCTCGATGAAGGTCATGGCGAAGTCGCGGCAGGCGCCGGCTTTCTTCTGCAGCGTCTCGGCCGGGGATTGCGTGCCCGGCTCGTGCCGTTCGGTATAAACGATGACCGGCTTCAAGGCCGCGTTCATGTTGGTCAAGAGATCGAGCGTACGCATCGGCCGCGAGGTGACGAAGCTGTCGGCCCAGCGCGCCAGCACGCCTTCCGGATCGGGATATGCCTGCTCGTTGAGGCGGCCGAGATCGACGCGGTCGCTGCTCGAATAGATGAAGGGATAGAATTCCGCCTCCGGCGCGATCGGAAACACCGGGCCTTCGATGCCGTAGCGTTCGATCGTGAGCGTGCTGGAGATGCTCAGGAACGCCGCCGGCCCGTTGAAATTCACCAGCGCGACCGAATTGCCGAACACGTCGTGCATCCAGCGCGTATTGCCCGGCGGCGACAGCGTCAGCTCGGCCGACACCAGCCGCATGTCGTGGCTGTCGCGCGGCCGCAGCATCAGCCGGTGCTGGCCGAAGGCGACCGGACGCGCGTACTGGTATTTGGTGGCGTGGCGGACGGTGAGCAGTTTCATGGGGTCACTCGATCGCTGCGCCTGTCATGCAAGCCGCGCGCCAGTTAGCCAAGCTTGTGGCGCGCGAGCAATTGACGCACGGCCTCGACCAGCTCGCCTTCCTTCACGGCAAACTGCGCCTCGGCCTGCTTTTTCAGGTATTCGTCGCGATCCTTGATGTCGCTCGGCGCCGAGCCCGCGATCAAGTCGCGGATCAGCACGCAGCCTTTGGCTTTCTCGTCCGGCCCCTGGATCACCGCGCAAGGGCTGCTGCGCCTGTCGGCGTATTTGAGCTGTTGCCCGACGCCGTGTTTGGGATTGCCGAGATAAAGCTCGGCGCGGATGCCGGCGGTGCGCAGGTTCGCAGCGAGCGTCTGCGATGCCGGTACATTCTCGGCGCCAAACACCGTGACCAGCACAGGGCCGGGCGGGGCCTTTTCGCCGAGCTTGCCGAGCGCGGTGAGCGCCGCCTGCAGCCGCGACACGCCGATGGAAAAGCCGGTCGCGGCGACCTGCTGGCCCATGAAGCGCGAGACGAGGCCGTCGTAACGCCCGCCGCCGCCGACCGAGCCGAAACGGACCGGGCGGCCTTTGTCGTCCTTGATCTCGAAGGTCAGCTCAACCTCGTAGACCGGGCCGGTGTAATATTCGAGGCCGCGGACGACGCTTGGGTCGATGCGGATGCGATCATGCGTATACTCAGATGAAGTGACGACCTTTGCAATTTCTTCTAACTCATTCCATCCCTCGACAAATTTTGCGGAGGTGAATTGGAATAGAGACTCTACATTTTTTCGAATCCGAATATTGTAAAATTGCGCATTCGGATCATCTTTAAAATCTGGCGGGCTGAAGTCAGTCGTCACTAAAGTAAGTAATGCGTTTATTTGCTTCTCTTCTAACTCTGCTCCTTTTGTAAAGTCGCCACTCTCGTCCTTGCGGCCTCTGCCAAGCAGTTGTCTCACTGAGTCGACACCGAGGCGATCGAGCTTGTCGATTGCGCGCATCGTGGTGAGGCGTTTTTCAGTGGGAATGGCCATTGCCTCCATCACACCGTCGAGCACCTTGCGATTATTCACCTTCACCACATAGTCGCCGCGCTTGATGCCGAGCTCTTCCATGGTGTCGGCGGCCAGCATGCACATCTCGGCATCCGCCGCGAGCGACGCGCTGCCGACCGTGTCGGCGTCGAACTGCATGAACTGCCGGAAACGTCCCGGTCCCGGCTTTTCGTTGCGGAACACCCAGCCGTAGCGATAGCTGCGATAGGGCAGCGCCAAGTTCTGGTAATTTTCCGCCACGTAGCGCGCCAGCGGCGCGGTCAGGTCGTAGCGCAGGGAGAGCCACTGCTCGTCGTCGTCCTGGAACGAGAACACGCCTTCGTTCGGCCGGTCCTGGTCGGGCAGGAACTTGCCGAGCGCGTCGGTGTATTCGATCGCCGGCGTCTCCACCGGCTCGAAGCCGTAGCGTTCGAACACGACGCGAATCGCCTCGACCATGTGACGCGTGGCGGCGATCTCGGCCGGGCCGCGGTCGGCGAGCCCGCGCGGCAGGCGGGCTTTGAGTTTCTGCGGCTTTGCGGGTTTGTCGGCCATTGTGCAGCCTACATACCAGAGTATGCCGCCGCGCTGTACCGTCATGGCCGGGCTTGTCAACGGAAGTCGGGTATACCCGACTTCCGGCATTAATTTCACGCAACTCGCGCAGGCGCGAGTTGCGTATGCCATCCACGCCTTTATGACTGTGCTAAAGAAGGCGTGGGTGCCCGGCACAAGGCCGGGCATGACGAATAAAACGGTCCCAGCATGGCTCAAGCACAACGAACCCCCGTTTCCGCCACGGTCCCCAATGACCTCGAGCCCTATTGGATGCCGTTCACGGCCAACCGCGCCTTCAAGGCGCGGCCGCGCCTGATCGCCCGCGCCAAGGACATGTTCTATTTCACGCCGGACGGCCGCAAGCTGATCGACGGCTCCGCCGGGCTGTGGTGCACCAATGCCGGGCATAACCGCGACCCGATCGTCGAGGCGATCCAGGCGCAGGCCGCCGAGCTCGACTACGCGCCGGCTTTCCAGTTCGGCCATCCCAAGGCCTTCGAGCTCGCCGCGCGCGTCGCGGCGCTGGCGCCCGGCGATCTCGACCATGTGTTCTTTTGCAATTCCGGCTCGGAGGCGGTCGACACCGCGCTCAAAGTCGCGCTCGCCTACCACAACGTCCGCGGCAATGCCTCGCGCGTGCGGCTGATTGGCCGCGAGCGCGGCTATCACGGTGTTGGCTTCGGCGGCGTCGCGGTCGGCGGCATCGTCTCGAACCGCAAGCAGTTCGGCGCGCTCTTCGCCGGCGTCGATCATCTGCCGATGACCTACAATCGCGAGAAGCAGGCCTTCAGCATCGGCGAGCCGGACTGGGGCGCGCATCTCGCCGATGCGCTCGACGGTCTCGTCACGCTGCACGACGCGTCCACTATCGCGGCGGTCATCGTCGAGCCGGTCGCGGCTTCCACCGGCGTACTGGCGCCGCCGAAGGGCTATCTCGAGCGGCTGCGCGCCATCTGCGACAAGCACGGCATTCTCTTGATCTTCGACGAAGTGATCACCGGCTTCGGCCGTCTCGGTGCCGCATTTGCCGCGGAGCGCTACGGCGTCGTCCCCGACATGATCACGTTCGCCAAGGGCATCACGTCGGGCGCGGTGCCGATGGGCGGCGTGCTGGTGCGCAAACACATCTACGACGCCTTCATG
>Ga0335081_10010517_pt1 | contig 14957 bp, 8 predicted proteins | sample Lox_Sample_35_FD_206713 | JGI IMG/M metagenome (GOLD analysis project Ga0335081, IMG submission 206713) | Soil microbial communities from Loxahatchee National Wildlife Refuge, Florida, United States - Lox_Sample_3.5 | ecosystem: Environmental > Terrestrial > Soil > Wetlands | place: USA: Florida...
TGAAAGACGGCTTTTCCTGCTAACATTTCGGGTTTCATGAAACATACAGGGGAGAACGTGGTGCGCATCGAGGCGGAGGCGCTGCGGGCGCTGGCCGACCGCCTGGCCGGCGCGATGAGTGCGGACTTCGAGCGCGCCGTAGAGCTCATGTTTGGTTGCCAGGGGCGCGTGGTGGTCACAGGCATGGGGAAGAGCGGTATCATCGCGCGGAAGATCGCGGCTACTTTGAGTTCGACGGGGACTCCTGCTCTCTATCTTCATCCGGTCGAAGCGCTGCATGGCGACCTCGGCATGATCGTGCGGGGCGACGCGGTGCTGGCGCTGTCGGCGAGCGGCGAGACAGAGGAGATTCTGCAGTTATTGGCTACTTTGAAACGTTTGCAAGTGCCATTGATCACGATGACCTGTGATGATGTCGAGGAAAGCAGGTCCTTCGCTTCGCCCTCACCGCAAAGCGGCTCGGGCTTCGCTCAGGATGACAACTTAAAAAAATTGCGGAAGTTGTCGACGCTGGCGGCGGCGGCCGAAGTGGCGCTGGATTGCTCAATTTCGAAAGAAGCGTGTTCGCTGGGACTGGCGCCCACTGCTTCCACCACAACTATGCTCGCGCTCGGCGACGCGTTGGCGGTGGCGCTTTCGGAAAAACGCGGCTTCAAAGAAGAAGATTTTGCCAGCCTGCATCCCGGCGGGAAATTGGGGAAACGGCTGGCGCGGGTGGAGTCGCTGATGCACTCGGGAGATGCGGTTCCGCGAGTCTCAGCCGAGACGAAAATGCCGGACGTGATTTACGAGATGTCGCGGAAGAAGTTGGGTGTGACAACCGTGGTGGAGGGCGATCGACTGCTGGGCGTGATCAGCGATGGAGATCTGCGGCGGCTGCTGGAGCATCGCGGCAAAGATGCGCTCGACCTCTCTGCGGAAGATTGTATGACGCGTACACCGAAGACGATCGGTCCACAGGAATTCGCGGCAACGGCGCTGGCGCGCATGGAGGAAATGAAAATCACTTCGCTGGTGGTAGTGGATGGGCAGCAGCAAGTGCGGGGGATCGTGCACCTGCACGATTTGTGGGGAACGGAGATGGTGTAGAGGAATTTTGTAATTTGGTAATTTTGTAATTGAAAAGCAGCCTCGATAACGGGTTCAAATTACCAAATTACCCGATTGCCCAATTACCCAATGACTTATCTCAAAAGTTAAGCGTGACGCGGGCGAGGGCGCCCGCGCCACACAATGATTATTCCAGTACGAAGATGTTCTTCTTGGCGCAAATGTCTTTCAGGATTTTCGGCCACACAGTCACGCTGACTTCTCCTAGATGCGCCTTCCTCAATAGCTGCATCAAGGTGCGTGACTGTCCAATCCCTCCGCCAATCGAGAGCGGAATCTGATTGTTGACGATCGCCTGGTGATATGGAAACTGCAGATTGCCGAGCAGGTCTGACATCTCGAGTTGTTTGCGCAGCGTGTCTGCGTTCACGCGGATGCCCATCGAGGTGAGTTCGTGGCGGCGCTTGGTCACCGAATTCCAGACCAGGATGTCGCCATTGAGACCGTGCGTGTCCTTGCCGGTTTCTTTGCGGGTGTCGGTGATCCAGTCGTCGTAATCGGCGGCGCGGTTCTCGTGCGGATAACCATCCTTCAATGGCCAGCCGATGCCGATGATGAAAATCGCCGGATATTTCTGCAGGATCTGCGTCTCCCGCTGTTTGCGCGGCAGATCGGGGAAGAAATCGAGAATCTCTTCCGCGTGCAGGAAGGTGAGTTCCTCGGGCAGGTTGGGGAAACGCGGGTCCTTGAGCTGTGGGAAGAGGTCCTGCGCGTAGCGCTCGGCGCCGACCAGCACCTTCCAGATTCTCCGCACGACGTCTTTCAAGAATGAAAGATTGCGGTCCGTGGAGGTAATGGCGCGTTCCCAATCCCACTGGTCCACATAAGCGGAGTGGTCATGATCGAGGAAATAATCTTTACGGACGGCGCGCATGTCGGTGCAGATGCCCTGTCCGGGCTTGCAATCGAACTGCTGGAGAGCGACCCGTTTCCACTTGGTTGCGGCCTGCACGACTTGGGCGTCGATCGGGTTCTTGCCGCGGTCGTTGGAGATGTGGAACGAAATCGGGGTGCGCGAGCCGTCACGGTCGAGCATATCGTTGACGCCGCTTTCCGAGTCCACAATCAGGGGCACTTCGACCATCATCAGGTTCAGCTCTTTACAGAGGTTATCGGCGATATAGCGCTTTACGAGAAAAATGGCCTCCTGGGTCTGGCGCCGATCGAGCAGGGAACGGTAGTCAGTGGGAAGAATGCGTTCGAGTTCTTTGTAATCACCGATACCGGGTCCAGCCAGATCGGCGCGTTTGTCATAGGTGACAGTTGCCATTAAGCCCTCCGCAGATGGAACAAAGACATTCATATTCCTACTGTCAGTCCTGGGCGGGCGATTGCGCTGTGACGGGGGACACAGGAGGGGGTGAGCGGAAACCAGTGGCCAGTGGTCGGTGGCCAGTGGCCAGTAGTCAGTATGCTGTGGTCAGTATGCAGCGGCCAGACCGCGGGCCGAGATCAGCAATCAGCATTCAGCAATCAGCATTCAGACAGCAAGTGATTTTCAGACCAATTGATGGGGGACTGAGAAGAACACCTTCAGCAATTTGACTGGTCACTGACCACCGCCCACTGGCCACTCGCCCGTACAGTATCTTTCCCAAACCCATGAGGATTGTCCCGATAGCCCCGGTCCACGGGGCTGCTTAGAGCTTTGTAGGGGATACAGGAACGAGGAGTCCAAAGGCTAGAACTGTACCTGGCACTGGCAAGTTGACAGTCCCTTCTTCAATTTGACTTTTGAGTTTCCGCAGCAGATTGATTTGCCGAGGCTACAGCAACATTCAAACTGCGCTACAGACTGTACCGGATGGGGAAGTGGCTGGTTGGGCATTAAAGTCAGAATTGCCATCCGGCCCACAAAGGCAGGTCAGGGTGCACAGGTTTAGAAATCGGCTCGGGATGATCTAGGCGGCACGGCTAGGAACGTGGCTTGTGGCAGTGCTTTCGCATCACCTGGAGCGCGCGGTCGAACTGTTTCCGCTGATGGCGCTGGTTGCGGGGCTGGTAGAGGTGGCGCGCAAGCAACAGGGTGCGCACAACTCGGGGCTGAGAAATATCGGGTAAACCCCATCAAAGGAGCTTTCTATGAAGATGAAGATTTTCAGCCTTGTGGCTGTCTTGGCAATGCTGTTGAGCACCATGGCGTGGGCGAAGGATAAGGACTCAAAGGACACGTCGGACGAAGTGAAGCGCGTGGAAGCAGCAACTAATGTTCTCGATGAAATCATGCAAACCAAAGACAAGGGCATTCCGGACAAGATCATGGAAGACGCCAAGTGTCTAGCGGTGGTGCCTTCGATGTTGAAGGCGGGCTTCGTGGTCGGCGGCCGCTACGGCAAAGGCGTCGCTACCTGCCGCACGTCGCGCGGATGGAGCGCACCGGCTCCATTTACGGTTGCCGGGGGCGATTGGGGACTGCAGATCGGCGGTGAGGCGATTGATCTTGTCATGGTGGTCATGAACGAAAAGGGCATGCGCAATCTGCTGAACGCGAAGTTCAAGATCGGGGCCGATGCCTCGGCATCCGCCGGGCCAATTGGACGCGCGGCGTCTGCCGATACCGATTGGAAATTGAGGTCGGAGATGTTGACCTACTCGCGTTCGCGCGGAGTATTCGCGGGTGTCACGCTGAATGGGGCGGTGGTCAAGCAGGACGACGATGAAACGCGAGTGCTTTATGGAAAGGCTGTGCCCTTCGCCGACATTCTTACCGGCAAAGTCGCCGCGCCAGCGGGAACTGAAAAGTTCATTGCCACTGTTCGGAGGTACTCCGAGCAGGCACAAGGCGAGCGCGGAGAAGTGAATCCCCCGGCCCCGACGTCGTCTTCCCCCCCGGAATCAGCCGATAAGGAATAGCGGTCGATCCGGTGACGACGAGTCCCCAAATTGTAGCGGGTCAAGACAGACCCGCTGCGATTGCGGAGGCCGTGAAAGATGCGAGCCCGGCGGTAGGCTGGGCTCGCGGTGTTTTTGGCCAATTTCCCGATATGCTGTTCGGGTGGCGATCACGCATAAATGCGATGTCCTCATCTTGGGGGCGGGAGCTGCCGGGCTGATGTGCGCGATCGAGGCTGGGAAGCGGGGGCGGCGCGTTACCGTGCTGGAGCGAGCGGACCGCATCGGGAAGAAAATTCTGATCTCCGGCGGCGGACGGTGCAACTTCACCAATCTTCACTGCCAGCCCGAGAACTTCCTTTCCAGCAATCCGCATTTCGCCAAGTCCGCGCTGGCGCGGTATACGCCCGCGGATTTCATCGCGCTAGTTGAGAAACATCGCATTGCCTGCCACGAAAAAACCCTGGGACAACTGTTCTGCGACCGCTCTGCGCGCGATATCACGGAGATGCTGGAGAAAGAATGCGCCGCCTCTGGAGTACAGGTGCTGGTCGACCGTGCGCCACGCGAAGTGAGGCGAACGTCTGAGTTTATCGTCGCCACGGACAACGAAGAATTTCATGCGCCGGCGCTGGTGATTGCAACGGGCGGCCTTTCGATACCCAAGATCGGTGCCACGGCGTTCGGATACGAACTGGCCCGGCAATTTGGATTGAAAGTGCGACCGACCAGGGCGGCGCTCGTGCCACTCGTGCTCTCCGATGAGGACTGCGGCAAGTTTTGCGACTTGACCGGAGTTGCGGCCGAGGTCGTCGCCACTGCCGATCATCAGCGCTTTCGCGAAAAGATGCTGATCACGCATCGTGGACTTAGCGGGCCGGCAATCCTGCAGGTCTCGTCGTATTGGAAGCCAGGCGCGCGGATCAGCATCGACCTGGCGCCGGATGTCAAAATCGCGGGGATGCTTCGAGACAGCAAACTGCGAAATGCGGCGAGTGCGCGATCGGCATTGCGGGAAGTGCTGCCGAACCGGTTGGCGGACCGTTGGCTCGAGCTTTATCCGCCGAAGGCATGGGCGAATGAAGGCCTGGCGCAATTCGAGAAGCAACTGCACAACTGGAGCGTGATTCCCACGGGCACAGAGGGATTCGAAAAAGCCGAAGTGACGGCCGGTGGAGTGGATACGGATGAACTGTCGGCGAAAACGATGGAGAGCCGCAAAGTGCCGGGGCTTTACTTTGTCGGCGAGGTGGTGGACGTGACGGGACAACTCGGCGGATTCAACTTCCAGTGGGCGTGGGCGTCGGGAGCAGCCGCGGGGAGGGCGGTGTGAAAGGACGAAGAGCGATAGGCCGTAAAGTCCCCGCCCAAGCAACATCGGCTTTGGTGGGGCACTCAGCGGACTACTCGATCGCTTAACAGTTGTGTCGGAGTTGTCCGCTGCTACGGCGTCACCGTAAGAATTACCGGCAGCGTCATCGCCGTCACACTGTAGGGAAACGGCGTGAATATCGCTTGTCCCACATAGTTCCCTGCGGGCAGCGCGCTCGAATTCACGCTGACCGTGACCACCCAGGGCGTTCTACAGCAATTGATGCCTCCAGATAGGGAGAGCCAATTCCCCGCACCAGTCGATGCTAACCAGTCGAAGTCGAAATTTGTTCCCGTGCTGGCGACGGTCACGGTCTGGTCCGGAGGGTTCGTGCCGACCTTGGCAGTGAAAGTCAAGGCATCTAAAGGCACGAATACCGAGTTTCCCACGCTGACGGTCACCGGCACGGTGATAGTTCCCGTTGCCGTCGTGAATAGCTGTTGTCCGATGTAAGTGCCTGCAACCTTGCCGGCTCCTGGAAGCTTTTTGTTGTTGACACTCACCGTGACTACGGAGGGCGCAGTTCCCTTTACCGGAGACAATTTGAGCCATTTACCGCCATCGCTGACGGTCCTGGTTGCGGTCCAATTCAACGTTCCGGGGCCACCGTTGGTGATTGGCACAATCTGATTAATGGATTTCGATCCCGGCACAAAAGAGAAACTGCTCTGCCCGGGAATGTTGCCAAAGAAGTCCTTCCCCGGATCAACCACCCTCAGCGTGACCGGCACGGTCATCGCGATGTTCGCATCGGGAGACTTGTTCAACATCACTTGTCCGGTATAGGTGCCGACCGGCAGCGCGCTGGCATTCACGACGATCAGCGTAACCGCCCAGGGTGTCTTACAGCAGTTCGGACCCACCGAGGTACTGAGCCAATTTCCACCCGTAGCCGTCACGGCGACTTGTGAAAAATCAAAGTTCGTAGTCCCCGTGCTCGCCACCGACAACACCTGCGGCAAGGGATTGGCTCCTCCAGCCGGCATGAGGAACGTGATCGGATTCGCCTGCACAAACACGGAGTCGCCCACGGTCACTCCGATCGGTACCGTCACGGAATCCGCCCCCGACTGGAATAACAACTGCCCTTCGAAGTTACCCGGATTCGTGCCGCCCCCGGGCAGAAGCGAAGGAACGATGTTTACGGAAATGGTTTTCGGAGCGGTGCCCGAAATGGGTTTCACGTTCAGCCAGGCCGCCCCATCCGACGTGGTGGCCGTCAGCTTCCACTTCAACTTCCCACTGGCGCCGTTGCGGACTTCGATGGATTGCGCGGGCGGCGCCAGTCCCGCTGTTTTCATCGAAAAGCTCAACTGCCCCGGCAGGGCGTCAAAAAATGGGGTGTTCGCGGACTCGATAAAGAGCGTGACGGGGACGGCGATGGCCAGGGTCGCATAGGGAAACTTGTTGAACACCACCTGTCCCATGTAGGTTCCCGCAGGCAGACTGCTCACGTTCGAAACATTCAGGGTAACTGCCCAGGGCGTGGCACAGCAGTTTGGGCCCGCCGAGAAGTTGAGCCAGTTCCCGCCGGTGCTGGTTGAAACCGTTGGACCAAAATCAAAATTCGTCCCCGTGCTCGCCACCGACAGCACTTGCGGGAGAGGGCTGGCTCCTCCGGCCACCATCGTGAAACTGATCGGGTTCGATTGAAGGAAGACTGTGGCTCCCACAGTTGCACTCACCGGTACCGTGACAGAATCCGCACCCGACTGGAACAACAACTGTCCGGCAAACGTGCCCGCGCTCGTCCCTCCTCCAGGCAGGTGCGAGGGATCGAATCCTACCGTGATCGTGGATGGCGCAGTCCCACTGGAGATCGACGGCTGCAACCAGTCACCCCCATCCGCAGTGCTGGCAGTTAAGGTCCAGGGAAGTGTTCCGCTCCCTCCGTTCCGGATCTGAAATGTCTGTGCTGGCGGAACGTTTCCACTGGTTACCATGGAGAAGCTCAGGGCGCCAGGCAAGGCGTCAATGAACGCCGTGGTCGTGGGCTCGATGAAGAGCGTGACCGGAACGGCCATCAGCAACTTGCCCGAAGGAAACTGGTTGAAGTCCACTTCGCCGTTGTAGGTTCCGGCGGCCAGCTTGTTCACATTGGAAACATTCACGGTAATTGCCCAGGGTGTGGAGCAGCAGTTTGGGCCTGCGGAGAAGCTCAGCCAGTTTCCGCCCGAGGTTGTCGAGGTCGTCACGCCGAAATCAAAGTTCGTGCCTGTGCTCGCTACAGCTAACACCTGCGGCAAGGGACCAGCCGCTCCTGCCGACATCGTAAAAGAGAGAGGAGGAATATTCTCCAGTTGCTGTGCATGGATCGGGAAGGGGAAGAGGAACATCCACGATGCCGCGAGAACCAGCAGTGATATTTTTCGTGTGAGTACGCTGCGTAGAACGCTTGGCTGTTCCATCTTGCTCCCCTCATTTCAATTTGCGGCTCGGACGCTCTAGAACTATGCCTTGTGTGGGGTCACGCCCCATTCGCCCCCATACCCCAGTGACAATCCGCCTTTACTACGCATTACGGAATGGCGCGGCGAAAACCGTCATGGAAGCAAGAAATTGAACTGGTATTGAAGGGCGCACCTCCACGGAGAAGTTAGGAGGCGGGCAGGGCCGAGACGTTAGCATTAGCGATTGGCTTTGTCCAGCAACTCTTCGTCAAACAGAGAGTCGCGTTTAGGCTCAAATCCCTTCCCCCGCCCCGGGTTCGTCTACTCTCCCCTTTATTTTTCAATCACTTAGCCCTGCTGAATGCGGATTATTTCCGCTTAATCCCGATTTTCGCCGGTTCCCTGTCTTCTGCGTGCCTAAAGCCCGTGCTTTCCGTAGGATCACAATGACTTCATCCACGCAAGAGCCTTCCAGGTTTCCTCGTGGAAAGTCGGGGTCGCCGGTAGGGCCAGAGCAACAACCGCCTAAACCGGGGCCTATGCCTGTGGGACGAATGGCATCTTAAAGGAAAGCCTAAACCCAGGGAATTGCAGCCAAAAGGAAAGCGAGAGCTTGAATGCATAAGCCGATCAAGTATGTCGAGAAAGCCGTGACCATGACCGCCACAGCGGCGTGGGCCGTTTTCGAGCGGTTTAACCGCGTTTCTCCCAATCCGTCGCCGACCCCAAAGTGGTCGGACAAGCCGCTGTTGAAATCCTGGGAGAAGTCGAAGCCGCCACTCGGCTGGCCGCGCTCGACCGACTCGCTGTGCCCGAAGTGTGTCCCGGAAATTCGCCAGCAGATTCTCGATGGGCACCTTCCGCTCGACGTGTTGCTGAACGAGAAGGCCGGCGAGGTGAAGGCGCAGATTATCGAGCGCGACGGCAAGCTCTGGATGGTGAAGGATTGCCCCAAGCACGGGCACTTCGAAGACCTGATGTCGATCGACACAGAATTCTCGGAGCACCTCGAAAAGGTTTTCCCGGGCCGCGACATCCGCGCCCACAACGACGAGAAGCTGCACAAGCATGGCTCCTCGACGGTGAAATATGGCCGCGGCGCTGTGCTCACCATCGACCTGACCAACCGCTGCAATATGATGTGCGATCCCTGCTTCATGGACGCCAACCAGGTCGGCTTCGTCCACGAACTGACGTGGGAAGAAATCAAGACCATGCTCGACAATGCCATCACGATCAAGCCGCGGCGGCAGATGTCGGTGCAGTTCTCGGGTGGCGAGCCCACACTTTCGCCCTACTTCCTCGACGCGGTGCGCTATGCGCGCAAGGTGGGATACAACAGCGTGCAGGCCGCTACCAACGGCATCGAGTTCGCCAAAAGCTTCGAGTTTGCGCAGCAAGCGGTTGAAGCGGGAATGCGGTATGCCTATCTGCAATTCGACGGAATCGGGAACGCCGCAAATTCGCACCGCGCCGTCGGCAACCTGTTCGACGTGAAATTGAAGGCGATCGAGAACCTGCACAAGGCCGGTTGCGAGATCGTGCCCGTGATCACGATCATCAACGGCATCAACAACGAGCAGGTCGGGCGCATCATCCAGTTCGCGCTCGATAATCCAAAGACGATCAGCTTCCTGAGCTTCCAGCCGGTCAGCTTCACTGGCCGCGACGAAGCGATCACCGACGAGCGCCGCAAAGCGCAACGCTACACGCTGGCGCACCTGGCGCATGACGTGAAAAACCAGACCGGCCTCGGCGAGCCTGCCCGCGACTGGTTCCCGATCAGCTTCATGTCGACGTTCTCCGACTGGGCGGACCTGATGCACGCCCAGGACGCGAACAACAACTGGGGCCAGCTTTCCTGCGGATGCCATCCGAACTGCGGCACGGGGATGGCGGTGATGATCGACAAGGAGACGAAAGAATCCGTTCCGGTCACCGCGTTCCTGAAAGGCGACCAGCTCGGCAAAGACATTGCCAAGGTCAACGACGCCGCGCGCAGCAAGTTCTGGACCACCTTCGGCATGGCGCTGTTGCTGATGAAGAACTACGATCCGTTCAAGGCGCCGAAGCACTTCAAAATGATTGACCTGCTGCGGAAGTTCGATAAGAACTACAACGCGACCGGCCACAACTACGGAAAAGTGGGGCCCGACCGCACCCTCGACGACGTCATGAAGCGCCGCACCGGCGACCGCTGGAACTTCCTGTTCATCGCCGGCATGTGGTTCCAGGACCTGTTCAACTACGACTTCCGGCGGACCGAGCAGTGCATCATCCCGTATGCGACACAGGAAGGCGAGATCAGCTTCTGCGCCTATAACACCGGCGTGGGCTGGCGGAACATCATCGAGAAGATGCACATGACGGCCACGCTCACCAAGTGGTACGAAGAGCACGGACGTCACGAGATCTTCGCGGGCGGCAAGAAGGTGACAGTGCCGAGCAAGGAAGAGGGCACGTACGTGTACCTGCGCGACGAGATCATCACCAACGAAGTGCAGCACGATCTCGACAAGCTGGGAATCGCGAAGACGGCGCGCGAAGAGAAGGCACGGGCGCGGGACGCGAAGTTGGCCGCGCAGAAGGGTCCGGCAAAGAACGATGCGGCGTATGACGCTCGCATGGCTCAGCTCTATCGGGAAGTGGTTTTGAAAGAGAAGCCGGCGACGTCGAACGAAGCCGGATTCATACCTTTGGCGGCGATCGCCCCGGTGAACGGCCATTCCAACGGAGCCGTAAAAGAAACAGAGGACATCGGCGAACCGGTAGCTGGCGATTAGTCGCTGGTGGCTGGTGACTAGTCGCTAGTGAATTCAGGGCCGCTCGCAAGGGCGGCCTTTTTATTCAGGTCACAGGTCACAGGTCTCAGGTTACAGGTCACAGGCTCGGGGTCGCCTGCGCGAACTTAATCAAATGGCCCTTGCCAACCCCTGATTTCGCCCTTTGTTGCGGATTGGTTAAAATATATCGTTTGCCGTGATTTTGCCCTCCCCGTCTGAGGGACTTGGTTTGAGAGAATCCTTTGTCCCAGGAACCTGAACAGAACGGCCATCCACCGCGCTTGCCGGTTTACTGGCGGGTGGAAGGCAGCCTGCTCGAACTGACGACTACGCGTCCCATTGCGTTTTTCGCCTGGAATAGCCAGACGTTTGCCTCGCGGGGACTGAGGCGTGCATTGGTCTTGTCCACGGCAGCGTTGCGGCCGTTTCTCTATGCGTCCAACCGCAAGATGGCGACCCGAATCGTGCACTCGGTGCTGCGTGGCATCTCACGCGACCGGCTGGAGCAGTTGGGCGAAGAAGAATTCCAGTACAAGCTCAAGCCACTGCTCAAACCGGAAGGCGTGCGGCAACTGCAGGCGTTGTTGGCTACGGGAGAGGACGTGGTGCTGGTCAGCCAGGGGCTTGACCATGTGATGCGTCCACTGGCCCGGCACTTGGGCGTGAAGTGGATCATCGCGAACCGGTTGGACTTCCGGGACGGCATCAGCACGGGCCGCCTGCTCTCACCGGTGATTCGTCCGCGGGGAATTTTCGCGCGCATTCGCGAGGCGGGACCGGATGGACGGCAGAGTGCGGCACGCTGGGTGCGCGCCCTGGGACTGCGGGGCCCGAAGGCGCTGAACGGCGCAATCATCTCGTCGGAGCGGCCCAGCCCCGTTCGTTCCCGGCCAATCGTTCACTTCGAAGAAAAGAAGGTCGATGGCTCGTTCTCAGTGCGCCGCGCGCTCGCCGGGAAACGCATCATGCTGATCGGGGTCACGGGATTCATCGGGAAGGTGTGGCTGGCGAATACTCTGATGGACCTTCCGGAAATCGGGAAGTTGTACCTGCTCGTGCGAGGTCAGAAGGCAAATCCGGGGCAGACACGCTTCGAGAAGATGGTGGAGGAGTCGCCGGTTTTCGATCCGCTATTCGAGCGCTACGGCGATGCACTTGGCGACTGGTTGGCGCAGAAGGTTGAAGTTGTGGAGGGCGATGTTTCGCAGCCGGACCTGGGGCTGTCGCCTGACGTGGCCGCGCGGCTCAAGCAGGAACTGGATCTCATCATCAATAGCTCCGGCCTGACCGACTTCAATCCCGACCTGCGCGACGCGCTGGCTGTCAATGTCGACTCCACTTTTCACCTCATCGAATTCATTCGCGGCGTGCAACGGGCAGCGCTGCTGCATCTGTCAACCTGCTATGTCGCGGGGCAGCGCGATGGCCGGGTGGGCGAGCGGTTGCGCCTGAATTACACTCCGGCCGGAGTTTCGGATTTCGACGCTGAGAAGGAATGGCACGCATTGCACGAATTCGTCGAGCACGCGGAAGCGATGGCAGAAGGGCCGGAAGTCACCGAGGAACTGCGGCAGCAGGCGATCGCCAAGGAGCACGCTGCGAAAGACCTGCGCGGCCCGGCGCTGGAAATTCAGATCAAGAAGAACCGGATTCGCTGGCTCAAAACCTATCTGACCGAGGCGGCGACAAAACGCGCCAAGGAGTTGGGCTGGCCGAACACTTACACGTTTACAAAGAGCCTGGCGGAATCCTTGATTGCAAAGTATGCCGACGGGCTGCCAATTGCTGTTGTGCGGCCGGCAATAGTCGAAACATCAGTGCAGAAACCGTTCAGCGGATGGAACGAAGGCATCAACACGTCGGCGACGCTTTCCTATCTCTTGGGGACGTTTTTCCGGCAACTGCCCAGCAACGAGCGCAAGCGGCTCGACATTATTCCGGTGGATTCGGTTTGCGCCGGAATGACGTTGATCGCGGCAGCGCTGGTGGAGCGACGACACGATCCGCTGTACCAACTGGCCACGTCGGTCACAAACCCCTGCGATATGGGGCGGTCAATCGAGCTGACGTGGCTGGCGCACCGCAAGCACTACCGGGCGCAGGAAGGGCTGGAGTACTGGTTGAGGCTGCGGTTCGATCCGATTTCGGTATCGAAAACGAGGTATAAGCGGATGTCGGCGCCGGCGCAAATGATGATGGTGAAAACCATTCAAACCATCATGTGGCCGTTGCCCATGAAGAAGCCGCTGACCAAGGCGGAGCGCAACCTGGGACGGGTGAAGAAGCTGATCGAACTGTTCGAGCCATTCATCCTGCACAACGAGCACGACTTCGTGGCCGATAACATTGAGAAGCTGGTGACGGCGCTTGTGCCGGAGGAGCGGGAAATCTTTGGCTACGATACGGTGTCTTTGGACTGGTGGGATTACTGGATCAACATTCACATTCCGGCGCTGCGGCGATGGACGTATCCGCTGATTGAGGGACGTCCGCTGGAGGCGAGGCCGCCGCGCAGCTTGCGAATGCCGACCGAAGAAAATGGTGATGCAGTAAGAACAGGAACAAACGGAGCAGTGCGGTACTCGTGACCGCTGCGTGAGTACAGAAATAATCGGAAGTTCTCAAGCACACAGTAAGGCACTACGCCGCCAAAGGCCGGCTCGCACCGGCACGCTACACTAATCGTAATGGCAATTTTTCTTACTGGTTCTACCGGGTATATCGGGGCACACGTCGCTGCCAACCTGCTCCAACAATACGATTCGACGCTGAACCTGCTGGTGCGCGGTTGCGATCCGCACGACGCCGAAGTGCGGTTGTGGCACGCAATGCAACTGCACATGCCTTTCCCGCGTTTCTATGAATACCTGCAGGCGAGGATCCGGATATTCAACGGCGATCTAACCGCTCCGCAGTTCGGACTCAATCAGGACGACTACGATCGACTGGTGCACACGACGGATTCCGTGATCCACTGCGCAGCGTCGTTGAATCGCAAATCAGAAAAAAGCTGTTTGAACGTCAACCTTCGGGGGACGTTGGAAGTCATCCAACTGGCACGACGTTCACACTACTATCATGGCCTGCAGCGCTTCTCGGACGTGAGCACGGTCGCGGTCGCCGGAAAACGGGTGCATGAACTGGTCAGCGAAGATGGGGCGATCGACTGGGAGCTGTCGGATTACGATCCCTATGCGCGGACAAAGAAGTTCTGTGAGCACATGGTGCGGGAACTGCTGCCGGATGTGCCGCTGACCATCTTCCGGCCCAGCATCGTGCTGGGCGACAGCCGTTATGCGGAGACGACGCAGTTCGACATGGTGCGTGCGTTTGTGTTTTTGGCGGGACTGCCACTACTGCCGTTTCGTCCGCATGACAAGATCGATATCGTGAATGTGGATTTTGTGGCCGGCGCGATTTCAACGCTGCACATGAAGGCGAATCCACAGCACGACATTTATCATCTTTCCTCGGGAAACGATTCGCAGAGTTTTCGCGAACTGACACGGGCGCTGGCCGCGGCGCAGAATAAACGCGGTCCCATGTTTATGCCGATTCTAGAAAGGCCGTTCAGCTGGGCAGTGGACACGCTTTCGAATCGCAAAGGTGCAATCGGGTACAGTGCGGTGCTCATGAAGGTATTCCTGCCATACCTGGTGTGGAATACGGTTTTCGATAATACGAGGGTGACGAGGGAACTGGGACGCAAACCCGTGCCGTTTTCGCAATACAGCTATCCGCTGCTGAAGTTCAGCCGCGAACACAATTTCACCTATCCCTACCAGGAATGGCCGGCGGGCACGCAGGCGGGAGGTTCAGCCGCATGATGGATTTCGTTCTGGAAGCGTGGGTGTCAGGAATCATCGAGGGCAGGAAAATGCAGTGGATGCTGGGCCGAGGACAGGCCTGGCAGCCGAAAGAAAAGCTGAAGCTGCTGTTCGCGGGCTACAACGGCACGCGCAACACCGGCTCCGACGTGCGCGTGGAAGAGATGCTGCGGCAGGTCCGGCACATACTCGGCCCTGACAATGTCGACTTCAGCATGATGACGTTCAATTTCGATCGCTCGCGTGGATACTTCGAAGGAACGAACCAAGTGCACCTGCCGGATATTTTTCCGCCGTTTCTGGCGGACGAAGTTCCGAAGCATCATGGGGTGGTGGCGTGCGAAGGTTCGATGTTCAAGTCGAAATTCGCGAACGCGCTGGCGACGATGATGATCGGGTCGCTGGGAATCGCGGCGGCGGAGAACAAGCTGTCGATCGGCTACGGCGCCGAGGCGGGCCAGATGGATTTGCTGATCGAGAAAATGTGCGGGCGGTATTGCAAGAATTCACTGGTCATCACGCGAAATGAAGAGTCGCGGAAGATCCTGCGCGGACTGGGAGTGCCGACCGAGCTGGGCACGGATACAGCGTGGACGTTCGAGCCGCTGGGCGCGGAATATGGCCAAACAGCGCTGCGAAAAGC
>Ga0335081_10010518_pt1 | contig 14957 bp, 10 predicted proteins | sample Lox_Sample_35_FD_206713 | JGI IMG/M metagenome (GOLD analysis project Ga0335081, IMG submission 206713) | Soil microbial communities from Loxahatchee National Wildlife Refuge, Florida, United States - Lox_Sample_3.5 | ecosystem: Environmental > Terrestrial > Soil > Wetlands | place: USA...
CCGCCCCATCTCCAGGCGGAGAGCCCCCAGGACCGTGTACGCCTTCTTCCAGGCATCCGCGACAAGGAGCACCAGGTCTCCCCTGGCCGCGCCCATGGCCAGCGCGATCCGCTCCACCCGGTCTTTCCCCAGGAATTTTTCCACGGCCGTCTCGATCCCGGCCTCGGTCCACTTGAAATAGACGAGCCCTCCTGCGCCGAGGGATTTGGCGAAGTCCACGAGATTGTCCATCTGGTTGCGCGTGTACGCGGCCCCGCCCGGCACGACGAACCCCGCGACCGATCCGCCGTTTTTCACCGCCTCGGCGAAGACGCGGAAGGGAGCGTCCGCCACGATCTCGTTCACGCACGTGAACGAGAGCCCGAAGCGGGTATCGGGCTTGTCGCTCCCGTACCGCTCCATCGCCTCCCGGTATGTCATCCGGGGGAACGGTCGCGGCAGCGCGATCCCCCGCAGGTCCTGGAACATGCGTGCCACCAGCCCTTCGGCCACCTCCTGGACGTCTTCCTCGGCGACAAACGACATCTCCACGTCGATCTGCGTGAATTCCGGCTGCCTGTCCGCGCGGAGGTCCTCGTCCCGGAAGCACTTCACAATCTGCACGTACCGGTCAAACCCCGCGACCATCAGGATCTGCTTGTACGTCTGGGGGGACTGCGGGAGCGCGTAGAATTTTCCCCTGTGCAGGCGGCTCGGCACCAGGTAGTCCCGCGCCCCCTCCGGCGTGCTTTTCATCAGGACCGGGGTCTCGATCTCGATGAAGCCGCGGCCGTTGAAGTACTCGTGCGTGATCTGGTACATCCTGTGCCGGAACATCAGCGAATTCTGGAGCGCGGGGCGCCGGAGATCGATGAACCTGTATTTCAGCCGGAGATCTTCGCCTGCTTCCGTCTCGCTGTTCACCGGGAACGGAGGCACGTCGGACTCGTTCAGGATCACAAGCTCACGCGCCAGCAGGTCCAGCTCCCCCGTCGCCAGGTCGGGGTTTTCAGTCCCGGCGGGGCGGCGTTCCACCACGCCGGTGACCGCAACGACAAACTCGCTCCTGAGCTTGCCGGCCGCGGCGTGCGCATCGGCGTTATGCTGCGGGTTGAACACCACCTGCGTCTTCCCGTACCTGTCCCGCAGATCGATGAAGATCACGCCGCCGAGATCGCGGCGCACGTCGACCCATCCGTTGAGTGTGACAACCTTGCCGATGTCGTCTGTGCGGATCTGCCCGCACGTGTGCGTACGCCTGGCAAATGACGCCACGTCAGCTCCTGTTTGTCCCGTGAATCGTATCTATGCATGATAGCGAAAAAATGTCGGAGTATCAAAACAGGGGCTTGACGATCCGCCCCCTCCTCCATACATTGTTCACTCGCCGAGCCACGACTCCTTTCATTGCGAGCGCCTTATGCGAAGTCCTCTCTTGGACCACGCCGTTTTTGGGCGTGGCAATCTCCCTGAATCTCTCCTCCTCCTCGCCCTCCTCGTCCCTCCCCAGTCCCCGGCGCAGCCGCCGGCCCGGTCACAGAAGATTATCGAAATCCTCCGCCTGCAGGATGCACGTGCCCCGTTCGGACCTGCGATGGCGGCGTTTCTGAAAGACGCCGACCCGGCCGTGCGACGACGCGCTCGACGAGGACGGCGCCCCCTTTACCGTGATGAGCATACTCCGGCTGGTGCGGGGGGGGGTTCTACCGGGGACTCACGTTTCACCGCGTTGTGCCGAATTTCGTGGTGCAGGGAGGCGATCCGCGGGGGACGGCTGGGGGGGCCCCGGGTACACGCTCCGCTCGGAGTTCTCGACGGTTCGCTACGGAAGAGGGACGGTCGGAATGGCGAGCGCCGGGAAGGACACCGAAGGCTCGCAGTTCTTCATCACGCACTCCCCGCAGCCGCATCTCGACGGCAGGTACACGGTGGTGGGACGCGTGCTCCGCGGCATGGATGTGGTGGATGCCCTGCGCGTCGGAGACAGGATCGTTGACGCGCGCACGCTCCCCTGACGCGGCGCCCCTTCAGGTCCTGGTCACCAGGCACCCGGCCATCATGTCGTGCAGCGCCTGCTTCTGCGCGGTGAATGCCGCCATGATGTACCCGATGAAAAGGATCGAGGAGACGATCTTCCCGAAGTAGCGCCCGGTGGCGCGGCCGAAGCCGACCCGGTCGCCGGCCAGCGTGGTGACGCGCAGACCGAGCGCCATCTTCCCCAGCGTCGCTCCCCGCGCGGAGGATTCCATCAGCGCGAAGTAGAGCCAGCCGGCGATCACGACGGCGATCATGCTGATGAAGTACGTGCTGAGCAGCGCGATCATGAGTCCGCCTCCATCCCCTTCCACGTCGACGTCGGAGGCCCGGGCCGCCGCTGTCAGGCCCACGAGCCCGAGGAAGGGGACGAGGATGATGATGTTGACGATGCCGAGCAGGACGCCGTCGATGATCGAAGCGATGAAGCGCATCCAGAAGCCTGCGTACTGGCGCTGCAGCTGTTCCATGGTGAGGTCCTCTGAGGTGTCCGAGGTGCGGCCTCCGCTACGATAAAGAAATATTGTGATGTTCGCAACCACTGGCTATATTGGACGTGCCCGACACTCACCAGCACGCGGAGTCCCGATGAACACGATCATGCGACGCCTGTTCCCTCTCCTCCTCCCGTTTCTGCTTTCGGCATGCGGAGCGCCGCTCCGCACGCAACTCCCGGGGAAGCTCCCGGACGGCAGGGTCCTGCTGCCGAACGGGTGGATCCTCTCCCCCGCCGGCGAGCAGGTGGAAGTTGGCGAGCTGCCGCTCACGATGGCGGTGAGTCCCGACGGGCGCTACGTGATCACCACCGACGACGGCACCGCCGTGCAGGACCTCTCCGTCGTCGACGTGGCCACGTGGACCGTCGTCCAGAAGCTCCCCGTGGCAAAGACGTGGGTCGGCCTGAAGCTCTTCGACGGCGGGCGTCGGCTCCTGGTCTCGGGGGGGAACGATGACCGCGTCAACGTGTACGACTTCGCCGGAGGCCGGCTCCGCTTTGCCGATTCGCTCCTGATTCCCCCGCCCCGTCCCGGCGCTCATATCTGGGTCGGCGGCGTCGACATCGACGAGCGCGCGGGGCTCGTCTACGCGGCGGGCAAGGAGAGTCGAACGCTGACCACGCTCGACATTGCCACCCGCTCCGTCGTCAGGACGCTCGATCTCCCCGCGACGCCCTACACCTGCCTCGTCGCGCGGGTCCGCCCGTACGTTTTTGTCTCCCTCTGGGGAGGGGGGGCCATCGCGTTCGTCGATCGTACGGGGGGCGGCATCACCAGGACGGTGCGCGTCGGCAATCACCCGTGCGACATGGTCGAATCGCCCGACGGTGGCTCACTCTACGTCGCCAACGCCGCCGACAACTCCGTTTCGGTCATCGATATCGCCTCCGGTTCCGTGCGCGAGACGCTCGAGACGGGACTCTTCCCCGGACTTCCCGAGGGGAGCACGCCCAACGGCGTTGCTCTCAGCGCCGACGGCGGGACGCTCTACGTCGCCAACGCGGACAACAACTACATTGCGGTCTTTGACGTCCGGCGCCCGGGCGACACGCGCCCGGCCGGGTTCATCCCCTCCGGGTGGTATCCCACGTGCGTGGCCCTCCTCCCAACGGACGGGCGCATTATCGTGGCCAACGGGAAGGGGGGCTCGTCGCGCGCAAACCCCGGCGGTCCGAACCCCTCCGAGCCGCGCCATTCGAGCGAGTACATCGGCTCACTCTTCATGGGTTCGCTCTCGCGAATCGATCCGCCGGATGGTGCGGCGCTCCGCGCCTATACGGCCGCGGTCTACGCCGACTCGCGGCTCGGCAAGCCGGCTCCCCGCCCCGGCCCGACTCCGCTCCTCCCGGCAGCCGACGGCACGAGGGCGATCCGCCACGTCTTCTACATCATCAAGGAGAACCGGACGTACGACCAGGTGTTCGGGGACATCGGCGCGGGGAACAGCGATCCATCGCTCTGCCTCTTCGGCGATTCCGTGACTCCGAACATCCATGCGCTTGCCCGCCAGTTCGTCCTGCTCGACAACCTGTATGCGGACGCCGAGGTGAGCGCCGACGGCCACAACTGGACGATGGGGGCGTATGCCACCGACTACGTGGAGAAGACCTGGCCGACGCAGTACGGCGGCCGCGGCGGGGAATACGAATACGAAGGAGGATACCCGGACGCCTACCCGGCCTCCGGGTACTTCTGGGACGACTGCGCCCGAAACGGCGTGAGCTACAGGACGTACGGCGAGTTTGCGCGCAACCCGGGTGAAGGGAGCGACACGGCCGCCGGGCTTCTTCCCTCGCTCGCCGGGCACACTGCGCCCCGCGCGCACGGATGGGACCTCGACTACTCGGACATCGACAGGTACAGGGACTGGGAAAAGGAATTTACCGCCTACGAAGCGAGCGGCGACCTCCCCGCGTTCCAGACGATCAAGCTGCCGAACGACCATACGTCGGGGACCCGCACAGGGGCGCTGACCCCCCGCGCCTTCGTGGCGCAGAACGACCAGGCGCTCGGCATGATCGTGGACCGCATCTCGCACAGCAGGTACTGGGCCACCTCGGCGATCTTCGTCATCGAGGACGACGCGCAGAACGGTCCGGACCATGTCGACGCCCACCGGACCGAGGCGCTCGTCGTGAGCCCGTGGACGAAGCGTCATTATGTCGACAGCGAGCTCTACTCGACGAGCAGCATGGTCAGGACGATGGAGCTGATCCTCGGGCTTCCGGCGATGTCGCAATACGATTCTTCCGCCACGCCGATGTTCAGCGCGTTCAGCACGACGCCGGATGCCTCCCCGTATGCCTCCAGGCACGCGCTGATCAACCTGGAGGAGCGCAACGGACCCCGCGCGTACGGCGCGGCAAGGAGCGGCATGATGGACTTCACGCGGGCCGACGCCGCGCCCGAGCGGGAGCTGAACGAGATCGTCTGGCGATCGGTGCGCGGGCCTTCCTCACCCGTGCCGGCTCCCGTGCGGAGCGCGTTCGTCGTATCCCGCAGGAGCGGAGACGAGGACTGACATCGCCGGGGGAGCGCTTCCCTCCCGGCGGTATTCCAGCTCGGACCCGAAGAGGCTGTGCGGGACCATGTACACGGCCAGCGTGATGAGCGCGGCCGCCGCCGCCCAGAGCCTCGGTTGCCGCACGCGGCGCCGCATGATCGCCGCCGCGGCCCAGGCTGCGAGCGCGGCCACGGTCTTGTTGTCGGTCAGGTCGGAACCGAAGGGCCACCCGGTCCAGTATGCCCCGAATGCGTATTTCTGGACGATCGGTCCCATGATCAGGCCTCCCCCGCCGAGCAGGAGGATCGTCATGGCAATGAGAAATCCCGTCCTGTCTTCGCGCGTGAACACTGCCAGCCCCGCCCGCGTCGAAAAGAGCATCCCGGCGAACATCAGGAGAATGTGCACCGCGAGTATCCCGGCCGGCACGTCCCCTTTGAAGCGGAGTACCGCCGGCCCCTCCGGAGGAATGACGACCGTCTCTCCCCCCCTCCGCAGTGCGACCCGGTAATCGAGCTTTCCCGCAGGCGGCTGGGCCGGGAGCATCGCCCCGAGCGCGTCCCCTTCCCTCTCCATGACGCCGGAAATCCACGGGTCGTGTGTCCCGTGCCTCCGCCACAGGATCTCGCCGGTGACGAGCGTGTCCGGTGCGCCGATCGTCACCGGGGCGCCGGATGCGCTCGAGTGGCTCCTCTCCAGCGTGTAACCGATCCTGTTGCCGCCGAGCGTGCACGTTCCCCTCTCGGGATACGTCGGCCCGGTCACGCGCTGGAAATATGCGGAGGCGGCCGTCACGACGAATGCGGCGATCCAGGCGATGTGCGTTCTCTTCATGGACTTCTCTGGCTGCCTTTCGGGGAAGGACCGCAAAATATAGCAAAAAAGGACGCCGCGCGCACGCCCTCCGGGCGCCGGCTTGATTCGGCGGTCATTTTTGGCTACCATAGGCTGAGCAAGTTGCATCGCGATTTTTTTCCCTGCCAGGCTCCCCCCCGGGGTTGCTGCACTCAATTCTCCACCCCGTTCTTCTGTCATCGGCTCACACGGGCCACCGGTCTGAGGGGCCACGCCATCCCGCACGCTCCGGGGTGCATAATCACGAGGAAGGAGAGTTCATGAGCATAAGCCAGCTTGCACGGTCGATCGCTGAATCGCCGACGCTGAGCCTCAACGAGCAGGCGCGCGTCCTCCGTGAAAAAGGGGAGGCGGTCATCCACCTGGGGGCCGGAGAACCGAAGAACCGCGCCCCCATCAACGCGATCCTCACGTCCGCCGCGAAGCTGACGACCGGCGACATCAAGTACACGCCGACAGACGGCATCCCCTCGCTCAAGAAGGCGATCATCCGCTACACGGAGGAAAACTACGACAGGATCCCCGCCCCGGAAAACGTGATCGTCTCGGGCGGGGCGAAACAGTCGCTCTACAACCTCCTCTTCACGCTCCTCAATCCGCAGGACGAGGTGATCGTGCTCGCCCCCTACTGGGTGAGTTACCCGGAGATGATCAGGATGGTGTACGGCCGCCCGGTGATCGTCACGCCGGAGGACGGGAGGTTCGTCCCGACGATGAAGGAGATCGAGGAAGCCGTAAGCTCGTACACGCGCGCCATCATCGTCAACAGCCCCAACAACCCGTCGGGCGTGATGTACCCGGAGGCCCTGATCGGCTCGCTGGTCGAGTTCTGCGAGAAGAAGGGGATCTACCTGATCATGGACGATATCTACCACAAGCTGGTCTTTGACGGCAAGACACAGATATCGGCCTACAGGTTTACCACGAAGGATTTCGAGTCCACGAAAGTCATCACGATCAACGGCATCTCGAAGCTCTACGGGATGACCGGCTTCCGCATCGGGTGGGTCGTCTCAAGCAAAGCACTGACGGACGTGATGATCAATGTCCAGGCCCAGACCACCTCCTGCACGTCCGTCCTCCTCCAGGCGGCGGCAGAAGGGGCCCTCACCGGGCTCCAGAGCGCCGTCGACGCGCTGCGCCTGACCCTGGAGAACAACAGGAATGTGATGGTCCAGGAGCTGCAATCGTTCAACGGCGTCAGGATCACCAGGCCGGACGGCACGTATTACTGCCTTCCCGATTTCCGGGCCTACAACGCGAATTCGGTTGAGCTTTCGAAGTTCCTCCTTGCGAAGGCGCTCGTCGTGACGGTGCCCGGGAAGGAGTTCGGCATGGAGGGGCACCTCCGGCTCAGCTACGCGACGACGATCAAGGACGTCCGCCAGGGGGTGGAGCGGATCAAGTGGGCGCTCGACCCGAACTCGCCGCGGGAGATCTATATCGGGGAACGCAAAATGGTACGTGACTGGCTATGAACAACATCCTGAACATCTCGACCCCGGCGCAGGCCGAAGCGCAGGCCCTGAAGAGCGACTACGGCCTGGAGAGCCACGGGTTCACGAACCTGCGGATGGCCTACTGGAACCTCCCGACGGAAGCGCTGTACGAGGAGATCGCATTCCGGCGGGAGGCGCGGATCACGCACATGGGACCCGTGGTCGCCAACACCGGCAAGCACACCGCCCGCTCGGCGACCGACAAGTTCGTCGTGCGCGAGGCCGGCACGGAGGGACACATCTGGTGGGGGGAGTACAACCGCCCGTTCAGCACGGAGAAGTTCAACGACCTGTACAACCGGCTCCAGGGATTCCTGCAGGGACGGGACGTCTTCGTGCAGGACTGCTACGCCGGCGCTGATCCCGCATACCGGATGCCGATCCGCATCGTCACAGAGCTCGCGTGGCACAGCCACTTCGCCCGCAACATGTTCATCCAGCCGGAGACGCTGGAAGAGTACCGCCGCCACGTCCCCGATTTCACGATCCTGTGCGTTCCGTCGTTCAAGGGAATCCCGCAGATCGACGGGACCGCCACCAACACGTTCATCGTGCTGAACTTCGCCGCGAAGATGTGCATCATCGGGAACACGGCGTACGCGGGGGAGATCAAGAAGTCGGTCTTCACCATACTCAACTATCTCCTCCCCCTCGACGGCGTGATGCCGATGCATTGCTCGGCAAACGTGGGAAGCGGCGGGGACGCCGCCATATTCTTCGGCCTCTCGGGAACGGGGAAGACGACGCTCTCGGCCGATCCCGCGCGGCGCCTCATCGGCGACGACGAGCATGGATGGAGCGAGGAGGGGGTGTTCAACTTCGAGGGGGGCTGCTACGCGAAGGTGATACAGCTTTCCGCCTCCGCGGAACCGCAGATCTACGCGTGCACCAGGAGATTTGGCACGATCCTGGAAAACGTCGTGTTCGACCCGGTAACGCGGACGATCGACCTGGACGACGAATCGATCACGGAGAACACGAGGGCCTCATACCCGCTGGAATACATCGAGAACGCCCTGCCGGAGAAGCGGGGGGGACACCCGAAGAACATCATCCTTCTCACCTGTGACGCGTCGGGAGTGATGCCGCCGATCGCGAAGCTGACGCCGGACCAGGCGCTCTACCAGTTTATCTCGGGATACACATCCAAGATCGCGGGCACAGAGGTCGGTCTCGGGAAGGAACCGGAGATGACGTTCAGCACCTGCTTCGGGGCTCCCTTCATGGTCCATCACCCCTCGTTTTACGCGGACATCCTGAAACGGAAGATCCTGAAGTACGGCGTCCATTGCTGGCTGGTGAACACCGGGTGGATCGGCGGCCCGTACGGCGTCGGCAAGCGCATCAGCATCCGGTACACGCGGGCGCTCCTGAACGCGGCGCTGGGAGGAGGACTGCTGGATGTTCCGTATGCGACGGACCCGGTATTCGGCTTCGCCGTCCCCCGTTCGTGCGAGGGCGTTCCCGGGAGCGTGCTCGATCCCGCCGGGTCGTGGTCTGATCAGAAGGAATACATGCAGCGCTACCGGGAGCTGGCGTCCCGGTTCATCGAGAACTTCAAGAAGTTTGAAAGCGGCTGCCCTCCTGAAGTCCGCGCGGCAGGACCGAAACGCTGAGCCCGCGGGAGCGGCCGTTGGGCACGCCGCCCCGCCTTCTCTTACAGCCAGACGCTCCAGCCGGCCGCGACTGCCAGCTCGTTGGATCCGCTCCTGGACCCGGCGCCCGGGGCGTTGAGCGTGACCCGGAGGTACTGGACGCCGATCGTCAGCAGCCCGCGCTCCGTCACGGCGGCCTTGATGCCGAACCGCCCGCCGAATGTGAATCCCGACACGCTCGTCGTCGACCCGCTGCGGATGAGCGAGCTTGACGTGAATCCCGCGAGTCCCTCGACAAACGGGGTCACCATCGTGGGCGTGTGGAAGTTGTAGGACGGCGCCACAAGAAACCGGAGTCGCACCGTGCTGGTGTCGCCCGATGTCGTTACGCTCACCCCCGCCGGGTTGATCCCCAGCTCGAATCCCTCCATGACGAAATATCCCGCGTACGGCATGAACGAGAGATCGTACACCCACGAACCGGTGTTTCCGCCTGCCACCGGCTGCACCGCGGTGAACGCCGCGCTCCCGCCCAGCTCCACAGTTCCCGGCGAGGCAAAGCGCTTGCGCGGGGGCGCCTGGGCCGACGCGGAGGCGGCGCACAGGAGCACTGCGAGGATGAGGACGAACGGGGTGACGTGCTGGCGCATGCGGCCTCCTGTGATTGTTGACCGACGAATATAGGAATAACAGGAGATTTTCGCTACATTGGCGCACCATGCGCCAGACGCTCCGCTCCCTCTGGATCTGGACCGCGGTGGGGACGCTCATCGTCGCGTGGCTTCCCCTCCTGGCCCTGCTCCGCGTCTTCGACCGGGACCCGGCGAGGTACCGCACGGGGCGGTGGTTTCGCCGGCTCGGCGTCGCCATGACGCGCGTGAACCCCTCCTGGCGTCTTGACCGCGACGGGGAGAAGATCGCCAATCCCCGGCGACCCTACGTCGTCGTGAGCAACCACCAGTCGCTTGCCGACATTCCCATCATCTCACACCTCCCCTGGGAGATGAAATGGATCGCAAAGGCGGAGCTCTTCCGCGTGCCCCTCGTCGGCTGGATGATGCGCCTGGCGGGCGATATCCCTGTCGACAGGTCCGACCCCCGGAGCGGCGCGCGCATGCTCCTTGCGGCGCACCGTTGCCTCGCGCTCAAATGCTCCGTGATGTTCTTTCCCGAAGGAACGCGTTCCGCCGACGGCCGTGTGGGGTCATTCAACCAGGGGGCATTTCATATCGCGATCAAGGCAGGCGTCCCCGTTCTCCCGTTGGCCGTGGACGGCACGCGGGACTGCCTCCCGAAGAAGAGCTGGAAATTCGGTCCCCCGCTCGACATCCGTCTCCGCGTCCTCCCTCCCGTGGATACGGAGGGATATCCGCCGGGGAGGGCCGGTGAGCTTGCCGGAGAGGTCCGGCGCCGGATCATCGCACAGCTTGCCTCATGGAGAGGCGTCGAACCCGGTGCAGTGGATGCGCTGGGTCCCCCCTCCTCTCCGAAACCCTGAACGATTCTCTCACCCGTAAAGGCCTCTTCTCATGGTCCGCCGTATCACTCCCGGGCGCTACAAGACAGACAAGCAATCGTTCGATCTCTATTTCCGTACGTATGAAGAGCTCTTCGCCCCCCTCGCAGATCAGCCGGTCCACCTCCTGGAGCTGGGGATCAGCCAGGGAGGATCGCTCGAGCTCTGGCGCGACTATTTCAGAAAGGGAACGATCGCGGGGATCGACGTCGCCCCCGTGTCGCTCAGCGACAGGAGCGGCCGGATACATGTTTACCGGGGCCTCCAGCAGGACTGCGCGCTCCTTGACCGGGTGCGCACCGAGACGGCGCCCGGCGGTTTCGACGTCATCATCGACGATTGTTCGCACATCGGCGAGTTCACAGCGCTGAGCTTCTGGCACCTTTTCGACCGACACCTGAAGCCCGGCGGGCTCTACATCATCGAGGACTGGGGGACGGGATACATGCGGGGGGCGCCGGACGGGAAATCCTATCATCCCCGCGCGAGGGCGGGTTCCCTCCGTTCACGCCTCCGTCCCGTCGCAGAACGGCTTCTCACGCATCCTGCGGTTGCGGGCAGGCCTCTTGCGACCCGGCTTGTCCGGGCGGCCATGAACCGGCTCGTCCGGATGAATTTCCCGAGCCACACCAGGGGCCTCGTCGGGTTCGTGAAGCAACTCGTGGATGAAGCGGGGATGGGCGATATCACGCACCCGGATTGGGGGACGCCCCCGGCCCGGGCGTCGAAATTCCGGTACGTCCGCTTCTCTCACGGACAGGTGATCATCGAAAAGGCAGGCATCGTGCCGGGCGCCGACCGGACGCGCACCGCGAAGCCGCCGCGGCCCCGCGGCCGCCGGACCCCTGCCCCGCGCAGATAAAGAAAAAGGCCCGCGCGACGGACATCGCCGGGCCTCTCCTCTGCCGGGTGACCGGCCTCAGTTCGCGCTCACGTGGGGGGAGAGCTTGTCCAGGAGGTTCCGCTTGGGGACCGCGCCGATGATCTGCTCGACCACCTTTCCTCCCTTGAAGATCATCAGCGTGGGAATGCTCCGGATACCGAACTTGAGCGGGACTTCCGGGTTGTTGTCCACGTCGACCTTTCCCACCTTGAGCTTGCCGTTGTACTCCCCGGCGATCTCCTCGACGACCGGTGCGATCATTTTGCAGGGGCCGCACCAGACCGCCCAGAAATCGACCAGCACTGGCACGGTCGACTCGAGCACTTCCTTCTGGAAATTGGCATCGGTGATCTCAATCGGCTTCATAGGAACTCCTTTGCTGTGTCCATCCCCCGTTGTCATTGCGAGCGCAGCGAAGCAATCTCACGCGAGATTGCTTCGCAAAAAACGCTCGCAATGACAGGGCTATTGCGCTGTAAACCGTATGCTGTCGGGCCCGAGCATCTGGCGGACCTGGTCGACAAATCCCCCCGAAGGGTCGACGGCGAACCGCCGCGTCTGAAACATCGTGGTCGCGTGGGCGTTGCGCACGCTGAAATAGCAGGGGCAGTTTCCCCGGTGCTCTTCCATGACCTCGCGGAGACGCACGATCGTGCTTTCGGCGATGCCGTTGAGGTCGATGGAGAGGATGATCCCCCTGGTGAACTTCTCCCGCACTTTGTCCATCGGCGTCACCTCGTTCACGAGGATCTTGAGCGCGTCGCCGTTCGCCTCTCCCTTCCCCACCACCATGACCATCGCGTCGACCTGCAGGATCGCCTGGTACTTCGCGAATGCGTCCGCGAACACGATGCATTCCCCCTTGCCCGTGAAGTCCTCGATCCCGACGAACGCCATCGTGTTGTTCCGCTTGTCGATCTTCTTCTTGACCGCCGTGACGATGCCGCATGCCCGGACCGTCGCGTTCGGCCTGAACCCGGAGAGATCGCCCAGCCGCACGTTGGCCAGTTCCTTGATTTCGTGCTCGTACCGGAGGAGCGGATGGCCGGAGACATAGAACCCGAGCACCGACTTCTCGCGCGTGAGCTTCTCCGCCTCGGACCAGGCCGTGGCCGGCGTCATCGCCGGGTACTGGACCGGCGCGGCGCCCCCGCTTCCTCCCGTGTCAAACAGGCTCGATTGCCCGTTCAGTTCCCGTGATTGCACCGCCTGCCCGAACGCCGCGGCGCGCTCGAGGTTCTCCATGTACTGTGCGCGGTGCTGTCCCATCGAATCGAACGCCCCCGCCTGCACAAGGCTCTCCAGGCATTTCTTGTTGACGAGTCGGAGGTCGACGCCGCTGCAGAAATCGAAGAGGTTGGCGAAACGCCCCCTCTCTCCACGCGCGCGGATGACGGTGTCGATCGCGCTTTCCCCAACGTTCTTGATCGCGCACAGCCCGAAGCGGATGCGTCCCCCCACCACCGTGAAATCCAGCCCGCTCTCGTTCACGTCCGGGGGGAGAACCTCGATCCCCATTTTCCGGCAGTCGTCGATGAGCTTCACGATCTTGTCCGTGCTCCCGATTTCCGACGAGAGCGTCGCGGCCATGAACTCCTGCGGGTAGTGCGCCTTGAGGTACCCGGTCTGGTAGGAGATGACCGAATAGGCGACGCTGTGCGACTTGTTGAATCCGTACGAGGCGAACTTCTCGATGAGGTCGAAGATCTCTCCTCCCAGCGCGCGCGCGGTGCCGCGCCCGGCGGCCCCGTCGATGAATTCCTTCTTCATCGCGGCCATGAGGCCCTTGTCCTTCTTTCCCATGGCCCGCCGCATCAGGTCGGATTTCGCGAGCGTGAACCCCGCGATCTCGCTCGCGATCTTCATCACCTGTTCCTGGTAGACGATGACGCCGTACGTCTCCCGCAGGATCGGTTCCAGCGCGGGATGCAGGTACGTGATCTTCTGCGTCCCGTGCTTGCGCGCGATGAAATCGCCGATCATCTCCATCGGCCCCGGCCGGTAGAGTGCGTTCATGGCCACCAGGTCGGAGATCGACGTCGGCTTCAGCTTCCGGAGCCAGTCGGCCATGCCCGAGCTTTCGAACTGGAACACGGCGACCGTGTCCCCCCGCGAGAAGAGCTCGAACGTCCGCGGGTCGTCCTCGGGAATCGCGTCCAGGTCGATGGACACGCCGTGGTTCTCCCGGACCATCCGCAGGCAGTTCTCCAGGACTGACAGCGTCCGGAGACCGAGGAAATCCATCTTGAGGAGCCCGGCCGCCTCCAGGTCCTTCATGTTGTACTGCGTCATCACCTCGGTCGCCGGTGTCTTGTAGAGCGGGACGAAATCGCTGATCGTGCCCGGCGCGATCACCACCCCGGCCGCGTGCATGCCCGCGTTCCGGTTCATCCCCTCCAGGACGAGCGAGGCCTCGATGAGCGTCCGCATCTTCGGGTCGGGACTCTCCGCGACCCACTTCAGGTCCGGGACCGATTCCAGCGCCTCCGCCAGGGGCCTGACTTTCCCCTGCTCGACCGGGATCTGCTTGGTGATGGACTCCAGCGTGCTGAGCGGGATCCCCAGGACGCGCCCGACGTCTTTCAGAACCGCGCGCGCCGAGAGCGTGCCGAACGTGATGATCTGCGAGACCGAGTCTTCCCCGTACTTCTCGCGGACATAGCGGATCACCAGGTCGCGCTTGGCGTCAGAGAAGTCCACGTCGATGTCGGGCATGCTGATCCTGTCCGGGTTCAGGAAGCGCTCGAAGAGGAGGTCGTACTTCACCGGGTCGACGTTGGTGATGCCGAGCGAATACGAGGCAACGCTCCCCGCGGCGCTCCCGCGCCCCGGGCCCACGAACACGCCCATCCTTCTGGCCGCACGGATAAAGTCCTGCACGATCAGGAAATAGCCGGCATAGCCCATCCTGGCAATCACGTCGATTTCGTGCTCCAGGCGCGCGCGCAGCTCCTCCCCCGCCTCCGGGTACCGCCGGGCGAACCCGTCGCGCGTCAGCGCGGCGAAATACTCGTCGAGCGTCGCCGCGCCCGCCTCCGGCGGGATCGGGAAGCGCGGCATGTGGTTCGTGCCGAGATCAAGCTTCAGGTTGCATTTTTCCGTCACCTCAAGTGTCGATGCAAGCGCCTCGGGGTAATCCTTGAACAGCGCGTGCATTTCCGCCGACGTCTTGAAGTATGCCTGATCGGTTTGATAGCGGAATTGCGTGTAATCGGGGGTGTTGGTGCTGCTCGCGTCGGGGATGAGCAGCATGATGTTGTGCGCCAGCGCGTGCTCGTGCTTCAGGTAATGGACGTCATTCGTGCAGATGAGCTTGAGCCCCAGGTCCCGGGCCAGCCGCGGCGCCTTCTCCCTGACCGTCTTTTCCCTGTCGATCCCGTGGTTCTGTATCTCGATATAGAAATCTTCGCCAAAGATCTCCCTGTAAATCCGCGCCGCCTCGTAGGCATCGTCGTCTCTCCCCGCCGCCAGGTGCGCAGAGACGACGCCGCCGGCGCAGGCCGAGAGCGCAACGATCCCTGCGGCGTGCTCCCGGAGGATCTCGGTGTCGATGCGCGGCTTGTAGTAATACCCGTCGAGATGCGCGCTCGTGCAGA
>Ga0335081_10010519_pt1 | contig 14957 bp, 15 predicted proteins | sample Lox_Sample_35_FD_206713 | JGI IMG/M metagenome (GOLD analysis project Ga0335081, IMG submission 206713) | Soil microbial communities from Loxahatchee National Wildlife Refuge, Florida, United States - Lox_Sample_3.5 | ecosystem: Environmental > Terrestrial > Soil > Wetlands | place: USA...
TTGAGCTCGGTGAGGAACGTGACGAGCTCATGGTCGTTGGCCGGCTCGGAGTTGAGCTCGAGCCCCTTGACATAGGGCAGTATCGTCTTGGCCGCCGCGATCAGCGCGGACGTCGGCACCGGGCTGCCGTCCGGTGCCGCGCTGAGCGTGGCCAGCACGATGACATCCGGGTTGGCGCGGAGCGCGTCGGCGGCACCCTGCTGGACCAGCTGGCGCAGTGCGGGCAGGTTGGTCTCCACCGCAGCGGCCTGGATCACGAACATCCGGGCCCTGGCAGCCGCGGCGGGCATGCCGCAGGCGATGTAGGCCTGCGAGATGGTCTGCGACGGCTTCTGGGTGCAGACCGCGCCCTTGACCCGCATCAGGTCCCTGGCCGGGACCAGGATCGGCTGATAGCCGTGGCTGTCCGCGGCGGCGGAGAACGCCTTCATGTAGCGGATCGGAAGCTGCCGCTCGTCCATCGGAGTCGCGCGCCAGTCCTCGGGATCCTCGGCCACCACCCGCACGCCCGTGAACACGGTCTTGTCGTCGATCGCCTGCTCCAGGCTGGCCTCGCTGAAGAAGTTCTCCACCTTGATCACCCCGGGCGGCAGCTTGAGGCCGGCCGGCGAGCGGGTCAGGGCGTAGGTACCAGGACCGGAGGTCATCTCCTGGACGATCTCGGGGTCGAACTTGTTGATCCGCTCCACATCTTCCTTGTAGAAGATCCAGTACAGGCTGGCCAGCCTCCCTGCCCTGGCCGCGGTCCCCAGCGCGGGCCCGGCGGTCCTCGTGGTCCGCGCACTCGCCAGGCCGGGCGGTCCCGCGGCGACGAGCGCGGCGGCGATGCCCGCCAGACCCAGGCTGAGCACCGCGACTCCGGCCGGCCGCGGCCGCCGGAGATATCTTTTCCTGCGCGGGCCTGAACTCATTGCTAGTCCCCCCGTCATCAGACATCAGGATGGCCAGCGATTATAGGCCCGCATTACCCGGTGCTGCCTCCGGCGCGCGCAAAGTGCCGGGCGGCCCGGCGGTATTCGGCGGCATCCGCCCGGCTCTGAGCGGAAATCAGCTTCCTGACAGGTAATGCAGGAATGTGATGTAACGCGAGTCCGTGCTCGCGGTGGTATTCACCTCGAATCCCTGGACATAAGGCAGCATGTCACGCGCGGCCTTGTCCATCGCGCTGGCCGAGACGGGGACGCCGTTATCCAGGGTGCTGATCGTCGCGATGACGATCACGCTGGGGTTGGCCGCCCGCGCGGCCGCGGCCGCGTGCTGCGCCAGGCTGGTCGCCACGGGGAGGTTGGTCTCGTCCGCGGCGGTCTGGATCACGAAGATCTTGGCGTTCGCCGCGGCACCGGGCAGGCCGCAGGTCACGTAGGCCTGCGAGATCGTCTGCCCCTTCCCCTGGCCGCACGTCGCGCCAGGTACCGACATCAGGTCCACTCCGGGCACCAGCAAGGTCGAGTAGCCCGCCGACTTGTCCGCCTGGGCGAAGTCCTGCATGTAGGTCAGCGGGTTGCGCTGCTCGCTGACCGGCGTGGCCGGCCAGTACTCGGGATCGTCGGCCAGCGTCGTGACGCCGGGCAGGATGCCGCCGTTCTTGATCGCCGCCTGCTGGTCGGCGTAGCTGAAGAAGAGCTGGACCGGGATCACCCCGGCGGGCAGCGGCGGGCCCGAGGCGTTGTGCTCGAGCGCGTAGGTGCCAGGCCCGCTGAGCGTCTGGCCGACGAGTGACGGGTCGAGCGGCTGGAGCCTGGTCAGGTCCTCACGGAAGTAGATCCAGTACAGGCCCGACAGGTTTACCGGCTTGTTCACGGCCTTGGCCGATACGTGCAAGTAGAGGCCGATTCCCAGCCCGACCGCCAGGAGCGCGATGACCGGAATGATGACCCACGACTTAGGAAGCCGAATCTGAGTGCGACCCATCTCTTCACCCCTCGAATGCCTTGCGCATTGAGCTCACCTGGATATGGCCGCCAGGTGCACGGGATATTCGTTGTGAACCCGTAGAGGAGGCTGGTTAGACAGCAAATGAGGTATCGCTGGATCGATGAATTTATCCTGCGGATCGAGTAGCGCGCGCGACCCGCCGCCGGCGTACCGCTCCGGGCACCGGCTCTGGTGCGGTCCCCGGGACTTTAATCACGGCCGCCTGTTCTCTTCGGTGATCATCGTCGCCAGCCGCGGTTCGGTCTAAACTGCCTCGACCCGAAGATCTTGGCCGCCCCGGCGCTCGCGGTCGGAGCCTACGAGCCGCTGGCCAGAAGGCGCAGGCAGGAGATCAGCCGGCCGTCGGTGGCCGGTGTGGTGTTGACCAGGAAACCCCGCACGTACGGGAGCATGGCCCGGGCGGCGGTCGCGAGCATGGCAGGACCGACCGGCCGCGTGCCGACCGTGGTACTGAGCGTGGCGAGCACGATGACGTGCGGGTTCGCGGCCCTGGCTTGTGCGGCGGCCCGGCTGACGAGCAGCACGAGCTGGCCAAGCCGGGTCTCCACCGGAGCGGACTGGATCACGAAGACGGACGCGCGGCGCGCCGCGGCCGGGATGCCGCAGTTCAGGTAGGACAGGGTCAGCGTCTGTGCCTGGGTCTTGGCGCAGCCCGCACCCGGCGCCTCGGTCAAATCCCGGCCAGGAGCCAGTATCGGCTGGTAGCCACCGCTTCGTGCCGCTTGCGCGAACCGCCGCATGGCCGGCACCGGGTCGCGCTGCTCGGCTGGCGAGGTGGCCGGCCAGTACTCCGGGTCGTCGAGCACCGCCCGGACGCCAGGGATCACCGTTCCGTCGCGGATGGCCGTCCGCAGGTCCGTGGCGCTGAAGAAGACCTGGGTGGGTATGGCTCCCGGCGGCAGCGTGCCACCCGCGGACCGCTCGAGCACATAGGTGCCTGGGCCGGCGAGCGTGCGGCCGATCAGGCCAGGTGCCATGAGCGCGATCCTGCCGAGGTCCTCACGGTAAAACATCCAGTGCAGGCTTGCCAGGCTGACCGGGGCGGGCCGGTGGCTGGCCGCGGCCCGCCATAGGGCGATGACGGCCACGAGCACGATCACCAGCGCCACCGCGATCGGGAGGATCAGCCGCCGGGCCGGCGGACCGGCCGGGGCGGCAGCGACCTCAGCCGCAGCGGCGGGCGATGGTGAGGGCACGGTAAGGCGTCCACCTCGCCGAGCCGAGCCGGTGGCCGTAGTAGGTCGTGTGGTAACGGCCTGCCCGCCCGGCCAGCACCCGCCAGAACCGCCAGTGCGCCGTCGGCGCCTGGCCGTGGCGCAGGAAGAACAGCCGGTGCCGCGGCCCGGAGATTGCGATCCGGTAGGCGCGCGAGCCGCCGGAGAACTGCTGGAACCAGACTCCCACGGTGAACCTGTGCCCGGCGCAGACCGAGCGGGCAGGCTGGTTGACCAGCACGACGGCGGGCGATTCCGATGCCACGGCGGCCGATCGCGCGAGCGCAGCCGACTGGCCGGCAGTTATGACCATCAGGCCGGAGATCAGCACCACAATGGCGGCAGCACCCCTTCGCACCGCGCCCCTTCGCACATCACGCACGCTCGCCCGCCCTTTCAAGATCGCTTCAGCGAGCCTATCGGCTGACAACGCGATCTCGGATCAGGACGGTGCCAGCGCACCGGGAATTCAGTGAGCAGCACGGGCGTCCGTTCCGGCCAGAGATGCCGCAACCTCGTAAGGCAGGTGCCTCGGATGCGCGAGCAAGGCCCTGGCCAGGTGGCGGATCCGCGGACGTCGCGGGATCAGCAGCGCCTCGCTGTACCGCCAGGCGCCGATCTCGTCCGACCCGAACCTGGGGCCGATGCTGCGGCGGAACCGCCGGGCGTCGCCGCCGTCGGACCGCCAGGCAGCGAGCCAGCTGGCAAGCTCATCGTCGCGCTCGATTGTGGTCCAGTTCATCAGCCGCTCGGCGATCTGCCCGGCCGCATCGATCACGAACGAGGTGTCCGTTTCGGCGCTTAGCCGATGGACCCGGCCCTCGGTTCCGCTGCCCCGGCGGATGCTGGCCGAGCTGAACCTGGCGCCGAGCGCGAGCGCCGCGACCGCATGGCCGGCCTCGTGCCAGGCGGTCCGCACGGCCGCCGCCCTTGCCGGGGCGTACGTGGGGTAGCTGCCGCTGTCGTAGCGCTGCCTGATCCACGTTTCGTGCACGATCGACTCGTCGTCGTACCTGGCCAGCCGGGTGAGGCGGGTGTCAAGGTCGGCGGCCATCCTGCGCTGCGAGGGCGTCAGCATGGGGCCGACGATAGGGCACGCGGCCGGTGCGACACCATTAGCTGACGGCAGGTGAGGCAGCAGGGCGGCCAGTGGCCGTCAGAGGGCATGGGGGCTGGCGATGACGCACCGGGCTGACCGGACATTGGTGACGACCGGGCTTGCCAGGGTCGAGGGCGAAGGATCGATGTACGTCCGGGTCACTGACGGCCAGGTCGAGCAGGTCAGGCTGGAGATCTACGAGCCGCCGCGCTTCTTCGAGGCCTTCCTGCGCGGTCGGTCCTATACCGAGCCACCCGACATCACGGCCCGGATCTGCGGCATCTGCCCGGTCGCCTACCAGACCAGCGCGTGCTGGGCGATCGAGTCGGCCTGCGGGGTCGCGCTGCCGCCCGAGCTTGGCGTCCTGCGCAGGCTGCTGTACTGCGGCGAGTGGATCTCCAGCCACGCGCTGCACATCTACATGCTGCACGCGCCCGACTTTCTCGGCTATCCGGGCGCGGTGGAGATGGCACGCGATCACCGCGAGATCGTCGAGCGCGGGCTCGCCCTGCGCCGCACCGCCAACGCGATCATGGCCACGATCGGTGGCCGCTCGGTGCACCCGGTCAACGTCAGGGTGGGCGGCTTCTACCGGGTTCCGACCAGGGCCGAGCTTGAGCCGCTGGCCGACCGGCTGCGGACGACGCTCGACCTGGCGGTCGAGACGGTCCGCTGGGTGGCTGGCTTCGACTTCCCGGACTACAGCTTCGACCATGAGCTGATGTCCCTGCACGACCCTGGGCGCTACCCGATCGAGCGTGGCAGCGTGGTCACCAGCGGCGGGCTTGAGTTCGCCGCTGCCGAGTTCGAGCAGCACGTGATCGAGGAGCAGGTGCCGTATTCGATGGCGCTGCACGCGAGGCTGGCCGACCGGGCAGCCGGGGCGGTGTTGGGCAGCGGGTTCTACTTGACCGGCCCGCTCGCGCGGTACTCGCTGAACTCCCGGTGGCTGCCACCGGTCGCCGCCGAGTCGGCCCACGCGGCCGGACTCGGCGACACCTGCCGTAACCCGTTCCAGAGCATCGTGGTGCGCGCCGTTGAGGTTGTCTGCGCGGTGGAGGAGGCGATCAGGCTGATCGAGGAATACGTGCCGCCCGCCGAGCCGTACATCGCCGTGGAGCCCAGGGCCGGGACAGGCCACGGGGTGTCCGAGGCGCCGCGCGGCCTGCTCTACCACCGGTACGAGCTCGACCAGGCGGGCATGATCGTGAGCGCGCGGATCGTTCCGCCCACCTCGCAGAACCAGGGCGCGATCCAGGACGACCTGCGCGGGTTCGTGGCCGACCGGCTCGACTTCGACGACGAGCGCCTGACTCTCGCCTGTGAGCAGGCGATACGCAACTACGACCCGTGCATCTCGTGCGCGACGCACTTCCTCGACCTGCGAATGGACCGCCGATGACAGATCGGGTGGTCGTGATCGGCGTCGGGAACGAGTTCAGGCGCGACGACGGCGTCGGCCTGCGCGTGCTCGAATCGCTGCGCCCGCTGGTGCCCGATACGGTGCGGCTGGTGGTCAGCGACGGCGAGCCGGTGCGGCTGATCGAGGAGTGGTCAGACTCCGATCTCGCGGTGGTGATCGACGCGGTCAGGGCGGGCGCTCTCGGCACGCCGGCGCCTGGCCGCACCTACCGACTGGAGATCGAGCAGGTCGGCGGCGAGCCGCTGGCCGCGGTCAGCTCGCACGGCCTGGGCCTGGGCAATGCCATCAGCCTGGCCCGCACGCTGGACATGCTGCCCAACCGCCTGGTCGTGCACGCGGTCGAGGTCGCCGACTGCGGCTATGGCACCGGGCTGACTCCCGCGGTGGCCGGCGCCGCCGACACGCTCACCACCGCGGTGCTCGCCGACCTCGGAATCAGCTAGCCGCCGCCGGGTGGCCTGATGCAGGGTCGCTGGGCGGCCTGGTGGCAGGCGAGAAGCCGGGTGCCGCGGTGTTGAACGTGGAGAACACCCGCTCCACCGCGCTCTCGCTCATCCCGAGCCCGACCAGCCGCGGGATCAGCGACCTGGTGTTCGGGTCGCGCACGGGGCCGAAGCAGCCGTAGCAGCCGCGGTTATAGGACGGGCAGATAGCACCGCATCCGGCCTGGGTGACCGGGCCGAGGCAGGGAGTCCCGTGCGCCACCATGACGCACGCGTTGCCGCGGCTCTTGCACTCGAAGCAGACGCTGTGCTGCGGTATCTGCGGCTTGCGCCCGGCCAGCAGGGCCGAGAGCAGCTCGAGCAGCTGGCGCTTGTCGATCGGGCAGCCGCGCAGTTCGAAGTCGACAGGCACGTGCTCGGCCACCCCGGTGGAGGTGGTCAGCGTCTGCACGTACTCGGGCCTGGCGTAGACGGCCGCGGTGAACTCGGCGACATCGGCGAAGTTGCGCAGCGCCTGGATGCCGCCCGAGGTCGCGCACGCCCCGATGGTGACCAGCGTCCGCGACCGCTCCCTGATCGCGCGGATCCGCTCAGCATCGTCCGGTGTGGTCACCGAGCCTTCCACCAGCGACACGTCGTACGGGCCAGGCAGGTCCGTCCTCGTCGCCTCGGTGAAGTGCACGATGTCTACCTCGGCGGCCAGCGCGAGCAGCTCGTCGGTGCAGTCGAGCAGGGTGAGCTGGCATCCGTCACAGGAGGCCAGCTTCCAGACGGCGAGCGTGGGGCGGGCCATGGCTCAGAGCTCCTTGATCGAGAGCAGCTGGTGGGCCTGCTCGTAGCCGACGACCGGGCCGTCCCTGCAGAGCAGTACCGGACCAAGCTGGCAGTGGCCGCACTCGGCGATCCCGCACCGCATGTTCCGCTCCAGCGACACCCTGATGTCAGGCTCGCCGATGCCGAGGGCGGCAAGCGCCCTGGCGGTCAGCCGCATCATCACCTCCGGCCCGCAGACCAGCGCGACCGTCGCCGCAGGGTCGATGTCGATCCGGTCGATCAGCTGGGTAACCACGCCGACGTGGCCGCGCCATCCCGACGAAGCCCGGTCCACCGTGACAAGCACCTGCGCACCCGCCTGCCGCCAGGAGTCGAACTGGTCGCCGAAGCAGATCTCCTCCGGAGACCTGGAGCCGACAAGCACCGTGATCCTTCCGTACCGCTCCCTGCCCGCCAGCGCGGTCAGCAGGGCCGGGCGTAGCGGCGCGAGGCCGATGCCGCCGGCCACCACGAGGATGTCCCGGCCGGCCGGGTCTGGCATCGGGCTGGCGGCGCCCGCGCCGTCAGCCCCGATCCCCCAGTCGGTGCCGAACGGCCCGCGCACGCCGACCATCTCCCCTGGCCGTGCCGCGCACAGCGCCCTGGTGACCGCGCCGACCGCGCGGATGGTCTGCACAAGCTCGGTCCCGACCGGAGCCCCGCTGATCGAGATCGGCACCTCGCCGACGCCGAACGCGTACAGCATCGTGAACTGGCCGGGCCGGTGCGCGGGCACGGGCTCGTCGACCGGGCGAAGCACCAGCGTCACGGTGTCGTGCGTCTCGTCCCTGCGCGATCGGACGACATAGCGTGCCGGGACCGAGTGGCCCACGGCCGGGGCATGCCCGGTGCCGGTCAGTTGGGCGGTCATGACATCCCGCCCCGCTGCTCCGGGCTGCCGTACAGGTCGAGCATCCTGATCCGGCTCCAGTGCATGCGACCGGAGGCCACCGCGAGCAGCCTGCGGGCGAGCTGGTACCCGAGCTCGTGGTCGCCTTCGCAGATCCCGATCACCTCGTCCGCGTCGAACTCGAACGCCTCGGTGGGCTGCACCGCATCGGCGCCGAACTGCCACTCGCGCGGCGGCGATGCCCAGGAGAGCCCCACCACGTCGCCGCGGCCGAGCGTCTCGATGATGATCGGCGCCTTGCCGGGCACGTGCAGGTCCAGTGCCACGTGCCCGCTCGTGATCAGCCAGAACTGCGCCGCCCTGCCGCCTTCCTCGAAGAACCGGTGACCGGCCGGCACGGCCACCGCGACCGCGGCGTCGGCCAGCCGCTCGACCTGGGCTGGCCGCAGGCCGCGCAGGAAGTCGTGGGCTGCAAGCTCGGCAGCGCTGACGCCGGTCATGGCCGTGCCTGATCGCTGCCGCCAGGCCCTGCCGTGCCTGGAGCGCCCTGCCGTCCGGCGGCCTCGGCGCGCAGCGCGGCGACCTCCTCGGTCAGGTCGATGCCGACCGGGCACCACACGATGCACCGGCCGCATCCCACGCAGCCCGAGCTGCCGAACTGGTCGTGCCAGGTGCCGAGCTTGTGCGTGAGCCACTGCCGGTACCTGCTGCGGTCGCTGGCGCGGACCGGGCCGCTCGGCAGGTAGGAGAAGCTGAGCGAGAAGCAGGAGTCCCACAGCTGCCAGCGCTCCGCGTGCTCGCCGGTCAGGTCACTGGTGTCCTCGACCGTGGTGCAGAAGCACGTTGGGCAAGCCATCGTGCAGTTTCCGCAGGTCAGGCAGCGGGCGGCGACATCGTCCCAGCGGGCGGCATCGTAGCTGTCGCGCATCAGGTCGTGCAGCACGTCGGCAGGCATGGACCGCCCCATCCGGCCCGCCGCCTCCTGCACCGCCGATCTGGCCAGGTGCTCGGTCGGGTCGTCGGCGGGCGTGGTCGGCACCTCGGCGAGCACCTCGGCTCCGGCCGACGAGCCCACATCGACAAGAAAACGGTGCGTGCCGTCGCCGGTCATCTCGGTCAGCGCGAGGTCGTAACCGGGACCCGCCTGCGGCCCGGCCCCCATGGATGTGCAGAAGCAGGTCTCGCCTGGCTCGGTGCAGTTCACCGCGACGATGAACACGCCGGCCCGGCGGGCCGCGTACCTGGACGTCGCGTGGTCACCGCCGGCGAGCACCCGGTCCTGGATGCCGATCGCCCGCAGGTCGCAGGGGCGCACGCCGATGAACGCCATCCTGTCGTCCTGGCCGTCGGGGTCCGGCGGCTCGAGCCGGCCGTCGGTGCGCCCGATCGACCAGAGCTTCTCCCTGGGCGGGTGCAGGTACTGCTTCCACGACTGCGGACCCGCCGAGTGACCGAACGCCGCGGTGTCGGCGCGCTGCCTCAGCCGGTAGCCGCCGGGCGCCAGCTCAACCCCCCAGCCGAACGGAAGCTCGCCTGCCGATCCGAGCTCGCGAAGGATGATCGCCCCGTCCCTGACTGCCGGGCCGATCACCTGGTAGCCGAGATCGCGCAGGACAGCATGCAGTCGGTCCAGCCCGCCGGCGTCCATCAGCCGCGATGCGTCCCCCACCCTGGGTCCGCCCGCCGCACCTGCCTGTGCCGCGTCGTCCACGCTGTCCCTCCTCGCCTCTGATAGTACGGTCCCATGACAGCGATCGGTCGGATGCACCACGTCGTGCTCGACTGCGCCGATCCGGCGGAACTCGCCTCGTTCTACTCCGCCCTGCTCGGCCTGCCCATCACGTACACGAGCGCCGACTGGGTCGTGGTGGCCCCCAGCGACCGCGCCACGGGGCTGGCGTTCCAGCTCGCGCCCGGACATCGGCCTACGACCTGGCCTGACCCTGCGATCCCGCAGCAGGTGCACCTGGACATCATGGTTGACGACCTGGCGCAGGCCGCCCCGCGGGTGCTGGCGCTCGGCGCGCGCAGGCTGGACGGCGATGTCTACGCCGACCCGGGCGGGCACACCTTCTGCCTGATCCCGCGGCCGGGCTGGGCGCCGCCGGTGGCATCGTCCTGACGGCCCCACCGGGTCGAGGCGCCTTGCGCCGGCCATTCCTCGCCGCGGGCCAGCCGCATAGGTTAGTCCCATGACCGAGCACCCGATGCCAGAGGACATCCAGGCGTTCGCGTTTTTCCTGTCCGACCACGCGGTGGTCGAGAACGGCAAGCTCTACGTCAACGGGGGGTTCTGGAACCAGGTGTACAGCGCGACGTATCCGGTCGCGCGGGCCTTCGGCGTCGCTGCGGTGCTGCACATCCCGTGGCGCAAGCACCATCAGGGCCACGCCTTTTCCGTCACGTTCGAGGACGCCGACGGCCGACCGCTCGCTGCCAGGTTCGAAGGGCAGTTCAGGGTGGGCACGGCACCGAACATGCGGGTCGGCGACTTCACCGTGATACCGCTCGCGGCGTTCGTCACGAACTTCATACTCGACCGGCCAGGCGATTATGCCGCCGTGCTCGCGGTGGACGACGTCGAGCTCGCCCGCTGGCGGTTCCGCGCCGTGGAGGCGCCCGATCCCGCGGCTGGCACCCAGGCGGGCGGTGCCAGCGAGCCCGCGCCGGGCGACTAGACCGGGACCGAGAGCGACAGGCCGAATCTGCCTTCCTCGTCGGTCCACCAGGACCGCAGGCCGAGCCCGGCGGCAGCCAGCTCAGCGACGACGCCTGCCCAGCGGAACTTGGCCGAGATCTCGGTCCGCATCTCCTCGCCGTCGCTGAACGCCACGGTCAGCCCGATCGCCGGCACCACCACCGTCTGGTCGGCGCAGGAGCGCAGCCGCATCTCGATCCACTCGGCCCGCTCGTCCCAGATCGCGACGTGCTCGAACTGGTCGATGTCGAAGTCCGCGCCGAGCTCGGTGTTGAGCACCCGCAGGATGTTCTTGTTGAACTCTGCGGTGACACCGGCCGCGTCGTCGTAGGCGGCGACCAGCACGCCGGGGTTCTTGACCAGGTCGGTGCCGAGCAGCAGCGCGTCTCCGTCCCGCAGCTCGGCGCGCACGCTGGCGAAGAACTCCGCCCGCTCGGCGGGCAGCAGGTTGCCGATGGTGCCGCCGAGGAACGCGACGAGCCGCGGCCCGCCGGTGTCGTGGATCGGTATCTGCGCGGTGAAGTCGGAGAGCACCGGCCAGACCCGCAGGCCGGGGTACCGCTCGAGCATCCGGCCCGCCGCGGTGAGCAGCGCCGACTCGCTCACGTCCACCGGCACGTACTCGGCGAGGGTGCCGTGGTCCCGCATGGCGTCGAGCAGCAGCCTGGTCTTGTCGGCGGACCCCGAGCCGAGCTCCACCAGCGTCGTCGCGCCGGCCGCCGCGGCGATCTCGCCCGCCGCAGCGGCCAGGATCTCCCGCTCGGCCCTGGTCGGGTAGTACTCGTCCAGCCTGGTGATCTTGTCGAACAGCTCGCTGCCGCGCTCGTCGTAGAACCACTTGGGCGGCAGCGACTTGGGCATGGCCGACAGGCCGGCCAGCGCATCGGCGCGCAGCGCCTGCTCGAAGTAGCTGTCGGAGAGCCGCCGGTCGATCGCTATCTGCGTCATCGCCTGCCTGATCCTCCGTTCGGATACGGTGTCTGGTCGGCCCCTAGCGGGTGGCCGAGAGGGGCATCGGCTGCCAGCGGGCGGACAGCTACCCCGCGCACCGACGCCTCTACCACGCTGTCGTCAGGCACTTCGTGCCAGTCGGGGTCGTCGTCGGACGGCTCGGACGCGACGACCACGCCGTCCGGCCGGTGCCGCCAGTACAGCGTGTCCCCGGCGGAGGTGGCCGTGATCGTCGCGCCGTCGGTGAGCAGCAGGTTGAACCTGCCCACCGCGCCGGCCGATTTGATGTCGGCGATGGCACCTGCCAGCGCCTGCGCCTGGCCATCCCCGGCACGCAGCCTGGCGAGCACCATCGCCCAGATCAGCGCGGTGTCGCAGCGCGCTTGCAGGCTCAGCAGGTCAGCGGCCGGCAGCAGCGCGCAGAGCCTGCGCACCGCCTCGGTGGCCTCGTCGATGCCAATCTCGGGCGGCACCGGCCACGGCTCCGAGATCGGGTCGCCCGCCGCCTCCGCCCTTGCCACCGCCGCTGCGAGGGCGGACTCGGCGGGGGCCGAGCCCGCCAGGCCGACACCGGCGGTCGCCGTCGCCTTGCGTCGCGGGGTGACCGATCCGCCCGCGGCAGCCGACCAGCCCACGAGGGCCCCGTTGAGGCTGAACAGCCAGCGGCCCTCGGTGTACGGAGCGGCCGACGACGCCTCGGTGTCGGTGCCGACCGAGGCCGAGCGGACCGCGCCGAGCATGGCCCTGGTGCGGGTGACCCTGGCCAGGTCGGCCAGGCAGTCGTCGGACCAGATCGGGCGGGCCTGGCGGTACCTGGCGGGCACCGGGTCGCCGTCGGCGTACCAGCCGATGCCGAACCCGTCCACGTTCATCGTCCCGTGCCGCTGCCTGCGCGGCCGCCAGGCCTGCTCGGCGAGGCTGTGCTGCGGGTCGAGCAGCAGCGACCTGATCGTGACCTCGTCGCCCACGTAGGCGAAGTGACGGCACATCAGCCCTGGTCCCCGTCGCGCACGGTGCGGAATCCGGCGAAGATCTGGCGTCTGATCGGATGGTCCCAGTTGCGGAACGTCCCGCGGCAGGCCACCTGGTCGGCCGAGAACGCGCCGCCGCGCAGCACCTTGTAGTCGGGGCCGAAGAAGACCTCGGAGTACTCGCGGTACGGCCAGGCGCGGAATCCCGGGTAGGGCAGGAAGTCGCTGGCCGTCCACTCCCAGACGTCGCCGATGAGCTGCCGGGCTCCGCACGGCGCCGCACCGGCCGGGTAGGAGCCCCCGGGCGCGGGCTGCAGGTGCCGCTGGCCGAGGTTGGCGTGCGCCGGCGTCGGGTCGGCATCGCCCCAGGGGTAGCGGCGGGACCGGCCGGACACCGGATCGTGCCGCGCGGCCTTCTCCCACTCGGCCTCGGTGGGCAGCCGCCGCCCGGCCCAGCGGGCGTAGGCGTCAGCCTCGTACCAGCACACGTGCAGCACGGGCTCGGCGGGCGGCACCGGCTCGGTGACGCCGAACCTGCGCCGCAGCCACCGGCCCGGCCCGTCCTGCTGCCAGAACAGCGGTGCGGTCAGGTTGGCCCGCTGCCGGTGCGCCCAGCCATCCGCCGACCAGATCCGCTGGTCGAAGTAACCGCCGTCGGCGACGAAGTCAGCGAACATCGCGTTGGTGACTGGCGTGGTGTCGATGTAGAACGGCATCAGGTCGACCTCGTGGGCCGGCCGCTCATTGTCAAGCGCCCACGGCTCGGTCGACGTGCCCATGATGAACACACCGCCGGGCACGAGCACCTCGGGCGGCAGCCTGAGAGCGTCGGATGGCGGCGGCCCGGCCGGAGGCGCGGACAGCACCGCGTTCCCGCGGCGCAGCTGGTGGGTGGCCAGCATCGTCTCGTCGTGCTGCTGCTCGTGCTGCGCGATCATGCCGAACACGAAGCCCGACTCGACCAGCGGCCCCGCGGTGAAGCTGACCCCTTCGAGCAGATCGAGCACCCGGCCGCGCACGTCATGCGCATAGCCACGGGCCTCGGCCGGCGGCAGCAGCGGAAGTGCGGGCCTGCTCGCGCGCGGGTGCTCGAACGCGTCGTACAGCGGATCGATCTCCGGGTGCATCGGCTCCCGGCCGCCGACGCCGCGGAGCAGCCAGAGCTCCTCCTGGTTGGCCACGTGGGCCAGGTCCCAGACCAGCGGCGACATCAGCGGCGAGTGCTGCATGACCAGGTCGGCGTCATCGACGCAGTCGGTCAGTCCCCGCGTTCTGGTTCTTGCGGACGCGAGCCTAGCGGCAATGTCGTCGCGCAGCGTGGCGATATCGGCGGAGATCGTCATGGGGCTCCCCCACGTGTTGATGTGCGTGACTGCGTTGGCATCCGTGACTGCGCTGGTCTGCGTGGCTCGAGAAGGTCGTCGGCCGGGCACCGGCCGCGGTTGACATAGCGCTCGGCGAAGCCGGCCACCGCGTGCCTGACCAGTGCATCCGCGCCCGACCTGGCCAGCGAGGCGTCGGCGGCCTCGAAGCAATGGCGCGCTGCCCTGGCAAGTACCGGGTCCGACGGGCCGCACCTGGCCGCGCGCAGCCACGGGTCAGGGGACAGGTCATGCCGCCATACCGGCTCGGCGGCTGCCATGGCGGCCTCGGCGGCGCGCTGGTCGTCGGTGAGTGCGGCTACCACCGCGACCGGGACGATCCAGCCGTCATAGGGCTGGGCGTCGATCATCCTGAGCTCGAAGTGGCCGCGCGGCCTGACCGGCGGGAACAGGGTGGAAAGGTGGTAGGTCAGGTCGTCGGCGGTCGGGCCGGACTGGCGCAGCCAGTCCCTGAAGGACAGGCCAGCGGGGACCGTCCAAGGCTGGCCGTCGGGCTCGCGCACGCACAAGACGTCGGCGTCCATCGCGTAGCTCACCCAGCCCGACAGGGCATCCTCCGCCCCGAGCGCCGGCTCGGCTCCGGCGGGAGCGTGGGTACGGCACGGGTCGAGCCGTTCCCAGACCAGCTGCCTGGTGCACTTCCAGCCGGTGGGCTTGCCGCGGCGCAGCGGCGAGTTAGCGAACGCGGAGACCAGGATCGGGGCTAGCGCGTGCAGCAGCCGCCACCGGAACGAGCAGCCGGAGGCGTCGGCCGCGGCGGTGCCCGCGTCCACGCACACCTGGACCGACGCGGTGCTGCACATCATCAGCCTGCCCCAGTGGCCGCGCCGGTCGAAGTACTGCTCCATCGCGGCGTACCGAGGCAGATCAAGCACGCGCCGTGGAGGGCGGAGCGGATCGAGGCCGAAGCCGGTGAGCGCGAGGCCGTCCTGGCCGAACGCCTCGCGCATGACGGCGAGGTCGCCGCTAGCGGCGGCGACGCATTCGCTGAGGTTCTTCGCGGGGGCCGTGCTTAGCTCCACCTGGCCGCCAGGTTCCAGGGTCAGCAGGCCCGCTCCGGGGAGCACTCCAGGCCGCTCGAGGCGGCTCAGGATCTGGCGGATCTTATCGAGCGATACGGGCAGCAAGGGGTCGCGCAGGTCGCGCACCAGCCACTCCAGCTCGGCGCCGATCTTGCC
>Ga0335081_10010520_pt1 | contig 14957 bp, 16 predicted proteins | sample Lox_Sample_35_FD_206713 | JGI IMG/M metagenome (GOLD analysis project Ga0335081, IMG submission 206713) | Soil microbial communities from Loxahatchee National Wildlife Refuge, Florida, United States - Lox_Sample_3.5 | ecosystem: Environmental > Terrestrial > Soil > Wetlands | place: USA...
CAAGACTCCGGTGCACATGCATCCGGGCTCGGAGACCTTCTACGTGGTGAGCGGCCGGCTCGGGCAGAGGACCCGGTCGGGCGTGGGCTACGTCGATGCGGGCCACTCGATGCGCGGGCGCGGCGCCTACACGCCGATGGAGGTCTTCAGCGCCGGGAGCAGCGACCTGCATGCGCTGGTGATGTTCCTGGTGGACGCCGGCAAGCCGTTCTCCTCTCCGGCCAAGCTTGACGCACCCTGACTCGGAGCGGAGTGCTATCCTGCCCCGGTTCGGACACGACGATGCGCCGCGCTTCGAGTCTTGTCGCCATTCTCGCGCTGCTGCTGGGGCAGGCCGGCGCGCAGCTGCACGATCTGACGCACCTCAAGCACGACCTCGGCGTGATCCGCGACGGCGCGAAGAAAGCGCCGCCGCTCGGGCATTCGATCGAGGTGTGCGTCGCCTACGCTTCGATCTGCAACGCGACGGGCCACGCGGGCGCCTGGCCGGTGTTTCTGCCGGGCCCGCCCGCGGCGGTTCTGATTGTCTTCCTCTTTTGCGTTCCGCTCGCGCCGCGGATTCATTTCCTTTCGCGCGCGCCGCCCGCCCTGCTCCGGCCGTAACCGACTTCCCGCTTCCTCGCGGAGGCGCGTTCCTGCGCGTGCGCCCCGGCGTGCGCGCGCCCGTTGCTGCCCAAGGAGAACACCCGTGACCCGCTTCGCCATTCGCCTCTTCCTCGGCGCCTTCGTCGCCGGGCTCGCCGCGCCCGCCGGCGCCGCCGAGGGCATGAAGATGCCGATGCCCATGTCCGATACGCCGGCGCACTTCAAGGTCGCGCGCGCCGTCTACACCACCGACCACCGCTACCTGGTCAAGCTGCTCTCGCTGCCCTCGCCGATTCCCTACCAGAGCTATTTCAGCGTCCGGCTCGCGGTCTACCAGGGCCGCGCCCCGCACCGCAAGCTCGACGACGCGAAGGTCGGGATCTACGCCGGCATGCGCCACGGCATGAAGCACGGCTTCGCGCACGGGATGGATTCCGCGCCCAAGCTCGCCACCGAGGACGGCGTCGTCACCGTGTCGGGCATGTATTTCCACATGATGGGACCCTGGGTGCTGAAGGTGAGCGTGGACCAGGGCGGCAAGCCGAGCACCGCCTACTTCAGGCTGCCCTGCTGCGGGAAGTGAGATGACGGGGCTCGGTGCCGCGGCGCTCGCCGCGGTTTACGCGCTGTCGCCGCTCGGCGCGCCGGCGCCGGACGCGACCGACCGCGCCGCCTCGGATCCGGGCGCGGCGCGGCTCGGCCAGTACCTGTTCTTCTACCGCGGCTTCTCCGCCGACGGGCGGATCGCCTGCGCGAGCTGCCACCAGCCCGCGCGCGCCTTCAGCGACGGCCGGCCACTGGCGAAGGGCCTCGCGACCGGCACGCGCAACACGCCGACGCTGCTCAACGTCGCCTACGGGCACTGGTTCTTCTGGGACGGGCGCGCCGACTCGCTCTGGTCGCAGCCGGTTCAGGTGTTCGAGAACCCGAAGGAGATGGGCAGCAGCCGGCAGCGCGTCGCGCGCGCGGTCGAGTCGGACCGCGCGCTCAAGCGCGCCTACGCGCAGGTGTTCGGGCCGATGCCGCCGCTTGCGGGCCGCGCCGCGGTCGAGCGCGTGGTCGCGAACGTCGGCAAGGCGCTCGAGGCCTACGAGCGCGAGCTCGTCAGCCGCGACGCGCCGTTCGACCGCTACGTCGCCGCGCTGCGGCGCGGCGACCCGGGCGCCGACGGACTGCTCTCGCCTGCGGCGCAGCGCGGCCTGGCGCTGTTCGTCGGGCCGGCGCACTGCACCCTGTGCCACTCCGGGCCGGATTTCAGCGACGGCGAGTTCCACAACCTCGGCCTGCCGCGCCTGCCCGGGCGGCTGCTCGACAGCGGCCGCGCGGACGCCGTGCGCGAGCTCGCGGCAAACCCGTTCAACGGCGCCGGGCGCTTCAGCGACGCGCCGCGCGGCGCGGCGCGCGACCGGCTGGCGTACCTGCCCAAGCCGGAGACCGAGCTCGGCAAGTTCAAGACCCCGACGCTGCGCAACGTCGCGCTCACCGCGCCGTACATGCATGACGGGCGCTTCGCCACGCTGCGCGACGTGCTGCAGTTCTACGCCCAGGGCAAGGCGGCGGGCCACGGACGGGTCGTCGGCCAGCGCGAGGCCACGCTCGACCTCGTCCCGCACTTGACGCCGGGGCAGATTTCCGACCTGATCGCGTTTCTCGATTCGCTTACCGGCGCGCCGCTGCCCGCGGCGCTGACCCGGCAACCGGATACGCCATGAAGCGCAAAGCGGCAGCCTGGGCGGCGATCCTGGGCATCGTGCTCAACACCCTGTGGCCGCTGCTCGCGGCCGCGGATCCGCGCGTTCAGGACCCCTCGGGCACCGAGGTCTGCACCGCGAAGGGCATCGTGGCGGTCAACGACGGCGACCGCCAGCTGCCGAGCCCGCAGGGGCCGTCGCATCGGCTGACGCCGCATTGCGCGTTCTGCACCCTCGGCGTTGCGCATGGCGCGCTGCATCCCGCAATCCCGAGCGCCTTGTGCGCGCAAGCGACGAGGCACGAAGTTTGCGCCGCCTACCGCTTCGCGCTGCCGCCCTGGTTTCTATCCGCCTGCCTCAGATCGCGCTCGCCTCCCGCGCCGCCGGGCGTTCGTTCGTAACGCATCGGGCGACCGGCTTTGCGGTCGCTCCGCCTGTCCAAATTCGAAGGGAGTCTCGTATGCGCACCGCATTTGCAATTGCACTGTCATTCGTTGCCGCTCTGATCTCGCGATCGGCCTTCGCCTGCGCCACCTGCGGCTGCACGCTGAGCGCGGACGCCGCGATGGGCTATTCCGCCACCTCCGGCTGGAGCGTCAACCTGATGTACAGCTACATCAACCAGGACCAGCTGCGCCGCGGCAGCTCGAGCGTGTCGCCGGCGCAGGTGGTGAACGACCCGACCACCGGAGAGCTGGAGCACGATACGATCAACCGCCAGCTCACCGTGGGCGTGACCTACAGCCCGAACGCCGACTGGCACCTGAACCTGCAGATTCCGTATCTCATCCGCAGCCACAGCAGCTATACCGACACGACCTCGGCGCCGTTCGACGATTCCCAGCTCGATCCCGCCAACCTGAGCAGCTCGCGCAGCTCGAGCCTGGGCGACGTGAAATTCATCGCGAGCTACCAGGGCCTGCTTGCCACCCACAACTTCGGCCTGCAGCTCGGCGTAAAGCTGCCCACCGGCAACTACGGCGGGCCGGACGCCTCAGGCACCGGCACGGTCGGGCGCAATCCGGTGTATTTCAGCAGCGGCCCGAGCGCCGGCGAGCTGCTCGACACCAGCCTGCAGCCCGGCACCGGCAGCACCGACCTGATCGTCGGCGCGTACTACTACCAGGCCGTGAGCCAGAACTTCGATGCCTTCGTCAACGGCCAGTTCCAGGCTGCGGTGGCGCAAAGGCTCGACCAGCCGGGGGCCGATTTCCGCCCCGGCAATCTCGGCGTGGTGAGCGTCGGGCTGCGCTACGAGGCGGACCCCAGGATCGTGCCGCAGCTGCAGCTCAACGTCTCGCGCAAGAGCCACGACCAGGGCGCGCTCGCCGACAGCCTTGACACGGCCGGCACGGTCGCGTACCTGAGCCCGGGCGTCACGCTGGCCGCGGGGCAGAATACGCACGTGTACGGCTTCGTGCAGGTTCCGGTGTACAGCAGGCTCGACGGCTACCAGCTCTTTCCGCGCTGGACCGCGAGCGTGGGCCTGAGCTATGCGTTCTAGGCGCGCCTGGCTGCGCGCCGCCGCCGCGCTCGGCCTGGCGGCGGCCGGCTTTCCGCCCGCGGCGCGCGCCGACGATCTGCAGCTCGGCGCGCCCGCGCCGCCGCTCGTGCTTCAGACCCTGGACGGGCGGCGCATCGCCACGCGCGAGCTGCGCGGCAGCGTGGTGATCGTCACGTTCTGGGCCACCTGGTGCGAGCCCTGCCGCGAGGAGCTGCCGCTGCTGTCGGCCTACGCCGCGCGCCACGCGCAGCAGGGCTTGCGCGTGCTCGGCTTCAGCCTCGACGGGCCGCAAGCCCTGCCGCAGGTGCGCAAGGTGGGCGCCACGCTGAGCTTCCCGGTCGGGCTGCTGGGCTCGGCCTGGGCGGGCGCATATGGCCGCATCTGGCACATCCCGGTGAGCTTCGTCATCGACCGCGGCGGCATCCTGCGCTACGACGGCTGGCAGGCCAAGGATCCGGTGTGGAGCGAGGCGAGCCTGGCGCAGGTGGTCGATCCGCTGCTGCGGCGCTGAGCGCCTCATTCGCGGCAATGGCGCCTGGTGTAGGATCGCGCTGCCATGGATATTTCAGCGGAAGAAATCAAGCAGTTCTGGCGCGGCTGGTGCCAGCGGCGCAAGATCGGCGCCGAGCTGGTGCAAAAAGGCGAGGCCGAGATCGACAAGAATCCCGAGCGCTGGGCCGACGAGACGATGGATCAGCTGCTCGAGCTCATCAAGCGCTGAGCGTCCAGTCGCGGATCAGCGCCTCGTACAGCGCGACCGACTGGCGGATTCTTTCCATGCTGCAGTACTCGTCGGTCTGGTGCGCCTGCTGCGGCTCGCCCGGGCCGAGCACCACGGTCGGCGCGCCGCGGTAGACCTTGCGCAGGTTGGCGGCGTCGGTCATGTAGCTCGCGGTCCTGACTTCGGGCGCGGCGCCGAGCTGGCCTTCGCAGATCTCGAACACGCGCCGCATCCAGGCCTGGTTCGGCTCGGTCCACACCGGCGGCAGGTCGGAGAACACGTCCAGCTCCGCGTCGCCCAGCAGCTGCGCCAGGCGCGCGCGCAGCGCGGCGTGGTCCATGCCCGGCACGGTGCGGATGTCGACCCCGATGCGGGCCGAGTCGGGCACCAGGTTCACCCCCGCGCCGCCCTCGATGGTGCCGACGTTCAGCGTCGGCGCGCCCATCACCGGGTGCGGGCGGGCGCCGAACTCGAGCTTCTCCAGCGCCGCCACCGCGCGCGCCGCCTTGTAGATCGCGTTCTCGCCCAGCTCGGGCATCGAGCCGTGCGCCGACACGCCGCGGAACGCGGCGTGGAACTTGAGCGAGCCCTTGTGCCCGACGTAGGGCTGGTTCGCGCTCGGCTCGCCGACCACGATCGCGCCCGCCTCGCCCATCAGCTCGGGCAAGGCGGCGAGGTGGCGCGAGCCGATGCAGCCGTTTTCCTCCGACGCGGTGAGCACCAGCACCACGCCCGCCGTGCCGGCGAGCTTGCCGGCGAAGGCCTGCGCGGCGAGCAGCATCGCCGCCACGCCCGCCTTCATGTCGGACGAGCCGCGCCCGTACAGCCGGTCGCCGTCGGTCTCGCCCGCGAAGGGGTCCCTGGCCCACTTGCGCTGCCCGAGCGGGACCACGTCCAGGTGCCCGGTGAGGCACAGCGGCGGCTTCGCGTCCGAGCCGCCGGCGCGCGCGACCACGCTGGTGCGGCCGGGCGCGAACTCCTGGTAGCGGACCGCGTAGCCCCAGTCCTCGAGCAGCCCGCCGGCGTGGCGCGCGCAGTCCTGCTCGCGCCCGGGCGGATTGACCGTGTCGAAGCGCAGCAGCGCGCGGGTAAGCGAGACGGCGTCTGCGTTGCTCATCGCAGGATGATACCTGTCCGGCGCGTCAGACAGGCGCGCCCCGGGCGCATAAGGCCCCGATGTCAGGTACTGTCAGCATTCCGAACGGCAGATGCAAGGAACTTCTGTTCTCATCGGCATTCCACGGGAATCGAGGAGACAGACATGAACAAACTATGGTTCATCGCGGCGCTGGGCGCGTTCGCCGCCGCGCCGGCATTCGCCGCCAACACGATCACCATCGGCATGACGGTGTCGAAGACCGGCCCGCTAAACGTCGACTCGGTCAGCCAGCTGCGCGGCGCCGAGCTCTGGCGCGACGAGGTGAACGCCAAGGGAGGCATCAAGGTCGGCGCCAAGCGCTACACGGTGCGCTTCGTCGAGTACGACGACCAGTCGCAGGGCGGGCGGGTGCAGCAGCTCTACACGCGGCTTATCCTGGAGGACCACTCCCAGTTCCTGTTGAGCCCCTACTCGTCCGGGCTGACCGCGACCGCGGCGGTGATCAGCGAGCAGTACGGCAAGATCATGATGGACGGCGGCGGCGCCGAGGGCAAGATCTTCAAGCTCGGCAACAAGTACCTGTTCCAGGTCCTGAGCGCGGCCGACCAGTACCTGAGCGGCCCGATCGCGGAGCTGAAGGAGCACGACCCCCACGCGAAGGTCGCGTTCGTCTATTCGGACGATCCGTTCTCCAAGGCGGTGGTCACGGCCGCGCGCAAGCAGGCCGAGGAGGCCGGCTTCACGGTCGCGCTGGACGAGTCCTATCCGCCGTCGACCACGGACTTCACCGCGGTCATCAACAAGGTCATCTCGTCCGGAGCGGACGCGTTCCTCGGCGGGGGACACTACCCCGACGGCGCGACGCTCGCGCGCCAGTTGCACGACCAGAAGGCGGACCTCAAGTGGGTGACGATCCTGGTCGCGCCGGACAGCGAGAAATTCAAGACGCTCGGCGCGGCCGCGGACGGGATCACGGTGCCGTCGCAGTGGGAGCCGCAGGTCAAGTACACGCCTGATTTCGGGCCCACGGTGGCGCAGTTCACCAAGATGTTCGACGCCAAGTTCAAGAGCGATCCGGACTACCACGCGGCCACGGGCTACGCCGAAGGCCTGCTGCTGCAGCACGCGCTCGAAGAGGCGGGCTCGATCGATCGCGACAAGGTGGCGCAGAAGCTAAACGCGATGGACGTGACCACGTTCTTCGGCCGCGACAGGTTCGCCACCGGCGCGCCGGACCACGGCCTGCAGCTTGCGCACGACATGGTGCTCGCGCAGTGGCAGAGGAAAGGCGGCGAGCTGGTGAAGGAGATGGTGTGGCCGGATGCCGCGGCCACCGCCAAGGTCATCTACCCGATCCACTGACGGCAAGGCGCACGGGCAAGGGGGCCGCCGCGGCCCCCTTTTCGTGTCGGCCGCCCGCATGTTCGGCCTCCTCGCATCGATTCTGGACGGTGTGCTCATCGGCGCGGTCTACGGACTGGCGGCGATGGGCATCACGCTCATCTGGGGCGTGATGGACGTGGTCAACCTGACCCACGGCGCGATGATCGTGGCCGGGATGTTCGGCACCTACCTGCTCGCGAGCGCGGCCGGGGTTCCGGTCTACGCCACGCTGCCGCTGATCCTGATCGGCGGCTTTTTCGCCGGCGTGGTGCTGTACTGGACCGCGGTGCATCGCGTGATCGGACAGCCGCCCCTGATGAGCCTGCTGTCGACCTTCGCCGTGAACCTGGTGCTGGTAGGCGTCGGCACCGCGGTGTGGGGCACCGACCTGTTCAACGTGCCCGCCTCGCTGCCCGGCTTCAGCCTGGGCCGCTACACCTTTCCCGGCACGCACATCATGGCCGCGGTGCTGACCGCCGCGATCGCCGCGGCGCTGTACCTGTTCCTGTACCGCACGCGCACCGGCAAGGCGGTGCGCGCGGTGTCGGGCAACCGCGAAGCCGCGGAGCTGGTCGGCATTCCCACCGCGCGCGTGCTCGCGCTCTCGTTCGGACTCGGCACCACGCTCGCCTGCGTGGCCGGGATGCTGATCGCGACCATGTTCCCGTTCACCGTGCTCTCGGGCGACGCCTATCAGCTCAAGAGCTTCGTGGTGACGGTGCTGGGCGGCCTGGGCAATCCGACCGGCGCGCTGGTGGCCGGCATCGCGCTCGGCCTGCTGGAAGGCGTCACCACGCCGTTCGTGCCGGTGAGCTGGACCCTGGTGATCGAGTTCGTGCTGTTCGTCGTGGTGCTGATCGCGCTGCCCGGCGGACTGATGCGCCTGTGGCAGCGGCGCTAGGGCCGCGCGCGTACCGACATGACGATCCTGCGCCGGCCGTTCTTCTGGATCATCGCCGTGATCGTCGCGCTGTTCGCCGCGCTGCCCGCCGTGGGCAACAACGTCGAGCTGCGCGAGAACCTGTTGCTCGCCGCGGTCTACATCACGCTCGCGAGCAACATCAACATGATCCTCGGCTACGCCGGCTACGTGAATTTCGGCAGCATCGTGTTCTTCGGCCTGGGGGGCTACTTCTGCGTCTGGCTGATGAGCGTCCACGGCTGGCCGCTGGCCGCGGCGCTGCTCGCCGGCGGCACCGCGGTCAGCGCGCTCGCGCTGGTCTTCGGCCTGGGCATCCTGCGCCTGCGCGGGGTGTACTTCGCGCTCGCCACGATCGGCGTCAACGAGGGCGTGATGGCCTTCGTCACCAACTTCGGGCCCTGGGGCGGATCGAGCGGCATCTACCTGTCGCCGGAGCTGTTCAAGCCGCTCGGCGGCCCGGCGCAGGCGCTGTGGGCGGTCTACTATCTGCTGGTCGGCGTCATGGCGCTCTCGCTTTACCTAAGCTACGTCGTCAAGCGCTCGAAATTCGGCCTCGGCCTGCTCGCCATCGGCCAGAACGAGGACGCGGCGGCGGTGCTCGGCGTGCCCACGGCGCGCTACAAGGCCGTGGTGTACAGCCTGTCGGCGTTCCTGCCGGCGATCGCGGGCGGACTGTACTTCTTCAAGAGCGCGTTCATCCAGCCGCCGGACGCGTTCGACCTGCAGCTCTCGACCGAGGCGATCGTGATCGCGATGCTGGGCGGCCAGGGCACGGTGCTGGGGCCGGCGGTCGGCGCCTTCCTGTACGAGCAGCTGCGGGGCTGGCTGCTCACCTCGCCGACCTTCTCCAACTTCCAGCTGGTCATCGCAGGCGTGCTGCTGCTCGCGATCGTGCTGTTCGCGCCGGGCGGCCTGATGGGCTGGATCTACCGGCGCTGGCCGCGCCTGCGCAGGTTCCTCGAATGAGCGCGCTGCTCGAGGTCGAAGGGCTGAGCAAGGACTTCGGCGGCCTGCGCGCCGTCGACGCGCTGAGCTTCAGCGTGCGCGAGGGCGCGATCCTGGGCCTGATCGGGCCGAACGGCGCGGGCAAGTCCACCGTGTTCAACCTGATCAACGGGGTGTTCGCCCCGGACAAGGGGCGGGTCGTGTTCCGCGGCGAGGACGTCACCGGCAAGCCGCCGTACCTCGTCGCGCGCCACGGACTGGCGCGCACGAACCAGATCGTGCAGCCGTTCGCGAACATGAGCGTGCTCGAGAACTGCACCGTGGGGGCCTGCTTCGGGCGCGAGAACCTGCGGCTGGCGCGCGCGCGCGAGGCCGCGCGCGAGACGGCCGCGATGGTGGGCCTGGACGACCGGCTGGACACGCTCGCGTCGCAGCTCACGATCGCCGGCAAGAAGCGGCTCGAGCTCGCGCGCGCGCTCGCCGCTCGCCCGACGCTGCTGCTGCTCGACGAGGTGCTGGCGGGCCTCAACCCGACCGAGGTCGAGCACATGATCGGCATCATCCGCAGGATTCGCGACGGCGGCGTGTCGATCCTGATGATCGAGCACCTGATGCAGGCCATCATGAGCCTGTCGGACAGCATCGTGGTGCTCAACTCCGGGGCGAAGCTGGCCGAGGGGCTTCCGGCCGAGGTCGCCAACGACCCGGCGGTGATCGAGGCCTACCTGGGCGACCCGGACCTGGCGGCCAAGCTGCGCGCGGCATGAGCGAAGCGATCCTCACTCTCGAGTCGCTCGAGGCCGGCTACGGCGAGGTGCAGGTGCTGTGGGGGATCTCGCTCGGCGCCGCGCGCGGCAAGCTGACCACGATCGTCGGCGCCAACGGCGTGGGCAAGACCACCGCGCTGCGCGCCGCGGTCGGCAGCATCCGGCCCTGGGGCGGGCGGATCGTGTTCAAGGGCGACGACGTCACGCGGCTTGCGCCGCACCTCAAGGCCGCGCGGGGGCTCGCCCTGGTGCCCGAGGGAAGGCAGCTGTTCAGCGCGATGTCGGTCGAGGAGAACCTGGAGATGGGCGCCTACGCCAAGCACGGCGAGCGCAGCTACGCCAGCCGACTGGAGCACGTGTACGAGCTGTTTCCGCGCCTCAAGGAGCGCCGGCGCCAGAGCGCAGGAACCTTCTCCGGCGGCGAGCAGCAGATGCTCGCGATCGCGCGCGGGCTGATGTCGGACCCGGACCTGCTGATCATCGACGAGCTCTCGCTCGGGCTCGCGCCCGTGGTGGTGCACCAGATCTTCGCCACCCTGAAGACCTTGAAGGAGGATGGACTCAGCATCCTGCTGGTGGAGCAGAACGTGCATCTCGCGTTCGCGCTGAGCGACTACGCCTACGTGCTGGCCGAGGGGCGCCTGTTCACCGAGGGCCCGCCCGAAAAGCTCGAGGCGATGCCGGAGATCCGCCGCGCCTACCTCGGGCTGTAGAATCACGCCCATGACCGAGCTCCTGCACGAAGTGCGCGACGGCGTCGCCTACCTGACCTTCAACCGCCCGCAGGCGAGGAACGCGCTCACCTTCGCCATGTACGACCGGCTGGCCGAGATCTGCGAGCAGGCGAACCGCGACCGCTCGATCCGCGCCATGGTGCTCACCGGCGCGGGCGACAAGGCCTTCGCCGCCGGCACCGACATCTCGCAGTTCCGCGCCTTCGACAAGGAGCAGGACGCGCTCGACTACGAGGCGCGCATCGACCGCGTGCTCGGCGCGCTCGAGGCCTGCCGCGTGCCGACCGTCGCCGCGATCCAGGGCGCCTGCACCGGCGGCGGCGCCGGGATCGCGGTCTGCTGCGACCTGCGCATCGCCGCCAGGGGCGCGCGCTTCGGCTTTCCGGTCGCGCGCACGCTCGGCAACTGCCTGTCGATGAACAACTACGCCCGCCTGGTGGCGCTGCTCGGGCCGGCGCGGGTGAAGGACATGATCTTCAAGGCGCGCCTGATCGAGGCCGACGAGGCGCTCGCGATCGGCCTCGTCGGCGAGCTGCTCGAGGACGGCGCCGCGCTCGCCGCGCGCGCCGAGGAGCTCGCGCGCCAGATCGCGAGCCTCGCCCCGCTCACGCTGCAGGCGACCAAGGAAGCGGTGCGCCGCCTGCGCCCCGCGATCGCGCACGGCGAGGGCAACGACCTGGTGCTGATGTGCTACATGAGCGAGGACTTCCGCGAAGGCATGGAAGCCTTCCTCGGCAAGCGCAAGCCGGTATGGAAGGGGAAGTAGCGGTATCGCGTCGGTTCAGGGCATGGGACGCTACGCCTACCTCCCGCTCGAGCGCGTGATCTTCGGCCAGCCGGCCGCCCAGGCGGCGGCCGAGGAAGCCGAGCGCATCGGCGCGCGGCGCGTGTTCATCGTCGCCTCGAAAACCCTCTCCCGCAGCACCGATTCCATTGGCGAGATCCGGCAAGCCCTCGGCGCGCGCTATGCGGGGCTGTTCGACGAGTGCGTCGCGCACACGCCCTGGCCGAGCGTGATCGCGGCCGCCGACGCGGTGCGCGCGGCCGCGCCCGACCTGATCCTCACCGTCGGCGGCGGCACGCCGATCGACACGGTCAAGATCCTGCAGCTCGCGCTCGCGCACGGCGCGCGCGCGCCGCAGGACCTCGAGCGCCTGACCGCGGCGGCGCTGAAGCAGGCGAAGCCTTCGCCGGTGCGCCAGATCGCCGTTCCGACGACGCTCTCGGGCGCGGAGTTCTCCAACCTCGGCGGCGGCACCGACCCGCGCACGCGGCTCAAGCACGGCTTCAGCGGCGCCGACATCGGCCCGCGCGCGGTGATCCTCGACCCGGCGCTTACGCTGCACACGCCCGAGTGGCTGTGGCTCTCGACCGGGGTGCGCGGCGTGGACCACGCGGTCGAAGCGCTGTGCTCGCTCGACGCACATCCCTACTGCGACGGCCTGGCGCTGCACGCGCTGCGCCTGTTCGCCGAGCAGCTGCCGCGCAGCAGGGCCGCGCCCGGCGATCTCGGCGCGCGCCTTGCCTGCCAGCAGGCCTCGTGGCTCGCCGCCTCGACCATCGCGCGCGTCAACTACGGCGCGAGCCACGGCATCGGCCACGCCCTGGGCGGCGCGGCCGGCGTGCCGCACGGCTACACCAGCTGCATCATGCTGCCGCACGTCATGCGCTACAACCTGCCCGCCACGGCGCCCAAGCAGGCGCTGATCGCCGCCGCGCTCGGGCAGCCGGGCATGCCCGCCGCCGACGCGGTCGCGGCGCTGATCGCCTCGCTCGGCCAGCCCGCGACGCTGCGCGCGGCCGGCGTCGCGCGCGAGCTGCTGCCGGCGATCGCCGAGGGCGCGATGAAGAATCCCTGGGTGCGCGCCAACCCGCAGCCGATCCGCTCCAGCGCGGACGTGATGCGTCTGCTCGAAGCGGCGTGGTGAGCTACGAACAAATCCGGAGCGAGTTCCGCTGGCAGGTCCCGGCGCAGTTCAACTTCGCCGCCGACGTGGTCGACCGGTGGGCGAAGGACCCCGCCAAGCTCGCGCTCGTGTGGTGCGACGAGGCCGGGCGCGAGGAGCGCTTCACTTTCGAGCGCATCGCCGAGCTCTCGCGCCGGGCCGGCAGCCTGCTGCGCGCGAGCGGGCTGCAAAAGGGCGATCGCTGCATCGTCATGCTGCCGCGCCTGCCGCAGTGGCAGCTCGCGATGCTCGGCTGCCTGCGCCTGGGCGTGATCCCGGTGCCCTGCATCGACATGCTGACCGCCGGCGACCTGCGCTACCGCGCCGAGCACTCGGGCGCGGTGGGGGTCATAACGACCCATCGAAACGTCTCGAAGTTCGAGCAACTGAAGGGCTTCAAATTCAAGGCAGCCGTCGGCGGCGGCGAAGGCTGGCTCGACTTCGACCGGGCGCTCGCCGCGGCCAGCCCCGAGTGCGAGCCCGCGCGCGTCGCGGCGGAGGACCCGGTCGCGATCTACTACACCTCGGGCTCGAGCGGCCATCCCAAGGGCGTCACGCACGCTGCGCGCGCGCTCTGGGCCTGGCGCTACGCATCGCTTTACTGGCAGGACCTCAAGCCCTCCGACCTGATGTGGTGCACCGCCGACACCGGCTGGAGCAAGGCCGGCACTGCGATCCTGTTCGGGCCCTGGAGCTGCGGCGCGGCGGTGCTGTTCTACGACGGGCCGTTCGATCCGCAGCGCCGCCTCGCGCTGCTGGCGCGGCAGCGCGTGAGCGTGTTCTGCGCCGCGGCGACCGAGCTGCGGCGCCTGATCAACGAGGACGTCTCGCCCTACGACCTGTCCGCGCTGCGCCTCGCGGTGTCCGCGGGAGAGACCGTCAATCCCGAGATCGTGCGCCGCTGGCAGGCGCTGACCGGCGTGCCGCTGCTCGACGGCTACGGCCAGACCGAGACCCTGATGACCGTGCTCAACTACCCTTTCATGCCCGTGAAGCCCGGCTCGATGGGGCGGCCGCAACCGGGCATCGATAGCGCGATCATCGACGGCCAGCTCGCGATCCGGCTGCCCAACCCGCAGATGATGCTCGGCTACTGGCGCGACCCCGAGCGCAGCGCGGCCGGCAAGACGCGCCATCGCGGCGCGGAGTACTGGCTGACCGGCGACGTGGTGCGCCAGGATGAAGAGGGCTACCTGTACTACGAGGGCCGCGCCGACGACATCATCAGCTCGGCCGGCTACCGCATCGGCCCGCTGGAAGTCGAAAGCGCGTTGCTCGAGCATCCGGCGGTGCAGGAAAGCGCGGCGGTGGGCAAGCCCGACGCGCGGCGCGGCGAGATCGTGAAGGCCTTCGTGGTGCTGAAAGCCGGCTACGCCGGCAGCCCGGCGCTCGCCGCCGAGCTGCAGGAGCACGTCAAGCGCGTCACCGCGCCGTACAAGTATCCGCGCGAGATCGAGTTCGTCGGCGAGCTGCCCAAGAACGCTTCGGGCAAGCTGCTGCGCCGCCTGCTGCGCAGCGCCCGAATGTGACGGATTTCGGCCAGAATTCCGCCGCATTGGCAAAGTAGAATCGGGCCGATGGCTCGCCGCAGAAGGTTCTGGCCCTACTTCCGGGTGGGGCTGTTCGCGCTTGCCCTGCTCGCGGCGGGCTACACGCTCTATCTCGACCGGCTGGTGCGGCACGAGTTCGAGGGCCGGCGCTTCGCGCTGCCGGCGCGCATCTACGCCCGGCCGCTCGAGCTGCACGTCGGGCTCAGGGTGTCCGAGGACGACGTGCTGCGCGAGCTGCGCGCGCTCGGCTACCGCCCGGTGGCGCGCGAGGACGGCTCCGGCTGGTACCTGCGCAACGGCGCCGAGCTCGAGATCGCGCTGCGCCCGTTCGTGTTCTGGGACGGGCCGCAGCCGGCCAGGCGCCTGCGGGTGAGCTTCGCCGCGGGCGCGGTAAGCGCGCTTAGCGACGCGCAGGGCGGCGAGGTCGCGCTCGCGCGCCTGGAGCCGGTGCTGATCGGCGGCATCTATCCGACCAACAACGAGGACCGCATCCTGGTGCGGCTGGGCGACGTGCCCAAGGTGCTGCTGAAGGAGCTGATCGCGGTCGAGGACCGCAATTTCTACAGCCACTGGGGCTTCGACCCGCGCGGCATCGCGCGCGCGCTGCTCAGCCTGCCCACCGGCCACGTCCAGGGCGGCAGCACCCTGACCCAGCAGCTGGTGAAGAACTTCTTCCTTACCCCGCAGCGCAGCCTGCGGCGCAAGGCGCTCGAGCTGGTGATGGCGGTGCTGCTCGAGCTCAACTACTCGAAGCCGGAGATCCTCGAGACCTACCTGAACGAGATCTACCTCGGCCAGGACCGCGATCGCGCGATCCACGGCGTCGGGCTCGCGGCGCAGTTCTACTTCGACAAGCCGGTGCAGAAGCTCACCAGCGCCGAATGCGCGCTGCTGGTCGCCCTGGTGCGCGGCCCGGCCTACTACGACCCCTACCGCCACCCGCGGCGCGCGCTCGAGCGGCGCAACCTGGTGCTGCGCGAGACGCGCGGGCAGGGCTCGATCAGCGCGGCCGAGTACGAGGCCGCGCGCGCCACCGGCCTCGGGCTCAACCCCAGGCCCTCGACCGGCACCACGCCCTACCCGGCCTTCGTCGACCTGGTGCACCGCCAG
>Ga0335081_10010521_pt1 | contig 14956 bp, 11 predicted proteins | sample Lox_Sample_35_FD_206713 | JGI IMG/M metagenome (GOLD analysis project Ga0335081, IMG submission 206713) | Soil microbial communities from Loxahatchee National Wildlife Refuge, Florida, United States - Lox_Sample_3.5 | ecosystem: Environmental > Terrestrial > Soil > Wetlands | place: USA...
AGGCGCGCATGCGGCTGGCGCGCGTGGGGATTGAACGCGTGGTGGGAGTGTTGAGCGAGGGGATTGCGGGGTGGGCTCGGGCCGGACTGCCGCTGAACTTCGTCGACCAGGTCACGGTCCAGGATCTGCACTCGAATAGGAGCGAGTATGCAGTGGTGGATGTGCGGCGTCGGCCGGAATGGGATGCCGGCCACATCGATGGCGCAACGCTCAGCCCACTCGACGATCTGCGGACCGGCATGCAATCGCTGGACCCCGCGCGGCCGACCGCCGTGCACTGCAAGAGCGGCTATCGAAGTGCGATAGCCTGCAGCCTGATGGAGGCCAACGGCTTCCAGGAAGTGGTGAACGTGATGGGAGGCTTCGACGCGTGGGCGGGAGCGGGGCTGCCGAGGGCATAGATCGGATTCACAGCGAAACCGGACGGTTGCCAATCGGCCGCAGACTGCCAGCCCCCCTGCCGCGCGATTTGTATTCAACCAGACAGTCGTCGGGCACCACAGGTTTGCAAAGTTCGCTCGCCGGTTTATTCTTGGACAATCCGGAAGCCCGGAGTTCCGGGGCTTCCTTCGGAGAGGATAATCAATGAACAAGACGAGAAACCTGACCAAAGCGGCCGCGCTGATCGTGGCCGTGACCTGCACGGCGTTTGCGCAGCACGGATTCGACGCGGATGACCGGCCACAGAACGGGTGCGCCAACCTGCCAGGCTTTGCCCAGTTGCAGGCGGCATTGGCCGCAGCGACGGCCACGGAGACGAGCGGCCTGAACAACCAGATGTGGGGCACGGTCGTGGACCGCGACGGCACCGTCTGCGCGGTGGCGTTTACCGGGGTGAACCGCGGCGCGCAGTGGCCGGGAAGCCGCGTGATCTCGGCACAAAAAGCCAATACCGCGAACGCATTCAGCCTGGATGCTTCCTCAAGCAGCAACGGCTCGGGACAACCCGCCGGACTGGCGCTGTCCACCGCCAACCTTTATTCCGCCGTGCAGCCGGGAGGCAGCCTCTTTGGATTGCAGTTCAGCAACCCGGTGGATACGCGGGTGGCGTATCAAGGGCCTTCGCAGCAATACGGCACGGCCAACGACCCCATGGTTGGCCAGAAGATCGGCGGCGTGAACGTGTTCGGCGGCGGCCTGGCGCTGTATGGTCCGGGGCACGTGATTGTGGGCGGGGTCGGAGTGAGCGGCGACACGTCCTGCGCCGACCACAACATCGCCTGGCGCGTGCGTCACGGCTTGAACCTCGATCATATGGCGAAGACCGCCACGCTGCCGGCCGTCGGCGGGGTATCGGGCGATCCGACGCGCCCCGACAACATCATTTTCGACATCACCGCCAATCCGAATGGGGGCACGGGCAACAGCGCCGGAGGCTTCGGCCATCCTACGTGCTTGAACACCAGCGGCTCGGCGACATTGCCGGTGGTTCAGCAGTAGCGGGCGGAGCAGGGCGGATCGGGCTCCGGCATATTGGGCCGATTGCCAATCGGCCGCGGGCTGCCAGCCCGCCCTACTGCTCGGCCTAATCTTTTCGGGCATTCCGCCGATAGTAAGCAAGGAGTGTGATATGCCCGAAGTTCTCGCTCGTCCGCAGGCGCCCTGGGCCCTTCGCCTGGTGCCGCCGTTTCCAGCCATCGCCCACCGTGTCCTGGCGCTCGTCAGCCGGGAAAGCGTAGGCATCCATGAAGTGGGCGCCCTGGTTCAGATGGATCTGTCGTTCGCGGCGGAGTTGCTCCGATTCGCCAACTCAGCGCTGTTCGGCGCGCGCCGCGAAGTGAAGAGCATCCCCCATGCGATCATGCTGGTGGGCCTCGATCGCATCAAGACCATGGCCACGCTGGTGGCCGTGAACCGGATGGTTCGCTCATCGGTGCGCCTGACGGCGCTGCGCAAGGTTTGGATTCACAGCATCGTTACCGCGCTGATTTTGCAGGAAGCCGCCCGCGTGGCGCGCACCTCCCGCGAGAGCGCCTACACGCTCGGCCTGCTTCACAATCTCGGCACGCTGGGCTTGATGTCGGCCTATCCTAACGAGTATTCCCGCATGCTGGAAGTCTCGAACGACTTTGGCTTTGACCTGCTGGCGACGGAGCGGGATCTCTTCGAGATCGACCATTGCGCTGCCGGAGCCTACCTGGCACAGGACTGGGATTTTCCCGATGAGCTGGCGGCCGCCATCGCAACACATCACGACGAACCGCTTGCGGGCGACGCGAGCCTGGATAATCTGGTCAGGGTGGGCTGGCGTCTCAGTGACACGCTCGGCTATGCGGCCTTTTCACCAGACAAGGTGTGGCCTTACGACGAACTCATCGCTTTCATACCAGATGCTGCTTCTTCCTGGCTCGGCGAATCACCGGAGGAGGCGAAGGCCGAACTCGACGCGCGTTTGGCCACAGCGCCGATTTAGTTCGCAGATCAGGGCTGCGGCTCAGGGCTTGGGCGCGGGCGTCTCGGTCTTGGTTGGCGTCAACTCCTTCAGGCTGCGGGCGGTCAAAAGGCTGTTCACCGAAGCCAGGTCCGTCTTCAACAGGGCGTCCAGCTTGCCCTGCTGCTCCGCCAGCCGCTTAGTAAGCAGATTGAAGACTTCGTAGGACGAGGCGGTAGGTTTGCCGTCGCCATGCTGCACGCTGGAGCCCAGCGCGGCGATTTTGTTATTGAGCTTGATGGGGAAGTTCAGAGGATCCTGGCCGCTGCGGTTCCGCACCTGGTAGACCTCTTCCTCGATGGCGCTGAGCTTGGAGCGCAAGCCGTCCAGGCCGGCCTTCAGGTCCGAGTCGGAATTGGATTTCAGCCGGTCGTCCATCTGCTTCTTCAGTTCGCGGACGAGAATCACGATTTCGTTGGCCTGCGTGAGCTCATCGCGGATCTTCATGGCCAGAGTGAACTGCTCGGTGAGATCGGCGATGGTGACGCTGTCGAGGCGCGGATCTTTCTCTACTTCGAACTTCTCCGTTAAGGTCTTGCCGTTGGCCGTGAGGCGGACCTGGTAGGTTCCGGGGACGGCAATCGGTCCCTGCGTGTTGCCGCTCCACAGGACCATCCCTTCGAAGGTCTTGGAGGGTGCGTAGCGGAGGTCCCAGGAGAAGCGATTGAGCCCGGCCTTGTCGGGCGCATTGACCACGCCGCCGCGGCCCCGCCCACCTCCGCCCCCTGCGAAGGCAGCTTCCTCTGGGTTGGCGGCTGCGTCCGGCTCAGCGCCTGCCGCAGTTTCGCCGCCGCGGCCACCGCGGCCGCCGCGCCCGCCGGACTGGTCGTTAGGGGTGCCAGTGAAGCTGCGGATTACCTGGCCTTTCGCGTCGAGAATATCGATCGTCACTTTGTCGGCGGGCTTGGTCAAATAGTAATCGATGCGCGCCTGGCTGACATTCCGCTCGGCGTGAGCGGGCTGAAACAAGTGAGCGTCCTCGCTGACCAGCGCCGGCTTCAACTGACGGAGCGGCGAGATGTCGTCGAGCACGTAAAAGCTGCGGCCGTGCGTGGCGATGACCACGTCGTTACCTTCGATCACCAGGTCAGACACTTGGGTATCGGGCAGGTTCAGCGCGATCGATTGCCACTGCGCGCCGTCGTCGAACGAAACGTAGATGCCATGCTCGGTTCCGGCGAACAGGAGCCCCGGCTTGACCGGGTCTTCGCGCACCGCGTGCACGAAATCGTTGTCCGGGATGCCGGTGACGATCTTGGTCCAGGTCCTGCCGTAGTCGGCAGTCTTGAAGATGTACGGTTTGCGGTCGTCGTTCTGATAGTTCTTCACGGCCACGTATGCGGCTGCGGGGTTGTGCGGCGAGGCGTCGATCAGGCTGACGCGGCCGAAATCGGGCATACCCGGCGGCGTGACCTTCGTCCAGTGTGGCGTCCTGGCGTTGCCATCGCGCGTGAGATAGACCAGACCGTCGTCTGAGCCGGTCCAAATGGTGTTGATGTCCTTGCGGGAAGGCGCGATGGTGAAAATGGTGCCGTAGATTTCGGGGCCATTCTGATCGTGGGTGATGGGGCCGCCGGAATCGCCAAGCGTCTTTGGGTCGCCGCGCGTCAGGTCGTCGCTGATGCGGGTCCAACCGTGGCCGTCGTCGGTGGTCTTCCAGAGGTGCTGGGACGAGGTGTAAAGGATGTCCGGGTTGACCGGCGAAAACACGATCGGATAGGTCCACTGCCAGCGCTCGGGCAGAGAGCCGGCGCTTTCACCGGAGAAGAACAGCGGATACACCTGGACGTCGCGGGAATAGTTGGTGCGGCGGTCGAAGCGCGTGAGGAGCGCGCCCTGGCTGCCGGCGAAGAAGATGTTGGCGTTGCGGGGGTCGGGTGCGATGTAGCCGCTCTCGCCGCCGCCCACGCTGTAGGTGTTGGCGGCGCCTCGCCCTCCGCCACCGCCGCCACGCCCGCCCGCGGCTGCTCCCGGAACACAGATGGTGGAGCTATCCTGCTGCGCGCCGCAGACGTGATACGGAATGTCCTTGGTCACGGCGACGTGGTAGAGCTGCGCGGTGGCGTATTGCTGGCCGGTCCAGGTCTGGCCTCCGTTGATGGAGACGTTGGCGCCGCCGTCGTTGCTTTCGACCATGCGGAGCGGATTGGTGGGGTCGATCCAGAGGTCGTGGTTGTCGCCGTGGGGAGTGGGGAGGGTGCGGAATGTCTTGCCGCCGTCGGTGGAGCGGTAAAAGCCGGTGTTGAGCGCGTAGACTGTGTCTTTGGCTTTGGGGTCGGCATAGATACGGGTATAGTAGAAAGCCCGCTGCCGCAGATTCCGGTCCTCGTTGATCTTTTTCCAGGTGGCGCCGGCGTCATCGGAGACGAACACGCCACCGTTTTCGTTCTCGACCAGGGCGTAGACGCGGTTGGAATCGGCGCCGGAAACGGCTACGCCGATCTTGCCGATGATGCCCGAGGGCATGCCGGCGTTGCGCGTGAGTTCGGTCCAGTGATCGCCGCCGTCGGTGGTCTTGAACAGGCCGCTGCCCGGTCCGCCGCTGGTCAGGCTCCAGGGCGTGCGGCTGGCGTCCCAAGTGGCCGCGAAAAGCACGTTGGGATTGCGGGGGTCCATGCAGAGATCGACCGCGCCGGAGTGATCGTCGCGGAAGAGCACCTGCTGCCAGGTGGCGCCGCCGTCGCGCGAGCGGAACACGCCGCGCTCTTTGTTGGGCGCATAAGGGTGACCAAATGCGGCGACGTAGACCACGTTGGGATCGGTGGGGTGCACGCGGACGCGCGAGATAGCCTGGCTATCCGTCAGACCGACATTCTTCCAGGTGCGGCCGGCGTCGGTGGACTTGTAGACGCCATCGCCCTGCATGATGTTGCCGCGCAGCTCGGTTTCGCCCATCCCGATATAGACGACGTCCGGGTTGGATGCGGAAACCGCCACGGCGCCGACCGAGGAGCTATGGATCTGGCCGTCGGTGACCGGGCGCCAGGTGAGGCCGCCATCGGCGGTCTTCCACAATCCGCCGCCGGTGGCGCCGAAATAGTATTCGTTGGGCCGCGTGGGACTGCCGGCCGAAGCGATGGAGCGGCCGCCGCGCAACGGGCCGATGCTGCGCCACTGCATAGAGCCAAAGACGGAGGCTTCATAAGTTGCGGCCGCGCACAAGGCCGCGGCGGCAAGGATCGAGAGGGAGAGACGTGCGCGATGCATCGGTGGGTATTATATCGCCGGATGGTTCCTGCGCAATCCCGATCCCGGCGGAAAGACACTGGTGGGGCAGGCGGTGCTCGTCAGCTCAGGCGCCGGGCCAACGCTCAAGCTTGTGCTTACGCGCTCTTCAACTCTTTCTCCACCATGTCCGCGAAGAAATCGATGTCACGCACCGGCGTGTAGATGTTAGGGGTGATGCGCAGGCCGCCGTACTCTTCGCTGACGATCGCGGCGGTGTAGATGCTGTACTTGGCGGTCAGGGCCGAGGCCATCTTGCCGGCATCCACGCCGTTGAACGCCAGGAAGCCGATGCCACAGGATTGGGCCGGGTCGGGGCTGTGGAGGATCTTGCACTTGGGATTCTCCGCCAGCCGGTGGGCCCAGCGGTCACGCAGGTAACGCAGGCGCGCGGCCTTGCGGTCGATGCCGATGTTTTCGTTGAAGATCAGCGCTTCGCTGATGGCGTTGTGGTTGGCCGCGGGATGCGTGCCGATCTCCTCGAACTTGCGGATGTCGTCCTTCTGGGTCACGCCGGAAGCCATCAACGACCAGGTCTCCGCGATGCGCGATTTCCTCACATAGAGGAAGCCCGTCCCAACCGGCGCGTAGGTCCACTTGTGAAGGCTGGTGCCGTAGTAGTCGCAATTGAGGTCAGAGATCTTGAAAGGGAAATGACCGAACGCGTGGGCGCCATCCACGATCACCGGAATGTTGCGCGCGTGCGCCATATCGCAGATGCGGCGGATAGGGAAGATCTGCCCGGTGCGATTGGTAATATGGCAGACCAGGATCAGCTTGGTTTTTGGGGTGACTGCCTGTTCGAAGCGGCGGTACAGATCGTCCATGCTGGGCGGCGGCACAGGGAACGTGATCATCTTGAGGACGATGCCCTCCCGGCGCTCGCGTTGCCGGAAGGTCTCGATCATGCGCGGATAGTCCTGGTTAGTGGTGAGGACCTCGTCGCCGGGCTTAAGATCGATCCCGTACTGCGCGTTCTCCAGCGACTCGCTGGCATTGCGGGTGATGGCCATCTCCTCGGGATCGCAGCCGGCCGCCTGCGCCAGCCTGCGCCGGACCGCCTCGACCTGATGTTCCAGGACATTCACCATGGTGTGATACGGCCCCATGTCGGTGAATTCCATCTGGCGCCGCATGGCATCCTGAACCGTGACGGGGGGCGGGCTGACGTAGCCGTTATTGAGATTGATCACGTTGCGATCGACGGTGAAGGCGTTGCGGATTTCGGCCCAATAGTCTTCGTCGGTGGCAATGTCTTCGGGGGTGCGGCCGTTGACCGCGCTGGACGCTGCTTTGACGCGCTGGAGCACATTGTCCTGCAACGCGAGGGTAGCCACGCCTGCTGCCAGTTGGAAGAAATTCCTACGATCCATGAGAATGCGGTCTCCTATTGCCGGTGTCCAAATGCTATAGCACGGAGAGGGGTAACGCAAGGGGCGAGCAATTGGCTATTCCTTTTTGTGGCAGCCTCTCCCGCTTATCGCCGGGCTTACGTCGTGGTCGGCACGAGACTCTTCACAACAGGCTGATGATGGATTCCGCCGTGATCGATAGCGCCTGCGCCACCTCAGTCAAGCGCTCGAATCAGGCGGTCAGCGGACACGCCGCGGGGCAACTTCATGCGGCTTCGACCGGGATGAGTTCGTCCTTCACGTAATGCAACTGCACCAGATTGGGATGCTCGCTACAATCCTCGAAGTGAAGCGCGACTGCCTCAAGAACCTTGGCCCGATCTTTTCCCATGTCTCGGCTTCCGTGAATGCCGGGTGGCCCAGAGCCCGCGCGCCATACCCACCCTCCTCGGCGTCGCGAACTTCGAAGATCAACTCCATGCCAATAGAGTACCTGTAGCCCAAGCCTCGACGAATAGCATGACTGGAAGGATAGATGTGGGCGATAGGCGCCACACCAGAGACCCTAGACCCTCGGTTAGTTCTCGGTCGGCACCTTGCTCGCGCTGTCTATGATCAGGATTTCCAAGGGGGCTTTCTTGGCTTCCAGCTTGAGGCCGAGGCTTTGTTGCAGGGCTTGCGCAAGAGTGGCGATCGGAGTGTTGGCGTCCGACGCGGCGCGCGGCGCATCCCCGCCCACACCTCCGCCGCCTCCTCCGCTGGCCGCGGCGGCGGCGACCATAGCCCGCATCTGGCTTTGCATGGCGTCGGTCTCATCGGCCAGGTAGGTCAGCTCGATGTCATAGGTTCCCTTGAGGTCAGTCTTGTCGAGAACAGGCCGGCCCACCTGGTTGGTCAGCATATTGACGAGCTGAGGGATGGACATCTTCCCCCGAACCGTACGGGCGCCGTCCGACGAGAACCGCACGGAGAACGCGCCGGCCGGCATCGGGCCGCCACGGACGGCCGCACCTGGAGCACCCGGAGGAGGCGGGGGCGGCGGTGGGGGCGGCAGCGCTCCGCCTTCGCGCGCCTTTGCGGCCGCTTCGGCAGCGGCGGCCACCTCGGCGGGGTCGACCTCCTTCAACTTCGGACCGCCTTTGGCTATGGTCAACTCGTAAGCGGGCAACGCCTTCGTTTCTTTGTGGAGGACCACCTTGAACCGCTCCGCCAGCAATGCCTGCAACATGGCCGGCACCTGCTGGACCGGCACGCCTTCCGGTATCTTGGCCATCAGATCATAGCCGTCGGTGTCGAGCCAGCCCGGGCCTTCGATCTGGTAGTTCTTCACTTCATACGCCTGCGCCAGCATCATCTTGAGAGTTGCGTTGGTGCAGTTCACCATTCCGGGATCCGGGCGCCGGCAGCCGCGCGCTATGCGGACGACCATCCCGCCGGGGCCACTGCGGCCGGCCTGCGCATTTGGATCAGCGACCTTCACGGATGCCACTTCGAACGTCGGAGGAGTTGTCTGCTGGGGGAAGGCTGCGAAGGCCAGAACGGGTATCAATAATGTACGTGTCATTTGTTGTTGTCCTTGAGCCGGTGGAGCGCTCGCGACAGAGCGCAGACGCCAACTCATGTTATTTGACGCTATTGCCGGCAGAAGTGCACAAAGGTTCCCTTTAATTTTGTGCGCCCGCGGGGACGGTGTAAAGGGCTGGAGATCCCAAGCCGCGGCTGCAATCACTTGCAATGACCACAGATTGGGAATCGGTGCGCCACGCCGGGGAGTCGTTATTGCACGCGCCCGAGGTCGCCTGCCAACTCCTTCCAGAGGTCAAGTCGCGAATCCAAACCTGGCGCGTTCCGTTTTCCGAGACGTAAGCGAGCAGCTTGCCGTCCGGCGAAATGGCGGGGGAGAAGCTGTCCGGGCCCGCGATCAAAGTCTCGGCAACGCCTCCCGTGAGGGATACGGCACGGATCGAGCGGCGGCCGGGCGGACCTTCGGCAAATGCGATGCGGCGGCCGTCGGGGAAGAAGGCGGGAGTTGAGGCCACATGCGACGGGAACACCAGGGAGAGGGTTCCGTTTTCTCGCGCGTACAACGACCCGCGGGAAACAAAGGCGAGAATAGCGCCGTCGGGTGAGACCGCGGGTTCGATCGGATCCATTTCGGGACCGACGATGATTTCGGGGTGCGCGTTGAGGGGTGCGAAGGCACAGATGCGCGAATGGCCTTGCGCGGCAAGCTCGAAGTAGATGGGTCCCGCAGGCTGGGCCAACGCGGGATGGAAGGTGTCGCCCTCGAATGGAAAGTCGTGGACCTCGCCGCCGGAAGCAGCGCGAAGCAGGTATCGCCCCTGGGCCATCGACTGGTACACGATCTCGCCGCCGGCGGTGGCTGGGGCGGAAGCCGAGTTCTGCATCGGAACGATAACGGCGTGGCCGGCGATCTGCGGCGTTTCGGCAGCGCGCGCGTGCACTCGGCGCACGGTATCAGCGGCAGCAACCAGAAGCACCAGCGAGGCAAGGGCGAAGGCCGTGGCGCGGCGCGGGGCAGGGAAGCCAGGCCAGGCGCCGCCGATCACCAACGCCAGCAGGAGCCAGGCTTTGGGGAAAAGCCAGGCGTCCCAATTGCGCAGCGGAAGCTGAACCAGAATGTACAGGAGCACGAGCCCCGCGCGCCAGGCCATGCCCTGCTTTGCGGCCTCGGAGCCGCGACCGGGGGTAGCCTCTGGGTCGAGCGGAGAGCGGGCCAGCAGCAACGCCACGGGCAGCAGCAACAGGATGTAGTGATACGAGGCTGTATTCGGCGAAAGGGCGAACGTCACGAGCAGGAACCAAGCGAACGACCGCGCCTCCGGCCACGACTTTCGCGCCACCACCGCCAGCGCCGTGCCGACCATCCCCAGCACATAGCAGGACCGCAAGAAGAACATCGCTGCGGGGAAATCAAACAGGGGGTGCGGATTCAGCTCTGCCTCGCGAACAAAGGTATGGCGCAGGAACGCCGTCATCGTGGCGAAGCCGGGATTGTAAGGGTCGATGACGGCGCCATCGACGGCGCGTGGGAGCACGGCGGTGGCGAAGTAGCGAACGCCGTCAAACCCGAAGATGGCGATGGCGACGCAGGCGAAAACGGCGATGGACGCCGACATGCCGAGCAGCGCTCTCCATTGGCGGCGAACAGCGAAGTAGAAGAGGAACGGCGCCGAGTAGAGCTTGATGGCAAATACGAGGCCAAGCAGCGCGCCGGCGGCGAACGGCCGGCCGCTCAGAAGACACCAGGCAGCGGCGGCCAAAAACAATAGGAGGAGAAGATAGTCCTGGCCGAACAGGAAGTTGGTGCTGAGGGCGCTGGTGGCAACCAGAGTCATCAACAGCACGATCGCCGGATCGAGCCGGGAGAGACGCGCGACCAGCAAAACAACGGCGGCAAGGAAGAAGATCTCCAGAACCATCCAGACCTGCTTGGCGCGCTGCGGCGGGAGCGAAGCCAGCGGCAAGGTATGAAGCATTGTGAGCGGGGTGAAGGGGATGTATCCGCCGAGTTGGTGGTCGATGCCGGCATAGTGGATGTGGCGCTGAAACCAGGTCCAGTCGTAGAAATTGCGCAGTGGTTCGTGCCGCAGGGTCATTACCGCGGCGGTGTAGTAGTTGGGGAAGTCGGTTTCGATGTGGGTCCAGCCTTGACGGAAAGGTGCGGCCAGGAGGCAGGCGGTGAGGACGATGGCGGCGACGGCCAGCGCTCGGGCGCGCGGACGAGTCAGTGCGGGGTACACCATGCGAAGAATCAGTTTGGCACGAAGAGGAGGTATAGCGGGATGGATGTCAGGCGGCAGACCGCCGGTGCCAATACTGCCGGGCGCTCACAGACCCGGTACTAGCGGCCTACGGCTTCGATCTGCACTGCGATCCGTTCCGTGAGCCGCTCCGGCGCCAGCTCAGTGCGGTGCGCCAGTACGTCCGGCAACTCGAGCGGCGGTTGCTCCTCGGGCGAATGCACCTCGGGAAAGCCCAGCGAATCGGCCATCCTGCAGGCCAGTTGGATCGCCGCCAGCGGATCGCGCACCGGCCCCGGCTCACTTTCGTGGTGGTCAGACATGCAGGTGCGGAGCAAATCCGGAAAGCCCCACCGGTGGCCGACTGTCGCGCCGGCCTCACCATGATCCATTCCGAATAACACGTACTCCAGGCGAGTGGATTCGCCGATGTCCGCGAACTCCGCCGTGAGTTCTTTTTCGTACGCCGGACCGATGGTGAGGAGCATAGCCAGGCGGCCGAGATCGTGAGTGAGGCCGGCCGTGTAGAGTTCCGAAAGGCCCAGCAATCCTCCGAGAGTCTCGGCGATCACCGCGGTGGCGATGCCATGCGCCCAAATCTCCTTTATATAGCCGGAGCGCGGCTGGTTGCGGACGAAGAATCCCACCGCGATGGTGGTCGCGAGGGACCGGACCCGTTCCAGGCCCAGAAAGGCAAGCGCGTGCCGAATGGTCGCAATGCGGGAACGGTTGCCGAACAGGGGCGAATTCGCCACCAGCAGGAGGTCCCCGGTGAGAGCGGGGTCGGACCGGAAAACGGTCTCGAAGTCCTCGATGGCGGTTGTGCTGACACTGGAAATATTGAGAAGCTTGAGAGCCGCCGGATGAAAAGGCGGCATTTTGGACAGGCACACCACGGTTTCGGCCCGCGCGTCATGCTCGTCACGGTTGCCTGCGGTTGGCGGTAGAACCGGAGCCTGCAACTTCGAACCTCCACACGGATACCTGGCCGCCCCGGGGGGCGACCCGTTCCTATAGCATCAGATCGGCGATGTCAGGTGCTTTTTCGAGCGAATTTCAGCGCTTCCAGCTCGTCCGGCGTGCGCGGCCAATCCTCGCGCAGCAGGCGCGATAAGGCCCGATCGGCCAACAGCTTGCCGCCGGTTTGGCACGCGGCGCAGTAGTTGGTTTCGTTGGCTGCGTAACGAATGCGCAGGACTTTTGCGCCACAGCGGGGGCAGGGCAGCCCGTGGCGGCCATGGACAGACATCCCTTCGCGGAAAGCCGTCACCTTTTCCGGGAAGGCTCCGCGGGCCTCGGCGCGCAGGCGCTCGGTCCATTCCACCAGGGTGGCGCGGGCGGCGCGATATAGCCGCTCGACTTCTCCGGCCGTCAACCTTTGCGTCAAGGCCACGGGCGAGAGCCGCGCGGCGTGCAGAATCTCGTCCGAGTAGGCATTGCCGATACCGCTGAACAGGCGGGGATCGGTGAGGGCGCGCTTCAGGGTGTGGTTGGCCGACAGCAAGGCCGCGGCGAAAGCGCCTGGATCGGAGTTGAGCACGTCGATCCCGCCGGCATCCAGCTCGCGGAGCTCTATCTCGTCGGCTGCCATGTGGAGTGAGGCCCGATGCTGGGAGCCGGCCTCGGTGAGGGTCAACGTTCCCGTGTCGAATTCGAAGGAAGCCAGGACGTTCTTGGGTACCTTGGTACCGGCGGCGCGCCAGTGCAGCCGGCCGGCGATCATGAGGTGCAGCGTCAGCCAGAGGTCGCCATCGAAACCGATGGCGATCCTCTTTCCCAGCCGCCGCACTTCGCGAACCGTCCGGCCGTGAACGGCCTCGACCGGCGGAGCGGTGGAGCGGAGAAGAAATGGGCTGCGAATGGCGATGCGGTTGAGCTTACGTCCCACAGTTCGTGAGCTCAAGGCCTCGACGTAGATCGTGACGTCGGGAAGTTCCGGCATACCGCTCATTGTGCCTCAAAAGCCGTGCCTGTTCGTTCGGCGTCGAATTTTTGAGATATAGGTGTTAAGATCCCCATGTAGAGAGGTGATTGTCATGAAATTATCCACTCTGAGTCTGGCGGTTGTCCTGGTTGCCGGTCCCGTGTTGGCGGTTGCTCAGGATATGGATACCTCCTTCCAGAGCCTCAAAGATGCCGTAGCCAAGGAGGATGTCGCCTTGGTGAAAAAACTCGGCGCGGAAGTGTGCGCGATGGCGCGCCAGGCCGCTGCCGAGCCCGCTCCGCAAGGCGAAGACGAAAAGAAGGCATGGACCGAGCGCCAGACGTATGCACACGACGTCGAGACCTATACCGAGTACGCGCTGTACGCCGTGGCGCTGAAATCTCCCGCGGCCACCCAGGTCGATCTGATCGCGGCGCTGGAGCAGCAGAATCCCAAGAGCAAATACCTCGACCAGGCCTACCCGGTGTACCTGGTTGCGCTCCAGCAGACCGGCGCGGCGGCCAAGGTTCCGGCAGTCGCCGAGAAAGCGCTGCAGAACTTCCCGGAGAACGAGGACCTGTTGATGGTGATGGCCGACCACGCCATGAACCAGAGGCAGTCCGACCGTGCACTCAACTTCGCCAACCGCCTGGTGGCGGCCATGAACAAACATGCCAAGCCGGAGGGCATGGCGCAGGCAGATTGGGACCGCAAGAAGAGCGTGGCGCTGGGCCGGGGCTATTGGATCGCCGGGGTGATCCAGGGTGAAAGAAACCAGTATGCCGCCGCCAACAAGGACCTGCGTGCGGCGCTCCCGCTGATCCAGGGGAACGCCGCCATGGCGGCCCCGGCGTTGTTCTATCTGGGAGTCGCGAACTACAACCTCGGCAAAATGACCAACAACAAGGCCCTCGTCCTGGAGGGCGCGAAGTTCAGCGACCAATGCGCGGCGCTTCCGGGACCGTTAGCCGAGCAGGCCTGGAAGAACTCGGCTGCGATGAAAGCGGATGCGGCCAAGATGCGCTAGCGGCCCAAGAACTTCATCGTACCCGTCATAGCGAGCTGGGTCCCCACGGTCTGGGAACACTGCATGCGGCCGGTAAGGCCGCCGCCTTGCGCGGTCAGCTCGATGCGCTCACACCCGAACTGTTGCCGCAACTGCTCCTGTTTCTGGGCGTAGGAGGGGTCGGACATCTGCTTCATGTTGGCTTGCATCTGCGTCATCATCTGTTGCTGGGCGTCCTGGAGGCGCTTCATGATCTCCGCGCGTTCGGCCGGAGTCGTCTTGGGATCCGCCATCTTCATCGCCAAGGCTTGCATGTCGGTCGCAGACCCCTGGCCTTGCGGGGCCGCTGCCTGGCTCACGGCAAAGCGGTAGACCTGCTCGTACACTGAAAAATTCAGCGTGCCGCTGCGGGTTTCGAACGGCTTGGTCTCGCCTCTCTTGAAGAAAGTAACATCGTAGACGTCATCCCTGACATTGCCGCCGCAGACCTTGTTGGCGGGTGAACGCGCCACCACTTGCCAACCGTTGGCCGCTTCGAGGGTCCATTCGTACTTGCCGCACACGATTGCGCCGCTGTCCTTGCGATCCATCAGGCCGGTGACGGGGGTGACCGCCAACAGGGCCGCCGATTGGGGCCCAATTCCCTCCGGGACCCGAATCGTGGCGCGGTATTCGTTGCCGGACTGACTTTCTTTAACCACTTCGAAATTGTCGTTCTCAAACACGAACTTGGTATCCGGCACGAACTTTCCCTTGACCACCACTTCGCCGGTGCTTCCGGGCGCCAGCCAGTTGTTGGAGATCAATTGGATCTCGGGCGTGGGATACCTGGTTTTCAAGGCAGCTCGATTGCCGCCCAAGGCCTGGAGCTGATCGCTGCAAGCTTTGAGGATGGCCTCCTCCTTGTCTTGAAAGTGAAACTTCGCAGCGCGGCAGAGAGCAAAGCAGAACAGCAGCGCCACGGCGGAGCATACGGTTCGTTTCAGATTGGGTGACATCCGTTTCGTTCTCCTATCTCGAAAATGCCTGCCGGGCAGAGGGGCTCCGCCGGGGGCTAAAGCCCACTGATGCTTGCACTTGCGGCCCGGCTGAACCCGTGCCCTGATACAAAGCCAAGGCTACGATTTCCATTCTTGCGGATGAGGCTTCGCTTCATGACGCGACTATCCCAGTAAAGCGAGAAATAGCCAATATAAACTCCACTCCGCCGGACGGTGAAGAGGAAAATCGACCAGCGCCACGGCCAGCAGGCTG
>Ga0335081_10010522_pt1 | contig 14956 bp, 12 predicted proteins | sample Lox_Sample_35_FD_206713 | JGI IMG/M metagenome (GOLD analysis project Ga0335081, IMG submission 206713) | Soil microbial communities from Loxahatchee National Wildlife Refuge, Florida, United States - Lox_Sample_3.5 | ecosystem: Environmental > Terrestrial > Soil > Wetlands | place: USA...
TCCTGAAGCCCGGCGGGCGGCTGGCGATCATCACGTTTCATTCGCTGGAAGACCGGGTGGTAAAGGAATTCGGTCGCGCCCGCTCGCGGGATTACGAGTTCGCGGGCGAAGTGGACGTGCCGGAGTTGCGGCAGCCGCGGGTGCCGGAGTTGAAATGGGTCGCGCGCAAGGCCATCTGCCCGGGAAAGGCCGAACTGGCGGGAAATCCGCGCAGCCGCAGCGCCCAATTGCGGGTGATGGAAAAAATTTAGACGATGAAAAATCGAAAGAGTCAATCGGCGGTAATCCGGTTCGGACCGGCATTGAAAGCGCTATTTTTGTGTCTGTTGATTGCGGGTTCAGCGGTGGGTTACGTCTGGCAAAAGAGCCAGATTTACCAGCTCAGCCAACAGATCCGGCAAAGGGAAGCCCGCTTGAAGCAACTGCAGGACGCTAACCAAAAGCTCAGCGACCAACTCGCGATGCTGCGTTCACCGCCGATGCTGGACCGGCGGGCGCGGGAATTGAATCTCGGCCTGGCGCCTGCGCAACCGTCGCAAATCTGGCGGTTGCCCGAACCGTCGTCCGTGTCGTCCGGGAACGGGGAGGCCGCCAACCGGCTGGCCGTACGCCAGACCGGCACGACGACTCAATGACATATGAATTTGGCCGCCGCCCGTGACGCCGTCGGGTGAGGAACCGATCGCCGCGGGCGGCCGGCCATCTGGAAAAATGAGCACCAAACTGCAACTGCGACGCACGTTGCTGCTGCTGCTGGTAGTAGGCGCGGCGTTTGCCGGACTGGGCTACCGGCTGGTGGATTTGCAGGTGTTGCGGCATGACGAACTGGCCCGGATGGCGGAGCTGAACACTGAGCATGATTTTTTAAAAGCGCCGCGCCGGGGCGACATCCTTGACGTAAACGGCAACCTGCTGGCCACGAGCATTCCGGTGAAAACGGTTTGCGCCAATCCTTCCTTGATGGGTAATTATCAGGCAGTGATCGCCCGGGCACTCGCACCGTTGCTGGGCATGAGTGAAAGCGCCCTTTGTCAACGGCTGATTCCCCGGGTCGGGAGAAATGAAAAAGGCGAAATCGTCACCAACGGACTGCATTATGTCCGCCTCGAAAAAAACGTGCCGGACGAGACCTGGCAGAAAATTCAAATGACGATGACCAACCTTTCCTTTGGTGTGGATGAAAGTAAATTGTCCCGGACCTACCGGGCCTTTTTCCACAACCTGCGCCAGGGCGCAATTTTTGCCGAGACGGACCAGATGCGCGTTTACCCCAACGGCCCGCTGGCGGCACACGTGCTCGGGTTCGTGGGTTCGGACGAGGTGACCTTGGATGGCACTGCCGTTTCGCAGATTTCCGGTCGCGAAGGAATCGAATTGGATTTGAACTCCAAGTTGAGCGGTGTGGCCGGCTGGCGCGTGACGGAAACCGACCGGCAGAAGCGGGAACTGGTTTCGCTGCGCGATGAGGACGTTCAGGCGTGCGACGGCCTCAATGTCGTGCTCACCCTGGATGCGGCCATTCAGCATATCGTCGAGACCGCCCTGGCCGACGCCATGCAGAAACACACACCCATCAGCGTCACCGGCATTGTCATGCGTCCCCGCACCGGCGAAATCCTGGCCATGGCAACCCTGCCCAATTTTGATCCCAATAAACCCGGCGCGGCCACCGCTGATGCCCGCCGCGACCGCGTCGTCAGCGATGTGATGGAGCCGGGTTCAACGTTCAAAATTGTGGTGGTCTCCGGCGCGTTGAACGAAGGCGTGGTCCGTTTCAACGACACGTTTAATTGCGAGGAAGGGCATTTCGCCTACGCGGGACGGGTTTTGCACGACCACGAGCCGTTCGGGATTCTCACTACCGAAAGCATCATCACGAAATCATCGAACATCGGCGCGGCCAAAATCGGCATCCGCCTCGGCGAAAACCGGCTGTATGATTACGCGACCGAATATGGTTTTGGCGAACCAACGGGCATCCAGTTGCCCGGCGAAGTCAAAGGCATTTTGTATCCGGTAAAAAAGTGGAGCAAAGTTTCGATTGCGCAAATCCCGATGGGGCAGGGCGTCGCGGTGACCCGGCTGCAAATGCTGATGGCCATGTGCACCATTGCCAACGATGGCTGCCTCATGCGCCCGATGCTCGTAAACCGACTGGAAGACCGCGACGGCAATCTGGTGCAGCAATATCTGCCCCACCGCGTCCGGCAAGTAATTAGCGACTCCACCGACAAATTGATGATTGAAGCGCTCAAAACGGTCGTCTCGCCGGAAGGCACCGCGCCCGGCGCCGCCATGAAGGATTACACCGCGGCCGGCAAGACCGGCACGGCTCAAAAAGTCGGGCCGGACGGTTATGAGCGGGGCAAATACTTCGCGTCGTTTATCGGTTTTTTCCCGGCCGACAATCCGCAGCTCTGCATTTCCGTGGTGATGGACGAGCCGAAGGAAGGTTATTACGGCGGCCTGGTTTGCGGCCCGGTCTTCCGGGAAATCGCCGAACGCAGCGCCAGTTATTTGAATATTCCACCGGACAAAATTTCGGCGACGAATTCGCCGGCGCTCCTCGCCGCGGATGGCGCACGAGTCGCTCGCAGGCCGGCCAATTCATCGGCGCCATGAAATCACCGGACGCTTAACGTGGAAAAACGCTCTTTGAAATTTGTTGCCGAAGCCTGCGCCGCCAGCCTCAAGCGCGGGGCGGCGGAGACATTGGTCAGTCGCGCCTGTACCGATTCGCGCCAGGCGCAGGCCGGCGACCTGTTTTTCGCCATCACAGGCGAACACTTCGACGGCCACGACTTTTTGCCTGAAGTCGCAGCCAAAGGAATTGCGGCGGTCGTTGTAGAACAGAAAAAAATGCCCGCGACCCTGCCGTCCTGCACCGTGCTCGCGGTGGACGACACTCGCGCGGCGCTCGGAAGACTCGCCGCCGCCTATCGGATCGGTTTTGATCTGCCGGTCGTGTGCGTCGGCGGCTCGAACGGCAAGACGACCGTGAAGGAACTGATCGCCGCGGCCCTCCGGCAGGAACGGACGACATTGTGGAGCGAAGCGAGTTTCAACAACGACATCGGCGTGCCGTTGACGTTATTGCGGCTGGAAAAATCGCATCAGGCCGCCGTGCTCGAGGCCGGCACGAATCATCCGGGCGAACTGGCGCCGCTGGTGAACATGATTCGGCCGAAGTACGGCGTCATCACGAACATCGGCCGCGAGCATCTGGAATTTTTCGGCGATGTCGCGGGCGTTGCGCAGGAAGAAGGCTGCCTCGCGGAACTTTTGCCGGTGAACGGCAGGCTCTTTGTCAGCGGCGACAATTCATGGACGGAAAAAATCGCCCGGCGCGCGCGCGCCGGAGTGGTACGCGTCGGCCTCGGTGAACGGAACGACTGGCGGGCAAAGCGAATACGTCCCGACAAAAATGGCGTGACGTTCCGCGTGGATGCGCCAAAGATGGACTGGAACGGCGAGTACCGCGTCAATTTGCTGGGCCGGCATCAGGTGACCAACGCCTTGTTGGCGATGGCGGTCGGTGAGGAACTGGGCTTGGGCCGTCCCGCGGTGCGGGACGGCCTGGCCGGGTGCAAACCGGCCAAGATGCGGTTGCAGTTCTGGGAGGCCAGCGGCGTGCGGGTGCTCGACGACACTTACAACGCCAACGCCGATTCGGCGCTGGCGGCGCTCGAGACGCTGTGCGACCTGCCTTTGCAGGGACGGCGGGTGGCGGTGCTCGGCGATATGAACGAGCTGGGCGCGCACAGCGAGGCGGCGCACGCGGAAGTGGGACGGCGCGCGGCGGAATTGGGCATCGGACAACTGTTTGCCGTCGGCAAAATGGCGCCGGTGACAGCGCGGGCGGCGCGCGACGCCGGTCTGGCCCGCGTGATTGAGTTTGCGGACGTGGAGGCCGCGGTGAAAGCGGTGAAGAGTTTTTTGAAAACGGGCGATGTGGTTCTGTTGAAGGCATCGCGGGCGGTGCGACTGGAACGCATCGCTGAAACGTTGAGAGCGGCCAAGTCGTGAGAGAGACAAATGTTTTATTTGATCAGTCAGCAATTGCTCGAATGGGCGAAGGGAACGTCGTGGGCGGACCGCCTGTCGGCGTTGCGGCTGTTTCATTACATCACGGTGCGCAGCGCCGGCGCGGCTATCACGGCATTATTGCTGAGCTGGTGGCTGGGGCCGGGAATCATTCAATGGCTCAAGCAGCAGAAATTCGGACAGGATTACGCCGACAAGGCCGAGGAAGCGGGCGGCTTGGCGGCGCGTGTCCTGAGCAAAAAAGGCACACCGACGATGGGCGGCATCCTGATTGTCGCGGTGCTGTTTTTCTCAACGTTGTTGTGGGCGCAACTGGACAACAAATTGGTGTTGCTGACGCTGCTCTCGGTAGTAGTGCTGGCGGGGTTGGGATTTTACGACGACTACGCCAAAATCATCCAGCAGAGCGGGGGTGGCACGCCGCCGCGCGTCAAGTTGTGGGTGCAAATCGCGGTCAGCGTGGTCATCGGGTTGTATTTGTGGGAAACCCCCTCCACCAGCCGGCTCGTCTCGGAAATCACTGTGCCATTTTACAAATATCCGGTGATGAAGCACGCGGCCTGGCTCGGAATTTTAATCGTGGTGCTGGCAATTGTCGGCGCCTCGAATGCGGTGAACCTGACGGACGGTCTCGACGGTCTGGCGATTGGCTGTTCGCTGATGGTGGCGTTTGTGTTTCTGGTGTTCACTTATCTGGCGGGCAACGTCAAGGCGGCGGCTTACTTGCAGATTCCTTACGTGAACGGCGCGGGCGAATTGACGGTGTTTTGCGCGGCGCTTCTCGGCGCCGGGCTTGGCTTTTTATGGTTCAACTGTCACCCGGCGCAGGTGTTCATGGGCGACACCGGCTCGCTTGCCATCGGCGGTTCGTTCGGCATCGTCGCGGTGTTGATCCATCAGCCGTTCGTCCTGGTGATTGCCGGCGGCGTGTTCGTTATGGAGGCGGTTTCGGTGCTGCTCCAGACCGGCTGGTTTCGCTTCACGCGAATGCGCTACGGCACTGGCCGGCGGATTTTTTTGATGGCGCCGCTGCACCATCACTTCGAGAAAAAAGGCTGGTACGAATCGCAAGTAGTGATGCGCTTTTACATTTTGTGCGTGCTCTTCGCGCTCATCGCGTTGAGCACTTTGAAGCTGAGATGATGACGATGAAATTGACCAAGTTCGATCCCGCCACCGGTCGTGTTTTGCTGACGGCGCCGACGCGCTTTACCCCTTGCGTGTGCGGGAGCTTGTTGTTAAAACGAACAGCGGCAACGGCTAAATGCGCGTCAGACGGCGGGACGCTTTTACGATCACGCGCAAATTCGGAGCATGGAGAATTTCAAAACCGCCGCCGCCGTTCCGTGCAGATCAGGCCCATGAACAAACTGGTTTTAAAAAGCTGCGATATTTTTAGAGGGAAAGTCTCGCGGCCGGAAACTCAACCCATCCTCAATGAAAGGACGCAATCAGCGCCAAGCCGATGAATAATCCCAATCCGTTCGTTCCCCAAGGCTCTCTTCTGGAGCAAAAAAACAAAACCCGTTCCCGGGTAAAAGTCGCCGTCTTCTGCGTCATCGCCATCAACGTGCTCGGTTTGATGGCCCTGCTCATGCAAGGCTGCAAACGCGAGACCGAGGCCGAAAACAATCCCACCCAACCCACCGTGGATACCAATCTGCCGCCGATGGTTGACACCAATTTGCCGCCGATGGTTCCCACGAATGCTCCTCCGATGCCACCGGCCATGACCACGCCCACGCCGCCTGCGGTGCCGGAAGCGGGCGCGACCGAATACGTTGTGGTCCATGGCGATACCCTCTCCGGCATCGCCAAGAAATTCGGCGTAACCATCAAAGCCATCGAAGCGGTGAATCCGGGCGTCGTCCCCACCAAGCTGCAAGTCGGGCAGAAACTTTCAATCCCGGCGCCGACGGGCAATCCGGCGGCTCCAGCGGCCACCGGAATGGTTCCCGCCAGTACAACCGGCGGCGAGGAAATGTACACCGTCAAGTCCGGCGATACGTTGAGCAAAATTGCCAAGGCCCACGGTGTGACCGTCAAGGCAATTGAATCCGAAAACAATCTGACCACGACCCAAATCAAGGTCGGGCAGAAGCTGAAGATTCCGGCTGCGACTACAGCGGCCCCGGCTCCCGCGCCGGCACCGACGACCCCGACTCCGGCTCCGACCACTGCAGCTCCGGAGACCACCCCGGGCGCACCGGCCCAATAGGCATTGCGGGTTGAACCGCGGCTGGCATTTATTTCGACGTGTTGCAATGAAAGTCGCCGTCACCACTTTGGCGTTTTGCGTCGCCGCCCTGCTGGCGCTGGGGCTGGTGATGCTCTACAGCTCGAGCATGACGCAAGTCGGCGCGCATTACCTGATGCTGCAGCTCATCTGGTGCGCGCTGGGTTTCGTCCTGTGCGTGGCGGCGACGACCCTCGATTACCAATGGTTGAGAAAGTGTGCCTGGCCGATTTTCATTGTCGCGCTGGTTTTGCTCGCGCTGGTGCTGTTGCCCCTCCCGCACGGCATCACCAAAAAAATCAACGGCGCGCACCGTTGGTTTATTCTTCCCGGGATGCGCCTGCAACCGTCTGAATTCGCCAAACTCGCCCTCGTCATCCTGCTGGCGTGGTACGGCGACCGGTTTCAGCGGCAGATGCAACATTGGGGACGCGGGATTGTCTTTTCCGGATTGTTGATTGCGCTGGTACTGGGATTGATTTTTATCGAACCGGACCGTGGCACCACCATTCTCCTGGCGGCCGTCAGCGGCTCGATGTTGCTCGTCGCTGGCGTCCGCTGGAAACATATTTTCATCCCGGCGGCGGCCGGCGTGGCCGGATTGGCGGTTTCCATCTGGCACGACCCGATGCGCATGAAACGCATTTTCAGTTGGTGGGATTTGGAGCAGCATAAGGATGGCGCCGGATATCAGGCATATCAGGCGATGATTGCGCTGGGTTCCGGTGGCTGGACCGGCCTGGGCCTCGGCAACGGCCGCCAGAAACTCGGCTTCGTGCCCGAGCATCACACCGATTTTATTTTTTCCATCATCGGTGAGGAACTCGGCTTGATTACCACGTTACTCGTGGTCGCCGCCTTCGTCGTCGTCGCCATTTGCGGGATTTATATCGCGCTGAACGCCCGCGATAACTTTGGCTGCCTCCTCGCTCTGGGCATCACGTTGTTAATCAGCCTGCAAGCCGCCATCAACATCGGGGTGGTTACCAGCGCGCTCCCGAACAAAGGCCTGCCGTTGCCGTTCATCAGTTATGGCGGCTCCAACCTGCTCGCCATGTTCACGTCCGTCGGCATCCTGTTCAGTGTCGCGCGGCGCGCGCCCGCCCGTGGCGACATTGCTTCGGCGGCGGTCGAAGCCGATGAATTTTCACCCGTCCGCGCGGCCCGAGCCACGGCCGCCCGGCGCAGACCGGTCTCTGCCGCATGACTGAACCTGCAGCCACCAAGCCTTTCGTCGCCATCGCCTGCGGCGGAACGGGCGGTCATCTCTTTCCGGGACTCGCCGTCGCGGAGCCATTGACTCAACGCGGCTGCGCCGTGGCGTTGCTTATTTCGCCCAAGGACGTGGACCAACAGGCCGTCAAATCCGCGCACGGCACGCAGATTTACACCTTGCCCGCCGTCGGGCTGCAAAACCGGAATTATTTTTCCTTTGTCGGCAGTTTTGTGAAATCGCTGTTTGCCGCGCGGGACATTTTCCGCCGACGCAAGCCCGACGCCGTGCTGGCCATGGGCGGTTTCACCAGCGCACCGCCTGTCTGGGTCGGGAAGGAATTTGGCGCGAAAACATTTCTGCACGAATCGAATACCATCCCGGGACGCGCCAACCGGGTGCTCGCGCGGTTTGTGGATACGGCCTTTGTTGGATTTCCCGAAGCGGCAGCGCGGTTGAAGGCGCGCAAAATCACGGCGACCGGCACACCGGTTCGGTTCCGGTTTTCTCCGGACACCAGACGCCAGGGCGCGGATCCGGATTGCCTTGCGGCGCTCGGGCTGGAACCGGATCATCCGACCGTGCTGGTGGTCGGCGGCAGCCAGGGCGCGAGCGGCCTCAACGAAATGATTCTGTCGGCCCTGCCGTTGCTGGCGGGGAAGCGTTGGCAATGGCTGCACCTGACCGGCGCGAAAGACTTTGAGAAAGTCAAAGCCGCTTACGCCGCGCGGGGACTTCGGGCCTTCGTAAAACCGTTTCTGGCGGAAATGGATGTGGCGCTGGGTGCGGCGACCGCAGCCGTGAGCCGCGCCGGGGCATCGTCGCTCGCCGAATTGGCCGCCCTGCAGTTGCCGGCGCTGCTCGTGCCTTTTCCGGCCGCGGCGGACAACCACCAGTTTTACAACGCCCGCGCTTTTGAAGCGACCGGTGCGGCGCGTTTGTTCGAGCAAAAAGGCGCCACCCCCGAAAAAGTCGCGGCGGCGGTGGTGGAACTGATTGAAAATCGGGATGCCCTGTTCCAGATGCGCGCGGCGCTGGCGCAGTGGCACACCCCCAAGGCTGCGGAACAGATCGCGGAAAATATTTTGAGCGCGTGTTGGAGTTCAAACCTCAGCCAGCCGGTGAAAACCGGGCTGAAGCCGGAATTCCAGCCGTCACGCGCCCGCCAGCCGGGACAGAAACATTTTTCCATCGCATGAGCACTACCGAAACCATTTTGGCAAATCCCCTCCAGATCAAAGAAAACATCGCCGACGACCTGGCGCAACAGCTCTCACCCGCGACGGTGATCCGCCGTGACGAACCGATGGCGAAGCACACCACCCTCCGCGTTGGCGGGGCGGTGGACGTGTACGTTGAACCGGCATCGGAAGCGGACCTGGCGAGCGTCGTGAAATTTTGCGCCGCGCGTGATGTGCCGTTTTTTGTGATCGGACGCGGCTCCAACCTGCTGGTGCGTGACGGCGGCTTTCGCGGCGTCATCATTTGTTTGGCGCACGCAAATTTCAGCCGCATCGAGGCCACCGACGGGCGCCTGCGCTGCGGAGCGGGCGCGAGATTGAAAAATGTTGCGGTCGAGGCGCGGCGCTCCGGGCTGAGCGGCATGGAATTCCTTGAGGGTATTCCGGGCAGCGTCGGCGGCGCCTTGCGGATGAACGCCGGCGCAATGGGCGGGGCGACGTTTGACGTGGTCGAATCCGTCCGCCTGATGGATTTTGACGGCAACGTGTGCGAACTCACGCCGGGGGAAATGTCGGTGGAATATCGCGGCTGCGGCGCCCTGAAGAACCACATCGCGCTGGGCGCGGTCTTCAAAGGCCTGCCGGATTCACAGGAATCCATCCTGCAACGGATGAGCGCTTTCAGCCGGAAACGCTGGACTTCGCAGCCCGCGGCGCCCAGCGCCGGGTGCATCTTCAAAAACCCCGAACAAATTCCGGCGGGCAAATTGATTGACGAACTGGGATTGAAAGGCACGCGCGTTGGAGGCGCGGTCGTCTCGGCCCAGCACGGCAATTTTATTGTGAACGACGGCAACGCAACAGCGCGGGACGTTCTGGAATTAGTTAAAATCTTGAAACAGCGCGCGAAAGCGGAGCGGGGGATCGAGTTGCGGACCGAAGTCGAGATCATTGGCGAGGAAGGCTGACCGTTGAAAAGCGCCGCGGGGACCGGCGCGGCCCGAAACGCGAAGCCTTGGACGGAACGTCGGATGTCGCGGCGGTGTCCGGGAGTGCGCCGGACGCGGCGCTTTGTTGATTCAGGTTGTACCCGTGCGTAAAAAATTAAACATCGTGGTGATGTTGGGCGGACCAAGCGCCGAGCGCGAAGTATCGTTGCGTTCGGGCGCCGGCGTCGTGAAAGCCTTGCGTTCGCTCGGGCACACGGTTCACGAAATCGATCCCCGAACGCCGGACTGGGTCCTGCCACCGGACACCGATGTTGTGTGCCTCGCGCCCTTGCACGGGACCTACGGCGAGGACGGCACGGTGCAGCGCCAGCTTGAGCGGCTCGGCGTGCCTTATACCGGTTGCGATGCCGAATCCAGCCGCGTCTCGTTCGACAAGGTGTTGACCAAAAAGTGTTGCCTCGCAAAAGGAGTGCCCACGGCGAAATTTCTGGTGGTGAGTTCGGCAAAAACTGCAATGCCGAAAGGCTGGCGGCCGCCCCTGGTGGTTAAACCGGTGCGGCAGGGGTCCAGTGTCGGCCTGCAATTCGTCGAGCGTGTCGAGGACTGGCCCACCGCGCTGGCGACGGCATTGAAATTTGATTCCGAGGTTCTGGTCGAGGAGAGAATCACCGGACGCGAAACGACCGTCGGTATCCTGGATGAACGGGCGCTGCCGCTGGTTGAAGTCCGTCCGAAGGTCGGCAACCTCGACTACAAAAACAAATACACCGCCGGGGCGACCGAGTATTTCTGCCCGGCGGATTTTGATGCGGCGACGACGAAGCGCATTCAGGACGCCGCGCTCGGCGCGTTCCGGGCCGTGGGCGGGCGGGATTATGCGCGTGTGGACGTGATGGTGCGCGCCGACGGCCAGCCGGTCGTGCTGGAGGTCAACACTCAGCCGGGTATGACAGAAACGAGTTTGCTGCCCAAAGCAGCGGCCGTGGTCGGTATTGGTTACGCCGAACTTTGCCAGCGTATGATTGACCTGGCATTGAAGCGCAGCAAACAAACTGGCAACGGCAATCATCAGGTTGCGACCGCAGGCCCGAGCCTGCAGTGATGGAAGTGAGCGGGAAAATGTGGTTCAGACGTGAAAAGAAAAACCGGCGCTTGCACCGCGGTCACGTGCTTGACGTGAAACTGCGCTCCGGCCAGGTGCGCGCGACGCGCACGCGGCTGGCGGCGATGGCGTTCGGCCTCCTGTTCGGCACGGTCTTCGGCCTTTACCTGTTCTGGCGGGCAGGCGAGTGGGCGCTCGACTATTTTGTTTACGAAAACCCCGAGTTCGCCATCCGGCACATTGACGTGCAGACAGATGGCATGATTTTGCCGGACCAATTGCGCCGCTGGGCGGGGGTGAAAACCGGCGACAACCTGCTCGCCCTCGACCTGGCAACCGTCAAACGCAATCTTGAGCTGGTTTCCCTCATTGATTCAGTGTCGGTCGAGCGCGTCCTGCCGCACACGCTGCGAATCCGGGTGAATGAACGCGAGCCGGTGGCGCAGGTCAACGTGCCCGCCGCGGACGCCTCCGGCAAAATTGTGGTCACCGTGTTCGAACTCGATGGAGATGGTTATGTCATGCAACCGCTGGATCCGCGTCTGTGCGTAATGCCGTTGGCGCAGGTGAGCGAGCCGGTGCCGGCCATCACCGGCTTGAATGCCTTTCAGTTGCAGCCGGGCCGCCGCATGGATTCGCCGCAGGTGCAGGCTGCGCTGCAATTGATCACCGCCTTTAATAATTCGCCCATGGCCGGGCTGGCGGATTTGCAGCGCATTGACGTTTCCGCGCCGGAAATTCTCGTCGCCACCACGACGCAGGGCAGTGAAATTACTTTCGGTCTGGACGATTTTTCCCGACAATTGGGCCACTGGCGGGAAATTTACGACGCGGGCCAACACATCAACAGAGCCATCGCGACGCTCAATCTGGCGGTGACCAATAATATTCCCGCGCGCTGGATGGACGGCGGCGCCGTGCCGGTCTCGACGCCCCGGCCGGCCAGACCCGCGCATATCGTGAGAAACCATGTTTGACAACTCGAATATCATCGTCGGACTCGAAATCGGCACGTCGAAAATCTGCGCCGTTGTCGGCGAATCCCGCGAAGGCGGCGCCGATCCTGCCAAGTCCGGGTTGAACATCATCGGTCTGGGCCAGGCGCGCTCGCGAGGTGTGCGCAAAGGCGAACTCGTTGACGCGCAACAGGCTGAGGAGGACGTGCGCAACGCGATTGTCGAAGCCGAGCAGATGGCCGACGTGGAAATCCGCAGCGTCTATCTCGGCGTTACCGGCGGCCACATCCGCGGCTTCAACAACCGCGGCGTGCACCCGGTCGTCTCCGCCGACCGTGAAATTACCGAAGACGATGTGCAGGACGTCATCAAAAATGCGAAGGCGATTAATTTGCCGACGGAAAACAGCGTCGTGCACGCCATTCGCCAGCACTTTTTTGTGGATGGTCAGGACGGCGTGACGAACCCGGTCGGTATGCTGGGGTCGCGCCTCGAGGTGGACATGCACGTCGTCCACGGCAATACCAACCGGCTCCAGAATGCCATCCGCCTCGTCAAAGGCATGCAACTTGAAGTGGACGAAATCGTCTTCAACGGCCTCGCCTCTTCGCTCGCGCTGTTGACGAACGAACAAAAGGAGCTTGGCGCGCTGGTGATTGACATCGGCGGCGGCACAACCGATTACGTCGTTTACACCGACGGCGTCATCAAACACACCGGCGTGCTCGCGGTTGGCGGCGACCACGTTTCCAACGACCTCGCTTATGGTCTGAAAGTTCCGTTGAGCCGCGCGGAAAAGCTGAAGTTGGAGCACGGTTCAGCGCTGGTGGACGACGCGGCCAAAGGCCAGACCGTCACCATCACCAATGAGCTTGGCCTGCCGCTCAAGACCGTCAATATCGAGCATTTGCGCCGCATCATGTCTTTGCGCCTCGAGGAAATTTTCCAGCTCGTGACGCAGGATTTGGAGCAGCTCGGCCTGCTCGACTATTTGCGCGCGGGCGTTTTTCTGTGCGGCGGCGGGGCGCGTGTGCCGCACATTGCCGAACTCGCCGAGCCGATTCTGCAAATGCCCGTCTCGCTCGGCCAGACCAATTCGGTCAGCGGCCTCAAATCCGCGCTCGGCCAGCCGGAATTCGTCACCGGCATCGGTCTCGCCAAATTCGGCTCGTTCAAGGCGCGCAAACGCGAAGGCCGGCCGTCGCTGGCACAAGGCATCAAAGGCGCGCTCGGGCGGTTCCTGCAACGGTCATGAATGAAATATGAAAGCCAAAACTGAGAATCACGCAGCCGTGCCCCAACCGGCGCCAAGGCCAGCCGTCAAAATATTCGGCGTGGGCGGCGCGGGCGTTCAGTTGCTCGACATGGTCATCGGAGGGGAATTTACGGGCGCCTCGTATGCCGTAATTGATACGGATGGGCCATCGCTGGCGGCATCGCCCGCGCCGGTGAAAATCCAGTTGGAAACAAAATTATTGCGCGGACTTGGCACTGGCGGCGACCCCGAACGCGGCCGGGCGCTGGCGGAGGAACAATTTGCCACGCTCAAGACGGCCTGTGAGGGCGCGACGGTGGTTTTCATTCTGGCCGGGCTGGGCGGCGGTGCCGGCAGCGGCATCAGTTCCGTGCTCGCCCGGGCCGGAAAAGAGGCCGGCGCGCTTGTGCTCGCCTTTGTGACTTTGCCCTTCGCGTGCGAAGGCAACCGCCGCCAGCAACAGGCGCAACAAGGTCTCGACGAGCTTAAAGCCGTCGCTGACGGTGTCATCTGCCTGCCGAACCAGAAGACGTTCAAGTTGATTGATGAGAACACCAGCGTGCTTGACACGTTCCGCATCACGGGTGGACTGCTGCTGGAAAGCGTCCGCGGCGTGTGGCGCTTGCTCACGCGACGCGGCTTGATTCAAATCCACTTCGACGATTTGCGGGCGTTGGTCCATGACCGCCATTCGGAGAGTGTTTTTGCCTGCATCGAGACCAGCGGGGCCGCGCGCTCGCGCGAGATTGTGGAAAAATTGCTGGCGCATCCGTTGCTGGACGAAGGCCGCGCGCTGGCCGAAGCCGACGCGGTGCTGGTGAGTTTGATGGGCGGCAAGGATTTGACGATGGCCGAGGTCAATCGCGTGATGGAGCAAATCAGCCGCCAATGCGAGCAGGCACAAATCATCATGGGCGCGGCCGTGGACGAGACCTTGAAGAACCGGTTGTGCATCACCGTCATCGCGGCAAAGAATGCCGTCGCCCGCGCGGAAGTGCCGGCCGACACGCCGGATCAGACCCTTTCTCGTGGTGCGAGCGGGCGGATGGCTGCCCATGCCATTCCGGTGGCGCCGCCGCTCAACCTGGAACAACGCGAGCAGATCATGTCGCGGCGCGGCGCGCGCGTGCGCAAGCCGGGTTCGAAAATGCTGCAAACGCAATTGCCGCTGGCGATTATCTCCAAAGGCCGGTTCGACAAAAGTGAACCGACGATCCACAAGGGCGAAGACCTCGACATTCCGACGTACATCCGCCGCGGCGTGGCGCTCAATTAGTGTTTCAATTTGCAGTCAGGCGGGCCCTTGTCCAGAGCAACACCGCCATCCCAACCAGCAAGCCCAACCAAATCCGCCAGAATTTCCATTCTCGCCCGTTCATTTTTCAGAAGGCAATGCTGCGGTTTATTGCGCTGGCTTGAACGTGCGCACGTACTTGGCCAGCGCCTCAATTTCCGAGAGCGACAATTTCCCGTCGAAAGCTGGCATCAGGCCCGGCCCGGCTTGAATTGCGCGAACAATTGCCTCGTCCATGGTTTCCATCTGCCAATCGGCGTCGGTCAGGTTCTGCGCTCCAACGAGGATGCCGTGGAAATTGTGAGCGCGTCCATTTTGGCCGTGACAAACCGCACAATTTTCCGCGAACAACCCGGGGGCATCCACCTGGTCAGCCGTATAACTCGCCTGTTTGATGGCCAGCGGACCGGGCGATGCGCAACCGGAAATCAGGAACACAAGCCCCGGAACCAGAACCAACAGACACACCGCGCGGATTTTGCGGTTCAGGTTTCGATTGGCCTTTTCCATCAGACGGCTTTCAATAATTTTTGGAAAACGCGGCGAGCACCTGATTGGTGCCGAAGGTGAGCGTCAGAATCCTGTCCGGGTAAGCCGAGCCGGTGGTCTGCCCCACGCCGACGCCCACGGGGCCGGTGTAAAATCCTGTCCCAACGCTGAAGCTGGAACCGCCGTAACGATGCGTAATCCACTGCGCCACCAGCTTGCCGTCGCTCAAGGTCGTC
>Ga0335081_10010523_pt1 | contig 14955 bp, 17 predicted proteins | sample Lox_Sample_35_FD_206713 | JGI IMG/M metagenome (GOLD analysis project Ga0335081, IMG submission 206713) | Soil microbial communities from Loxahatchee National Wildlife Refuge, Florida, United States - Lox_Sample_3.5 | ecosystem: Environmental > Terrestrial > Soil > Wetlands | place: USA...
CGCGTCGCGGTCGAGGAGCAACTGCTGATGCTCGGCGAGGCGCGCGACGTCGATCGAGATCAGCGGCTCGTCGAGCAGCTCGGAGAGGTGCTTCTCCAGTGCCCACGCGTACTTTGCCCGGGTCGGCGCGGCGAGGGTCGCGGCGTGCGTGCGCCACGGGCCGCGGACGAACTGGTCGAGCGTCATCGTGTCTCGCTCGAGCTCGGCGGCGAGTAACGGCCCGAGCTGGCGCCGGCGCGTGACCTCGGCGTCGAACGTGCGGGCATCGCCCTTGCGGTCGAAGGTGCGGGAGTGTTGCTTGCCGGCGATCCGATACTTGACCCGCCACTTCTTGCCTTCCGGGTGGATGCTCATCGCCGGCTCCCCTTTTTCAACCGGGCCTTTTCCTTGGCCGCCGGGCTGTCCGGCAGCCATCGCGGATGAGCCCCCGGTGCACGCTGCTGATCCGCGCGGGGCATCATCCCGGCGGGGGTCGGGACGGGGACTGGCTTGGTGATGGTGGTCATGCCTCGCATGCTCGCACCTGCCAGCCAGCGCCGCCCTATTCGCGCAGGAACTCGTATCGGCGCGTCCGGCGCCGGCGCTGCGGCGGGTGCGGTCCGACTCGCTGGAGCCGGTCGATGTACGCCCGCAGCTCGTCGGCGCGCACGAGTGTCCGGCCGTGGTCAACCAGGGCCGGCAGCGATCCCTCGGCGATCCGACGACGCACCGTCCGAGGCGAGCAATCCAACAGCCGAGCGGTGGTCGCGACCGAAAGCAGGGCCGGCACCCGAAGCACCGCGGCGGGCTCGAGCTCCTGAATCTCGGTCGCGGTCACGCGAGCCCCCGGGCCGCCACGGCGAGCCCACTCCGCGCGGCCGGCAGGTTTCGACTCACGGGGAGGTCCCCCTTCGGTGCCGGTCCTGCTCGACGCTGACAGGGAGGGCGGGTCGTCCTGTGTGGCCGCCGGCCACTTCGCGTGTATCAGGTCTTGCTCGGCCTAGGTCGCTTCGTGGCGCACCGAGCTTCTGGCCAAGGCGCTTCTGGAGCGTTGCGTGCAGCAGGTGTCTGGGCAGCAGCGCGGCCGTGAACGACGTCGGTGAGAGCAGCGCGTCGAGCTGCTCGTCGCTCCAGGTCGAGCTGCGGGCGGCGAGCACGACCTCGACGAGGATCTGTTCGCACCATTCGCGCACCTGTGCCTCGATCACCGTCCGGGCGCCGGCGATTCCGCGGTAGCGGTCCTGCCAGTGGCTAATCAGGTCGGTGACCGCGCGGAAGTCAGCGTTGATGGTCAGCTCGCGGCGGTCCAGGTGGTAGCGGGCGGCCTGATCTTCGAGGTCGCCGATCGCGCGGGATCCGTCGCGGGCGGAGATCCAGGCAACATCGGGAAGATCGACGACGACGCCGGGACCAGGATGATCATCGGCGGGTTCTACGGACAGCTTACGGTCCGACTCGTCATGGGCAGGGTCTATGTTCGCCGGGGTGTGCGCCGTTTCCGCGGTCGGTGGCCCACTGGGTGCCTGCCGCCGGGTCGCAGGCCGGCCGGCGGGCTCATCGCCGGCGCCGCCAGCGGCTGACTCGATGGATGCTCGTCGTGGCGGTCGAGGTGGCCGGTAGCGGCTCAGTTGGTACAGCGGCATGATCGCACTGACGCGGTTGCGGATCGCCTGCTGGCGCGGAAGGCAGTCAGCGCTCGCGGCGCGTTCCTGGAGGCGCAGGATCTCTGTGGGCATCGCGGCAGCGAACTCCTCCGCCCAGCGAGCCCACGGGAGTGGCTCGTGGTCGAGCAGCAGCAGCGTTCGGGCGGTGTTGCACTGCAGATGGCCAGCCGGGACGCGCGGTTCGAGGTGTAGTACGACCCTTTCGTAGCCGAAGCGGATGCCGAAGTCCTGGAGGCGCCCGTACCCGCCACGGGTCTGCGGCAGGATGTCGTAGAGCTCCTCGCCGAAGACGGCGGCGGCGTGGCCGGTCGAGGCCCACACCGTGCCTTCGCGCCGCCGGGCGCGATGATCATCGTCGAGCACCCACCAGTGCGCGATCGCGTCGCTGAGCTGCACCACCCCGGCCGCAATCGCGCGCTGCTGGAGGTGGTGCCGCTCGCCGTGGATGCGCTGTAGCTGTCGTGGCTGTTCGTGGCCGTGCTGCTCGCGCACCAGCACCTCGACCTGCTCGGGGAGTCGCAGGAAGCGGCCGTTGAGGTAGCGGGTGATCCATTGCCTGCGGCCGTCGGTGACACTGTCCGGGGGTTGGATGGTGTCGTGGCGCTCGTGCCGGCCGAGGAGTACGACCTGGGTGCCGTGGTCCTGTCCTCGCAGTAGCCACGGCTTCTCCTGCTCGTCGAGCGGGCGCCAGAAGTCGCTTCGCCCGTCCGGCCAGCGCTGGGGCTCGAGTCCCCAGCGGCCGTCGGGGTGGCGCTTGAAGCAGACCAACGCGCCCTGGCCCCGGTACCAGGAGCGGTACTCCAGTCCGTGCGGGTTGCGCGAGCCGGCGGCGATCTTCGCGCCGACACCGAAGTTACCGGCGGCGGATTGCTCGCGGCCGCTCGAGGCCAGCTGGTTGATGTACTGGCACAGCTGCCCGGGAGTCATCCCGGTGCCGGTATCTGTGACCGATAGCTTGCGCACCCGGCCGCCGGAGGCGTCGAACCGCAGCCAGTCGACGTCCCACACCACCCGGCCGCCGGCGCGTTCGCCGAGAGCGGCGATCGCGTCAAGCCCGTTGACGGTCAGCTCGCGCAGGGCTTGAAGGTCCGTGCACTCGCTGCCCAGGCGCTCGAGCAGGAAGGTCGGGTTGGCGACCGACAGCTCGTGCCAGCCGTCGACTACCGCCGTGTCGCGCCCGGCTTCGTGGTCGTGCTGCGAAAGCTGGCTGGGCACCTCGTTTGGTAGGTACCGGGCGTCTCGGGCGATGGCCCCGGCATAGGCTGTCCGTCAGCCGTCAGGGAACGCGTCAGCGTGAGCCGCAGGCCACGAGCCGTAAATGTCGATCACGGTCGATGGGGCGGGCCAGTCTCCGGCTTGGAATCGCTCGAGTGCTTCGCCGCCGCGCCTACGAGCGTGAGTCCGAGACCAGTCGGTTGACGATGGCGGCCTGCCGTACCGCCGCCGCCACTGGTGCATCGCGTCGCGCACCCAGTTGCGCGTTCGGGTCGGCGCGATCGCTCCGGGATGACAGCGCTTGCAAAACTCGTACGCGTCGCCCTTGCCGCCCCGGGCCGCGGTGGGGGCGCCGCAGCCTCGGCACACTCCCTGGTAGCGGCGCTTCACGGCTCGGGCCTTCTCGCCGGTCGGGTCGTACAGGTACGACTTCACCGTGGCTTCTGCGCGACCCAGCCGGCGCGCGATCTCGGCGATCGGGAGGCCCTCCTCGTCACGATAGTGGCGTGCCAGCGCGGCCGCCCGACGGCGCTCTTGAACGCGGTCCAATGCCACCATCCTTCAGACGGTACGGCCGATCGCCGACGTCAGAAGAGGATTGGCCGACGAGTCCCGATCTCACTGACCGTTAGCCGCTGTCAGTCGCCTTCTCGTGGGGCGGCCGCATGGCAGCGGTCAACTCCGCCATTGCCAAGTCGAGGGCGTCCTGGTTCTCATCGTTCGCTGCGTGAATGACCCCTTCAAGGGCGGCTCTGAAGGCTTGCCACGGGCTGCTTTCATCCTCGGCCTCACGCAGCACGGCCCTGGCGGGTCGTTCGCCAGCGGCAAGAAACTCATCCAGCTGCGACCGGCGTATGCGCACACGCCTCGGCCCGACCCGGATCGACCCCAGCTCGCGCCGGTGATCATGTTCCGGACCTCTGCTGATTGAGCTTCAGGATCTTCGCGACCTCCTCTACGGTAAGGAGCTCGTTTGGATCCCTTCTCGGCAGGGTTGGCTCATCTGGCACTCCTTGAAGCTAATCGAGGCCCACGTGCGACGCTTGGTGGGACTCTTGACAGTGATGCGAACGTATGTTCGATGCCGGCTTACTCGTTTGTCATCACAGAGCATGACGCCGAGCGCCCGTGGATCGTGGTCGGCCGGGAGCACCGGACCGTGACGCTTGAGGACGGCGTCGTGGTCTCAGCTTGGGCGCACGAACAGTGGCCCGCGCCGCGCTGGTCGGTCGAGCTGGACCCCGGGCAGCTCGCGCTGGCGTGGCCGGGATGATCGGTCGTCGCGGGTGCTTGATCCGATTGCCCCGTAAACGCGAGGCGTGTCCGCGGACCTAGGTCATTCGCCGGCGCTGATCAGTCGTGGCGGATGTCGGGTACAACCGGCGCCGATACCTCCGCCGCCGGAGATCGATGCGAGCGGCGTTGCCGGACTCGGGCCTACCGCTGCCTGCCGATGAGGGCGGGCCTTACCGCGACCCGCGTCCGTTCGACGCGGCGAGCCGTCGCCGTGCCTTCGGCACCGACGGAAGCGCCGCCTTGGCCTTGGCCAGCGGACGCGCTCGTACGTCGACGCTCGCTGGCTTGGCCGCGATCGTGATCTCCTCGCCGGTCGCCGGGTTGCGGCCCGTGCGCTTCTTCGTTGCGGGCTTGACGCGCACCGTCAACTGGACGAGCCCACCGAGACGGACCTTCTGAGCGTTCCCGAGCTCCTCGAGGACGATCTCATCGAGCGCGTCGAGTGCCCGCTTCGTATCGGCTTTGCTCATCCCGGCGCGATCCGCCACCGCGGCGATCATCTGGGGCTGCGTCAACGCCACGCTGCTCCTCCTCAATCGTGTTACGTGAACGTGAACAGCGATATTCAACCGACGGCCGCAGACGGACGGGCGTCGATCGCAGAGCGCCACCGACAGCCGCCAGGCACCGCCGACGAACCAATACGGCCGTACGGACGGCATCACGCCGGGCGGGTAACGGGGCCGGCAGCGCGACGCGTCCAAGCTCGGCGCTACCCGGCAACACCACTGACTGCTCGCTTGCAACCCAGGGGAGCTCGCCGCCGGCGCCGTGTTTCTTCGGAGCAGGCGATCGAACCCGCTGTCCAGGGTCACGACACGGGTGATCGCGTCATCCCCATTTGCGATGGCTACGACGCGAACGAGCACGAGCGCCAAAGCGATCGCGACGGTAGCCCCGGTCGCGCGATCCCATTCGTGGCATAGCTATAGCCCGCCCGGCGGCCTCGCCGACGGGAAAGCAATCCTGGGTAGCCGCCCGAGGCGTAGGCTAATTCCGTGGCCGAGGTTTCCAGGTTGGTCGCGCTCGCAGACGAGCTTAGGGTCGGATCGTTGGCCCAGCCGCCGTACTGTGCCGACTCCGCGCGGCCGCTTGCTGAGGTCTTGGACGAGGCGACCAGACAAAGCTTCGATTTGCTTCCTGTGCTGAACGCTGGTCGACCAATCACGCACGTGATCACTCGAACGGCGCTTGCTGGCCTGAGTCATTGGGGACAGCTTGCGGATGTCGCCGCCCCGTTGACCGCCGACTTGCTCGTATCGGCGGACGCTCCGGCGCTTTCCGTGCTTGACCGTCTTGATCGCCATTCCGTCCTGTTCACGCTCGGATCCGCTGGCGTCGAGGGAGTGATCACGATCTACGATCTCAATGAACCTTCCGCCCATCTGCTCGGATTCGGACTAGTGCTCGTGTGTGAGGAGGCCATAGCTGCATGGATCCGCCGGCAGCTCGGTGCAGACGCAGACAAGGCCGCCGCTGAGATCCGGAGACTCAACGCCGCAGGTTCCGGCTTCGGGCGGTGGAAGAGACTCAGGGCTGCCGACCAGCACGGAGACCTAGCAACAGCGCTGACGTTAGGGGAGAAGATCAGGGTGATCGATGGCCTCGGGCCTGGCGAACTCGCACAGCGAGTTGGCATTGAGGCGGCGGACCTACTTCCGAAGCTGGAGCGCGTCCGCGAACTGCGCAACGCGATCGGCCACTACGACGAGGAAAGCCTTGCGGATCCCACGTGGGTCCACATGCGGATGGTCGAGACTAGAGACCTCGCGCGCCACCTCGCGACGTAGCTGGGTCCGGGGCGTGCGTCGTCACCAAAGGACCGCCGAGCACCGCCGCGGGATGACGGAAGCGATCATCCGCCGGTGCGGGGCGCCGGAGGGGGGCCAACCCCGGACGTGAGAGTGCTGCCTGGCACTAGGAGGGAAAGAGCGACTACGTCGGATTCAGATACTCGATCAGTCAGGCGCTGCCTCCTGTAGCGCTCGGGGTAGCTCCTCGACCTGTTCGTGCACTACTTCAGCCATGTTCTGCTGCCGCCGCTCTCTCGTGAGCCGGTAGAACCACTCGGGAACCTGCATGACGCGACGCGACGAGAAGATCTCGTCCTGAAGTCGACGACAGTCATGCACTGACGGAGGGACGCCGGCCTCACGAGCCCGTGTGTACAGGCGGTTCGCTTCCCCCGCGATCGAGGCCCGCCGTCGCCCGAGCGTCTCGTTCGCCGTCGCGATGTCCCACACGTCAAGCAGCGCTGGCAGGATCGGCAGACCCAGCCGGAGCAGGTACTCGCCGACGCTCAACTGCAGGACCACGGCGATCACGATCGACACCACCCAGGTTCCGACCGCACCTGCTCGCAAGACGCGGGCGTAGGTCTGATGATCCTGCCTCGCCCATGTCAGGCTCGACCGCTGGCAGATCAGGGCATCCACTGGAGCACGGGCCGGGCGTGTGTCGGCGTACCAGTTCCTGACGCCGTCGGGCGAGCAGCGATGGCCCCAGTTCCGGAGATCTTCAGGCTCCGGCCGGGGACCTGCTGCCGTTGCGTTCCATGGGAGCTCGAGTACCTCGACGTCGAAGGCCTCCTGGGCGAGGGCTCCCTGCTCCTGTTCCCGCCGCTCCTGCGGTTCGATGAAGACGCGGCTCACCACGATCCAGCCAGCCGCGGTGGCCGCAACATAGTCAGCGGTTGCGGGCTGGAGCAATGCCAACACGACGCCCCCGGTCCCCAGCAGAGCAGCGACGACGAGTCGCAGCGCTCTCCAGCGCTTCGCCAGTACGTAGCGCCTGCGGAATGCGCATGCGGCACGCAACGCGGTCGCCCCGTTCTGCCGCTCGAAGATGGAACTGGCGGTCACGGGCGAGGCATGCGAGAACCGAACAGCTTCCGCCATTCCTCCACCGCGGGTCGCTCTTGGCCGCTGTCCTCGAGCCTGACCGCTTCCTCAGCCGTGCGCTGCCAGCCCGTGAACGTGCGGGCCGCAGACTGCCTCTCGCTCCATGACATCGTTCCGTTGACGTCTGGACCGATGCCCGCCGGGTCGGGCCAGTCGTCGGTGGCCTGCTCGGACGCGGTCGCCAGGAACCAGACGATCTCGTCCTGGTACCTCCCGAAGGGAGTGTCGACGATCCCATGCGCCATGACCTCGAGTAGGAACGACGGCTTGATCGGCTCGCCCGCCTCGCGGTTGATTCCCTTGATCATCTTCACGAAGGGAACGAACTTGCCGTCGCACTTCTCGTTCTTGGCAATGCTCTGCTCGTGGTGGCGCTTCGGGTTCGTGGAGATCCACCCAGAGCGATCGGCGTCGGGGATTTCCCAGCCGCCGCCCTTGCGCTTGGACGCTGGGACGACGTCGAAGGAGGCGACCTCGCCCTCGGCGCCGAACGACACAGTGCAGGCGAAACCGTCTACGACGACGCTCGGGTAGCGGGCGGAGAGCACCTTCTTCAACTCGTCGAGCACCTTCGAGGGATGCTCATTCCGGAGGGCTGCCTGCGGACCGCCGTGCTTCAACACAACGAAGATGTCGACATCCTTCAGCCGCTTGGTCTTGGTGTCGCGGCGATAGCTGCCGGTGAGGAAGTCATCCTCGAGTTGCCATTCGGCGGCGACCACGTCCCGGATCTCGGTTTGCTTCCGGGAGGCGAATGACCGCTCTGTGGCGGTGATCTCCAGCGTGGTCTTGCACTTAGCGAAGGCGTCGTCGACGTAGGTCATGGTCTGGTCCTTATCGCAGGAAGCGGAGATTGGCGCGGGCGTGCGGAGCCTCAGCCAAGCTTCCGAACGAGGTGGAGCGCAGGCCGGCCGTTGACGCCCGCGTGCCGGGGCTCCAGCCGGGCTGCGGCGTGCGGTAGCCGTTGAACGTGCAGAAGAGGCGGTGCCTGGTCCCCGAGGGCACCGACGTGAGCTTCGCCTGATAGCGCGCCAGCGCCGCGCGCGAGTTGACGAAGTTCGCGGAACCCTCCCCGCGGGGCTCGTAGGTGATCGGAAACTCGAACACCGGCCTCACCGTCCCGTCTGGCCGGTGACACTCGAGTACCACCTGCTCGAGCGACCCCTCCTCGATCCACGCGGCGATCGCCCGCTGATCCTGATCCCAGTCGGTGAAGAATGTCATGGGGTTGATGCCGAGCGCCCCCAGGATGTCTCCGATCGCGCCCATGATCACGTCGCTCAGGTAGGTCGCCGTGTGCGTACGTGTGTGCGTGGTCGTTCTGGTGAGGGTTGTCACGGCCGCTCCTTCGCCCACTCCGCCAGCGCGGTGTCGCTCAGCACGGACTCCGTCTCACGCACCGCCCTCGCGGCGTTCGCCGAAGGCTCGTCGGACGAGATATTCGGCTCGGACTTGGCGAGATCCTTGACGAACTTCGCCAGGGGGCCGCCGGCCGGAAGATGCAGCGTCCAGCCCTCGGCACTCGCTCCGCCGGGGACGGGGTTGAGGTTCTCCTCGAGCGTCAGTGCCGCGTCGCCGGACACGGTCGTGATCTCCAGCCAGAGGTCGCCCGCGATCAGGACCAGGGGGTCAGCCTCGACGTGCCCACCGGACACGAGCATGCGCCCGACGCCCCCGGCGCGGCCCATGGTCTCCTCCACGTCCGTTCGGCTGATGTCGGAGCTTCGCTCCAGCGTGGCCGCGAGAAGCTCGGTGATTAGCTGCCACGCTTCGCCGGCGGTCCGCTCCGGCGAGGAGGCGATCTCCCTATGCCGCTTCACGGGCGGCCTCCTTGCGAGCGGCTTCGCGGATGCGGTGCGCGGCCTCGAGCAGGTCAGAAATCTGCAGAGCCTCCGGGTCGAGCACCGTGGCGCGACGGTTGGCGAGCGCCTCGGTGATCGACTTCCGAACCCGCCGCCCATCAAGGCCGGCGAGGGCAGTCGCGACGCCACGGAGCTGCGGCTGGGAGCAGAGCGCCTTCAGCTTCGGGTAGCCGGTGCCGAAGTCCTCCAGGGTCCGCTGCAGGATCGCGAGGACGCCTGCGGCATCCGGCAGCGGAACCTCGAGAGCGACATCCGCGCGCGAGCGGAAGGCGTCGTCGAGCGCCTCGGTGAAGTTCGACGTTGCCACCGTGAGAAGGCGGGGATGACTCTCGGCATTGCGATCCAGGGCCATCAGCACCGCGTCGGTGGCGCGATGGACATCGGCGGGGTTGGCGGAGAGCGACGCGGCGCTGCGCGCAACGGCCATCGACTCGACCTCATCCAGGACGACCACCGTGGGCAGCCCGTCGTCGGCGAGGGTCGGGATGTGATCGCAGAGAAGCTCGAACACGTGCTGCTGCGACTGACCATGTTCCGCGCTCATCAGCCCGTGCGGGTTAATCTCAATCAACCGCACCTTGTGCCCCACCACGAGCGGCACCAACTCCTGCGCGAGTCCGCGCGCCAGCGTCGTCTTGCCGGTGCCGGGAGGGCCGTACAGCAGCAGCAGTCCGTGAAGACCGGTGGTGACGAAGGGGAGCTTGCCGCGCAACGCGATCGCTAGGAGCGCCTGGTTGACCAGGCGCTCCTTGATCGACTCGATGCCGACGATTGACGCCCAGACGCCATCGAGCTCGGCGCTCGGTAGCACCTCGTTCCTGGTTACCCACTCGTCGATGCGCATCGTTCGATCGTCCTCCGGTCCCTCTGCCGTGTTCGAGAAGCCTTATGCTTGTCACATGGGCGCAACGCCCACCAGAGGGTACCAGGTTGTTGCGACACCCGTACACGCGTCCCACCCACGCAACAAAGGAGGCACCGTTGCCCGAACGCTCGATCCCCGACTTCGAGCTCGTCCGCGCACGGCTCGTGCAGGCCCGCAAGGACCCCGCCCATGCGCTCAGCCTCCGCGCTGTCGCGGAGGAAACCGGGATCAGTGCCGCGACACTCTCTCGCTTCGAGAGTGGCAAGGGCAATCCCGATTTGGAGACCCTCTCGAAGCTCGTGGATTGGCTCGGAGTCGATCGGGCCGACGTGTTCAGCGCGCCTGTGACGCAGCCGATGGACACACCCGAATTCGTCGAGGTCCACCTCCGAGCCGACCCCAAACTCGATGTCCGTACCGCTCAGGCCCTGGCCGAGGGGTTCCGGATCATGTATGAGCGGCTGACCCAACATGAGCCTGAGCGTCCACTTCCAAAAGCGCCTCGCAGAGGTTGAGGCCGGCACCCACTTCCTACCGTTCGTTGGAGGGGAGGCAGCTCGGCTCGAACGCTGCGCGATCGCCGCAAAGCGAGTGTTCGGTCTGCCCGACGGCAGTGCCATTGACCCATACGAGGTCGCCCAAGCGCTCGACGTCCCCGTCATCCGCGACCCCGAAGAGTTCTCGGTCCTTCCCGATGGCCTCCGCGGCAGCATGCTTGGCTCGCGGCAGTGGTCCGCTGGGAGCCTCGATGGCCCGAACGGTCCGCTCATCATTCTCAACCCGCGTCACGCGCCAACCCGGCTCAAGGTCACCCTGGCAGAGGAGCTGGCTCACCTCGTCATGGGGCATCCGCCGTCTGCCCTTGACCCAGCCGTCGGCGCGCGGACCTACAACGCTACGGTTGAGCAGGAGGCATTCAGCGTCGGCGGCGCGCTGGTGATGCCATACGGGCAGCTCTTCCGATTCGTCAAGGCAGGCTGTTCGTTGAACGAGCTAGCCGGCAGCTTCGGCGTGTCGCCAGCGATGGCCCGCTGCCGAGTGAACCGCACGGGGCTGAGCCGCATGTATGCCAAGCGTTCGCGCACTGGCTGAGAGCGCTGTTCAGTCTTTCGCGCCCCGGACGCTCCCACACACGTGACGCAGCAACCGGTAAGTGCGCCATGCGGCGCGGCTCCATGCAGATCACACCGGTCGTCGATACCGGCGAGTGCTTTCGTCGCGGCGGCGGCTCCGGCCCGGCGTACGCTTCGGCGACCTCCCGTTCCTCCTCGCTGTCGGCTGAGACCTGAACCCAGCTGCGCTAGAATATGAGGTAAATGAGCCTCGGTCATTCACGCTCACGCCTTACTTCCCCAGGATCCGCGCGTGAACATCATGCGTTCGGCCGACCTCGTATCCAGCTCGAGTTCAGCTCCGCAGGCCGAAGGCGATCCCGTGAGCCGAAAGTTCTTGTGATGCACCCGGTCGGTTTGAGCGGCGTTTCGGCCTGGCATGGCGACCCCGACGATGCAGCGGAGTCCTCTTCGTTCTACATCGAAGTCTTCTTCAAGGCGGTCTCGGCGGCCCTCGCGGCGGAGGGAGCAACGAGAGCACTCGGCGCCGGCCGCCCCGATGCCAAGAGCCTCAAATTGCGCCTCAGCGAGGCACTTGACGTTGATCTTGCGGTCTCGCTCGGCGAGGCCGAGAACACCCCGAAGGGATATGCGCCACTAGTGCGCCTGTTGAAGTCCTGGACCAAGAAGTCCGGCAACACGCGCCAGCTTCTCATCGAGCATGTGCTTGACGCCACTCTCGATCCGCTGACCTGGCACACGGCCCACGAGGACGTGGGCCCTCGGCCAGATGTCAATGTCCGTCTGGTCGTGCCCGGGAGCTACGCCGCCAGCACGACTGTCAACCCTCTTCAGGACATCGACATCGCAGTCGTCTACCGCGGCGCGGCTAGAGCCGCCGAGGAGGTCGACGAATTGGCCGAGGCCATGACGCCTGACATGGCCATTCCGACGCCCACGGTCGTCCTTCAGGCCCGACGGAATGCCGAGGCCCGCGCCGCCATGCTCGAAGAGTTCGGTGCGCTCACGGCTGCGGAGGTGGCCGACTTGGCCGGGTCTGAAGCGAAGAACAGTTCGGCGCTCGCGGGACGTTGGCGACGAGAAGGCCGTGTCCTGGCCGTCGAACATCACGGCACCGTGTACTACCCCGGCTTCCAATTCGACAGCTCTGGGAAGCCTCGGCCCGAAATAGCCCGAGTCCTTCGGTACCTCAGGTCACCGGACGTAACTCCGTGGCAGCAGGTGCTTTGGTTCACGAGTGCCAACGGATGGCTTGGAGGGCGTCGCCCCGTCGACCTTCTCGATGACGACGGCGACGCGGTTGTCGCGGCCGCCAAAGAAGCTCTACGCGAGCCCGTCGGCTAATCGCCTGTGGTTCCTCGTCCCCCAGCGGACATTGATCCGCATATTGAACGCTGGGAAGCCGGCCGCACGATTGTTCGATGCCACGGGCCGAAGTACCACGAACGGCAGTTCAACGAGACGACGCATCTCGCTCGCTTTCGCCCACTCGTCGACGCTGGCGTGATCGTTCCGACCATCTATGGCGCAGATGACTTCGCTGGAGCGGTCTCAGAGACCGTCTTTCACGAAGTTCCTGTCCGCGGCCCGAATCGGCGGATCCTCCGGAGCGAAATCGACACCTGGGTTTGGAGCGAGGTCGCACCCAAGCGCGACCTCAGGCTCGTTTCGCTCCACGGGACAGGGCTTCGCCGTGTCCAAGTGACTCACGGGGAGCTGATCGAATGCGATGCATCGGAGTACGCGGACACCGTCCCATGGTCGGTGGCCCTCCACGACGCTGCGAGTGCCCCGGACGGCCTTTGCTGGCGGTCGAGACAGCACAATGACTCACTCGCGATCATGCTGTTTGGATCTCGCGTCGCCGAGGCTGAGCTCGCCGTCGTACGTGCTGCCGAATCTCTGTCGCTTCGACCCGGTGGCGACCTTGTATACGAGTTCGCAGAGGCTGCCGACATCGCGATCATCACCTAGCGCGTACAGCGCATTGCGATCCGCAGTCGAAGCGTCCTGCCGACGCCGGACGGTCGCATTCCTTCGTCGGATTCGCACGTCGCGGCGATCGCAACGGCAATATCTCGATGACGCCGGTTGCCGCGTCGTCGACCGAGGCGCGTGAAGACTCCTATGTCATCAAGCCCCTCCTTTCGAGATGGTGGCGCGCGGCCAACCGATCGCCGTCAAGGGATGCCGCGGTGCGGCTCGCTGACGCTCGGCCCTGTCGGGCCACCCTTGACCGCGCGGCGCCCGCGCGGGGTTAGGCAGCGAGGAGGGGCTGGGCCAGGTGTGGGCCGCGGCGAGGTCACGGATCATGCGGCGGTAGACGACGTCGGAGAGGTGGCGCTTGAGGACGCGACGCGCCTCCTTCTTGGTGTGGTGGTTGGCACGCGCGTTCGCGTAGATCGCCTGGGCGCGCGGCTCGTGGCGCAGCTGGGTGACGGCCATTCGGTGCAGGACCGCGTTGATCCGGCGGTTGCCGCCGGGGTTGTAGCGGTGACGGATCGGCTCGCCCGGGCCCTCCGCGGTCGAGGCGGGCAGCGGCGCGGTGGCGTTGAAGCGCCGTAAGCCGCCTTCGGTGAAGCGGCGCACGTCGCCTGTCTCGACGAGCAGCTCGGCGACCGACCGGGTGGAGAGGCCGCAGAGCGCGCCCAACGTCGAGCCGCTCTGGCGCACGAGCTCCTGCAAGTGAGCGGTGACTTGCTTCTCCTCGCGGTCCAGCGCCTTGATCTGCTCGTGGTAGCCGTCGAGCAGTTGCAGGCGCAGCCGTGTCGGCGCCTCGTAGCGCCGGCGACGGTTGCGACGCTGGAGGGCAGCCAGCCTCGGGCGCACCGACTTGCTGTCGGGCAACTGTTCGCGTAGCTGCAGCGGCAGCTCGCACAGCAGGTTCTCGGCCTCATTGACGAGATGCTGGCGGCTGGTCAGGATCGAGCGGCGCCGGTTGTGCCAGAGCGCCAGCAGCTGGTGCAGCTCATCAGGGCCCTGGTCCTGTCCGGCACGCTTGAACGCCTTGGGCAGCAGCGGGTGGGCGAGCGTCTCCCGCGCGATCCGCTCGGAATCCAGCGTGTCGGACTTGCCGCGCTGCCGCGCTCGGTCCTGACGCGGCGTCCGGTTGGCGCAGACATCGCGCACGTCGTGGCCGCGTCCGATCAGGAAGATCGCCGTGTGCCGTCCCCAGCCGGCGGCGTTCTCGACCCCCCAGCGGGCGATCTGCCCGAACTGGCGTGCCCACGCCTCAAGCGCGCGATGCCCGTCGCCGGACACCTTGAAGTGCTCCGAGGCCGCGATCGCGCCGCGTGGATCCACGACGGTCGCGGTCAACGTCTGCTTGTGCGGATCAATCCCCACCACGTTGCCGGCGTGATCGGGCGTGATCAACACGCTCGACGGCCCCGGACCGCTCTTCTCTGTTCTCCTCACCTAGACCTCCTTCAGCGGGGTATGTTGATGGCGGACCGGCCGACAACATCCCGGTGGGCGCCCTCAAACAGGTGGGGGCAAACACTCCTTATCAAGTCAGGCCGATCCTCGAAGGCAAAGAACCGAGGCCGACACTTCACGCGGAAGACACCCCCCTCGCAGGGGCAGTCAGATTGCTTTGGAGCCAGGCCTCGGTTCAGCCTTCGACCCTACGCGAACCGTCGCCCGCAAGGGCATCGAAGATTCAACACCGGGATTGCTTTCCCGTCGGCGAGGCCGCCGGGCGGGCTATAGCTATGCCACGAACGGGATCGCGGATACCGTCGCGATTGCACTGACGCTCCTGCCGTTCGCGTCGTAGCTATCCCAATTAGGGTGAGCAGCTACCGGACGTGCTGGACAGTCTGAGCGCACAAAAAAGGGGGGACATGCCGACCTCCGAGGAGTGGAAGCACGCCCACGTCGACCGCGTGTTCGCCCGGTGGCTGGCCGGCAAGCTGGCCGCCCGTCCCGCGCGCTGGCGGGACGGGAGGCAGGCGGGTCGCGCCGTTGGTTATGCGGTTGCGGGCTCGGTGTCGTCTCCGAGGTCGAGGTGCGCGAGGTCGGACTCCCCGCGGTGGGTGGCGAGTTCGACGGTGGTCTCCAGTGGCTCGTCGAACACGAACGTGTCGCGGTGAAGGGTCG
>Ga0335081_10010524_pt1 | contig 14954 bp, 10 predicted proteins | sample Lox_Sample_35_FD_206713 | JGI IMG/M metagenome (GOLD analysis project Ga0335081, IMG submission 206713) | Soil microbial communities from Loxahatchee National Wildlife Refuge, Florida, United States - Lox_Sample_3.5 | ecosystem: Environmental > Terrestrial > Soil > Wetlands | place: USA...
GTGGTGCTGCATCGCCTGAATCGCAAGGAGTACGAAAACGCGGTCCGCGATCTGCTGCTGGTCGATATCGACGGCGCCCAGGTGCTGCCGCCCGATGACACCGCGCAGGGCTACGACAACATCGCCTCGGCGCTGCAGGTTTCGCCTTCCTTCATTGAGCAATACGTGATTGCCGCGCGGAACGTGGCGATTGAGGCGCTCGGCAAGCGCGACGCCCGCGCGCAGGGCTGGAGTTTCAAGGCCACTCCCGGGAATCAGCTCACGCACGTTCCCGGATTGCCGCTGGGTACGCGCGGCGGCATTCTCGCCAACGTCGATCTCCCCGCCGACGGCGAATACCACATCAACATCGCCGACATGGCCACCCACATCTGGGGCAATGGCATGGAGTACGAAAATCCGCTGGTGGTGACGGTCGATAACAAGATCGTCTACAACACCGTGATCGGCGGTGAAGAGGACAACAAGCTGTACGATCAGGTGCAGAGCGGCGCGCTCGATCGCGTGAACGCCCGCCTGAAGAACATCAAATTCCAGGCCACCGCGGGACCGCACAAGATCGGCGTCACCTTCCGGCGCCAGAGCTTCGCCGAATCCGACGACCAGCTGCAGGTGTTCGCGCAAGGCGGCGGGCAGGATCGCTCCTACCGCGTGAGCTCGTTCCAGCTTCTGGGACCCTTCGATGTAACCGGCCTCAGCGCCACGCCCAGCCGCGACCACATCCTCACCTGCGACCCGGCTAAGGACAAGACCAAAACGCCCGAGGCGTGCGCCAAGGAGATTTTCTCGTCGCTTGCCAAGCGCGCCTATCGCCGCCCCATCAATGACGAAGACATGGCGGAGATCATGCAATATTACGCCGATGGCGTGAAAGAGGGCGGCTTCGAATCGGGAATTCGCGAGGGCATCACCGGAATCCTGGCCAGCCCGTTCTTCCTGTATCGCGGCGAGCGCATCCCCACAGGTTTGAAGCCCGGCGACAAGTACGCCATCACCGATCTCGAGCTGGCTTCGAAGCTTTCCTTTTTCTTGTGGAACTCGCTTCCCGATGCAGAACTGCTCGCTGTGGCGAGCAAGAACAGACTGAGCGATCCGGCCACCCTCGATATGCAGGTCCGCCGCATGCTGGCCGATCCGCGGTCCCGGACGCTGGCCAGCGATTTCGTATTTCAGTGGCTCGACATGAAGCGGCTCGACGACGTCATTCCCGATAACGACGTCTTCCCGTACGCCTCCGGCCGCTTGGACCCGCGCCCGGATTTCCGCACCGAGCTCACGCTGTTCGCCGACAGCATTTTCCACGAAGACCGCAACGTCGTGGACTTGCTGCGCGCCAGCCACACCTATTTGAATGAGCGCGTCGCGCTGCAATACGGAATTACCGACGTGAAGGGCGATGAGTTCCGCCGCGTCGAGCTGAAAGACTCCACGCGCTGGGGCTTGCTGGGCAAGGGCGCCATCCTGATGGCAGCCGCTTACCCCAACCGCACGTCGCCTGTGCTGCGTGGAAAGTTCATCCTGAATAACATCGTGGGTGTGCCGCCAGCGTCGCCGCCGCCCAATGTGCCGACTTTGAACGACAAGGACATCGGCACGCAGAAAGCGCTCACCGTGCGCGAGTTGATGGCGAAGCACCGCGCCAGCCCGGCCTGTTCCTCGTGCCACGCCGTCATGGATCCGCTCGGCTTTGCGCTCGAGAACTTCGACGCAACGGCAATGTGGCGCGATAAGGACCGCTTTGCCGGAACGATGATCGATTCCGCCGGCGAACTGCCCGACGGCACCAAGCTCAAGGGGCCCGACGATCTCCGCAACGCCCTGCTGCGCCGTCCCGACCAGTTTGTGCAGACGTTCACGGAAAATCTTTTGACCTACGCCATGGGCCGCACGAAAGAGTATTACGACATGCCGACCGTCCGCAAGATCGTGCGCGACACGGCGGCCCAGGACTACAAGTTTTCAGCCATCGTGGAAGCGGTGGTGAAGAGCGACCAGTTTCGGATGCGCCGCGTACCGCAGGCGCAGACGGTGCAAAGCGCCAGCGCCAGTAGATAAGGAGACGACATGTTCATTTCTAAAAAACACATCTCACGCCGTACCGCTTTGCAGGGAATGGGAGCCACCATCGCGCTGCCGCTCCTGGACGCGATGATTCCCTCGGGCACCGCCTGGGCGAACACCGCCGCTGGCACCCCCCCGAAGCGTTTCGCCTTTGTCGGCTTCCCGCACGGCGCGATCATGGACCGATGGTCACCGAAGGAAACCGGCACCGACTACACCATGTCGCCGATCCTGAAGCCGCTGGAGCCGTTCCGCAAGCACCTGACCATCGTCTCCGGCTTGCGCAATAAACCCGCGGAAACGCCCGAGCCGCACGCCTACATCGAGCAAGGCTGGCTGACTTGCGTGAAGCCCTGGGACTTCGGCAAGTCCGGCGCCGACTCGGGTGTGAGCGCCGACCAGATCGTCGTCCGCCACATTGGCCAAGAGACTCGCGTTCCGTCGATCGAGCTCACCACTTCTTTGGGCAGCGCCCGCCTCGCCTGGCGCACGCCCACGCAGTCATTGCCGCAGGAAGGCAACCCGCGCGCGGTTTTCCAGAAACTCTTTGGACAGGGCGATACCGATAAGGAGCGCGCCCAGATCCTGACGGAAACCGGCAGCATCCTCGACCGTGTGCAGGGCCAGGCGCAGCGCCTGCAGGCCAGCCTCGGCGTGCCCGATCGCCGAGTGGTCAGCGACTATCTCGATTCCGTCCGCGAGATCGAGCGCCGCGTGCAGATGGCCACCAAGAAGAACGACCCCGAGCTGATCATTCCCGATGCGCCCGTCGGCACTCCCAACGATCTGACCGAGTATTTCAAGTTGATGTTCGACCTGATGGCCCTGGCGTTTCAGGCCGATATCACGCGCGTGATCACGATTTCGATGGATCGCGAAGCCAGCATGCGCACCTACACGAACCTGAGCATCGCCGAGGGCTTCCACCCGCTATCGCATCACGGCAACCAGCCGGACAAGATGGACAAGCTGGTAAAGATTCAGAACTACCACACGCAAGTGTTTGCCGGGTTCATCAAGAAGATCGAGTCCGTGAAAGAAGGCGACGGCACGGTGCTCGATCACTCCACGGTTCTCTTTGGCAGCGACATGAGCAACAGCGATCGCCACAACAACGACCCGCTGCCCTCCGCGATCCTGGGCCACGCCAACGGCAAGATCAAGGGCGGCCAGCACCTGAAATATCCGCAGGATTCGCGCCACGCCGACCTGCTGTTCACGCTGCTGCAGCGCAACGACATCCCGGTGAAATCCATCGGCGACAGCACCGAAGGCTTCTCGGAGATCTAGCCATGATGAAGCGCCATGTGGGGCCAGGCCTTCCGGCCTGCCGCCGGGCTTCCGCCCGGCGCACTTCTCTGGTGGCGATCGCCCTCCTCTTAGGCGGCGCTTCGATCGCGCTGTCCGCCCCCGCCGCCGTCGGCACGCCCCCCGATAGCGCCCTGCTCGACGCCGTCCAATCCGACGATTACGCCGCGGCCCTGCGCCTCCTGAGCGCCAAGGGCGCCAACGTCAACGCCGCCGGCCCCGATGGCAGCACCGCCATCATGTACGCGGCAGCCAACGGCGATCTCGAACTGGTCCGCGCGCTGATCAAAGCCGGCGCCGATGTCAAACCGAAAAACCAGCTTGGCACCTCGGCCATCACCGAAGCCGCCATCATCGGCTCCGCGCCGATCCTGGAAGCGCTACTCAAGGCCGGCGCCGATCCCAATTTCCGTACGACCAATGGCGAAACGCCCCTGATGGCTGCCGCGCGCAGCGGCAAGATTGACGCCGCCAAGGTGCTGCTGGATGCTGGGGCCGACATCAACGCCAAAGAGAACTGGGGCGAACAATCCGCGCTCATGTGGGCCGCCGCACAAAGCCAGGCCGACATGGTGAAGTTCCTGGCGTCGAAGGGCGCGAACCTGAACGATCACGGAAAGATCAATCAATGGGAGCGCAAAATCATCCAGGAGCCGCGCCCGAAGGATATGAACAAGGGCGGCTTCACTGCGCTACACTACGCCGCGCGCGAAGGCTGCGGCGCCTGCGTCCAATACCTGCTGGCGGCGGGCGCCGACCCCGATTCGGAAGACCCGGACCGTGAGACGCCGCTGCTGCTGGCGCTGGAAAACATGCATTTCGATACGGCCGCGGTGCTGGTTAAAGGCGGCGCCGATCTCGACAAGTGGGACCTGTTCGGACGTTCGCCGGTCTACATGGCCGCCGACGTCAGCACGCTGCCGGTGAAGGGCAACGGAGCGATGGCCGTCCTGCCAAGCGCCGACAAACTCAGCGCCGTCGATGTAGGGCGCATGATGCTGGAAAAAGGCGCCAACCCGAACATCCAGTTGAAGCGGCGTCCGCCCTATCGCGACGTCCCGCAGGATCGCGGCGGCGACACCATGCTCTCGCAGGGCGCTACGCCGCTGCTGCGTGCCGCGCGCGGCGGCGATGCCAAATTCACCGCGCTGCTGCTGGAGTACAAGGCGCTCGTCGATTTGGGGAACAAAGATAGGATCACGCCCTTGATGGCCGCGGCCGGCGTGGACTTCGGTTCGCGCGTGACGCGCGGGCGCAACCGTACCGAAGAGGGCGTGCTCGCCACCATGGACCTCCTGATCAAAGCGGGCGCGAACGTGAACGCGCACGACATCATCGACCGCCGGCTTGGCGGGGGCTATGTGCCTGGTCAGAGCGCCGCCTCAGCCGCAACATTACGAGGCCGCCGCGACAGCCAGATGCCCAGCGCGAACGCCGTCCCCAACCAGACTGCTTTGCACGGCGCCGCCGAACATGGCTTCGACAAGTTCATCGAATTCCTGGTCGCCAACGGCGCGGACCTGACCGCCAAAGACGCCAACGGCCGCACCCCGCTCGAAGCCGCCCGCGGCGCCGGCGGCCAACGCGGCGGCGCGGATGCGTTTCCGAAAACCGTGGCACTGCTGGAAAAGCTGATGAAGGAGAAGGGCATTCCGGTGGCGACGGTGGCGGAAAAGCAAGAAAAGTAAAACGGAGCAAAGGCCGTACCAGTTCGAGTGGGATGAGGCGAAGGCAGCCGAGCGACATACCGCCAGAAATCGACTTCAGCAGAGGCGATCGAGGACTTCATCATATCCCACGCAGTGCTAAGGCGCCGACGCCGGTTTCCATCAAAAGGGCGTGGAGTATTTCTCATGGCGTTGGATATGATGGACAGTGGGTGTCGTCCAATCTAGATCGCTACAAAAAGGACCTTGACTCCTTGGTTAGTAAAGGAGAACGCCTCTCCTTAGCCATGCAGAAAGAGTGTTTTCCAAAGCAATTCGAAAACGATTTAACGGAGGCTCTCAAGGACCGGGCCGCCGAATTTGTTAAGGGTATTCCTGATTTTAGAGACTCATATCAGTCTTGGTATTCGGAGGCGAAGGTGCTCGTCAAGCAGATCCTCCCCGATCGACTTGCGGATTTCGTAAGCCATTATGAGAGGCCAAAGTCACGCAAGAGCTTAACGTACGAGACCTACAGAATTGAGGATTACCTTCAAGGCCTGTCCGTGACGAGACCCGCCCCGTTTGACAACGAGAAAATCGTTGGACCGGACGCCGCGATACAGCAATTCCGACAACAGCTCGCGATACTAAAGTCCTTGAAAAGCCGGTTTGAGAGTTCGCTTTTCGATATCCGTCAGCTGGTGCGTGCCGACCTTTTTGACTCGGATCTTGAGGCGGCGGACGAGCTCGCCAGCAACAAGTTTGGCCGCGCTGCGGGGGCTATGGCCGGAGTTGTTCTTGAACGCCATCTCGCCCAGGTATGCGAGAATCACACCATCAAAGTCGCCAAAAAAGCGCCAACCATCGCCGACTTCAACAACGCCCTAAAGGAAGCGGCGGTGATTGACATCCCGCAGTGGCGATTCATCCAGCACCTGGCCGATATCCGGAACCTCTGCGATCACAGCAAGACAGGGGAGCCGTCTAAAGAGCAAATTGATGACCTGCTCGCCGGGGTACGCAAAGTGATTAAGACGCTTTTCTGACCCGCCTCCAAACAGTCGATCACGGTGAAACTCCTCGAAAAGGTCCTACAATCAGTTCTTACCCTATGACACCCGCACACAGCTTCAACCAAGAACAGCACGCGCGCTGGAACGGAGCAGACGGCGAATTCTGGGCGCGGCACTACGAGCGCCTGGATCGGGTTCTGGCTCCCATCAACGATCCGCTGCTGAAGTTTGCCGCGCCGGAACCCGGTTCGTCGGTGCTGGACGTGGGCTGCGGGTGCGGGGAACTCACGCTCGAGATCGCTCGCATTGTGGGGCCGTCGGGGCACGTAACTGGAATCGACATATCGCAACCGATGCTCGCCCGCGCGCGGGAACGTTTGCGCGGGTTAGGCAACGCGAGCCTGCGGCTCAGTGACGCTGCGGCCTTACCGTTGGAGGGTACGGGCGCCGGGCTGATCGTTTCCCGTTTCGGAGTGATGTTCTTCGGCGATCCAATCGCGGCGTTTCTCAACCTCCGCAGCGGCCTGCGGCCGGACGGGCGGGTGCGCTTTGCCTCCTGGCGCCCGATCCAGGAGAACCCGTGGATGCAGATTCCGCTCCACGCCGTCTACGAGCACGTGCCGCGGCCTCCCAAGCCCGGTCCGGAGGAGCCCGGCCCTTTTTCGTTTGCGGATCCGGACCGAGTGACGCGCATCCTCACCAGGGCGGGCTTCACGGCCCCGGTATTCACTCCTCTGGACATTCAGTTTGATCTTTCCGCCGGAGGGACGTTCGAAGATGCCGTGACCCAGGCGGCCGATATGGGTCCGTCCAGACGGCTTCTCGAAGGCCAATCGGACGAGATTCGCGCCGCCGCCAGAGAGTCGATTCGCCGCGTGCTCACACCGCATGCATCGTCCGCTGGAGTGAAGCTGCCGGGCGCAGTGTGGCTGGTAGCCGCGGAGCGCGCCGATTAAGTCGCGGCAGCCTACGGCCGGCCAAGCGCGAACCAAATGACAAAATCCGTCATCGGCGGCGTCGCGCCCAGTTGCCGCATCCTGGATGCGTTCTGGCCGCGGTGGTGCTGGCTGTGCGTGACCGCTTGCAGTAGCAAAACTCCTGCAGGTGCTTCGAACGGCCCTCGTGGCCCGCGCGGCAGCGAGATCATCTTTTGCAGATCGACGGTCTGGAGCGCCGCGATCAATTGCGCGTTGGCTTTTGCCAGCGCCGTCTCCAGTTCACCGGCCGCCTCGATTTCTTTCGCGGCGGATGGGTCCGGCGTTTCACCTCGCGCCACGGCGGTCAGCATTCCGAGCGCCATCAGCATATGGTTGAGCCGCTTTCGGATCTCGGGGTCTTCCAACAGCGCGTGGTTCCCGTGAAGCGCCTTCCAATGTTCGCTGTCAGCCCAGGCCTGATGCCGTGCCATGTCGTCGAGCAGTTCTGCCGTGATTGGAGTCGATCCCATTCGTAACGTTCTATCACGGCCGGCGGTTGATATAGTGGTGGCGGGCGCGCCCACGGATCTTCCATGCCACACCTCCGCTTACAAGTTCCCGAAGAATGGTTGCGCGAAGAGTTTCGGGCTGCGACCGGATTTGACGCCAGGAAACTGCTCGACCATCTGGTTCAAGCCGTGGCCGGCCTGCGCATGGAGAACCCCGCGATCGAGGCACGGCGCCAAGCCCTCCTGCAGAAGGACCCGAACCGCGTCGTGACGGAGCAAGAGGCGCGCTCGGATGAAAAGGGCAATCCGATCCCGGAACTGGTGCCGATGATCAATTTGCGCAACCTGAAGCACGCGATTGAGCCGTTGTACTACGCGCACGTGGCGGGCGATCCGGCGCAGCGGTTTCTGCACGCGACGCTCGCGGCGGGCAACGACACTCCCGGGCGGACCGCGGCGGTGCGGCGGCGGGCGGCTGAGACGCTGGGAGAGGAGATCGACCGATTCGTCGGCGATCTTCCCGGACTGAGCTCGGTCACCGTTCACGTCGAGGACATTGATCGCGACCGCGGGTACTCGACCACCGGCGAGCGGAAGAAAGCACGAAGCCAGAAGGCCGCGCTGTAAACGTGATCGCCGCCGCCCAAGCTCTACGGGTCGTGGTAATTGCCAGCGTGGGGGCGGGCCTTCCGGCCCGCGGCCGGGCTGCCGCCCGGCCCGCCGCGCGGAAGCGCGGCAGCAGCCCGGAAGGGCTGGCCCCACAAGCCGGTCGGCGGCGGTGCAAAGTCCTCATTGCCAGGCGCACCCAATAGCTCCGTAAACAGGGGCTTCAGGGCGTCCGCCCAAACCTGATAACCCTTCACCATAGGATGCAGCTGATCACGGCTGTTCATCATGCCGGCGAACAACTTGCCCGCGCGGTCTGCCAATCGATCATTGATGTTCAGGTACAGGATGGTCTTGCCGTCCGCAAAGCCGGAAAGATTCGTATTGATCTTTTCAATCAGCGGTAGCAGGTTGGGATCGTCATTGCGCGGAAAAATCCCCATCAGGATGATGGTGGCGTTGGGGGCCTTGGATTCGATGACGCGCAGGATCTTCTGGATGGAACGCGTCACGCGCGCGGGATCGTTGCCGGCTTCCGTGCGATCGGTTAAGTCGTTCGTGCCCGCAAGCAAAACGACCACCTTCGGGTTGACGCCATCCAGTTCGCCGTGGTTCAAACGCCACAGGATGTTCCGGGTGGTATCGCCGCCCCAACCGAAATCGGCCGCGTTCCAACCGAAAAAATTCTGCTTCCAATTCGCCAGCAGCTCCGGATAATCCGTGGCGCCCCAGCGCCTGGTGATGGAGTCGCCTTCAAAGTAGATATCGATGCGGCCGCTTCTGGCTTTGGCGAGGAGATCCTGGTGGGCGATTCGGGAAGCTTCGTCGGTTCGCGGGATTTCGTCGGCTGCGGCCAGTGGCGCCTCGCCCGAGGCGGTAGGTGTTCGACCGAGAAAGCGGTCGGCCCAAGCGAGGAAGTATCGCCAGTTGGGCGCATCCGTGTGACCGCCTTCGTGCTGCCTCCAGGCGAGCTGGCCATCCAGCAAACCCACCTGGACTGGCGGCATTTTCGCGGTGTGGTAGTCCTCCGGAATGCCCAAGTTTCTGGCGCCGAGCAGACGGAATACCGGCCCGGCGGCCACCGCGGCCATGTAGCTCCCCTGGTGATCCAGCCATTTGGCGTCGCCCTTTTCCGGCACGCCGTAGCTGATGAAGGTCAATCGCGGGGCGCACAGCGCGATCAGTTCGTGCGCGTCAACTGGCAGATCGCCGGCGTTCTTGCTGCCGAAGGTGGCTTCCGCCGCGCCATACTTCAGGAAGTTGCCGGCCATCCAGTGATACTCGCCGGCGCCGGTGAGGTTTTCTACTGCCTCTCCCCAATTGCGGCGATGGAGCTTGGCGCCGCCCTCTCCGGATGACCCGACCAGCACCAGAGCGAAACGGAGATCGAATGCCATGGCCACCAGCGCAGCCTTGCCATAGCGGGAAACGCCTTCGATGCCGACATGGCGGGCGTCCACCGCGGAGTCGGTCTGGAGATAGTCCAAACCGCGCGACGCACCCCACGCCCAGGCTCGCAGCGATCCCCAGTCATCCGGTTTGCGGGCTTGTCCCTGGTTCACCAGGCCGATGATTCCCCTCGTCAGGCCTGCGCCGTTATCGGCTTGGATAGTGGCGGGATTGATGTACGCGTAGCCCCAGCCATCGGCAATCAACTGCTCGCTCGCGGGCGGATCGCCGCCTGCGGGCGCTCCCTGACCCGCTTGCGGGCTCGGCGCGCGCGGAGGCCGGCCGAACATCATCATCACCGGCACCGGGCGTTTTCGATCCGCGGGTGTGACCAGCGTCATCTGGATATCCACATTAATCAACGGGTAGGACGAGTTATCCACGTGGCCGGTAAGTTGCTTTTCGATGGCAGCATGCGCGCCGCTCATGATCGAGGCCGTGCTCGTGACCTTCCAGCTCACGGCGGGAACGCGGGCGGGAATGCGGCCGTAGACTTCGCGTTCGAAGTCCTCAACGATTTCGGGACGGCGCTCGTTCCACCACATGTCGGCCGTGGTGACTCTTTTGCCGTTATGCAGCACCAGGGGGTCGGGCAAATTGGGGAAAGGGTTGGCAGCCGATTCGTCGTAGTTGGCGTGGTTGGGCGCGCTCTCGTTCCCGCTGGGGCCCGGACGGAGAGAGTGGATGCCGAGCTGGTCCATCATGTTCTGATGGTCCTCGGCGGCGGTCCAGTTCTTTGGTTGCGGCGGGGCCGTGGCTTGGCCGAAAGCGCCGGTGGGGAGCGACAGGACAAGCGCCGCCCCGACTAGCAAACCGGAGCCAACCGCGACAACACCGGACGATTTCATGTCGGATGCCTGCACAAAAATGATATGTCAAAACCGGGGGAAACCGCTTGCCCGCGCGCGGCGGCGATCATTTGAAAATAATGACCGCCTTACCGGCTCCGTCTGCATATTCGCGCAGCATCTCAAAGGCGGATTGCACCTGTTCGAGCGGCATCCTATGCGTGATGATGGGCAGAAAGCGGTCGGGATGTTCGGTCAGCATCTGTAACGCGGCTTGGGACTCGCCATTGGAACGGCGAACGTTATAGATGACCAGCTCCTTTCGCCGCGCGATATGCCAGTTGAGGGGTGTTTCGAGCTGGTGCGGAATTCCCGTGAGGACCAGCCGGCCGCCGTTACGCGTTGCTTCGGCGCATTCGGTGAGCGACCTCTGCCGATTGGCACAATCGATCGTGACATCCACGCCTCGGCCTCCGGTATCGTGAAGCACCTCGCGCGCAGCATCCACGGCGCCCGGATCCACCACCGCATCCGCACCCGCTTTTCTGGCCATCTCTCGGCGATGGGCGACGGGATCGACCGCCCAGACCCTGCCGGCGCCCGACAGTTTCAGGACCGCGATGGTCAACAGGCCGATCGGGCCCGCACCGAACACACACGCGGTCTCCATCGCCTCCAGGCGCACCATTTTCAGGGCGTGCAGCACCACCGCCAGCGGCTCGAAAAGCGTTCCCTCTTCCAGCCCAAGCGTAGGCGGCAGCGCGCACAGATTCTCCGCGGGAAGATTGACAAATTCCCGCAAGAAGCCCGGTTCGCCCGCCGAACTTTGGAAGCGGATCTGGCTGCAGATGTTGTATCGGCCGGCCCGGCAAAATTCGCAGTGGTAGCAATAGAGCGCCGGCTCCAGAGCCGCGCGGTCGCCGGCGGCCCAACCGGTGACGCCCGATCCCGCTCGAACAACCACCCCGGTGGCTTCGTGACCGAGGACTTGCGGGTACCGGCATTCCACGCCACCAATTTCCCCGGAGGAGAAACTCAGAACGTCAGAGCCGCAGATTCCCACGGCCGCAACCTTCACCTGGAGTTCTCCAGGGCCCGGATCAGGTATCGTGTGATCGGCAAGCCGGATTCTTCCAGGCTGCACCAATTCCGCGGCTTTCATGAGATCTTCCAGCATTGCAGAAACCGGGGCGTTCGGCATAGCGCACCGCCCGGCCATCAGCCGATCCGGGTTTGCCAAAACACAATCGGCGCAGGTAGCCTGGAGAGTATGTCGCAGCGCGCTGATGTGGACTGGCGCCGCTTTCTGCCGCAGCCTCGCGGTGAAACCGTCAATGGCAATTCTGTTTTCGCCCACGCCGGCCGCTCGGTGCTGGTCACCGGCGCGGGCGGCTCCATAGGCTCGGCACTGGTGAAAGCGCTGGCGCGGGCGGGCGTGGAACGCCTGGTGCTGCTCGATTCCTCCGAAGCCGGTTTGTTCGAACTGCAGAACCAACTCGCGGCAACTTCTCGAGAAGTATCATGCGAAGCCGTTTTGGGAAGCATCGACGATGCCGGCGTCCTGGATTCGGTCTTCACTCGCCATCGCATCGACCTGGTCTATCATGCGGCCGCCTGGAAGCAAGTGCCGTTGTTGGAGAGCAATCCCTTCTCCGCCGTCCGCAACAACAGCATCGGAACTCACACTCTCGCCGAGGCGGCCCTCCGCTTTGGTGTGCCCCAGCTGGTGCTGATTTCCACCGACAAGGCGGTGAATCCACACAGCATGATGGGCGTCTCCAAGAGAGTCGCGGAGCGGGCTGTGGTGTCCCTGAGCAGCGCCCGGTGCCGGATGAATGGCATTCGCCTGTGCAACGTGATCGGCTCGAGCGGCAGCGTCGTTCCGATCTTTTTGCGGCAGATTGCGGAACGCATGCCCGTCACCGTCACCGATCGACAAGCGAGCCGATGGTTTCTCACCGCCCAGGAGTCCGTCGAGGCGATTCTAGGCTGCGGCGCGTCCACTCAGGAAGGAAGAATCTTTCTTCCGCACGTGGGAGAGCCGGTGCGCGTCGCCGACCTGGCGCAGTTTCTCATCCGTTCGGCGACCAATGGCGCGCCTGCGGAAGTGGCCTACATCGGCCTTCGCCCCGGCGAAAAACTCACCGAAGAGATGGTCTTCGAACACGAGCGCAACGTGGGAATGGAGGGCTGCCTTACGGTGGTCGAGACACCGAAGCTCAGCGCCGGCGATCTGAGCGCGCTCATCGGCGAACTGAGCGCGTGCATCAGGCTTCGCGACCTGCCCGGATTGCTTCGGATCATGCAGCGGGTGGTCCCCGAATATGTGCCCAGCGTGCAGGTGTTGCGGCAGGCGGCAACCACGGTCATCTCTGCATGAAGCGCACCATCGCCGCCCTGACAACCTCGCGCGCCGATTACAGCCACTTGTACTGGCCGCTGCGCGACTTGTCGGCTTGCCCCGATATTGATTTGAAGATCATCGCGCTCGGGCCGCATTTGTCGCCGGAATTCGGCTATACGGGGCGGGAGATCGATCAGGATGGGTTCCCCGTCGCGGCCCGCATCGAATGCCTGTTGAGTTCCGACAGCGACATTGGTATGGCAAAAACGATCGGCGTCGCCGCCCTGGCTCTGGCCGATTGTCTGGGCCAGATGCGCCCGGACTTGCTGCTGCTGGCCGCCGACCGTTATGAACTGCTCGCGCCTGCGTCGGTGGCGCTGGCGCTGCGCATTCCGATCGCGCACATCGAAGGCGGCGAAATCAGCGAAGGCGCCATTGACGATGCCGTCCGCAACGCCCTGACCAAGCTGTCTAGCGTGCATTTCACGTCGACCGCCGCGGCGAGCGCCCGGGTGATCGCCATGGGTGAAGAAGAGTGGCGTGTTCATTGTACGGGAGCCCCTTCGCTCGACCATCTACGGCGCAGCCGGTTGTACGGCAAGGAAGAGATCGAAGCGCGCCTCGGAATCGCTCTCGAGCGGCCGTCCACACTGGTGGCCTACCACCCCACGACCATCGCCCGAGACACCACCCGCGAAGCCGATGCCGTGTTCGCAGCCCTGAAGTCCATTCCGGGCCAGCTCCTTTTTTGCTATCCCAACAGCGATGCCGGCAGCCGCTCGCTGATCGAACGAGTGGAAGGGTTCCTTCGGGAACGCGGAGGCGGCAAAGTCTTCGTCAATCTGGGGGCGATCGAGTACTGGAGTCTGCTTCGGCATGTGGACTTGCTCGTAGGAAATTCAAGCAGCGGGATTATGGAGGCGGCCTCCTTCGCTCTGCCGGTGGTCAACATCGGAATCCGGCAGCGCGGCAGAGAGCGCGGGCGTAACGTGATCGACGCTGAACCCTCGGTCGATTCCATCCTGGATGCGGTGCGCCTTGCGGGCAGCGCTGAATTCCGCGCCTCCTTGCGCGGCATGGAGAACATCTACGGGGATGGCAACGCGGCGCCACGGATCGTGAACGTGCTTCGAAGCGTGCCGCTGGGCGAACAACTGCTGGTCAAGCAGGCGCACGCTATGCGACCGGAAGGCTTGGCTCTATGGAAATGAGAATCCCGCTCTCTGCCCCCGATATTTCGGAAGCAGATATCGAAGCAGTGGTGAGCACTCTGCGGACACCGCGCCTGAGTATGGGTCCGAAAGCGGAGGAGTTTGAGCGCGCCGTCGCCAGCTACGTGGGCGTAAGACACGCGGTTGCGGTCAGTTCGGGAACCGCCGGCTTGCACCTCAGCCTCCGCGTGCTCGGCATTGCCGATGCGGATGAGGTGATTCTGCCTTCCTTCACGTTCCTGGCGGTGGCTCATTCGATTCTGTACGAGAGAGGCATCCCGGTATTTGCCGACATCGATCCGCTCACCCGCAACCTGAACCCGGAAAAGATCGAGGAACGAATTACGCCACGCACGCGAGCGATCATCGCGGTACACACCTTCGGGTATCCAGCCGCCCTCGGACGGATTCAGAGCGTCGCTGCCAAGTACGGTTTGCCGGTAATCGAGGACGCATGCGAGGCGATCGGAGCCGAATACGGCGGCCGCAAGGTAGGCGGCATCGGGCGCATTGGCGTGTTCGCCTTTTATCCGAACAAGCCCATCACCACGGCGGAAGGCGGGATGGTGGTGACGGACGATGCCAACCTGGCAGAGACAATTCGCGCCCTGCGCAACCAGGGCCGGAAGGAGACCGATGGCTGGTCGGATCATCGCTTGCTGGGTTACAACTACCGGCTGTCGGAGTTGCATTGCGCTCTGGGGTTGTCGCAGATGCGCAGGCTGGATGAGATCTTGCACTGCAGAAGAGACCGGGCACTCCGCTATTCCCAAGAACTGCGGAGCATCCCTGAGGTGATCGGACCGCCGCTCGAACTTCCCGGCGGCCGCGTGTCCTGGTTCGCTTTCGTAATTCAGCTGAATGACGAGTTCACCCAAACGGATCGCGACTTCATCCACGCCCAGATGAGGAAACGCGGCATCGAGTGCGGGCGTTACTTTGCTCCCATCCATCGGCAACCGCTATACGCCGGGTTTGCGCCGCAGGCTGACCGTGACCTGCCGGTTACCGAGCATACGGCCGCGCGCACGTTGGCGCTTCCCTTCTTCACTCGATTGACAGACCAACAAATCGCGGAGGTCTGTGACGCTCTCCGTGA
>Ga0335081_10010526_pt1 | contig 14953 bp, 9 predicted proteins | sample Lox_Sample_35_FD_206713 | JGI IMG/M metagenome (GOLD analysis project Ga0335081, IMG submission 206713) | Soil microbial communities from Loxahatchee National Wildlife Refuge, Florida, United States - Lox_Sample_3.5 | ecosystem: Environmental > Terrestrial > Soil > Wetlands | place: USA: Florida...
CGTAGCCGAACTGCGTGACACTCGCGCCCCCGAGGAACGCGCCTAGCGCCAGCGTGGTCCAGTTGGTGGTCTGGGTGAGCGAGTTGGCGGTGTGCAACTCCTCGCTGGTGGCGATCGAGGGCAGGATGGAGGACCGGCCGCTGGTGAAGAACGGCGAGGCCAGCATCAGGAGGCCGCTGAGCACGTACAGGAGCCACGTTTTGTGACCGTGGATAGTGAAGATGAAAAGCATCGCCACCACGGCGCGGATGAGATCGCTGGCGATCATGACGCGCTTGCGGTCGAAGCGGTCGAGTACCACGCCGGCCAGAGGACCGATCAGCATCGCGGGAATGGCCCGCGACAGCATCACACCGCTGACGACCAGTCCGGACCGTGTGGTGGCGACCGCCAGGCTGAAGACGGCGACATTATTGAAGTGGTCACCCACCTCGCTGACCACTTGTCCGATCCAGGTATTCCGGTAATTGCGGTTGTTCCGCAGGAGGGAAACGAAGGCCGTCATTGGGGGCTGGGCCCGACAATGTTCGCGGCCGAAAAGCGCCGAGACGAGTCTCGGCGCGGCAGCCTCGAAAACCCTTCGCGGCATCGACCCAGGTGGCGACCAACAAGCGCCGGGATGAGTCTCGGCGTGGCAGACACGTGTGGCCGCGCCACATTGCCAGCGCGGGTTTTCATGGATTTTTGTGGGCCGGCGGGGGCCGGTGGGTACAGGCACGAGTGGCCGCGCCACATGGCGCGGTCAGGCAATGTTTTCCTCCCGCACCGTGATGCTCCGGATGTAATCGTGGTCGATTTCGTACCCGAAACCGGGTTCGTCGCGAACCACGATGGTGCCACCCGGCGTGGTCTCGACGGCGGGCTGGATGATGTCGCGCTTCCAATAGCGCTTGCTCGCGGAGACATCGCCAGGCAGCACGAAGTTCGGTAGCGTGGCCATGGCGATGTTGTGGGCGCGTCCGATTCCGGATTCGAGCATCCCCCCGCACCACACCGGTATGGCCGCGGCCTGAGCCACGTCGTGAACGCGGCGCGCTTCCGCGAATCCGCCCACACGGCCCAGCTTGATATTGATGATGCCGCAGGCGTGCAGCTTCACGGCCTGTTCGGCATGATGCGCCGAGCGGATGCACTCGTCCAGGCAGATGGGCGTATTGAGGCGACGCTGCAACTCGGAGTGATCGATGATGTCGTCGTGGCTCAAAGGCTGCTCAATCATCATCAGGAAAAAATCGTCGAGCCGGCGCAAACGGCCGGCATCCGCCAGCGTGTAGGCGGAGTTGGCGTCCGCCATCAGCTTGATGGAGGGGAAACGCTCGCGCACCTGGCGGACTACGTCGACGTCCCATCCGGGCTTGATCTTCATCTTGATGCGCTGGTAGCCGGCTGCCAGCTCGCCCTCGATCTTTTCGAGCAACTGCTCGACGGAGTCCTGAATCCCGATGGAGACGCCGCAGGGTATCTCGCGTCTCACTCCGCCGCCGATCTTTTTCCACAGCGGCACGCCATCGAGCCGCGCGGCCAGGTCCCAGACCGCGGTTTCGAGCCCGCCGCGCGCCATGTTGTGGCCGCGGATGTGGGCTGTCAACGGATAGACGTCTTCCGGCGATTTGAGTTCACGCCCGAGGACACGCGGCGCCACGTAGTCGTGGAGGATCATCCACGCGGAGCCGGTCCACTCTTCGTTGTAGAAGGGATTCTCGCCGGCGGTGACCTCGCCCCAGCCCGACGCGCCATCGGCGTGGACTTCGACCAGGATAATGTCGCGTTGGTAGGTGCGCGAGAAGCTGGTCTCGAAAAAATGGACCAGTGGCATGCGGATCTGGTGCAGCGTGATGCGTTCGAGTTTCATTCCCAAGGCTCCAGGAGGTAGATCCCGTCGGTTTCGGTGCGCTCGAAGCCGGTCACGGCCAGCCCCTGTCCAAAGGCATCCAGGAATTTCTCCGCGTTGGCCTTTTGAATCTCGCGCGCCCGGTTGGGCTCCTCGTTGCGAAGCTTCGCGATCTCCGCCGGGTAGGAGATTTGACCGGCGGGATGGTGCTCCGGTGTCGTTCCCGAGAGAGTCGCGCATACGCGCGGCGATTTGAGCCACCACTCCGCGATGCAGCGGTCGGTCGGGAGTCCTCCGTGCAGCGGACTGTGCGTGACGCCGTACTGATTTTCGTTATAGCGTCGCACGATCGCGCCGAGCCGCTCGATATTGAAAAAGGCGTTCTTCAGCTCCATCGGGTCGAACGTCCATTCGATCAGCTCGATCCCGCGGGACATGGCTTCTTCACGCTGCCGGAGCTTGAGGCGCCGGCCGATGCCCGCGTTGTGATACTCCGGGAGAACGCCCAGCATGTGGCTATGCAGGTAGGGCCGCCCGGGCGGCTTCATGCCGGGAATCGCGAAACAGAATCCGACCATGGGAGGCTCGGGCCTTGCCAGGTCGTAGGCGCCGAAAACGTGGCCGCCGACCTTGCTCACCACTACCAAGAACCGCAGGGGCAGCAGTTCCACATCCGCGAAGCCCCAAATCACCTGCTGCAGGCGAAGCACTTCGGAAAACTCGTCGAGGTGAAACAACTGGCGGATTTCGATCACCGCTTCGCTTCCTGCCACAGCGCCTCCATTTCCTGGATATTGGATTCTTCAATTTTGATTCCGCGCTCGGCGAGCTTCCGCTCGATATAGCCGAAGCGGCGGCGGAATTTGGCGTTGGTCTTGCGCAGCGCCTGCTCCGGATCTACCTTGACGAACCGCGCCAGGTTCACCAGCACGAACAACAGGTCGCCCAACTCGTCCTCGAGTTCCGCGTGCGATGCCCTCTGCCGCGCCTCAGCGAACTCGGCCAGTTCCTCGTGAAGCTTTTCGAGGACCTGGTCCGGATTCTCCCAATCGAATCCCACGCCGGCAGCGCGGGAAGCGATCTGCTGCGCTTCGACCAGGGCCGGAAGTGCGCGCGGAACGCCGTCGAGGAGTCCCTGGTCGTGTTGGTCCTTCTTTCCGGCTTTCTCCGCGGCCTTGACTTCGCCCCAGATGCGTTTCACATCGCCGGCAGTCTCTGCCGATCCCTCACCGAAGACGTGGGGGTGTCTGCGCACCAGTTTCTGATTGATGGCGTCCAGCGCGTCGTCGATCGAAAAGCGATCTTCTTCGGCGGCCATTTCGGCATAGAAGACGGCCTGCAGGAGGAAGTCGCCCAACTCCTCTGCGAGGCCATTCCAGTCGCGCCGGTCAATCGCGTCCAACACTTCATAGGTTTCTTCGAGTGTGTAGGGCTTGATGGTGTCGAAGGTCTGCTCACGGTCCCAGGGACAACCGCCGGGCGCGCGCATGCGGGCCATCAGCTCGACGAGCGTTTGGAACTTCTCTCCAGCCGCAGAGTGGTTTTTCATGGTCGGGCGAGCGGTTTCCCCTCAATGTAACATGGTGCGCGGCGAGGGCCGGGACTAGACATCGGAGAGGGGGTGGACGCACTCCGGCCTGACACTTTTCCGGACGGCCAGCACCGGATTGGTGGCGACCCAAAAAGCTGCGGACACGAGTGTCCGCGCCACGTCGAAGCCTCTAGAAGGCGAACCGGATCTGCAGTTCGAGACGGCGGTTGTTGGCTGTTTCGTAGAAGCCTTCGCCGTTGGGCGATCCGGCAATCTGGTTGGCGAAGCCGAAGAGCGGCGAGGTGATGTTGCCGATGATGGGCCCCGGGTTGTTGTGGTTTAACAGATTGCGGATCGACATCGAGAGGGTCAGGTTATAGCGCCTGCTGCTGGTAGGCGTCCCGATGATCCCGCCCAATCCGCGTCCCGAGGCCGCGGCGGGAGCCAGCCCGCCGATCGCCGGGCCGGTGTTGGGCCGTGGTTCCGCACTCGCGCTTTTCTTTTCCGGGCCGAGGCCGATGGTCTTTGCCAGCCTCAGGTTGAAGGTCAACTGGCTGGGACCCCGGCCATAGTTGCGCGAAATCAGTGTCTCGCCGGGCGCCGGATTCGGGTCAAGCAGGCCGAACGATGTGGCGATCAGGCCGGGCCTTGCGGGCCCCGAAATCAGGGCGGGGCGGCCGTTGAAGAGGGTGGTTCCGTAGAGGTCGCTGCCCGCCGTGATGTCGAAAGGCGCTCCGGATTGCAGCACCACGAAGGGGCTGATGCGCACATTCCATCGCAGGTTGATCGATCCGCCAATGGTCCCGCGATGCCGCACGTCCGTGGATGCGGGGCCGTATTCTCCGGCGTAATTGTAGGGGTTGGCGGGGAAGGTGCCAACGCCGTCGGTGTTGCTCCGGGCGTGATTGAGCACGTAGAAGCCGAACAGGGATAAGCCCGCGTTCAGCTTGGCATTGACATTGGCGATCAACTGGCTCTGGTTGTAGAGGCCCGCCGATTCCGCCAGGAACACCGGGCCAGGGCGTCCCAGCGGAAAGACTCCGCTTCCAGACACGCCCGGCCGGAAGGTGCCGGGCAGCGGGGCGTTGATATCGTCAGAGCGCAGCAGGTGTACGCCGTGGGAGTTGGTATAAGTGAGAGCGAGGGTGGTGTTGCGGGGCAACTGCCGTTCGAGAGAGGCGGCGGTTTGCATGAGGTAGGGCGCGCGCAGGCGAGAGCTGATCTCCTGGATCGCCTGTGTGGACTGAAATCCCGCGAGCATTGCAGCGGTGGGGAGATTCGGGAAGAAGTCCGGATCCGTCACAACGTACTGCTGCTGCACGGTGCCGTTGTAGCGCTCGGCATTGAGCGTATTGCCGAGAGCAAAACGGTCGTAGAACATGCCGAAACCGGCGCGGAGCACGGTCCTGGAGGAGGTCTTCTTGCCGCCGCCAGGCGCCCACGCCACCGCCACGCGCGGCGCGAAATCATGATGGTCGTGGATGTTGGTCTGGGTCTCATAGCGCAGACCGAAGCTCAGCGTCAGGTTGGGCCTGGCCCGCCAATCGTCGCCGGCGAAGACTCCCATGTCGATCTGGTGGACTTCGAGTTCCGGGATCCCCTGGTTCAGCGTGAACTGCGTGGCCCCTCCGCCAAGCGCGCGGATCTGCGCGGGCGTCAGGCCCATCTGTTGAAACAGCAGCGTGCGGCGATACCGCTCGATGGATTCGATGGGAGCGACAGATCCGTCGGCGAGCGGCTGGTTGTTGGCGTCGAGCACCGGCTCCAGCGCTCCTCCGCCGAACGTGAACGTCCCGTTGAAATTCTGCGGCGAAACGCTGTCGTCCGTTTGCCCGCGCACGCGCACACCAAACTTCACGGAGTGCGCGTGATGCACGACGGAGGTGTAGTTCTGTAACTCGAAGCTGTTCTGGGTGTCGGTCGTCAGTCCAACGGTCGAGCCGCCGCCATTGAATGCGCCGAGCACCTGAATGGCGGGGGCGAGCGTGTTGGCAGAGTACCGGCTGGCCGAGCGGTAATACTGAAAGCGCGTCTCGTTGACCGCGGTTCCCATCACCGCGGTGTCGGCCACCTGCACCGTCTGATTGAGATAGTGAGTCGAGTAGCCCCGCGAGATGAGGTCGAAGCCTCCGATGCCCGCGTCGTCGGCGCCCATGCGCGTCACGCCGTAGCGGAACATCAGAGTGTGATTGGTGCTGAGCTGGTAATCGATGCGCGGTGTGACGCGGGTGTAACGGCCAGACGTAGTGAGAATGCTGTTGAACGGATCGATGGCGAAGGCTCTGGGATCCACGACCACGCCGTTGGAGATCGAGCCGTTGTCCACCATGTTGCGCTGCCCGTCCAGGGTGAACGAGGCGCGCTTGGAGAGCGGACCGCCGGCGCTCCCTTCAAACTCCTGGAGAAGAAAAGGCGCTTTCTGGCCGGCGTACGGATTGCGGGAATTCCACGCCTGCGTGCCGAGGTTGTAGTTAATATTTCCGCGGTACTTGTCGGCGCCGGGCTTGGTGAAGATTTCGATGCGGCCGAGGCCCAGCTTGTCGTATTCGGGCGCAAATGGATTCTGGTTGATGCGGATCTCGCGGATGGACTCCTTGGGGGGCAGCTCGCCGCCGCTGAAGCCATCGATGAAGATGGCGCCGCCATTGGGCCCGGCCGCGGGGCCGGCCAGCGCCTGCAGGTCGGCCAGAAGATCGTCGGGATTGTCGGAGAGCGCGTCGAGGTCCTCGCCGGTCAGCACTACGGCGTTGGCGTTGTTCGATGCGGCGGTGCTGACGGAGGGCCCAGCGTCTTCCTGCACGGTCACTTTTTCCGTCAAGGAAACGACATGCAACTGGAGGTTCAACGTCTGGGCGCCGGGCTTGAGGGTGATCTTCACCGGCTGCGCAGTGGCCAGTTGCGGTGCGGACGCCTGCACACTGTAGTCGCCCGGAGGGAGTCCGGTGAAGGAGTAGGCGCCATTGCTGTCGGCCGTGGCGGTTTGCACCTTCTTGTCGGGGCGGGTCAAGCGGACGGTGGCGGCTGGAATGATGGCGCCGCTCTCGTCGGTGATGAGGCCGTGTAAATTGGCGGTCTGCGCGAACAGGGCGGGAGGGACGATGAGAAATAACAGCAGACGGCAAATCGCACTCATTCCGGACGATCCGTTGAGACTGCAACGATTATCGGACACAGCGGATTAACACACGATGAACTGGAGTCGCGATAAGCGGGATGTGGCGCGGGCACTCTTGTCTGCCGCGCCCCGGCTCATCGGGGCGCTTTTCGGGTCCGGCTACACATCGACCGTCGCGAACCCGACTGCGCGGCGGCAAAAAGCGTCAAGGCACGAGTGCCTGCGCCACATGTCCGGCCTGTTACACTCATAGTTCTACAGTGGAAGACCTTTACGCGGCCCTGAAGCGCTATTGGGGCTACGACTCCTTTCGCCCGCTGCAAGAGCGGATCATCCAGAGCCTTCTCGCGGGCCATGATACCGCCGTCGTCATGCCCACGGGAGGCGGCAAGTCGCTGTGCTACCAGTTGCCGGCGCTCGCCATGGGAAAAATCGTAGTCGTGGTTTCGCCGCTGATCGCCCTCATGCAGGACCAGGTGGCCCAACTCGGCGATATGGGCATCCCGGCAGCCGTCCTGAACAGCACTCAAGGCTTGGACACGCAACGCGCCGTGATGCGCGCGGCGGCCCAAGGCGCCTACCGCCTGCTGTACCTTTCTCCGGAACGGCTCGCGCGGCAGGACACCATCGGTTGGCTGCAGTCGCTGCCGCTGGCGTTCTTTGCCATCGACGAGGCCCACTGCATTTCCGAATGGGGGCACGAGTTCCGGCCCGAATATCGCCAGCTCAGCTCGCTGCGGAAGCATTTCCCCGACAAGCCCATCGCGGCGTTCACCGCCAGCGCGACGCAGCGCGTGCGGCACGACATCCTGGAGCAACTTCAGCTCCGACAGCCGCAGAAATTCATCGCCAGCTTCCACCGTGCCAACTTGCGCTACATCGTCCACCAATGCGAAAAGGGAGCGCACCGCGTCCGCCTGCTGGCTGCCATTCGGGCGTATGCGGGGGAGAGCATAATCGTTTATGCTCCCACGATCGCCATCGTCGATCAGACGGTGGATTTCCTTGCCGAACGCGGGATCGGCGCCGTTCCGTATCACGGCCAGATGGAGACCGAAGAGCGGCGCCGCAACCAGGAACGGTGGATGAACGACGAGGTTCGCGTCCTGGTCGGCACCATCGCATTCGGCCTGGGAATCAACAAGTCCGCGGTCCGCGCCGTAATTCACACGTCACTGCCGAAATCCATCGAGCAATACTACCAGGAGGCCGGCCGCGCCGGGCGCGATGGACTACCCGCCGACTGCCTGCTCTTGTGGCAGCCGAAGGATGCGGGCCTGCTCGCCTACTTCATCGAGCAGATGAGCGATCGCGACGAGAAGGAGCGCGCCTGGCAGCGCTATCACGCGGTGCGGCGGTTCGCGGAGGGAAACTCTTGCCGGCACTTGCAGATTTGCCATCACTTCGGACAGACCCCCCGGTGGGAGCGCTGCGAGATGTGCGATGTGTGCGGCAACGTGCCCGAGTGGCTGCAGGCGCCGACGGATGACGACAGCCTGACGTTAAAAAAGAGGCCGACACCTCGGGCCCCAGAACCGTTGGCATCCAATCGCGAGTTGGTGGACTTCTTCAAGGCGTGGCGCCGCCGGATCGCCAGGGCTAACGACGTTCCCGCGTATGTGGTGATGAGCGACGCCACGCTCGAAGACCTCTGCCGGCGAGGGCCGAGGGACCGGGGCGAACTGCTGGAGGTCACCGGCATCGGCGAGAGGAAGGCGGAATTGTATGGCGACGAGATCTTCGCTGCGTTCGCTGCCTTTCGGGCTGGGGCACGGGCAGAAGTGCGCGATGCGGAGCAGGAATCGCCGGCGGAAGAGACCATTCGTCTCCTGGCGGAGGGCAAGACGCCTGAGGAAATCGCGCGGATTCGGGGGCGTCAACTCGCTACCGTAGTCCAGGCGGTTGCCGCCCTGGTCGAAAAAGGCCGGATCGACTATCGCATCGAATGGGTGGGCCCCGAGGTCCACCGGCAGACGGAAGAGGCTGTCCGCCGAATCGGGTGGGAGCGTTTGAAGCCCTTGAAGGACGCTCTTCCGGCGGAGGTTTCGTATGAGCAGATCCGCCTGGTGGTGGCATATCTCCGGCGATCGCAGGACGGAAACGCCTAGCCGTACGTCTATTGCCCATCGGAGGTTGGAATGGAGACGTTGTTTCGGGAACTGCGGTACGGCTTCCGGGCGCTCGCCAAATCCCCCGGATTTTCCGCCATCGCGGTACTGACACTGGCGCTGGGCATTGGGGCGTCCACCGCGATTTTCTCCGTTGTGGACGCGGTTCTGTTGCGCGCTCTTCCTTACCCCGAGCCGGAGAAGATCGTGCGGATCTGGGAGCAGGCGTCCAATGGCCACCGGATGAACGTGGCGGATCCTAACCTGAACGACTTTCGCGCGCAGAACAACACTCTTGCGGGATTGTCGGAATATGCCGAACTCGAGACCACGGTGGCGGGCGGCAGCGAGCCCGTGCGCGCTCCGATTGCCGAGGTGGCCAACGGTTTCTTTCAGGTCCTGGGCGTGGCGCCTTTTCTCGGCCGGGGCTTTGTGCCAGACGAGGACCGCCTCCACGGCACGCCGGCTGCGATCGTCAGTTATGGCTTCTGGCAGCGATATCTCGGGGGGGCCGCGGATCTCTCGCAATTCCATTTGCGGATGGTCGGAGGGGTGTACCCGGTCATCGGAGTGATGCCGCCGGAGTTTGATTATCCCGCGGGATTCGCGGCATGGGTTCCGCGCGAATTCAATCCCGATGTCAGCCGCACCGCGCACAATTGGCGATTGATCGGGCGCCTTCGGGATGGGGTGACGGTCGCCCAGGCGCGCGCCAATCTGAGCACGATTGCCCGACGCATCAAGGAACAGTACGGACCGAAGGTGACTCTGGTGGATGCCGCGGTGGTGCCGCTCGCCGACGCCCTGGTGGGCAACGTGAGGACCGCTCTGCTGACTCTTCTGGTGGCGGTGGGCCTCCTGCTTCTGGTCGCATGCGCCAATGTCGCCGGGCTGCTGGTGGCCCGCACCTCGGCCCGGCGGAAGGAATTGGCGGTTCGGATGGCTCTCGGCGCGGGGCGCGGCCGGCTCATGCAGCAGTTCCTCGCGGAGTCCTTTCTGCTTTCCATCGGCGGCGGGTTGCTGGGTATGCTGATCGCGAGTTGGGCGGTGCGCGTGCTGCCGGCAATTCTTCCGGCGAATCTGCCGCGGCAGCAGGGAATCGCGATTAATCCATCCGTGCTGCTGTTCGGCTTCGCCGCGGTACTGGCGGTGGCTGTTTCGCTCGGGCTTTTTGCCGCCTGGCGCGCCGCGTCCGGAGGCCTGCAGGAGGCCCTCAGTGCCGGCTCCCGCGGCAATAGTGGCGCGGGTCTCAATCAGCGGCTGCGCGGCCTGGTGGTGACCGGCGAGATCGCCGCGACGCTCATGATCCTGACGGGAGCGGGCCTTCTCGGCCGCAGTTTCCTGCGCTTGATCTCCACAAACCCGGGATTCAGCCCCCAGAACCTGATCACGATCCAGTTTCCGCTTCCGATTCCGCAAGGCCAGCTGTTTAAGATGGACGCCGCCACGATTGCGCGCCAGGTCCATCTGGCGGATGCCATCTTGACCCGGATCCGCGCCATTCCGGGCGCCGGAACCGTGGGGTTCGGCGGCGCCATGCCGGTGGCCGAGGGCGACAACCTGGTGGACGCAACCTTCGTCGTCCTCAACGGCCAGAAGCCGCTGTCCGACATCAAAGAGTTCGAGCAGATGGCCGCGGATCGCACTCGAACCGGAGGCGCATCTTACTGCATCGCCGGCGAGGCGTACTTCCGCGCCCTGGGCATTCCGCTGATCCGCGGCCGGATGTTCGGTGAGCAGGACGACTCGAACTCGCCCACGGTTGCGCTCATCAGCCAAACGCTGGCGCGCCAGCGATGGCCCGATCAGGACCCCACAGGCCAGGTAATCGAGTTCGGCAACTTGCAGCCGCTGACGATCGTGGGCGTGGTGGGCGATGTTCGAGCGCTTGGACTGGATCGGCCCGCCAGTCCCCTGGTTTACGTCGATTACCGGCAGCATGCAATGGATGCCAATTCCACGCCTACGATCCTGATGCGCACCGGCGCGCCAACGAGGCAGATGGTTTCCGCCGCGCGCGACATCCTGCGCGATCTCGCTCCCGATGCTCCCCTGAAATTCGCGACCTTTGAGGATGCGATGGGCGGCTGGCTCGCGGACCGCCGTTTTCTGCTGCTTCTCGTGGGGCTGTTCGCAGCCTCCGCCCTAGTTCTGGCCGCTGTTGGTATCTACGGACTCGTGGCTTTTGCAGTTACGCGGCGCACCCAGGAGATCGGCGTTCGGGTGGCGCTGGGTGCGCAGCGCAGTGACGTTCTGCGCCTGGTCGTGGGCGAAAGCGCGCGGCTCGCCGTGCTGGGCGTGGCGATTGGCATGGGCCTTTCGTTCCTCGTCACGCGCCTCCTGGCAAGCCTGCTCTTCGGTATCAGTGCCACCGACCCGATTACTTTTGCCGGTGTAGCTCTGCTGCTTTCGTTCGTGGCGTTGCTGGCGTCGTACATTCCCGCGCGGCGGGCCATGCGCCTCGATCCCAATAGTGCTCTGCGTTGCGATTGAGCAGCCATCCGCGCGCCGGATGCCTTGACTTCCTACGGATGAGAGCTTAATATGTAGAAGATCTAGGCATACCCAACCGGAAGTGAGGGGAAATGTGGCGAAGCCGGCGGGAACGGGAGCTGGACAAAGAACTCCGCTTTCACATCGAGAGCCAGGTGGAAGAGAATCTGCGTCGCGGAATGCCGCCGGTCGAAGCGCGGCGCCAGGCGATGCTGATGTTCGGAAGCCAGGCGGAGATCAAAGAAGAGTGCCGCGAGGTACGGCCGCTCTACTGGCTGGGAGTTATCGGGGCCGACGCGCGATACGCCGCGCGAACGTTGCGCGCGAGCTCGGTATTCACGCTGACGGCGATACTTTCGATCGCACTCGGCGTGGGAGCTAACGCCGCCATCTTCACGTTATTGCACGCGGCGCTCTGGAGGCCGCTGCCCGCACCCCGACCGTCTGAGCTGTTTCACCTGGTACGCAGCGACGGGGTGGAAGACCACTGGAGCTATTCCTGGGCGCTCTTCGAGGAACTCAGAGATGCCGCGGCGCCGTTCGGAACGCTGATCGGCCGCGGATCCGCCGGACTGCGCAAATTCAGCGCCGGCGGGACGGAGCCAATGACAGGTCCGGCCCGAAGGTTGTGGTGGTCAACGAGACGTTTGCACGCAAATTCTTCGGAAGCGTGGATGCACTGGGGCACTTCGTGGTCAACTCCTTACCCAAGCTGGCGCCGGCCGAGATCGTAGGTGTGGTGCGGGACGTGAAGCACATGGGCGTAAAGGAGCGAGTCTGGCCGGTGATGTACCTGCCCGCCATGCAGGCGGACGGCCCGGAAGGCATGCTGCTGGTGCGGTCGCGGTGGAGCGCCTCCGACGCGGTGAGCCTGGTCCGCGCCGAACTCAAACAGGCCGACCCGTCCGCGCCGGTCGAATCCTCCAGGACGCTGCAGACCGCGGTGGACTCGATGATTTCCCGCGAGCGCCTGATTGCCTGGTTGTCCGCGGCTTTCGGTGTGCTGGCCACGCTGCTGGCGGCCGTTGGGCTTTACGGAGTGATGGCGTACAACATGTCGCGTCGGACCGGCGAGATCGGAATTCGGATGGCCTTGGGCGCCCGGCCGGAGCACATTCGCAAGCTGGCGCTCACCGAAGTGCTGCGCCTGATCTTGGCAGGGATCCTCGCGGGAGTACCGCTGGCTTTGGCCGCGGGCCGGGTGATTCGTGGGCTGCTGTACGGCACGAGCCCGGTCGATCCGCGCGTGATCGGCGCTGCCGTATTCTCGATGACCGCGGTGGCGCTGTTGGCCGGATGGTTGCCTGCCAACCGTGCCGCGCGGGTCGATCCCAACTCTGCGCTCCGGCACGGGTGATGCACAGTCTATTTCGGATACATGGCGGGATAACCTTCGCGCATCTCCTGCGCCTGCTCGCGCGCAAACTCGATCTGAATCAGCGGGCCCTTGCCCATGCCGGGGCAATAGCGCGCCGTCTTGCGCCATTCGCGGCGGCTCTCGACTAACTCGGGCCAGAAGGGGAAGATGCGGCACTGGGTCGGCTTGGCGGGATGGATCGAGCATCCATCGTCCTTCAGGAAGATGCAGTTGGAGTCGCGGGGCACTCGCAGACGCATGCGGTTGCGGGTGCGGAAGACGTAGCGTTTCTCAAACGCGGGCGCGCTCATGCCGAGGAACTCGGCCATGCGTGGAAGGTCCGCCTCCGTCAGATAGACGAAGCCCTGTTGCCGGCAGCACTCGGTGCAGCCGGGCTGGCACTCGAAGCGCAATCCCTCCGCCATGTTCTCCATTATGGGCCGTGGCGGCGGTAGATGCGCGTTCCCGCGGTCTCGGCGACGAGGTCGTACTGCGCGAACCAGGGGCGCAGATCGTCGTAACGGGAGATTGCGAGCGCAGGATTGTAGGGACCGAGGCCATCGGCGATGAAGGTTGGCTTGGTCTCCACCAGGACGCGGCGATTGCGCCCGGCGATTTCGGGCGTGGTCGGAAGAGCGCTGGTCAGATGGCGGTCGGCGATGACGCCGGTAAGAGGTTGGGAGTCGAGGAACGGGGTCCCGCCCGGGAGACCGGCGAGAACGTTCAATTCGGGGCGGTAGCCCCAGACCAAGAGGGTGTCGCCAGGGCGGGCAAGGGCGTCGATTTTAGCGGCCGCATCGCGGCAATCGGCCCACAACGCGAGATCGCGCATGGCCGCGGGATCGCCGCGCAGGATGCCGATGTCGCGCGAGCCGAAGCGAACGGCGGGAAGGGAGAGCGTGACGAGGAGCAGCGCGGCGCGCCAGCGGCGCGGCACCAGGCAGGCGCCCTCTGCTGCGGCCATCACGAGAACCGGCAGGAGCGCGAAGTAGTAGCGGGGGAAGAAACGCGCGCCGGCGGACACCATTGCGACGGCGAGCGCCAACCATGCCGCCAGAGGCCACCGGTGCTCTCTGCAGCGCAGGAAATAAACCGCGGCGAAGATCACCAAGGCCACATGAAAGCCGGCCCAGTTGGCAGTGCGGGTCAGACCTTCCGCCGCCGGATGGGCAACCGCGCTGTCGCGCGCATACAGCGCGCCCCATTGCCATACCGGCTCCAACCAGCCGCTCGACACCAGCCAGACTCCGGCCGCGGTCGCAGCGTAGGCTGCCAGAATCCGTTTCCATTCGCGAAACTGCCACAACAGCAGCGGCGTGAGCAGCAGAGCCTTCCCGTTGGCGAGCAGTCCCGCCGCCGCGCAGGCCGCCGCCCATGCCGGACGTTTCGCGGCGAGGGCCCACGCGGTGCCTAGTGCGAAAGGCACCAGCAAGAGATCGGGGGCTAAAGAGATGAGAGCGAACGGATGGTCGAAGGCGAGGAAGAACGCCATGCCGGCAGCGGCGAACCTGCCCGCTTGGGCATCAAATAGCGCGGCGGCCGTTCGACCGGCCAGCCAACAGCAGAGCAAGGCGAAGAGCGCGCCGCCGAGGCGAAGCGGCCAGCCCGTCCTGGCATCCCAGAGTAGATAGATCCACGCGTAGAGCGGCGGCTTGTCGAACCAGATGTCTCGGTAGAGCGCGGCGCCTTCCAGGATGCGGCGGGCTCCGGCGATCCCATATGCCTCATCCGCCCACAGGACGTTCACGTGGCACAGGCGGACTACCGTCAGGAGCGCGAAGCAAGCTGCCCAGAAACCGCCGCTCCGCGCCGCGGCGGAGGGGTTCGTGTCGTGGAGCAAGACTCCACAATAGCGCTCTCGGCGGGCCGGCAGACAGGAGCGTCTGCAGAACTGCCTTAAAACGTAATCCGGGCGCTGAATTGCAGCTTGCGCGGCTGATTGGCCATCGCCGAGAAGATTCCGAAGCTGGCGGAATCGATGTTCGTGCCGGGGGCGGCGAAATGCACCGCGTTGTTCACGTTGAACGCATCTACCTGGAAGGCCAGCCGGATCCGCTCGCGAATGGGGAACTCGCGGCGCACGCTCAGGTCGAGGTCGGCGTTGTGCGGTGCGAATAACCCCAGGGGTGCGGAGCGTGCGATGTTGCCTGCGGTGTAAATCGGAGGATCGACGAAGGCCGCCTTATTCAGGTAGGCCGTGGTGCCGACATTCGCGCCGCCGCTGCCGATCGAGCCGTTCTGCCACACGCTGCCGGAGAAGCCCGGACTGAAGTTGGGGTAGCAGACCGCGTCGATGATGCCGCCGCCGGTACAGGTGCCGGTGATCGACAAGGGCGCGCCCTTGGTGAAGGTGAAGATGCCGGAGACCTGCCAGTTGCCGATCACGGATTGCACCACTCTGTTGCTGCTGCCGAGCTTGTGGCCGGCGCCGAACGGCAGTTGGTAGACGAACGTGGCGGTGACCACGGTGGGGTGATCGATAGTGCCGGGGCCCTTCTCCAGGAAGTCTTTGTTAGGA
>Ga0335081_10010527_pt1 | contig 14953 bp, 8 predicted proteins | sample Lox_Sample_35_FD_206713 | JGI IMG/M metagenome (GOLD analysis project Ga0335081, IMG submission 206713) | Soil microbial communities from Loxahatchee National Wildlife Refuge, Florida, United States - Lox_Sample_3.5 | ecosystem: Environmental > Terrestrial > Soil > Wetlands | place: USA: Florida...
GCACCTCCGGGTGCTTCGAATCCCACTTGGGACCACCCACCGCGCCTAGAAGGATCGCCTGCGAGTTGTTGCAGATGGAAAGGGTCTCGGGAGGAAGAGGAACAGCGGTGGCGTCCACCGCGGCGCCGCCCACCAGCCCGGTGTGGAATCGGAACGCCGGACCCGACACGGCTTCAATGCTTTTGAGAACCTTTACCGCCTCGGCGGTAACTTCAGGCCCTATTCCGTCCCCCGGGAGTACGGCGACCCTGAACATTCCCTGCATAGGTGTAGGGTTAGTATACGCGGGTAGTCCACAAAAAGCAAGGCCTCTAATTGCCGATTGAAGATTGAACGATTGAAGAGCCCTCGCCCCCCGGCTTTCAGCTTTCAGCCAGGAGCAACCAGCGACCGACCACAGCTCGGGGGTCCTTCGCAGGCAGCAGTAAACAAAGTACTTGCTGGCTCGTTGACTGAGGAGGTCTCTGAGGTGTCACCAGAACTTGCCGATTGACGATGGAAGATCGGCCCTCAGCCTTCAGCCGTCAGCTAATTTCGGTGCGAGACACACATTCCGGTTTCAGTCGTCTTGGCCAGGACTGAGCTGATTGCTGATGGCTGACTACTGATAGCTGAAAGCTTCTCAAATCGTCAATCGACAACCTCAGTACCCCCCTGGCATCATCCGCGCTACCAGCTCATTGCCGTAGAGCGGGGCCTCCGCCAGGGGTTCCTTCTGGGCCAGGCGCTTCATTTCATAGATTGCCTTGTTGGCGGCCTGCAGGTATGCCCGCGCCGCCGCCTCCACGACATTGTGGCTGGTGGACCTGCCGCTGAACTCGCGTCCTTCGAAGCGCGCCCGGATGCCGACCTCGGCCACCCCGTCGGCTCCAGGCCCCACCGTGTGCACGGCAAAATCGAAGATCGCGCCGGGGGCGCCGGTGATGCGGTCGATGGCGCGGAAGGCGGCGTCGCAAGGACCCTCCGCGGTGGCCGAGTCGTGGAAGGTTTCGCCGTCCTTTTCCAGCTCCACCGTGCAGGTGGAGCGTCCCCTGCTGGACGAGACGCTCTGAAAGAGCTTGATGTTGAACGTCTCGGGAACGTGATCGAGGCCTTCGTTAACGATGGCGATCAGGTCCTCGTCGTACACGGCCTTCTTGCGGTCGGCGAGCTCCGAGAAAAGGTCGTAAGCCCGATCAATCTGCGGCTTGCTCAGCGGGTAGCCTAGTTCTTCAAAGCGCTTGGCCAAGGCGTGCCGCCCCGAGTGCTTGCCCAGCACGATCCGGTTCGAACTCATGCCGACGGTCTGCGGGGTGATGATCTCGTAGGTGATCGCATTCTTCAGCACGCCGTCCTGGTGGATGCCGGCCTCGTGGGCAAAAGCGTTGTGACCCACAATCGCCTTGTTACGCTGCACCGCCATTCCGGTGAGACGGGTGAGCAATTGGCTCGAAGGGTACAATTCCTCGGTGCGGATCTCGGTGTAAAACGGGAAGGCATCCTGGCGCAGGTGGATCGCCATCACGATTTCCTCCAGCGCCGCATTCCCTGCCCGTTCGCCGATGCCGTTAATGGTGCACTCCACCTGGCGCGCGCCGCCTCGGATTCCGGCCAAAGTGTTGGCCACCGAGAGCCCCAGGTCATCGTGGGTGTGCGTGCTCAGGACCACGCCGTCCATCCCCGGCACGCGCGCCTTGACGTCGGCAAAAAGCTGCTCGTACTCCGGCTGCAGGCAGTAGCCTACCGTGTCGGGCAGGTTCAGCGTGGTGGCACCGGCTTCCACGGCGGCGTGGCAGCATTCCACCAGGTAACTGCGGTCGGTGCGGCCCGCATCCTCGGGCGAAAACTCCACGTCCCCGCACAGCGAGTGCGCGTAACCCACCGCCCAGGAGATCATGTTCAGGATTTCTTCGCGGGTCTTGTGCAGCTTGTACTTCAGGTGGATATCCGACGTGGCGAGAAAGGTGTGGATGCGCGGCCGCGCCGCTTCCTTCACCGCTTCCCAGGCGCGATCGATATCCGTCTGGTTGGCGCGGGCAAGCGCGGCAACAACCGGCCTGCGGACCTCGGCGGAGATCGCCTTCACCGCGTCGAAATCGCCGTGCGACGCAATGGGAAAGCCCGCTTCCAGAATGTCAACCCCCAGGCGGTCGAGCTGGCGCGCCATCTCCATCTTCTCATCCAGCGTCATGCTGCAGCCCGGCGATTGCTCGCCGTCACGCAGCGTCGTATCGAAAATAACGATTTTTTCGGGCATGGGCCTCCTCGCTCGAAAAGCGCAATACGAAATCGAGAACCTCAACTCATTTCGCCGCTTTCGAATTTCAAATTTCGATTCTCCAATTTCTCAGCTCGTGTGTCCAACGATCCAGAAGGAGCTTATCATAGGACGCCGCTGACTGTCCAACCGGTCGGTAGGTAGGGAGAGAGATCTGGGAGCGCGCCCGCTCTTGCGCGCAGCCTCAAGGTCTAGCCGGCATTGGCGCGGGTTGCGGGGAAACCAACAGAAGAGCGGCCGGAGCCTGTCCTGAGCGAAGCGAAGGAACGCCCGCGCTCCCAGGCTACGAGAATTGGGACGTCTTGATTCCACCTGCTGACTCCTGACTGACTCCTTACTTTCATGGCCATTGAAACGGTCATGAAAGTGAGAGACACTTATGCGTCGTGATTCCCCAGTCACGAAGAAGTCACGAAGAAGCGAGATTCGAAGCCATGCTGAGATCGTCTGGTGGTTCCGTTGTACAAAGGCAATTCCGTAACACCCTCCTGATATTGATCCTCTCCTTTCCCGTCACCTTCGTTTCCGTCGCGCCGGCGAGCGGCGCCGAAACTCCTACCGTGAACATCAAAGTGGACCAGGTGGGATACCCGTCGAGCGCCCCGAAAATCGCCATGATCAGCGCTCCCGCCGAGACCTTCGAACTGCGACGCGCCGGCGACAACGCGCCGGTGTTTAAGGGGAAATTGAGCGCCGCGGTGGCGGACGCCAATTCCGGCGACACGGTCCAGGCCGCGGACTTTTCCGGCTTTCGCCAACCCGGCACCTACTATCTCGAGGTCCCCGGCGTAGGCCGGAGTTGGACTTTCTCCATCGGGCCGCAGGTGTTTTCGCGCGCCTTTTATCTGGCCATGCGGGCATTTTATGGACAGCGTTGCGGGATCGCGGTGGACCTTGGCCCCGAGTTTCCGGGGTACACCCACGCCGCCTGCCACCTCAAGGGCAGTTTCCATCCGTCTTCTGGAAAAGAGGGGCCGCGTGACAACGTGGGCGGCTGGCACGACGCGGGGGACTACGGACGATACATCGTCAACTCCGGCATCTCCACCGGGACGCTGCTTTGGGCGTGGGAGCTCTTTGGCTCGAAGCTGGCGAGCATCAAGCTGAACATCCCCGAAACCGGAAACGGCACGCCGGACCTGCTCAACGAGGCGCGCTGGAATATCGAGTGGATGCTCAAGATGCAGGATGACGATGGCGGCGTCTGGCACAAGCAAACCAGCGATCATTTTCCCGGGTTCATCATGCCCGAGGACGACCACCTGGTGAGCCTGGTCGTCGGCACCGGCAGCGCGCCCTACAAGAGCACGTGCGCCACGGCGGATCTGGCGAGCGTCGCCGCGATCGCTGCCCGGGTTTACAAGCCCTTCGACCCGGGCTTTGCCGCCACCAATCTCCGGGCGGCCCGTGCCGCCTGGGCGTGGACCGAGCGCTATCCCAACGTCACCTACCGGAATCCGCCGGGAATCTCCACTGGAGAGTACGGGGATGGGAATTGCGGAGACGAGCGCTTGTGGGCCGCGGCCGAGCTCTGGCGAACGACGGGCGAGGACGCCTACAACCAATACTTCCTCCAGAACTATGCTGGGTACCTCCCTAGCCTTCGAGCTCCCGAGCCGGAGTCTTGGAGAGAGGTGGCGCCGATGGGATTGTGGGCCTACGCTGTGGCCACTCGCGCGGGAGGCGACGGGCACGCGGCGAACCAAATCCGGCAGGCAGCGCTCGCCGCCGCCCGCGAAATCGTGGATCGCACGCGCCGCGACCCGTATCGGATCAGTATGGTCGCCCGAGACTACGTGTGGGGCTCGAACGGCCAGGTTGGCAATTACGGCGTGCAGTTGCTGGTGGCCAACGTTCTTTCGCCGGATCCGGCCCTGGTGGAGACCGCGCTCGACAACCTTCATTACCTCCTGGGGCGAAACACCTTTTCCCTCTCGTGGGTAACGCAGTTGGGCGCCAATCCATACCGGCACCCGCACCATCGGCCGAGCGGTGCCGATAAGAACCCTGAACCTTGGCCCGGCATGCTCTCCGGCGGACCGAACGGCGGCAGGCAGGACGCCGTCCTCAAAGGCCTGCCGCCTGATCTTCCACCCGCCAAGGTCTACAGTGACGATCAAGCCTCCTACGCCAGCAATGAGATCTGCATCAATTGGCAGGCCATGCTGGTTTTCGTTCTTGCCGGAGTGCTGGAGTGAACGGGGCCGCGACGATATTCCGGCCGGAAGTGGGGGAACAGGCCGGTAGGGGGCGAGGCGCACGAGCCGGATGACATCGCGCCCGGTGCAGAAGCTGAGGGGGGAACATGCATCTCCATTTCATTGATATCGCTATTATCATAGGCTACCTTGCTACGTCGGTGCTGGTGGGTTATTGGGTCTCTCACCGCGCTTCCCGCGACATGAAGGCTTATTTCCTGGGCGGCAACGTGATGCCCTGGTACGTGCTGGGGATTTCCAACGCCTCGGGAATGTTCGACATCAGTGGAACCATGCTGCTGGTCTACTGGATGTTCATCTACGGCCTGAAAAGCGTGTGGATCCCTTGGCTCTGGCCCACCTTCAACCAAGTCTTCCTGATGGTCTACCTGTCGGCCTGGCTGCGCCGCTCCAACGTGATGACCGGCGCGGAATGGATCAAGACGCGCTTCGGCACGGGCCGCGGAGCCCAGTTGGCTCACCTGATCGTCGTGGTTTACGCTTTTGTCAGCATCATCGGCTTTTTCAGTTACGGATTCAAAGGCATCGGGAAATTTGCGGCTACCTTTCTGCCCTGGCATCTCTCCCCCAACCAATACGCGACCATTTTGATCGGGATCACCGCCATCTACGTGATCAAGGGCGGCATGTTCAGCGTCGTGATCACGGAGGTCATCCAGTTTTGCATTCTGTCGATCGCTTCGTTTGCGGTCGGCATCATTGCCATGGCCAAAGTTGCCCCGGGGACGCTTCAGCATTTTGTCCCCACCGGCTGGGACCATCTCTTCTTCGGGTGGCATCTGAACCTCGATTGGTCCGCACTCATCGCGTCGGCAAACGCCAAGATCGCCGAAGACGGCTACGGGATTTTCGGGTTCTTCGTCATGATGTTGCTGTTCAAAGGCATATTGATCAGCATGGCCGGCCCGGCGCCGAATTACGACATGCAGCGCGTCCTCTCCTCGAAAGATGCCCGTGAAGCTTCCCTGATGAGCAGTTGGGTAAATGTGGTCCTCACCTTTCCGCGCTACTTGCTCATCACCGGGCTCACCGTTCTGGCCCTGGTCTTCTTCAGCGATCAGATTCGGGCGATGGGAACCAACATGGATTTCGAGCTGGTGCTGCCCTACGCTTTAGGCCGATTTGTTCCCACGGGGCTGCTCGGGTTCCTGATCGCCGGACTGCTGGCAGCATTCATGTCGAACTTCGCCGCCACGGTGAACGCCGCGCCGCCCTATTTTGTGAATGACATCTACAAGCGTTTCATCAACCCGGGCGCGAGTCCCCGCACGTACGTTCGCCTGAGCTATCTGAGTTCGTTCGCGGTAGTGCTGATCGGGGCGGGCATAGGGTGGTATGTCGCCTCGGTGAACTCCGTGGTGCTCTGGATTGTCTCCGGGCTGTGGGGCGGCTACACCGCTTCCAACGTTCTCAAGTGGTATTGGTGGCGGTTCAACGGCTACGGGTACTTCTGGGGAATGGTCACCGGCATTGCGGGCTCATTGATCCTGCCTCAGTTTCTCCCCCACATTTCCCTGGTGGAGGGACTCTTGCAGGCGCATCCGGTGAACCTTGACGTGGCGATTGTGTTTCCCCTGGTGTTTGGGATCTCACTGGTTGGATGCCTCGCGGGAACTTTCTTGACCAAGCCGGAAGACGAAGCAGTGCTGAAGGACTTCTATCGCCGCGTGCGGCCCTGGGGCTTCTGGGGACCGGTTCTCGCCAAGGTGCGCGCCGAAGATCCTGCGTTCGAGCGCAACCGGGACTTCTGGCGCGATATGTTCAACGTAGCGGTCGGCATCTGCTGGCAGATCAGCCTGGTGGCTTTGCCGATCTACATCGTGATCCAGGAATTCCGCAATGCGGCGATCACGGCAGCGATCATTGCCGTGACCTCGATCGTGCTGAAGTTCACCTGGTACGACCACTTGAGGGTCCGGGAGACTTTCGGCGAGGTGAACGCGGCGCGAGATCGCGAGGCGGCGCGGCCGTTGGCGACGGTGTGAAAAGAGTCGACAGTCAACAGTCGAAAGTCGAAAGTGGAAAAGCACCAGACGCCTTGGATTTTCTACACTCCTCCAGCGGAGCAAGTCCGTGCAGAACCTGCGACAACAAGTTGAGACTGAACTGCGAGCGAACATCCTGCCCTTCTGGCTTCGGCACGCTATTGACGAGGAGTACGGCGGTTTCCGGGGCCAGATTTCCAATGACCTCACCATTGATCCCTTCGCGCCCAAGGGACTCATCCTGAACGCGCGCATTCTGTGGACCTTCTCCAAGGCGTTCAGCGTTTACAGTGACGAGGTTTATCTCGGAACGGCGCGGCGCGCCTACGATTACGTCACGCAGCATTTCTGGGATTCGGAGTTCGGCGGCGTGTTCTGGCTAGTGGACTACTTTGGCCGCCCGCTCGAATCCAAGAAGCGCATCTATGGCCAGGCATTCGCCGTCTACGCGCTGGCCGAATACTCCCGCGCCACCGGCGATCGGGAGGCGCTCACGCGGGCGATCCAACTCTACGAGGCGATCGAATCCGCGAGCCACGATGCGGTCAACGGCGGTTATTTCGAAACCTACGAGCGCGATTGGACGCTGGCTCGCGAGCAGCGCCTGAGCGACGTGGACATGGACGAAAAGAAGTCCATGAACACTCACCTTCACCTCCTGGAGGCTTATGCCAACCTCTTGCGCTGCCGGGAGGACGACGCCTTGCGCGGCCGTCTGCGAGAACTGATTCGAATATTCCTCGACCACATCATCAATCGCGAGACTCATCACTTTCGAATGTTCTTCGACGAAGAGTGGCATTCGAAGTCTGACCACATCTCGTTTGGTCACGATATCGAAGGAAGTTGGCTTCTCTGTGAGGCCGCGGAAATACTTGGGGACGAACACGTCCTCGCCGAGGTGCGGCAAGAGGCCGTCAAGATGGCGCAAGCTGTGCTCGACGAAGCCATCGATCCTGACGGCGGGCTGCTTTACGAAGCGGACGCGAGGGGGATCATCGATTGTGGCAAGGAATGGTGGCCGCAGGCGGAAGCAGTGGTCGGATTTCTGAACGCCCATCAGCTTTCGAGCCAGGAGCATTTCGTAAAAGCCGCCCAAAAGAGCTGGCAGTTCATCGAGACTTGTATCGTCGATCGGCAGCACGGCGAATGGTTCTGGAAAGTCTCACGAGATGGCGTCCCGAGCCAGGACAAATTCAAGGTGGATCAATGGAAATGCCCGTACCATAACAGCCGGACGTGCTTCGAAGTCATGGCTCGGCAAGGCGGCACCGGTCTCGAGCGGCGGCGAGTTGCCTCACCGGGAGAATCGACATGAATCAAGCTGAATTCCAAAAGCAGGTGCGCAAGCTCTTCGAAAACTATGAGAAACTGGTCGCGCGCAAGAATCGCAAAATCGAAGCCGGCAACGGTGTGTTCGAGCGCTACGCCTTTCCCGTCCTCACGGCCGGGCACACGCCCGTGTTCTGGCGCTACGACCTCGATCAGAAAACAAACCCCCACCTGATGGAGAGGATGGGCATCAATTCCACGTTCAATGCCGGGGCGATGGAATTCGACGGCAAGATCGTCGTCCTGGCTCGCGTCGAAGGCGTCGACCGAAAGTCCTTCCTCGCCGTGGCCGACAGCCCGAACGGGATCGACAACTTTCGCTTCTGGGATTACCCCATCCTGATGCCGGAGACCGAAGACCCTGACATCAACGTCTACGACATTCGCGTGGTGCGACACGAGGACGGCTGGATCTACGGGCTGTTCTGCACCGAGCGCAAGGACCCCAAGTCTCCCTCGTGGGACACTTCCTCGGCGGTCGCCCAGTGCGGCATTGCGCGAACCAGGGACTTGAAGAACTGGGAGCGATTGCCCGACTTGAAAACCAAGTCGCCGCAGCAACGCAATGTGGTGCTTCATCCTGAATTTGTCGACGGTCGCTACGCGCTCTACACGCGGCCTCAGGATGAATTCATCCAAGCCGGCAAGGGCGGCGGCATCGGCTGGGGCCTCGCGGACAGCATGGAGCATGCTGTGATCGACGACGAGACGATTATCGACAACCGTGAGTATCACACCATCAAGGAGGTGAAGAACGGCCTCGGTCCCGCGCCGATCAAAACGGAAAAAGGCTGGCTGCACCTCGCGCACGGCGTGCGTAACACGGCGGCCGGACTGCGCTACGTGCTCTACCTGATGCTCGCGGAACTCGATCGTCCCCAGGTGATCACGCACCGGCCGGCGGGCTATTTTCTTGCCCCGCAGGGCGAGGAACGGATCGGCGATGTCTCGAACGTTACCTTCAGCAATGGTTGGGTGGAGCGCAAGGCGGGAAAGGATCGGCAGGTCTTCGTCTACTACGGTTCCTCGGACACCCGCCTCCACGTCGCCACCAGCACGGTCGAGAAGCTTCTCGACTACGTGTTGCGCACGCCCGAGGACCCGCTCGGCAGCTACGCCTGCGTCGAGCAGCGCTACGCTCTGATCAAAAAGAACCTCCAGATTATGGCTGATCTCCGCAAGCGGCCGGCCAGGAGACCCGCCCGGCGCTGAATCACGGAGAGCCCGCTAGCTGATCTAGCTTAGCTAGCTAGGCCGCGAGGATACGCCGGACGCGGTCGGTATTCTCTTTCACTTCGTCCTTATAGCGTGGATACATGCCCACCACCACGCAGTCTTTGGGCTTGATGCTCTCGAAGGCAATCTTGAAGGCCTCATCGACGGTATGGGGCGAGTCGGTGAGCCGCCCGGCCGCCAGGATCTTGAAGAGGAAGCAGGTCTTCTGAGTCTGCCGGGCGACGGCGTAGGCTCGCGGTGGATCACTTTCGAGGTACACTTCGCGGGCAGGTACCGGCACGATGCCAAGCAGTTTCTTAAGCTCCTCCGGCGTTCGAGTGCGGTTATAGGCACAAAGCAGGTAGAAGTCGACGTCCCATCCGCGTTCTTCGACGTACTCCACGACCTCGGGCTTGTGAGTTCCGACCCCGACCAGCACTCCGGTCTGCCGGACTCGCTTCGCGTACTCCTTCACCTGGTCCATTTTTCCCTCGCGGAAGAGAACGTCCACCGCTTCGCCATGGTGGTACATTGCCATGGGCTTGATCCGCGTGACAATATCCTCCACCGGAGACTTCCCGAGATGCACCGCCACCAATTGCATCTTCCCCCCGGCGGCGCGATAGGCCTCCAGGTCGGGAAAAGTGCGTCCACCTTCGACGTGCGCATACTGATAGGTATTGATACCGTTGCGTTCGCAATTCAGCAGGGTCTGGCATACGCGATCGGGAGTATTCCATTCGCGCATCACCTGGTCGAGGATTCCGTCAAAGTGCGAGAACCCGTAGAACTGGTTGCAGCCCACGACCAGGCGGCTGATCTCGTTATTCCCGAATCGGACCGTCGGGAGTGATGCGGTGGCTGTTTCTTGGGATCGGCCTAGCGGCCCCGCTGCCAGCGCTGCTGCTCCCAAACCGGCGGTGGACTTGAGAAAATCTCGTCGGGTGTTCATGTCGTTTCTAACCTCACTTTCGCGATCTGGCAGGTCGACGTAGTTTGCCGGCCCATCCGAGTTCATCTCGTGACTTCGGGCTGAGCAACCTCCTCGACTCTCTCTTCTCAACCGTCCAAAATCCAAGACCCGAAATGCCGAAGCATCGCCTGCCGACGATCGCTGCGATTCTCGATTTACCGTGTTTCAAATCTGATTGTCAGTGACGGTGATCACGCTGGGTGGGAGGAACTTTGGGAGGGCGGGCGTCCAGCCGCTCTTCAATTGCCGATTGCTGATTGACGATTAACGATGACAAGAGTCGCCGCAGCCGGCCTTTTTCTCACAAGCAACCGCCAATCCGGAAGGGCGGGAGGCCCGTCAGTTGCTCATTGACGATCAACGATTACCAGAGTGCCCGCAGCCCGTTTTCTTCAATCGGCACGTGGGTATCGACAATCGTCAATACGTAAGAGCAGGCCTCCTCGCCACTGCTGTTTACTGGCGGACGTTATTGCTTTTCCGTCTTCTTCGTCTTTTTCGACGCCTCATTGGGCGGTTTTGCCGGCTTCTTCGCCTCCTGTGGGGCGGGCTTCGCGGGCATTCTCGCCTCCGGACGCACGGGCGGTGGGGCAGGTTTGCTCGCCTCCGGCGTCACCGGTTTCGCCGCGGGCTTCGTCTCCGGACGAGCTTCCGGTGTCGCAGGCCGTGCCGGCATCCTGGTCTCCGGACGGGTAGGTGGACCTGGTTTGGCCGGGGCTTCTGCTGGTGCGGGCTTGGCTGCCGGCGCTACTGGTTTGGCCGGGGCTCCTTCTGGTGCGGACCTGGCTGCCGGCGCTACTGGTTTGGCCGGGGTTCCCGCTGGTCCGGGCTTGGCTGGCGGCGCTACTACCCTGGCCGGCGCCACTGCCCTGCTGGGCGGAGGAGCGGGCTTAGGCGTTGCGGGCGGCGCCACCTTCACCAGACTGGACTTGGCAATGGCCTCCCGGTGTCCAATAGGTACCACTTGAGGGGCCGGCTTCACTTTAGTCACGATGGGACGATTGGCAATGCTGGCTGGGGGTCTGATCGAGGCCGGCTTGGAAGCCGCTGGCACAGCCCTGGCCTCGCTGGGAGCAATGGGTCGGGCGTCCGCTACACGGGCGTGCTGGATCTCCTGTGGCGAGACCCTCAGCGCCGATTGGGCCACCGGCCGCCCGCTGACGAAGCCCTCGCGCGACACCGCCATTACCGCGCCCGGGGCGTTCTGGTTGGCGTAGGTAATGTTGGTAACGTGGACGTTGTTCACCACGGTGGTGTTGTAGACGTTGGTGATCTGGGTGCGCTGGATCACCGTGGAATTGGAGATGTTGACGTTCTGCATATATCTTGGACTACAGTGATAGGCCGGAACCCAGACGTCCCGCGGGCCCAAGGGGAACCATGCAACCCCTGCACCCCCGCCTATGGATAGGGACAAACTGAACCTTCCTCCGCCCACAAAGGCCACCAGGGCCGGTGCGTAGTAAGGCCTCACCGGTGGGCGGCCCACCACAATGGCCACGGAACCGGGCACCCAAACCCAGGCACCCCGGGAATAGGCCCAGCGTCCATAGTGAAAGGGCGCAAAACCCCAGGGTTGCGCGTCTACCCAAGTCCAGCCCCAGGGCGCGATGTTTACCCAGTGACCGCGATGATAAGGTGCCCAGCCCGCTTCGACTTGTGAAGGCACCCAGACGTGGCCATATTCCGGATCGTCACGCCACGTGCCGTATCGATCCAGATCTTCGTAGCCAGTCACCTCCCGCGAGATATATCTCGCCGACGTTGACGCGTCTTCAGCCCGATCCAGCGAGAAGGACCATTGGTCAAAGTCCTCCCTGGGAGGCTGGGGTCCGACGTCAGGCGACAAGGGGCCTGTTCCGGAAAAGATTTGTTCTGGGCCGGCCAAAAAAGAGTAGGCGGTTCCCCCGCCAGTCACTTCGGCGCTTCCGTACCAAGGAATGATCCTCGTCGTGTTTCCGTCGGGGTCGACGCTAATGCGGTACTCGCCGGTGTGGGTGACGGTGAAAGCCAGGTTGGGCGTGTCCACTTCATACACCTCGTTAGGGTTCAAGTACAGGACACGAATAGTCGCCGTACCCTGGGCGAGTTGAATCTGGAGAACTTGGTCGTCCAGATTGAGGAAGGAAATGCCGGTGTCGGCCGCGAGACGAATGGCTGCACTGCCGCAATGCATCTCGCTTCGGCTGTTGTCCCCCACCCAAATGCCGTCCCCCGTCGTCAGCGGGCGATTGGGATTCCCGTCCAACCAGTCCTGGGTCCCGGCCGGTTGCACCGACACGGAGCCCTCAATGATGCTCAGCCGCGCCACCCTTCCCGGGGGATCCTGCGCTCGGGCGGTACGCGGCAACACCGCCAGCAGCATAGCGGCAAAGACCAAAACCAGGCAATGAGGGGCTGCCTTAAAAAAGTAAGGTTTCTTCATGGTAGTCCTCCGTACTCTGTTTGGCGGCAGGCGTGCCGCGACGCTCAAATCACACAGACTCAGTCGCAGAACTGGTCGGATCGATTCGGTCGGGAAACTCGTGCCGCAATTCAGAAACAGCATCACTATATACCCGGGCCCGACAGCGCACAAGCAGGCAACGATACCGGGTCGCGGTGGCACGAGGCGCACTGGCTGGCAGGCTGCGGAAAAAGGCCTTCCGCGCACGTCATCCTGAGCGAAGCGAAGGATCCCTCTTCTCTGTTTTCAAGGAGCTAAGAGAGACTCTTCGCTACGCTCAGCATGACAGAGACCCCTTTTTCCGCAGCCTGCTGGCGGGTAGTAAGAGCAAATCCCCGGTTTTGCGTTCTGGCCACTAACCACTCGCCACTCGGCACTACCCCTACACCCAGGTACGGAGGCCGATCACCCCCCAGTACGCAAAATACCCAGTGGCAATCAGCAGGGCCAGCGCGACCGCCATGGAGTACATGCGGACTCCGCGGCGAACCTCTGGCCGGGTTGCGCGCCACACGGCAACGGCGGCCGCTACAGAAGCGACGGCGAAGACCACAGTGGCGAGAAACAGAGCCGCAGACCAGGCAGTGAGGTTCCCCAAGCGAGCGATAGCGTCCTCGCCCGACAGGATGACGATTGCGACGAAAGCCGCCAAGCTCAGAACTGCAACCAGCGGCCAGATCCGCATTCCGCGCTCCCGCGGCCGTCGGCGTTTCTTACTGAGCCCGCCCAGCAGCCAGAACGGCGCATAGACCAGGATCGAGACCACGGCCAGTGCCACCCACGCCGTGAGCGCGATTTCGGCGATTGCGAGCCAGGCGCCAATACGCCTCAGCGTCACGGTACCGCCGCCGGTCTGGATGAATACGCCATCCGAATTGGGCATTAACAACTCCGCCGTCGCCACCGGATCAGGAAGCCCTTCTTTAGGAATGCGGCGGAACTGCGTACCCGTGACGGGGAGGAAGGCCTCGCCTCTTGCCCCCAGGGAGCTGAAAAGTAGCTTGCCGCCCTCAAAACGGACCCGAGTGATGCCCACCAGCCGTTCGAGAAAGTAGGTCATCTCCGTGCGCGGCGAGTCGGGCTCGTACCAGCCGGCGTAGGAGCCGGCATTCGCAGGCAAGGCCGCCACGGGAGGCAACGGCGGCCTTTGCAAGTTGCGCGTGACGTAGGCCCGGACGGCTTTGCCGATCTTCTCAAAGGCATCGCCGTTCCCGGCGTTGATGCTGTAAAAGTAGCCTACCCCATAGTCGGGCAGATACGCCATCTCGGTAAGGCCGCCGTCGACGCCCCCGTTATGCCCGTGATAAACGAAGCCCTCCTGGATGTTCCAGTAGTTGCTCAGCCCATATCCGGCTTTTAGTCCCTGCTGCGCCGCCCACGTGCGGGTGGGGACTTCCATGCGATCGATAAACTCCGCCGGGACCACTTCGGTGCCATTCAGGGTGCCGCGGTTGAGGTAGAACTGAACGTAGGCGGCCATGTCGTTGGCGGAAGCGTTGATCGAGCCCGCCGGGCGGAGGAGAATATTCCAATAGGGGTACGGCGTCCTGCCGTCAGCATGATAGAGCGTGGTGAGCAGCCCTGAGGGCGGCTCGAAATAAGTCGCGGTCTTCATTCCGATGGGCACGAAAAAATTCTCGGTGACATAATCCTCGAACCGCCGCCCGGTGATCTTCTCCACGATATACGCGGCCACGGCCGGCCCGGAGTTGCAGTAAGCCATGCGGGTGCCCGGCGGCCAACGCGAGGTACGCGAGTGGTGGTCATAGTCGAGCCCTTCGATCAGGGTCATGCCCACCGCGTCCTTGGCGTACTCGCGCAGGTGAAGATCGTCCCATCCCGTAGTGTGCTCGAGAAGATCTACCACCCGTATCGGATCCGTAGCTTCCCAGCGATTCTCGAACCACACCTCGGGAACCAGCTTGTGGACCGGGTCTTCGAGCGAAAGCTTGCCTTCCTTGGCCAGCTTGAGGATGGAGAGCGACGCAAAAGCCTTGGACGTAGACCCGATGCGGAACAGAGTGTCCGCCGTCGTGGCCCGGCCGCTCGAGATATCGGCTTTCCCAAGGCCGGCGATCCAATCCGGACCGTCGCGATGGACAATCGCGATTGACACGCCCGGCGTGTGGGTGTCTTGGAGAAGCTTCTCGAGGCGCACCTGGAGTTCTACGATCGACTGCGCCGGCTTCTCCTCCTTTTCGGCGGGAAGGCCGGTCGTCGCAAGCAGGGTGAAAAGAACAGTGGCGCTTATGGATCTCATGGTGTGGATTCTCCTCCCACCGGCACTGGTTGCGCAAGCCTACAGATTTTGATTCAAGGACTCGGGCTGGCCGAGAGCGAAGCTCTGCGACTCGGGTTTGGACATTTGGATTCATCCCGGACCGGGCTACCGCAGAGCGAAGCTCTGCGATCTGGAGTTTCTACATTTGAGTCTGTCAATCAAAGATTGTCATTGACAGACCAACTTGAATTTTCTATCCTGCTCCTGAGCAGTAGCTCAGGAGGCGACCATGTCCGATGATCTCA
>Ga0335081_10010528_pt1 | contig 14953 bp, 14 predicted proteins | sample Lox_Sample_35_FD_206713 | JGI IMG/M metagenome (GOLD analysis project Ga0335081, IMG submission 206713) | Soil microbial communities from Loxahatchee National Wildlife Refuge, Florida, United States - Lox_Sample_3.5 | ecosystem: Environmental > Terrestrial > Soil > Wetlands | place: USA...
GCGAGCAGCCCGCGGTGATCAGCACCAAGGAGAGATGCATCAGGCGGGCACTCCAAAGCTCCCGGCTATTCAGGAACGAGGGCAGGATGCGCGGTCCGATGGCGAAGATGAGCGTGGCGAGGAATCCCACCGTGAAGGCATGACGCGATGCGCCGAGCATGCCGGGGCGGGAAGTGTCGAAGCTGAGCAGCGCAGACACAGCCAGCCAGACATAGGCGAACCTTGCGAAGCGAGGGTACCGCGGGTAGACTCCGGTAGTCTTCGGTTTTCCCCTTTGCGGATGAAACGCGCCCAACCACCACGCGACGATCGCCACCGCGATGCATGTGCACGCGGCGGCCACGGCGGACCAGTCGAGTACGAATCCGGCGGCCGCGGCCAGCAACGCCAGAAGCGCCGGCAGAGCCAGGCGGATTCCCGCCGGATGAGGCGTCGGAGCGCCGATCAGTCCAGGGAACAGCTTTGCGGAGTATCCCGCGACCACCGGTAAGGCGAATGTCCAGATCGCCAGGGAGATCAGGACGCGATCGGCTGCGGCGGGCAGGGCGGGCGACGGAAGCGGCTGGCTAGCGATCAGGACCTGCCAAACTAGCAGCAGCATCAACGATGCGAGGCCCGCGAACACCGGAAGCTCCCAGGCCTGCAGAGCGCGGCGTTTAGGGCCGCGCGCGGTCACCAGCGAGAGGAAGAGAGCGGCAGCGATGAGCTCCAGGCCAGCGGCGATGCGAAATTGCCACGGATGTACGGAGTGTTGAACACCGGCGAACCAGCGCAGCGCCACACCCGCGCTCCACATGGCCCAAACGGTCCAGCCCATGGGGATCGAACGGCACCATGCTCCGCGAAACTTCGGCAAGGTGTAGAGCGAGATCCCGAGAATAAAGGTCCCGACCCAGCCGAAGAACTGCGCGTGCCCGTGTGCCTGTATCCAGGCCACGGAAACCGCGGCCATCTCCCGTTGCGAACTGATGCCGACCAGATTCCAGACGCCGAGCACCGTTCCAGGCAGGACCATGAAGAAAAGACCGGTGAGGATGAACGCGGCGAGGAGGCGCGCCAGACGGCGTTCGGGCAGCGGGTCGGGAAACGGCGGCGTCTCGGCGCGGTCACGGCGGAATGCCTCCTGCCATTCCGCCGGCAAGAGGGAGACATCCATAGCTTCATGATGACCTGCTTTGCGTGATGCCGCAGTGACTGAGGTTACCGGCGGTGCCGGGCGCCGGAGTGCGGATCAGTCCCGATTTCCGGTGTTGATCAAAAAAGGCAGGATGCCGCTGACACCGATCACGTGGACGTCGGTGGTAAGGGAGACGGTGCTGCCGCTGGTGTTGTCGAAGACCTCCAGAGTGACCGCTACGCTGCAGCGGCCGGGATTCGACGGAGTTGTAGAGGTGGTGGGAGGGTTGACGCTCACAACGCCGCGGACTTGGGAGCGTTGTGCGGTCGGTCCCGAGATATTCGTGGTGGCTGCGTTCAGGTCCAGCGAAGTGGCGGTTTGAGGGGCGAAGTTGGCGACGGTGTTCTGTTTCAGGACATTGTTCTTTGTGTCGACGAATTGCATCTCGACATTGCAGTTCGCAGGCAAAGCCGGCAAATTGGTGGAGACAGGCACCGGGTTCAGATTCAGGACGTTGAGGCGGGCGGTCTGGCTGAGTGTGATGCCGACCATGCCGGTGGTCATAGTCTCCTGCGCCGATAGTGGAACCGCAATCGCGACCGGGGGCAACGACTGCGCCATCAGGTTCGTGGCTAGGAAGGAGGCGGCCAATGCCGCGCAGTACAAGCACTGATTTCGCATGAAGATTCTCCTGGTTGGAGTACGGAGGGCGGACGCGAGAACCCGCGTACAGATTGATTGTACCTCGCGGCAGGGCGCGGAAACCGGACGATCAGCCGGCCTTCCGCAGATCACCCTTGCGGGCAAATCCGAGGATGCCGGCGAAGACGCCTGCCAGGATGATGCCCCACTCGATCGACACGCGGCGCAGGTCGATCTGCGCTCTCCAGGTACCGGGCGTCCTCAATGAAACCAAGACCTTCTTCATGTCCTCCTTGACGTCCGGATCGCCGGGTTTCTGAAAGGTCGAGTCCACCCAGTTGGGAACCGCGGGAGGCTGGAAGAGCCAGGAGTAACCCTCCGCGCCCCTGTCGATCCGGTGCCAGGCGTCTTCTCCCCCAGTGGGGAATTGCCAGGATTGCATCCATGGCGGATACGCGCCTGTGGCCAGGATCAGCACGAATCCCGCGATCAGAACCGCTTTCTGTTTTCCGTTCATGGTATCTCCTTGGTAAAGGGTGGGGGGGCGATCAACGCGCCCCGGGCAGGAGCGAGACGTTCTCCAGATTGAGCGGATGCACGGCGATCACGCCGTGGCGCGGGTTGTCGATATCGGCGACCAGGAAGAATGCGATCGAGACCAGCAGCGGCAGCACGAAGAACCGCTTGCGAGCCACCTCTGCGCGCCGCGCGGGAAAGCCGATCAGAAAATTGCAGCAGACGGCGAACGCCGCCATCAGCGCCCAGCCTCCCACCGGAATCCGGTTCCACCAAGCCGCTTGCGTCAGCCCTTCCATGTTCAAAATGTCGTTTACGCCCGAAATAGCCAGCGTTGCCGTGGGTGTCTGCCTGGTCTCCGCGGGCGCCCGAGCCGCATTCCACAACTCCGTTTGCGTTTGTAGGGTGGCCGCGGACATCTGTTGGAGCCCCCCACGCACTCCGGCGGCGTCGTCTGCCGGCAGCAACTCCGCCCCGAAGTATGCCAGGCGGATCGCGCTGGCCTCCGCGGCCGCGTAGTCCTTGCGCTGGTTGTAGCGGGTCACGGCCATGGAAAAACTGAAACCCACGATCAGGCCGAGCAAGGTCAGGCCGGCGGTGAGGACGATGGTCAGATCGTCGCGGTCGTCCTGCTGCATCTTACCCAGCCTTCGCCGGAGGCAGGTGCCTGCCTGCGCCGCGAGCCACAGGGCGGGGACACTCAGTGCGAAAAAGAAAAACTCATGCTTCGCGATCATTTAGGGCCGTAGAACTCCGGTACGAACGTCTGGTCGGTGATTGGCGGCCGAACGTAAGCTGCCCGTTCGCGCTTCGGCAGTTTGATGGACTCGGGCGTCAGGTCCCTGTAGGGGATCATGGACAGAAAATGCCGGATGCAGTTGAGCCTCGCGCACTCCTTGTCGTCGGCATTCACCACGTACCAGGGCGCCTGTTTGATGTCGGTGAAGCTGAACATCTGGTCCTTGGCGCGCGAGTATTCCACCCAGCGGCTGCGCGATTCGAGGTCCATCGGGCTGAGCTTCCACCGTTTGGTCGGATCTTTGAGACGCGACTGGAAGCGCTTTTCCTGCTCATCGTCGCTTACGGAGAACCAGTACTTGAGCAACAGGATTCCGGAGCGCACCAGCATCCGTTCGAACTCCGGACACGAGTGCATGAATTCCATGTACTCCTCTTCGGTGCAGAAGCCCATCACACGCTCTACGCCGGCGCGGTTGTACCAGCTTCGATCGAAGAGCACGATCTCACCGCCCGCTGGAAGATGCGGCACGTAGCGCTGGAAATACCACTGCGTCTTTTCTCGTTCCGTGGGAACGCCCAAGGCGACGACCCGGCAGACGCGCGGATTCATCGGCTCGGTGATGCGCTTGATTACGCCGCCCTTGCCTGCGGCGTCGCGGCCTTCAAAGATGGCCACGACCTTCAGCTTCTTGAATTTCACCCATTCCTGCAGCTTGACCAGCTCGATCTGAAGCCGTCGCAGTTCCTTCTCATAGACGCCGCCGGCGACACAAGTCGGCTTGATTTTTGCGCCAGCTCCGTCCCCGTTTCCCTGTTGTGCCGTAACGTTTCCGGTGCTTACAGGCTCTTCATCCACCTTCGCCTGCTTGTCGTTCTTGCTCACGGTGAGCCTCCTCAGTCACATTCGTACATTGCCTACGATACTCCACAGCGGGAGTGGTTCGAACCGTTCAGCAATACGATCCGCGACAATGATTCGGTTGTCCGGACGGTGGATTCTCAAAATTTGGGGGCGGCGCTCAGTGGGTGAACACAAACTGAATGGTCTTGTTCGACGCCACGCGGGCGCCGGCCTTGGTACGGCCGGGCTTGAACCGCCATTGCCGCGCGGACTTTTCGGACTGCTCGGCCAGGTAGCGATGCAGACTGTCGCCGGCCTGTTTATTAGCCGAGGCGTGAACTACGCGGCCTTGCGAGTTGACCTCCACTTCGACCTGGATCACGATTGGTAAGTCAATGCGGGCGCGTATGCCTTCCGGAATCCTGGGCCTGACCTCGCGGACGACCGCCGGGGGCATCGCTATGTTCGACGGCGCGGGCGCGGGATGCGGCGGCACGCTGCGGTCCGCGACGCCGGCCGGCACAGGCTGGGACGGAGTGGGAGCGTTGGCAGCCGTCACGGTCCGCACCCGGACGGCCTCGCTGACGGTGCCATAGGGACCGTCGAGGGTCATCCGGAGCCGCACGTTGTCGTGAGCGGGCGTGTAGATATACTTGCCCGCGTGGATCTGTCCGACGTTCAGGTCGATATCCCGGGAGACACCGCCGTCGTTCACGTTCAGCCTGCCGCTTGCCGCGGCGCGCACCGGCGATGCGTTCGTGTCCCAGGTCAAGACGAGGCGCCCGCCGTCCGGGCCGGCGTCGAGGCCGATCGGTTCCCAACGAGGCGGGCGGTACAAAGACCTCCACGAGTAAAAACCGCCCCCCAGGATGCCCAAGAGCAGGCAGGCAATCACCGGGATCCACCATCGTGAGGGACGCCGGGCGGGCTCCAGTGCCGGATGGCCAGGCTCGGCGGAGACCTCGGTTCTGCGGAACGGTGGAGGCAGGACAGGAGCGGGCGCCGCCGCCACTTCCTCCTGCGGCTCTTCCGCCACTTCCTCCTGCGGCACTTCCGTCACTCCGTCCTGCGACGCTTCCGCCACTCCCATGCGCCGGGCATCGAACCCGAACGCTGGCTCGCCGCTCTTCGGCAGCAATTGCCCATTCCGAAAGAAGCGTACCGTGGCGACGCATTCTTCCGCCGACAGCGGTTGCAGCAGGAGGTAGACGAACTCCCCATGCGGGAAATGATCGCGCACGAAGGCCTCGTCGCCATCCGACACCATTGGGTCGCGGCTGGTGAAGCTACGAAACATGCCTGTCACGTTTCCGGCGTGCTCGGCGACGATGCGGCCGCGCTCGGCTTCGTCGGTCTCGCTCAGGGTGAACGAGGGTCCGTACCGGTGTTCAGAGGGCACCTCGACAAAGCCGTCGATGCGCACTATCTCGCCGGCCCCACTTCCGAGCAGCATTCCGCCGACTTCCATGCCGCGGCGCCGCAGGGCCACGAACCCTCGGATTGCCAGCGTTCGTAAACCATGCACCACAGAGTCGGTAAGCAACACCCGCCGGCCGATGCGGGACTCGCACTCGAGGAAGGCCATCGTGGGGGATCGTGCAGGGCATACGCCAAGGTGATGACGCCAACATCTCTGGCTGGCGGATGGATGTTATCCCTCAGGTTGGTTGGGGCGGCGAAGCGGCTAGATTTTGGCCGGAATTACATGGTAGGGAAGAACTCTATAGCCGAATTGTAAGGTTGCGAACGCGCGCCAGGGGTGGAATGCGATTTGTCTGACGGTGGGCGGACGACCAACTACGATCGTCCGCGCCAAGTGAATTACAGCTCGGGATGCAGCTTGAGGGTCTTGCCCGGCACTACGTAGATCTTCTCGGCGAACTGGGTGCGGCCGGCTTCGCGGATCTCGAGGTTGTACGTGCCCGAGCGCAGGTACATCGACTTATTCTGCTTGGTGGTTCCCGCGTACGACCCGTTGATGAAGACCTGGGCGTCTTTTACCTTGGTATCCAGCTTCACTTCGCCGGCGTTGGGCTGAGCGTAATAAGGCCCGTAATAGCCGGCGCCATAACCCCAATAGGGGCCCCAGAACGGCGCATACCAGCCGTAATAAGGACGGCCGACGACCACGAATCCTCGCACGGCGGCCGATGCACTCACCGGCGCCAGAGTCATCAGCGCTGCCGCCAGAATCAACATTGTCTTTTTCATATCGACCTCCCGCCCTGTTTAGAGCAAACCACGTGCCAAATTTCAAGTTACTTTGAATCTATGGCATGGCACGATCAAAGTGGCTGAATGCAGGAGAATTGGCCGTATTGCACCACCGCGTGCGATAGAATACCACCAGTGTTCCTAGCCAATCGCATCGCTATCATCACCGGAGCCGCAACCGGCATCGGAGAAGCTGTAGCCCGTTTGTTTTCGAATGAGGGAGCACACGCCTACTTGTTGGACCGCGACCCAGAGGGCTGCCGCGCGGTAGCGTCTTCGCTGCCCTCCGCGTTTGCGTTTTCCGGCGACGTGCGCCGGCCCGAGAATTTTGCTGCGGTGGTCTCCGCCGCCATCGAGAGGCACGGGCGCGTCGATGTTCTAATCAACAATGCGGGCATCTATCCGCGGCGGACCTTCCTGGAAATGACCGAGGCCGAGTGGGACGAGATGCAGGACGTCAATCTCAAGAGCATGTTCCATTCCATGAAGGCTGTGCTGCCGCACATGGTAGCCCGCAGGTCTGGCAAGATTGTGAACATCTCCTCGGTTACGTTCCACCTGGGAATGGCCGCACTGACGCATTACGTGGCGTCCAAGGGCGGCGTGATCGGGCTAACGCGGTCGCTCGCCCGCGAGATGGGACAGCACAACATCCACATCAACTGCATCACGCCAGGCGCGATCAAGACGGCGGCGGAAGCCAAAGTGGTAACCGAAGAGCAGGCGCGCGATTTCCTGGCCCACCAGTGCCTGCAGCGGCGTCTGATGCCGCTTGACATTGCCCGCGTCTGCCTGTTCCTCTGCTGCGAACTAAGCGACGGCATGACCGGCCAGACGCTCAATGTGGATGGCGGCTGGGTGATGCACTGATCGGGTTACTTGCGGCCAGTACCCGCGGGCGAAACTTCCACGTTCTGTAGCTGCAGGTCCTCCAAATCCCAGGTCCGGCCGTTGTACTGGACCACAGCGAAGTACAAGGTGCGCATGGCGGCGCCCGCCTCGGTACGGCTGTCGAAGTAACCGGAGACGCGCCAGCGCCTGCCGTCCCAGTGCTCCAGGCTGGTTTGCGAGAGACTGCTGAAGCCGGTGGGGTTTTTGACCATCGGACTCCCCGCCACCAGGGTCTGGGTTGCCGCGAGTACGTCAGGCGGAGTTACCGCCAAGGCGTCGACCTTGTTTTTGATCCGGCCGGAGTAGCGCAGGAACCCGAACAGGAGCAGCACCAGCAGAAGCACGGCGGCGCCGCCGATGAGGCGAACGGGGACGGCCAGGTTGCGCTGGCACATCGGGCAGCGGCGGGTGCCGTTGGGCAGCGCAATCTCGCAGGTCGGACAACTGATCACAACTTTCTCTATTCTGTCACGCGGCTCGAACGCGCGTCGCGGGACATAGCTCATGAGAGCCATATCGTAACTTCGCTTCCGGCGAGGCCGTCTCCCAATTCAAGGTGATCACAGGCGTGCGCTTCCTCGTCGCGGCAGCTTGGGCCATTTGCCTCGCCGGAGGACTGTGCGCCTGCGTTCAGGACGCAACAGACGCGGCCAATCCCGAAATTCTGCCTGTGGCTCCGGCGCCCGTCGCTCTTCCGTTGAACGAGGACCGCATTCTCAAGGTTATCCCTGACTACCAGACTGTGCGCGACACGTCGCAGCCGGTGGCACGCATGACTTCCGCGCAGAAATTTAATCTGGCTCTGCGCGAGAGTATCGATCCGTTCAACATTGCAAACGCCGCCATGACGGCCGCGTTCTCGCAGCACGACAATCAGACGCCGAAATATGGAGAAGGCTGGGCCAACTATGGCAAGCGCTTCGGCGCGGCTATCGGGGATTTCGGCACGCAGAACCTGTTCAGCGCCGGAGTATTCGCCAACTTGCTGCATCAGGATCCGCGCTACTTCCGCAAGGGACCGTCCGCGGGCGTCCTTCCGCGCGTCTGGTATTCGGCGACACGGCTGCTTGTGTGCCGCAACGACGAGGGCCGGCCGGTGTTCAACAGCTCGAACCTGCTGGGCATGAGTACGGGAATCGCGGCCTCCAACCTGTACTATCCATCCGCCAGCCGCACTGGAACGGTGATGGCGGGCCGGGTGGAGACCAGCCTGTTTGGGGGACTGATGGGCAACCTGATGTCCGAGTTCTGGCCGGACCTGCAGCGCAAATTCCTGCACGGCAAACCGAAGAAGTAGGTCCGATTCCGTACACCTCGGAGGGGGCTTCCCCATTGACGCGTGAAGCCGTAAAGCGCATAATCGGGTCCGAATTGTGGCCAAGCCGCGGCCATGAAAACAGGAGGAAACCAGATGAGTCCGAAGTTAGCCTTGGACATTAAGCCGGCGGCGCTGCCGGCCTTGGCGTGGGTGACTGGAACAGTCCATGAAATCCTGGTACAGCCCGGCGAGCAGTTCTATGTATTCGCGATTCAACCGGCCGGCGGGCCGACGGTGATCGTGCGCATCGCCGACGCGCACACCGGCGCACCGATCAGCAACGTGACCAGCGACAACCTGGTGTATGACACGCTGAAGGAAGCGTACTTCCGGAAGCTCAGCGTCCAGGTGGGCTACCGTGATTTCGGCCCCGACCCGCAAGCCGGAATCAACAAGCTCTGCATCGACCGGGTGATCCTGACGCAGTAGGCAGCGTGCCCGCTGCGGCGCTTCGCCGCAGAAGAGCGGATGGCATAGCAGAAGAGCGGACGGTATAAACGACCGTCCGGCTCCACGAATCACTGCAAGACTCCGGCCTTCTTGAAGTCGCCGGCTTTGACGACGATCAACTGCGCCGGGTCGACGTACTTGCGGAACGCGGCGGAGACCTGCTCGGCGGTGAGCGCGCTGACCTTGGCCTCCAGCGACTCATCGAAGCGCAGCGTGCGGTCGAAACGCGCGCGAGCGGAGAGCAGTCCGGCCAGGGCGCCGTCCTGCGAGCGGTTGATCAGCCGTTCCTGAATCCATGCCTTCTTGGCGGCGGCCACTTCGTCGGCGGTGAAGCCTTCCTTCAGGGTTTTGGCCAGTTCGTCGCGCAGGCTCGCGTCCACTTTCGGGGTGTTCTGCGGGGCGCTGATCGCCACCATTACGTAGTTAGCGCCATCGTCCTTCGGCGGCGCGATGAATTGCGATTGCACCACGTAGCTGAGGCCTTCCTTGTCGCGAATCCGCCGCGAGAGGCGAGTGCCCAGGCTGCTGCCGCCGAACATGTAATCGGCCAGCTCCATCGCGGCATAATCCGCGTTTTCGTCGTTCATCTGGACCGGCTCGCCCGCGATATAGAAGGCGTTCTGCTTGTCCGGCGTTTCGATCTTTTTATCCTCCGGCTGCACCTTGTGGTACATGTTGGTCAACCGGGTGTAGCTGCCGGGACTCTTCCAGTTTCCGAACAGCTCGTTGGCCAGCTTGCCGATCTCGGCGGCGTTGAACTGGCCGGAGACGCTGATTTCGCCCACGCTGGCGCCGTAGAACTGCTGGTAGAACCTGCGCACGTCGTCGAGCGTGACCTTTTTCAGATCCTCGATCTGCTCGTCGGCGGTGGAAACGTAGCGCGCGTCTCCGCGCAGATAGGGGTTGACGCGGTGCTGGTATTCGGTGAAGGCCAGCGACTGCGGCTCGCTCCTGCCGGCTTCGGCGGCGGCAATGCGCTGCTGCCGCACGGTCTCGAATTCGTTGTCGGGGAAGGATGGCTCGCGCAGAATCTCGGCGGCCAGTTTCAGCGCGCCCGGCAGGTTCGCCTCCACTGTCTCGATGCTGGCGGTGGCGCTGGTGGCGCCGCCGGAGACGTTGATGTGGGCCTTCAGGTTGTCCATCTCGTCCTGGATCTGCTGGCGCGACTTGTTCTTCGTCCCGCGCATCAGCATGCCGCCGGTGATACCGGCGATTGCCGATTTCCCGAAGAGCGATTTCTCATCGCCGTACCGGATGGTGACCGAGGCCACCACTGTGCCGCCGCGAGTCTTCTTAGAGAGCAGGGACACCTTGATGCCGCCCGGCAGGGTGCTGCGTACGACGCGCGCTTCGATGTTGGCGGGGGTCGGGTTGAAGGCCTCGCCTTCGGAGATGGTTTCGCCGCCTTTGAAGTTCTTCAGCTCGGCCTCGACGTTCGGAGTCGGCGGAATTTCGGTGCGGTCGGGGTTCTTGGTGGGAACGAAGCTGGCCAGTGTGCGATTGGATTCCTTCAGGTAGTGCCTGGCAACGCGCAGCACGTCTTCCGGCGTGACCGCCTTGATGCGGTCGCGGGTAAGGAACATCAGGCGCCAGTCGCCCTGCGAGGAATACTCGCTCAAATCGAGCGCCAGCGACTGCGAATCGGTCATTTCGAGCTCGATATTCTTCAGCAGCCGCGTTTTCTGGCGCTCGACTTCCTCCTTCGTGGGCGGCTCGTTGACCACACTCTCGACGGTCTTGATCAGGATCTGACGCGCCTCGTCCAGTGACTGGTCCTCGCGGAGTTGAACCATGGCAAGAATAAACCCGGGGTCGTGCAGGTCTTCCACGCCCATCGAGACTCCAACGGCCTTTTTGTTATCGACCAGGGCCTTGTACAGGCGGCCCGACGGGTTGTCGCCCAGCACGCCCGCCAATACATTCAGCGGTGCATCGTCGGGGTGCGAGCCCGCCGATGCGTGGTATACCAGCGCCAGGCCCTGCGTATCGCCTACGCGGCGCAGCGTGACGGAGCGCTCGCCGTCCTGGGTAGGTTCCACTGTGTAGGGCTGGTCCAGCGTGCGCGTGGGTTTGGGAATCGGGCCGAACAGCCGGGCCACCTGCGCCAGGGTCTTGTCGGGTTCAAACTTGCCCGCGATGGTGAGCAGGGCGTTATCGGGCTGGTAGTATTTCTGGTAGAACGCCGCCAGCCGGTGGATGGGTACATTCTCGATATCCGAGCGGTTGCCGATGGGCAGCTTGCCGTAATTGTGCCACGTATAGGCATGCTCGAGGGCCCGTTGCATCATGATGCCTTCGGGGCTGTTTTCCCGCATTTCAAATTCGTTGCGCACCACCGTCATTTCGGTATCGAGAATCGGCTTTTCGATTTTGGCGTTCACCATGCGGTCGGCTTCGAGCTCCAGGCCGAACTTGAGGTTTTCGTCGGTGGCGGTCATGGTTTCGAAGTAATTGGTGCGGTCCCAGGAAGTAGAGCCGTTCATTTCGGCGCCGTGGTCCTTGAGCTCCTGCTTGATGTCTTTGCGGGTTTTGGTCTCCTTGAACATCAAGTGCTCCAGCAGGTGGGCCATGCCAGTCTCACCGTATCCCTCGAAGCGCGATCCGACCATGTAGGTCATGTTCACGGTGATCTTCGGCATGGAAGGATCGGGAAACAAGAGCAAGTGGAGCCCGTTGGCAAGCGTGTACTCCGTGATGCCTTCGACGCTGGTAACCTTGGTGACGCCCTGCGGCAGGGTCTGCGCCAGCGCGGCCGCGGCCAGCGCAAGAATGACCACAAGGGCACGGGAAATCTTGTTATGAAACATTTGGAAACACCTTTGAGAGAGGGTAATCCTCAGTATATCAGGGGCGTCATCCCCACCACCGATGATGCGCCGCTCTCGCGATGGCCGTCCAGGCGATCGCCCCCGCGTATCCTGCCAGCACATCGGTCGGATAATGCACTCCGAGATAGACGCGCGAGAGCCCGATTAGTAATACCAGCGCGATCGCGGCGGCCCAGGCTCCCAGCTTGCGGGCACGCGTCCATCCCGGGTCGATCAGGATCTCCGCGAGGCCCAGGTAGAAGCAGAACGAGAGGAAAGAATGGCCGCTCGGAAAGCTGTAGGTGTCCGGCAGCGGATACCCGAAGAACGGTTCCGGGCGCGGCCGGTGGAAGACCAGCTTCATCGATTCGTTCAGGGCCTCCGCACTCAGCACGACAATCGTGAGAAGCACCGCGTCGCGTCTCCGCTTTCGCTCTGCGAGGGCAGCCACAATCAGCGCTCCCATCGGCCAGAGAATCCAGCCGCCGCCCAATTGCGTGAGGCCTTCCATGACCACGGTGAGTGCCGGACGGGCCCGGGAGTGAATCGCGGTACGGATCGCGAGATCGAATCCATCGGCAGCGCCGCGCTGCACCGCCACGGCGATGGCCAGAAAGACCAGCACCGCGGCGACTGCGATCGTCGCGTTGCGCGCCGGATTGGAGAGGGGCCGTCTCAATTCACTACTTTACATTCCGGCGGCGGTTGCGTCATGAATAGAGACGTATGTACATCCTCATTGTTCACGCCCAGGTCAAGCCGGAGTTCGTCGACGCCTTCATCGCGGCGTCGCGCGTCAACGCGACGGAGAGCGCCAAAGAGCCGGGCATTGCCCGTTTCGATTTCCTCCAGCAGCAGGATGATCCCACCCGTTTCGTCATCTATGAGGTCTATCGCAATCCCGAGGCCGCGCCCAAGCACAAAGAAACGGCGCACTACCTCGCCTGGAACGAGAAGACCGCGGCGATGCTGGTGGCGCCGCGCACGCGCGCATGGTACACCAACGTGGAGCCGGGCGACGCGGGATACTAGCACTCGAAGTCCAATATCGCGTACGCTTTCAATGCTCACACTTTTTGGACAGGTGCTCCTCAAGCGGTGTACGCTTTTAATGAGTACATGAGGCAGGATTGAACGACAAGCCTCTGACGCTCGTCATGTCGCTTGCCACCTTCGCCGCCGGCCTGAGAGCGGCACGGCAGTTATGACCTGCGCGCCGGCTCTTGGCCGCGGAATCGCTCGAATTACGCGGGCCCGAGGACAAGCCGGGAGGTAGCTATAAGTCGTCCTTCCACTCGACGCCGCTGCCAATCACACCGTCGGTCTGCGCCATGCCGTTCTCGATGCGCAACGGCTCCTTGACAATCGGATTCCACCAGTCGGCGTACTCCAGCCAATGGGCGGTCGGCGTGACACACAGAAGCTGCGCACTCAGCTCGGGCCACAGGTGGCTGGAGAGCCGGATGCCGTGCGCGGCACCGAGCGCGGCTGCCTGCATCCAGCCGGTAACGCCGCCGATCTTCATCACATCGGGCATCATGTAATCGCAGGCCCCCGCCTCGATAGCGTGGCGCATGTCGAGCATGCCCCACCAGTTTTCGCCGCACTGGATCGGGGTGCGGATCTCGCGCGCGATCCTCGCGTGGCCCTGGTAGTCGTGCGCCAGCGTGGGCTCCTCGATCCAGGTCAGGCCGAAATCGTCCAGCGCGCGCAGGCGCTCGACCGCATCCGCCGGGGTGAGGCTCTGGTTGTAATCCACCATGATCGCCATCTCCGGGCCCGCCGCCGAGCGGATGGCGCGCAGCACCTCCAAATCCTCGGCCGCGGTCGGATAGCCGATTTTCGCCTTGACGCCGGTCAATCCCCGCCGCGCCCAATCCTCGGCGCAGGCGGCGCTGGCACGCGCGCCGTCGTAACCGATCGCGCCGTAGGCCCGTACCGGCTTCTCCACGCCGCCCAGCAGGCGCACCAGCGAGACCCGATGGGTCCGCGCCAGGGCGTCCCACAACGCCATGTCGATGCCCGCCAGCGCCATGCCGACCAGTCCCTGCGTGCCCAAGAGGCGGAACCGGCGCGCGAGCTTCTGCGCGATTTCGACCGGCGCGAGAGGCTCGCCCTGAACCAGCGGTGAGGCGTTGCAGATGAGGTCGGACACCGGTTTGAGCGCGGCGGCCATGTAGGTGAAGGTGATGCTGTGCCCGGTGACTCCGTCATCGGTGAGCACGTCCGTCAGCACGAGCGGCGATTCCGTCACCGCGCCGCTGGCGGTCTGGTGCGGATGCGCCATGGGCACCTGGACTGCACGCACGCTGATCGACCGGACTACGGCCATCGGACCACCTTGCCGCCCTTCATGACGAACATCACATGGCGAACGGCGGTGATATCGGTGAGCGGATCGCCCTGAACGGCGACCAGGTCGGCCTGCATACCCTCGGCGATGGACCCAATCTGGTCCGCCATTCCCAGCGACTCGGCGGCCACCGAGGTGCCGCTCATCAGGACGTCCATCGGCTTATCGCCGCCGTCCTTCACGCGGTAGATGAACTCTTCGGCGTTGCGGCCGTGCGAGCCGGCCACCGCATCGGTGCCGAGCACGATTTTCACGTGGTGCGCGCGCGCCCGCTTTAGCACCTCGGCCACCAGAGGAAGAGCCTTTTCCATATAGGCAAAGCCCTCCTCGTTGTAATTGCCGATGCCGAGGAACTTGGGCTTGTTGTCGAGGTAATTGTGCAGCACCAGAAAATTCGGATCGAAGTAGACGCCGCGCTGGGCCATCAGATCGAGCACGGAATCGTCGAGAAACGTGCCGTGCTCGATCGAGGTGCAGCCCGCCAGGACCGCCGCGCGCGCGCCGTCGGCCGAGTGCGCGTGCACCAGCGAGCGAAGTCCCTGCGCCTTGGCCTCGCCGCACGTGGCGTTGATCTGGTCCACCGTCATGGTCATCTTGCCGCCATCGCGGATGCTGGCGGTGGCGAACAGCTTCACCAGGTCGGCGCCGTCGGCCTTCATCTTCTGCACGTAGGCGCGGATCTTGTCGGGGTCGCCGGTGTTCTCGTTGATCTGGCGCAGCGATGTGATCAGCCGTGGACCGGTGAGAGCGCCGCGCGCGATCTGGTCGCGAAGGTCGCCATCGAGCTCGGCGCCCACGCTCTGCACGGTGGTGAACCCGCCCATCAGCGTTGTGTGGAGATTAGCAGCGGCGTAGAGCGCGGCCTGCTGCGGAGTGGTCTTGCCGCCGCGCCCCGGCCCCTGTTCCAGGCGGCCCTCCTTATTGAAGTACCAGGTGGGATGCACGTGAGTGTCGATCCACCCCGGCATGACGGTCAGGCCCGTGAGGTCGATCTCCGGCCTTTGCTTGGCGTCGGCAATGCGCGCAATCCGGCCATTCTCGATGACCAGCTCTTTGTTTTTGA
>Ga0335081_10010530_pt1 | contig 14952 bp, 10 predicted proteins | sample Lox_Sample_35_FD_206713 | JGI IMG/M metagenome (GOLD analysis project Ga0335081, IMG submission 206713) | Soil microbial communities from Loxahatchee National Wildlife Refuge, Florida, United States - Lox_Sample_3.5 | ecosystem: Environmental > Terrestrial > Soil > Wetlands | place: USA...
GGGGGCAGATTCAGGACTGACGTGGTTGCCTCAGTGAAATGACGTTATCAGGCAGTGTAACCATCCGCTGATAGCCCTCCCGGAGCAGTTCCCAGGCAGCGTCGAAGCGTTTGCTTTGGATGAAGGAACGCAGGCTGAGAATCGCTTGGCCGCCTTCGTTGCGCCACGCCATGCCCGAGCATTTCATCCGCTGCGTCGCGAGCGTCTTGCACGCTGCCTCGGTAACGCCCGTTCCGATCGGAAGCTTGTTCGCCGCCAACGAGGCGTACTGCATCTTGTGCCGACCGTGGCGGAAATAGTTCAGCTCAATCTCGAGCACCTTGCTGCGCGGATGCTCGCCTCGCAGGTGAAGTAGCGAGCGAATCACCTTCTCCACGCCGCCTTCTTCGTGGCGGAGGATGTGCCTGAGCTTCTGAAACTGTGATTGCGCTTTTGGCGTCCCTTCCCCATACGCTGCGTCCAGGGCTTTCGAGAGGTGCTCGGCGGCATGGAAGAAGTCGATCACCGACGGCCCCTCCACCGGTAACGCTTCCAAGAAGGTCCAGTTGTCCTTCGCGCCGTCTGCCAACCGGATGACTTTCAGATCGGGACGTTGCGCCTTGGCCCACGACAATTCATCGGTCAGCATCGACTTGAGCGTCTTCTTGTGTGCTTCCGGCATCCTTCCCAGGCGGACGGCCGAGAGCAGTTCTCCCTCCCGGTCGTAAAAGGTGAGGGTCCCGCAGCCCACTTCCTGGTGCCCAGCCGGCCCTCGAGTCCTTTTCCCCTCGGCTGCAGTCTCCTCGCGCTTCTTCTTCCGTTCGCCGTCCTTCATCGGGACCATGACCCCGTCGAGCGAGACTCCGACCACCACCGCCTCCGGCGGGACCTGGTCCTTCTCGCGCAACCCTGCCTCAAAGCGCCCACGCTCCTCCTCCCAGCGAGAGCTCACCTTCTTCGGCAGCCGGTCGAGCGCGGTCTTCGAGGGCATCAGTCCACCGAGTCGCTGGTACAACTCCTCGACAGCGCCTGGTGTGAGGTTCGCCACAAACCATAGCGCTTGCTTGGCTGCCCGTGGCGTCCACCTTCCCTCGACGATCCCCGCCCTCAGCTCGAGCGGACAAGACGCCTCTTCTCCCGGGCTCCTCCTCGTCGCATAGAGGCTTCGCTCCACTCGCACGGGACCCGCTGGGGAGAAGTAGGTCTCCTCGCAACGAACAACCCGCCGATGTGGAACGCCCTCTATCTCCACGAGCGGCGCATCCACGTCGTGCCGCTCCAACTCTTCGCCGACAGCGTCGCACTCCACTTCCGACACGAGCCGGTGAAGCTCCTCCTCGAACTGCTCAAAGCTCGAAGCGGGCTTACCGGCCTTGCGGCGTTCCTCGAGAAAGCGGTGAAGTTTGTCCATGGCAGGCTCAGTCCTTGTACTCGACTGGAGCGACACGGTCACTGGCTTCTCCTTTCGGTGAATGACCGTTGAAACGCCCGCCAAGCCCGCCCATTCCCGGTTCCTGTCGATTTGTTACCTGACGGCATTCGCTACGCGCAAAAACCTAACAAAAACGCGTCAGTACCGGATCTGCGCCCAAATGGAAGCCGAGCCTAGAGGCCTCGAACAGCGCTGCTTCTTGCATGAGCTGTGCGCTCGCGGTCACCGAGCGCCTTGCTGGCGTGATCGAGTTCTCGAGTGGAACGAACCGGGCCCACTTGACGATGTAGGAAATACCCGGGGGCACGGGTTGTCCGTTACACGCCAGACGAGGACGTGGGCCCTTGGTCCCGCTGCAGCTTTCGGGAGAGCTTCAACCGCCGGGCGGATAGCGAGCTTCTCCGATCCGGACGGCTGGGACGAACTCATCGGCGATGCCGTATGAGTATATGCACTTTCCGTGAGCGGAAAACATCTAGGGGATTCCTGCCACACATCACGCAACTCGAGGGGCGAGCCACGCGGGCCACCGGCCGCCCGGCTTCTTACCGATCTCGAGGATGTTCATGAGAAAGATCCCGCAGGTGGTTCGCGACTTCGGCGTGATCTCGCTGACCTTGAATGCGTGCCAATCGGGAGCTCACGCAAACGCACGGGACCGATGGTCGAGCGAGGTACTTCTCGAGACAATGCAACGGCGGCCCGTCTCCGGTGTTTGAATCCTTGTATTTGAATGTGTATGCACTAGCAACCGTTCCTTCCCTGCCCCGAAAATCACCTTCCGGGGGCAATCTCTGGAGGCGGCCCCGGGGGGGGCGGCTGAATACTTCGACAGGCGAGGTGGTACCCTCTTTCCAGCCCAGACCCTCAGTAGTCGGATGATAAACGGAGGGTGCGCCTTGACTGGAAAGAGAACCCCTGTCGTGCCTTCCCTGACCGACCTTCTCTTTGAAGAGCCCGGGGCCGGCCGCTGCCTCGTGGCGCCGGATGGGACCATTCTTCGTGCGAACGCGGCATGGCTCCTCTCGACAGGTCTCACGCTCGATGTTCTCGGGGCCGACATCACCGGTCTATTCCCGGAGCCACGCGACACTGTGCTCAGCATGTTCGCGCGTGCGCGCGCCGGCGAGCGAGTCGAGATGCCTCGGCACACTCAACTCAATGGGCGCGAGACGTGGTGCGATGGGACCATCGAGCCTGTGTCGATGGAAGGTGGGACTGGACTGCTTATCACTGTACGCAAAATGAATGCTGACGCTCGCGACTCGCTGAACAATCCTGATGCTTGCCGGCGCAAGACCGAGCAGGACCGCGTCCTGGACGTTTTGGAAGAGGGTGACGCCGTCTACGTGCTTGACTCCGAATTTCGCGTGGTGCTCGTCAGCACGTCGCTGGGGGCAAGCAGCGGCAAGGAGCGCGGTGAGACGCTCGGACGCCGGCTCTGGGACGTGTGGCCAGAGACAGCTGACCCGAACTTGAAGTTCTGGACTGTGCACCACCGCGTCATGCGCGAGCGCGTTCCGGAAACGTTCGCGGAGTACTTCCCGCCGCTCGACCTCTGGGCTGAGATTCGCGTTGTCCCCACCGATCAGGGCGGCATCGCAGCGTTCTTCCGCAGCATCAACGACCGCAAGGGAGCCGAGGCGCAGGCGAGGTCGCTCGCGCGGCTTCCAGAAGAGAATCCCGATCCCGTGCTTCGAATCTCGAAGGACGGCACCGTGCTGTACGCGAACAGAGCCGCACTGTTGCGGCTGTCAACCGTTGGTGTCATCCAAGGAGAAGTCGTACCCCTCCAGATCGTTGACGCTGCCGAGCGAAGTTTCTGCGAGAACCGCCGGGTTCAGTGCGAGGTCGAGTGCAATGGCGTCGTGTTCTCCATGACCGTCATGCCTGTTGGCGCAGAAGTGAACATCTACGCCCAGGACATCACCGCGAGGAAGCGCGCCGAAGAGATGCTGCGTAGCCGCGAGGCCGATCTCGCCCGCGCGCAGGCCGTGGCACACCTCGGCAGCTGGCGGTGGGACCTCGTCCTGGAAACGGTCTCTTGGTCTGACGAGTTGTACCGCATCTTCGGCCTCGATCCGGCGACATCCCTCCCGTCGAACGAGGCGGTGCGGGAGCTCATTCACCCGGATGATCGCGATGGGTACGCAAGTCATCTCGCGATGGCGCTCGCAGGAACGCCCATCGCGTCGTTCGAGTCGCGCATCGTCCGGCCCGACGGCGCGGAGCGGGTCGTGCTGGCGAGCGGGTTCGACATCGAGCGCGAGGCTGGCGGAAAGCCGAAGGCGCTCTTCGGGACGATTCTCGACATCACGGATCAAAAACGCGCCGAGGAGGCGCTCCGCGAGAGCGAGGCGAGGCTGCGTCTCGCTCAAGCTGCCGGGCGGATCGGGACGTTCGAGTGGAACATCCAGACCGGCGTGAACACCTGGAGCCCGGAGTTGGAGACTATGTACGGGCTCGCGCAGGGCGAATTCAAACGGACGCAGCGAGCCTGGGAAGAGCTGCTTCATCCGGACGACCGCGCGCGCGCAGTCTGCGCGGTGGAGAGGGCATTCGAGACTGGTGAACCCGGGGAGGCGGAGTTCCGGGTGGTCTGGCCAGACGGGACGGTGCGCTGGCTCAACGGGCGATGGCAAGTGTTCAGGGACCCGCAGGGCAAGGCGCTTCGCCTGACCGGGGCCAACATCGATATCACCGAGCGCAAGCGTGCCGAGGAGGGGCTACGCGAGGCCAACGAAAAGCTCATGGAAGTGAACCGCCGGAAGGACGAGTTCCTGGGCATGCTCTCACATGAGCTCCGGAATCCGCTCGCGTCCATCCGGAACTCCACCTACATCCTCCACCACGCCGCCCCCGGGAGCGATCAGGCCCGGCGCGCGCAGGCGGTCATCCAGCGACAGGCCGAGCACCTGACGCGCCTCGTGGATGACCTCCTCGACGTGACGCGCATGGCTCGAGGGAAGATCGGACTGCGTCGGGCGCAGATCGACCTGCGCGACATCATCGGGCGGGCCGCGGAGGACTTCCGGGTCCTGCTGCTCGACCGAGGCGTCCACTTCGAGGCCGCGATCCCTGACGGGAAACTTCTGGCCGACGCCGACGGGACGCGCGTCAGCCAGCTCGTGGGCAACCTGCTCCACAATGCCTCGAAGTTCACCCGACGCGGTGACACGGTCACGCTCTGCATCGTGGCGAGTGAGGGCGCAGCGGAGATCAGGATCCGTGACACGGGCACCGGGATTGACCCCGAGCTGCTGCCGCACGTCTTCGAGGCCTTCGTCCAGGGAGAACGGACCCTCGCACGCACCGATGGCGGGCTGGGGCTGGGACTCGCGCTCGTGAAGGTCATCACGGAGCTGCACGGTGGGACGGTGGAGGCGCGCAGCGCCGGCAAGGACTGTGGCTCGGAGTTCATCGTCCGACTCCCGTTGCTGAGCACGTCGGACGTCGCAGCACCGTCCGCCTCCCTCGCGAGCAAGGGTGCCGTGGACGCCGCGTTCTCACCGTCGACGCCGACCGCGACTGGGCTGATTCGCTCGCGGTCACGGTGAGGATGCTTGCGCATAAGGTGGAAGTCGCGTACGACGCCTGAGCGCGGTCGAAAAGGTTCGCGCGAATCGCCTCATGTCGTACTGCGCGATATCGGTTTGCCCGCAGGGGGCTACGACGTGGGCGGCGATCAGCACGGACGCCCCAACCAGCATGCAACTCTTCGCGGGTGAGCGGGTAGGCAAAGCGTCATTCCTGGCGCCGGTTTTCGTTTGGACCGAAGTACTCCGGCGCGGCGAGTTGTGCCCCTCGAATCCCTGGATGATCTCGAAGGGTTGGGGCTGTTGTGGCGGGAGCTGCTCACGAGCGGCCGAGGCGGGAACTGGAATCTTCGGCAGCACAGCCTTTGCACCTGCGCACGGGTCCGGCGAGCCAGCATGGACACCACGGCAACGCTTCTGCGTGTCCGACGTTCGGGTAGGGAGGGCCCGGCGAACCGTGGTGGTACGGCCGTGCCGGACCTCACCCCGAGCCGGAGGTCTCGAAACGTCGGCGGCTTGTGGTTCTTCGGTGAGGGGCCGCGTCGCCACGGGCTCCTCGGGCCAGCTTAGATCACGAGCCGCCTACAGCTCGCACCCGCGTAGGCCATGTCCGGGGTGGTAAAGGCGGCGCCGGCACTCCCGTCCGGCCCGATAGCGATGATGCCACCCCGTCCCCCGGTGCGCCGATGCAAGTTGGCGAGAACCTGCTCGATCGCTGTCTGCGGCACCTCGCCATGGCTCACGCGGTCCGACACCGCCTTGGCGGCGGCGGTGCGGATGAAGGCCTCACCCCATCCCGTGCAGCACACCGCCGCCCCTTCGTCGTCGGCGTATAGGCCGCAACCGACGAGCGGGGTATCGCCAACCCGACCGGCCTTCTTGCCGCGCGTGCCGCCGGTGCTGATGCCTGCGTAGAGGTTGTAGCCTGGTCCGCCGCCGCGCCGTACGCCGATCACGATGCCTACGGTGCCGCGCTGGCCATGCTCCGTTGCCGCACCCTCGCTGCTCACCTTGCCTTCCTCGTCGAAGAAGATGCGCGCGTCGGGCTTTCCCGCCTTCACCCAGGCCTCGTAACCCGCGTACTCTCGCGGGTGGACCAGGGTGCGCGGATCGACCGGTGTGAATTTCTGGGCGAGAGCGAAGCGCTCCGCTCCGTCGCCGACGAGTAGCACGTGCTCGGTTCGCTCCATCACAGCATGGGCGATGAGACTCGGGTTCTTGAAGCGCCCGATCAAGCCTACCGCGCCGGCCTTGAGGCCGGCTCCCTCCATGACTGCCGCGTCCAGCTCCACCTTGCCGTCCTCGTTGAGGAAGCTGCCGGTACCAGCATCAAAGGTGGGATCGTCCTCCATGACCACCAGGGCTGCCAAGACCGCCCGGAGTGGCGCCTCGCCGGCGCCGAGCGAGGCGAGCGCGGCCTGGTGTGCGGCACGGACCCCGGCCACGTGCGGGGCCTTGAGCGATTCGGGAATGGCCCAGGCGCCGCCGTGGACCTGGACGACGTAGCGTGGGTCGGTCCCTTCGACCTGGGCATGCGAGAACATGGCGGCGACGCTACCACGGGGATGGACCGGAGATCGCTTGCCCCCCCCTTGCTGGAATCGCTGTGAGAACACCAGCCCGAGCGGCCCACGTGGCCCGAAGCGCTTCACCTCGTCGCCGTCAGGAGTGTGGGGTCGGTAGCCTGTTCCCCGCTGCGTGCCTGCGTGACCGCGAGGGGCATGCAAGCACCTGTACCGCAGCTCTTCGCTTGTTACCGATGCTGTCCCGCCGCGTGAAGGAAGGCTACCCATCCTTGCGGAGATCGAACGCAGGGCGGGCCGCGCAGGTTGGTGCCGCCATCGGGCATGCCCCGCTCCAGTGCGGAGCAAACGGGTTCTTTCACGGCCGGGTGGTTTCGATGCGGACTTCACCGTGGGTCTCGCCCGGAAGGGACTCGTGGAAACGCCGGGATGGCGGCGCCGAGAGAATTACCGACGACGCGCCATGTTCGCCGCGAGCGCCCGGATGTGTCGATCGTCTGTCCCGCAACAACCACCGACGATGGACAGACCGAACCGCTCCACAACCGCCGTCGCAGAACTCGCGAACGATTCGGGCGAGTCCGTGTCGATCTCGGCGCGCCCGTCCAGTTCCTCCGGCGGGAGGCGAGAACCATTTCCCTGAAGCGCGACGAATCGTTGGTGGGAGCGCAACGTCTCGAGGGCCGCCCAAAAGTTGTCTGGGTGCACGCACGTTCCAGCATATCCGAGCGGCGGCTGCGCGAGCCCCTCATCGAGGCGCGAGACGGCATCACCGATAGGTTCGCCGTCCAGGAGCGTACCGTCCGCGCGAACCACGAAACCGACGATGTAGGGCACAGCAGTTGCGCCGATGGCTCGTGCGAGTCCGAGCGCCTCGCCGGCACAAGGCAGGGTTGCCGCGATAACCAAGTCTACCCCCGCATCGGCGAGGGCAAGGGCCTGCTCGGCGTGGAACCTCTGAGCCGCGGCTGCGGTGAGCGCGCCGGCCGGGGAGTACGCGTTACCACGGCAGCCCATGAGTCCCGCCACGTAGATCCGCTCGGCATCAGCCGGGTACTCGGCCCGGAGTTCACGGACGAGTTCCACTGCCTTCGCGCAGACTTGGGCCGCCGAGGGGAGACCGGTTCGCGCCAGCCGCTCGGGCGTGGCGCGCCAGGTCGGCGCACAAACGATCATGGGTAGGCGCCAGTCGCGCGCGACGTCGAGATAGCTGCGCCAGATCCGGCGCAAGGCCTCACGCCCTGCGGCGTCAAAAACGAGCGAGGTGTTCGCGACCTCGGGGTCGAGGACGATGTCCGTGGAACGCCGGAGACGCTCGATGACTGCGCCCTCGGTGAGCACCAGGTCCCGCCGCGCGACGCGCTCACGGATCGAGATCATGTAATCCATCATCGCATGTCAAATGATCGGCCTCCATGCGATGGCGAGACCATGTCGTCCAGGGTCCTGAGCCAAGATCCGCGGCGCCGGCCGGCGGCCCATCGGCGTGGATCCGATCATGACTGGAACGAGTCGAAGGCCGGTACTTGGAAGGCGTGCGCGCCCCGTCGTGCCTGCGACGCGATGGGGGCGAGGACCGGGCCGTCGCCGCTTCTCCTGAAAGGCGAGGGCGATCTTCCCCAAGCGAATGCGAGGCGGTAGGTCTCGAAGAGCGGGGTTGTGTCAGCATCAGCCCTCGAATGTGGAGGGGCGTGAGAGCTCCCCACGCCTCTCGAACCTGCTCGTGCCCTCAGCAACACGCCATCCCCGCAGGGAATGGTCACGCGATCGAGTCTCAGCCTGGGCAGTCCCGGAGCATGGATGGGTCACTTGCGAGAGGATCGCTAGCTGGTCTTCGTCGGGCCTTGTCCCTGTCAGAATCGCCAGATAGCCTGTGGAGATGCTGATCGCCGTGGCGCTCGCCGTCATCGCGGTCCCCGGTCCTGTCACGGTCGAGCGCGTCCGCGCGAGCGCCGCCGGAGTCCTGCGCAGCGGCCGCTACCAGACCGAACTTCCGGGTGATGGGTTGCCGCCCTTGACCGGGCTTCTCGATCTGTCGCCTGCCCTGGTGCGCGCCTTCGTCGTGACCGTGGTTGCCGCTGCGCTCGCCCTTACGGCCCTGTGGTTGGTGCGGCACCTACGGCTGCGTCGAGAGGAGGCCGCGGTGGGACCGAGCGCCGCCGAGGAGCCCGCGTTCGAGGACCACGCCGATGCCGCGGCGCGTCTCGCGGCCGAAGGGCGCTTCGCCGAAGCGATCCACCTCCTTTTGCTCGATACGCTCGCCGAACTATCGCGCGCGGCGCGGCTGTCCCCCTCGCTCACCTCGCGGGAGATCGTGGCGCTGGCCCAGCTCGCTCCGGCGGCGCGGACCGCGCTGGCGGACCTCGTCCGGGCGGTGGAGGTCTCCTATTTCGGCGAGGCCATACCCGCCGAGGCCGAATACCGGGCTTGCTCGGCTCGGTTCCAGGCCTTCCTCGCCAGCTACCGGACTGACGCGTGACTTCTCCTTTTCGGAGATCCACGGCGCGGTGGCTCGTGGCGGTGACCGGCCTTTCGATGCTCGCGAGCGGGCTCCTCGCGGTCTACGGCGCGGACCTGTTCGAGACCCGTTCGGCCGGAGCGGATGCCTTCAGTCGCTCGGCCCTCGGCCACCGCGCCGCGCTCCAGGTGTTGCACGACCTCGGTTGGCGGGTCGTCATCTCCCAGCATGCCACGAGCTCCCGGGCCTCCGCCGATGCGGTGGTCCTCGTCGCTGAGCCGGGGCTCGGCGAGGACGGCCCTCGCCAAGCCGCCCTCCGAGCGATTCTGGACGAGGCACCAGCGGTTCTACTCGTGCTCCCCAAGCGGAGCGGCACCCCGGAACCGGCCAGAGGAGATTGGCTGAGCGCCGTGCAGCTGCGCCCGCTGGATGAGGTACAGCGCGCCTTGCGCATGGTGGATCCGGGCGGCCAAGTCGTGCGACCGTCTGCAGCGGGTGTGGGCACCTGGCATGGGGCCTTGCCCGCTCCATCGCTCGATGCGCCTCAGCTCATGAATACCTCGGCCCTCGTGCCTCTCCTCGCCACCGAGGCGGGGATCCTGGTCGCCGAAGGGCATCCGGAGGGCCGCCACCTCGTGGTGCTGTCCGATCCCGACGTCCTCGAGAACCACGGACTCGGTCGAGGTGACGACGCACTGCTTTGGGTACGGATCCTGGAGCGGCTCGGCGCCGGACCGCGGGCGATCCTCGTCGACGAGACGGTACACGGCCACGAGGTGCAGCCGTCCCTCGTCCGTGAGCTGCTCCGTGTTCCTCTCTGCTTCGCCACCTTCGAGTTCCTGTTCACAGGCCTTCTCCTCGCCTGGGCCGCCCTCGTACGCTTCGGACGTCCTCGCTCGCCGCCGCCCCTGCAGGCCACCGGTGCCATGACGCTGGTGGAGTCGGCCGGGGCGCTGCTCGCCCACGCTGGTCATCCAGGGGTCGCGGTGAGCAGTTACTTTCGTTCGGCCCAGGAGCAGCTGGCGCACGATCTCAGGCCCCCGGGCGAGCGTGGCGGGATCGAGATCTGGGTTCACCGGCACGCCGAGGCGCGGGGCCGGGCGCTCGAGCTCGCAGGGCTGGTCGCTCGAGTGAAGAGCCTCGAGGGACGGGCCAGCGCTCAGGAGGCGCTGCGGCTCGCCGCCGACATTCACAAGTGGAGGGAGGAGATGTCCGATGGACGTAGCCGCGATTCGTGAACTCACCGAGCGTCTGCGCCTCGAGGTCCACAAAGCCGTGGTGGGCCAGGACCGCGCACTCGAACTCATGCTCATCGCCTTGCTCTCGGATGGGCACGTGCTCCTCGAAGGAGTCCCGGGAACCGCCAAGACCCTGCTGGCACGGGCCTTCGCAGCGGCCCTCGGGGTCGGGTTCGGCCGGGTCCAGTTCACCCCCGACCTCATGCCAGGCGACGTCATCGGGACGAACCTCTTCAACTTCCAGACCAATGCCTTCACCCTGACGCGGGGGCCGATCTTCACAGACGTCCTCCTCGCCGACGAGGTCAACCGGACGCCCCCGAAGACGCAGGCGGCGCTGCTGCAGGCCATGCAGGAGCGCGCCGTCACCATCGACGGGACGACCTACCCACTGTCCCGGGGCTTCATGGTGCTGGCCACCCAGAACCCGATCGAGCAGGAGGGCACCTACCCGTTGCCCGAGGCCGAGCTCGATCGCTTCCTCTTCAAGATCGCCGTGGGCTATCCGGACCGCTCCGAAGAACGGGAGATGGTGCGGCTTCACGGCCACCGCACCGCCACCCCCACACTTGCCGAGTATGGGATCGCCCGCGCCGCTTCGCCCCAGGACCTCATCGAGATGCGAGGTACCGTAGGCACGCTCCGGCTCGCCGATGCAGTCATCGATTACGTGGTGGACCTCGTGCGCGCGACGCGCGAGCGGCAGGCCCTCCTGTGCGGCGCCTCGCCGCGGGCGGCCAACATGCTGGCGGTAGCGGCGAGGGCTCGTGCCGCCATCGAGGGACGCAACTTCGTCATTCCGGATGACGTGAAGGCTCTCGCGCTCCCGGTCCTGCGACATAGGGTGGTGATGGCACCGGCCGCCGAGATCGAGGGCCTCACCGCCGAAGGCGCCATCACGCGCCTCCTCGAGGAGGTAGAGGCCCCGCGATGATGCACCCGACAGATCGAGCCATCGTGCTCGCAGCGGTCGGCCTCCCCCTCGCCTTGTTGCCGGCCATCGTCCGACCGGGGCTGTGGGGAGCCTGGTTCGTGTTCTTCCTGGGGTTGGCCCTGGCCCTCGGTCTCGACGCCTTCCTCGCGCTCCCGCCCGGACGTCTCGTCCTCGACGTCCAGATTCCGAAGAGCCTGGTGGTGGGGGAACCCGGACGAGTGACGGTGCGCGCCCAGGCGATGCGGTCGGCCGAAGTCGAGTTCCTGCTCGACCTGCACCCCGATTTTGCGCCGGCGCCCAAGGTCCGCGTCGCGATGGAACCGGAACGCGGGGCGTCGGTGGAGATCACGATCGTGTCGCGGCGGCGCGGGCATCCGACCGTGGACGCGCTCTGGTGCCGCTGGTCGGGCCCCCTCGGCCTGATGCGCCGCCAGGTCCGCCGCGCGCTTGGGATCGAGGTCGCCGTCGTCCCGGACCTCGCCCCGGTCCAGGCCGTCGCGCTCCGGTTTCAGGCGGCACCGTCAGCTCGGGCGGGGCTCAAGGTCGAGCGATATATGGGGGACGGCTCCGAGTTCGACGCGGTCCGGGAATATGCCCCCGGGCTCGACCATCGAGCCATTCACTGGAAGGCGTCGGCGCGGCATCGCCGCCTGCTGTGCCGGGAGTTCCGCGCCGAGCGTGACCATCAGGTCCTCCTGGCTCTCGACACCGGTCATCTCATGGCCGAGGCGGTGTCCGGGGTGCCACGGCTCGACCACGCCATCTCGGCCGCGCTCCTGCTCGGCTATGCGAGCCTGCGCCTCCACGACCGGGTAGGGCTGTTTGCCTTTGACCGCGCCGCACGGGCCTGGACCGATCCCCAGGGCGGCCTGGGGGCCTTTCCCCGCTTGCGCGCAGCCACGGCGCAGCTCAGCTACACGCACGAGGAGACGAACTACACGCTCGGCATGGCCGAGCTGTCGTCGCGGCTCCGGCGCCGCTCGCTCGTGGTGGTCTTCACCGAATTCGCGGACACCGTCACGGCCGAACTCATGATCGAGAACGTGAGCCGGCTCGCGCGCAAGCAACTCGTGTTGTTCGTGGCCCTGCGGGACCCGAATGTGGAAGAGGTGGCCCGCGGAGCACCGCGCCACAGCGCCGACCTGTATCGGGCCGTGGTGGCCTCCGACCTGGTGCGCGAGCGCGAGCTCGTCCTGGCGCGCCTGCGCCGGGCAGGGGTCCATTGCGTCGACGCATTCCCCGGAAACCTGTCGACGCGCTTGCTCAACCGCTACCTTGACATCAAGCGCCGGGAGCTCGTGTGATGGCGATGCGACTGAGAAGCGCAGTCTTCCGGGCCGAGCGCGAGACCTCATGGCGCGAGCTCGAGCGCCTGTTGAGGTCCGTGGAGGAGGGGGGCCTCAGGGCTCTCACCCCTTCCGATCTCGTCCGCCTTCCCACCCTGTACCGAGGCACGCTCTCGGCCCTGTCGGTGGCACGAGCGACCTCCCTCGACCGCAACGTCGTCGAATACCTGGAAGCCTTGGCCGCGCGCGCCTACCTCGTGGTCCACGGCAATCACCGCCATCTGCGCGAGGCCCTCACGACCTTCTTTTTCGAGCGCTTTCCGACGGCCGTCCGGGCTCACCGGTGCGAGTTGGCCCTCGCCTGGGCCCTGATGCTTGCGGGTGCCGTGGCCGCGTTCGCCCTCACGCGCACCGATCCGGAGCGCTTCTACGCCTTCGTGTCGGCGGCGTACGCGCAGGGCCGGGGACCGACCTCCTCCACCACCTCGCTCCGCGATGTCCTCTACACGCGTGACGACCTCGCACGCGGGCTCAAGACCTTTGCCATGTTCCTCTTCGACCACAACACCCGGATCGGCATCACTGCCTTTGCCATCGGCGTTGCCGGCGGGGTGCCCACCGCGCTGCTCCTGCTCTCGAATGGTCTCGTGCTCGGTGCGTTCGCAGCCCTCTACCAAGGGCGTGCCCTGGGTCCGGACTTCTGGGGCTGGCTCTTGCCCCACGGGGTGACCGAGCTCACCGCCGTCGCCTTGTGCGGTGCAGCGGGCTTCGCTCTCGGGCAGGCCCTCCTCTTCCCCGGTCAACAGGAGCGGTGGTCGGCCCTCGCACGCAGAGGTCGGGAGGCGGGTGTGATGGTGCTCGGAGCGGTGGTGATGTTCGGCCTGGCTGCCCTCATCGAGGGCATCTTCCGGCAGCGCGTTCACGCGCTCTCCCTCCGGTACGCGGTGGGCGTGAGTTCCGCCGCCGCATGGGTCTTCTATTTCGGGTTCCTGGGGCGAAGCCGTCCGTGAGCGGTGATCAGATCCAGCCGCGGCGCGTCCGCGAGGTCGTCTCGCCCGAGGGGGTGCCGCTGCATTTCGAGGTGGCGCCCGTCGGGGATCGCCTGGGTGCTCTTGCGCTCGACCTCATGTGGATTGGCCTCGGGACGGGTGCGGTGCTGTTCGCGCTGGCCATGGCGCTCAGGGTTGGCGGGCAAAGCGAGCGATTCGGCGATCTGGCGATGGCCGTGCTCCTCTTGGCCTCATTCCTCATCCGCACCTTCTACTTCGCCTTCTTCGAGCTCACCTGGCGCGGGCAGACACCCGGCAAGCGCCGCACCGGACTCAGGGTGGTCGATGCGCGAGGCGGTGCCCTCACCGCCGAGGCCATCTTGACCCGCAACTTGACGCGGGAGCTGGAACTCTTCTTGCCGCTGGTGGCCCTGACGGCACCGGCGGCGCTCCTGCCCGACGCACCGGGCTGGGCGGGCCTTCTCGCGCTGGCCTGGGGCCTCATCTTCGGCCTCCTTCCCTTGTTCAACCGGGAACGTCAGCGCGTCGGTGACTTTGTCGCGGGAACAGTCGTGGTCCGGCTACCGTCGGTGCCACTGCTCCACGACCTCGTGGCGGTGCACGGTGGGCCTGAGGTTTCGGCGCTGCGGTTCACCCCCGCCCAGCTGGAGGTCTACGGGGTGTACGAGCTGCAGGTGCTCGAGCAAGTTTTGCGCGACGAAGGCAAGCCCGGGTACGCGAGTGCCCTTGCCATCGTGGCGAGCCGGGTGCGTGCCAAGATCGGTTGGGACGGACCCCCCGCGGGCGACGAGGTCTTCCTGCGTGCCTTCTATGCCGCCCTGCGGGCGCGCCTCGAGCACCGGCTCCTGCTCGGCCGCCGTCGCGCCGACAAGCACGACCGCGGTGCGGCGTCCTAGACCGCAGATCCGCGCGCGGACCTATTCGAAGATCCGCGCAAGCTGGGACGTGTCGGCGCCTTCCTTTTCCACGCGCAGGTCGTGGTAAGCGACTCCGGCCGCGGTGGGGAACAGGCCATTCCCGATGGCGGTGACGGCCCAGGCGAGCGCGGTGGCGGCCACGAATGGGAGGACGCCACGCCGTGAGGCCACGCCCACCGCCGCGTTCACGACCGAGACCACCACCCAGAAGACGACCATGGACAGGAAGAGGGCGTTGCGCCGGCCGAGCGTGAGGCGGCGGCTGCGCGCCACCGCCTCGCTCGATCGAAGATTCGGCTCGGCCACCCGAGCCGGCACCGAGACGGCCAGGCGGCAGGAAGCCATGATGCCAGGCACGATGAGGAGCAACGTCCAGAGCATGACCCGCAGCCCGACGTCGAGCGAGGTCACGAGCACGGGCCAGAACTTGCGGAAGCCAAACCCGAGCAACTCGGCCGCCGCCGGCCGGCGGCCGTCGAGCGACTGGAGCACGCCACGGGTGAGCGCACCCGTGGAGACGAGGGCGAGCACACCAGAGAGAAGGCCAATGCCAAGCGCCAAGGTGGGATAGCGCAGCATGACCGAGGGACTCACGTGCGGTGCGGTCACAACCGGCGCGGGCCCGAGCCACAGCTGGGC
>Ga0335081_10010531_pt1 | contig 14949 bp, 12 predicted proteins | sample Lox_Sample_35_FD_206713 | JGI IMG/M metagenome (GOLD analysis project Ga0335081, IMG submission 206713) | Soil microbial communities from Loxahatchee National Wildlife Refuge, Florida, United States - Lox_Sample_3.5 | ecosystem: Environmental > Terrestrial > Soil > Wetlands | place: USA...
TGTCCTGGGTGATGATCGGATCGTACTGTCCGGCGGCCCCACTCAGGAACCCCCACCAGTGATCGAACCCCCAGGCTCCCGGCCAGTGGTCGAAAGGACCGGCCGCCCCCTGCACATTGTCTGGGGTGAGATGCCACTTGCCGAAGCCGCCGGTGACGTAGCCATTTTCGCTGAGGATCCGCGGCAACGCCGCACAGCTCTTCGGCTTGACCGCGGTGTACCCGGGGAACGGCCCGGGGTACTCGGCGATCGACCCGAAGCCGACGCGGTGGTGGTTTCTGCCGGTCAAGAGCGCGGCCCGCGTCGGGGAGCACAGCGCGGTGACGTGGAAGCGGTTGTAGGTCAGCCCCATGTCCCGGACGCGCGTCATATTGGGAGTCCGTATCGGCCCGCCGAAGGTGTCCGGCTGGCCGAACCCGGCATCGTCGATCAGGCAGATGAGGATGTTCGGGGCTCCGTCTGGAGCCTGCGGGCTGGGCACGATTGTCCAGTCGCCCACGGATTCGTCGAGCGTACGCCCGATCGTCCCGCCGAAGTGGCGATCCGGGATCGGCAGCACGCTCCGGTCCGGGTTGAACTTGCCCATCGCCTCTGCCAGCGACTCCTTGAGCGCGCTCACGCCCTTCTTGTCGCTCTGCACGATCGAACGCAGCAGGGCTCCGCTTAGTGCCTGCTCGACTCCAAGCCGCTGGTCGTCGTCGAACACGGCGATGACGCCGGCGGAGCCCCGCGGCAGGTTCTCGCCGATCTTTTCGTGAATTCCCGTGGCGAGGCGGTGATCGATGAGCTTCCCGCCGAGCCCGCCGGCGACGGCTCCGGTGGCTACCGTGGCGAGCAGGGTAGGCGGCGCGAACAGCCCCACCACGAGCCCGACTCCGGCGCCCCACTTGACGCCCGTCCGGCCGCGATGATCGCCAGTCTGGCGCACCGAGACGTTGCCGGCCGCGTCATGCGTGACCAGGATCACCCCTTCGATCTCGACCTCCTTGTCTTTCACACGGGCAACTAGGGTCTCGAAGTCTGCCGTCGCCGTATCGATGTCCTGGTATCCCGCGACAAGCACGTCGGTCGGTGTGTCAGCCATCACAGTCTCCTTTCAGCGTGCGTGTCACTTCATGGGTCGCCCGCGGTGACGATTCAAGCGGTCGCCGTCGGGCGGACATCATCCATTCGGGATGAGCCCGTCTCGCCCCTCTGACGTGTAGCTTCTCGCGGGGAACAGGAACCCTTCCGTGCACCTGGGTGCCGCCGCCCTCGGACGAGACGATCTCAAGCACGCCGCCGGCGGCTTCGATCCGGTCGCGCATCCCGCTCAGGCCGCTTCCCTCCGGATCCACGTCGAGCGGGATGCCGACGCCGTCGTCGGTGACTGTGAACTCGATCTCGTCGAGTCTGCGCGCCAGCGTCACGTTTACGATGGCGCCCGCTCCAGCGTGTTTGGCCGCGTTCTGGATCGCCTCGCGAACGCAAAAGTAGATGGCCGCCTCGATCGCCGCCGGCAGCCGCCCCACGTCCTCGTCGGCAACCCGGATCGGCACCGGCGATCGGAGAGCGAGCGACCGCAACGCCCGGACGAGGCCGAGGTCGTGCAACTCCGCCGGATAGATGCCGTGCGCGAGCGCACGGATCTCCTCGAGCGCGGCCTCCGCGTCCCGCTGCGTCGCGTCGAGTCGCTTGACCAGCTCTTCGTCTTCGGCGAGCTCCCGCGCGGCCGCCAGCCGTATCTGCAGTGCCACCAGACGCTGCTGCGCACCGTCGTGCAGATCCCGCTCGAGGCGTCGTCGCTCACGCTCGCCAGCATCGATGATGCGTGCGCGCGACGCGCGCAGCGCCTCGACGAGACGGGCATTGTCGAGCAGCATCAGGGACGTCGCGGCCAGCCCCTCCAGAACCGTCGAGTCGGCGTCGAGGACCGGGTCGTGGACCAGTGCCGCGACGATCCGGTCGTTGCGCGTCACCCACGTGATCCCGCGCTCCGAGCTTTCGTCCGGCACACTCACTTCCGCGCCATCGACGTCCACAAAGGCGTGGCGCTCCGCTGACCACAAGGCGAGCTTTAACGACGGGTCGCCGAGCGCGTCGCCCAGCAACTCTTGCACGGCCGCCGGTGTGAGCGGCTTTCCTCCTGCTCGGACTGCGACCCGACCCAGACCGATGGCGGCGAAGACGTGACCGCGGACCTGGCCGGCCAGGATGGCGAAGGGGATCGCGATCACGAGGAAACCACCGGTGATCCTCAGCGCGACGTGCGGGCCGAGCGATGCCGGATCCGAGAATTGTGTGATCAGGAAAACGACCACGCTCGCGATGAACACGGCAGCCAGCGGAGCAATCGCGCGGCGACGCAGCCGACCCGAGGATCGCGTCTTGGCGAGCAGCAACATCGCGACGCCGATCGCCGAGACTATGAACAGAGCGCGAACGGCCGTGGCGAGCGCCCTCGCCAGAGCGCCGTCGCCGACGACCTGGAGCGCGTTCGGCGGACAGCTGTGCCCGCAGTTGACGAACGAGCCCCCCGCCGGAAGCGACGGCGCTATCACCAGGAGCATCCCCCACACGACGGCAGTGCCGATCGCGACCGCCAGCATGAAGGCGCGCTCGAACCTCGACTCGAGCCGGCCGTCCGGGAAGCACAGATACATGTAGGCCGTGCAAACAACTGCGGCCGCCCACGTGACCATACCCAGCGTGTGCGCCAGCGGGCCGGCGGATCCCGCGAGTGAGGTTGCGGCGTACACCAATCCAACTCCGGTGACGACCGGGCCGAGCCGGCTCGCGGGTCTGCGCCACCAGGTGTAGGCACCTACCAACCAGTACGCCGCGACGATCGCGGCCCGCCAGAGGCCGACGGAGCTCGGATCCACCAGCACCGAGCTGTGGACCCCGGTCCACGCCGTCCACGCGACGGCGGCGACTCCGGTCGCCCCGAGCATCGGCACCCAAGGCGGGACCAACCTCTCTCGCCGGGACAACCGCGCACCCATTATCGATTCGACAGCCACCAATACTGGATGCTCATTTCGGCGCCCGCGTTGAGCATCCGTAAAAATCCCGGAGCCCTCGCCGGGCGCATTACGGACGACCTGCGTGGCTGCACGGATGGCACGAGCTCACCGACCGGCACTGGCAGGTCGTCAACTTCATGCGCCGCGCCTACCTGCAGAACGGAACCGCTCCGTCGATCCGAACACTCGGCAAGGCGTCCGGCGTTCCGATCAAGGAGCTGTACCAGCTATTCCCGAAGGGGCCGGCGAAGCTGGCCGCCAAGATCGCCGGCATTCCCAAGCCGCGAGGTTGCATCTAGTCACTGCGGCACCGCGTCCGAGATAACCAAAAGCGAGGCATCATGACCGATCTGCTTGAACATCCACAGCCCGCGACACCCGTGCCGCCGACGATCGGGAAGGTCTCGATCATCGTCTCCAGGGGATCGCTGGAGGGCATCTACCCCGGCCTCATCATGGCGAACGGTGCACGCATGGAGGGGATCGACGCCAACCTGTTCTTCACTTTCTTCGGTTTGGACGCGATCAACAAGGCCAAGCATGACCATGTCAAGGTCGCGACCGTCGGTAACCCGGGTCTCCATCTAGCGACTTGGGCCGGCGGCTTCCCGGGCGTGTCGGCGCTCGTCACCCATAAGTTCGCAGCCGAAATGGAGAAGCTCGACATCCCGCCGATTCCCGAGTTCATCGAGATGATCGCCGACTCCGGCGCCGGGCTCTATGCCTGCAAGGCCTCGGTCGACATGTTCGGCCTGACGATCGAAGACTTCATCCCGCAGGTGCAGGAGATCATCACGGTCGGTGAGTTCTACGGCCTCGCCGCCGGCGGCCAGATCATCTTCACCTGATTGAGTTGGGGCCGGCCCTGAACATTAGACACGCCACTAAGCCGGTCCAATGATCGCGCGTCCTACTGGTGCGGCTCCCAGCTGAAGAAGCGAACGGAGAGCAGGAGTCCGGCGATCCCCCACCCGGCGACGACGGCGACGTCGCTCCAGTGGAACGGCGTCCCGAGATACCCGGCTTGCAAGCCGACGGCGAAATGACGGACGGGAAACACCTTCGCAACCCACTGAATCCACCCGGGGGTGCTGTTACCGAACGGAATGAAGATCCCTGAGAGAAAGAGGAGCGGGAGGATCGCGATGTTGACGATCGGTGCGGCCGCGTCGGCGTTTGGGATCGCTGCCGTGATCGCGAAGCCGAGCGCACAGAACGCGGCGGACCCGACGAGCAGCATCACGAGGAAGCGGAGCAGCGTGGCGCCCGAGGGCACGTGCGCGCCGTAGGCGATGTGACCGAAAGCCGTCGTGATCACGACCAGCAAGAGTGCGACCAGCATGGCGTGCAGAATCCGGCTCGCGAAGAAGACCGCGTGTGGCAGCGGGGTTCCGTCGATGCGCTTCAGGACTCCGCCATCGCGACTGAACGTCGTGCTGATCGCGGTGTTGTTGAAGCAAGCCGTGATCACGCCGAACGCCGCCATCGAGGCAACGTAGTAGGTCGACTCCTTGGCCGCGAGCGCGCCGATGTGAACGGTGCCGTTTCCCAACAGCGCAGTGAAGATGACGAGGAACATCAGTGGGAACGTGAATGTGAAGAACGCCCGCGCCGGGTTCCGCCAGAACGCCTTGTTCACGTAGCGCGCCTGGCTCAACGTCAGCGCCGTCGCACTCATCGCTCGCTCCCCCCTTCCGCCTGGCGCGTCAGCGCCAGATAGACGTCCTCGAGCGACGGCCTGATCACCTCGAGACCGTCGAGCGGCAGCCCGCGTTCGATTGCCCAGCCCGTGAGGTCGTGCAGCGCGACCACCGGATCGTCGACGGTCACCTCCACGAACCCGTCGACTTTCGTCACGCCGCCGAGGGACGCCGGCAGCTCCGCCCCGCTCGGCGGTCTGTAGCGGATGCGAACGCCCCTACTGTCGCGGAGCCCGAGCGTCGACGGCGGCCCCTCCGCCACAACCTTGCCCTGAGAGATCACCACGACCCGATCGGCGAGGTATTGCGCCTCGTCCATGTAGTGCGTCGTCAGCACGACCGTCTTGCCGAGCCCGGCCAAGCTCCTGACCACCTCCCATGCCTCGCGCCTGGCAGCTGGGTCAAACCCCGTCGTCGGCTCATCGAGAAACAGCAGGTCGGGATCGCCGACCAGGGCAATCGCCATCTCAAGCCGCCGCTGCTGCCCGCCAGAGAGGCGCACGACCCGCTCATCCCGCTTCTCGCCGAGGCCGACCACGTCGATCACCTCGTCGACGGCTCGACGTCGCGGGTACAGGCTCGCGTACATCGTCACCGTCTCGCTAACGGTCAGATACGGCTCAACCCCGGTCGACTGAAACACGATCCCGATGCGCGGCCTGAGGCGAGAGCGCTCCGACGCCGGATCGCAGCCGAGAACCTCTACCTCGCCCGTATCACGCGACCGGTAGCCCTCGAGGATCTCGACCGTCGTCGTCTTCCCGGCACCGTTCGGACCCAATAACGCGAAGATCTGGCCCACGGGGATATCGAGATCCACCCCACGCACCGCCTCAACCGGCCCGTACGCCTTCCGAAGCCCACGCACGCTCACCGCAAGCGGCGAACCGCCGGCACTGCGGCTAGCGCCGTCAGCGGCATCGATCGCCCGTGTAGTTGCCAGATGCCTCACGTGATCACTCCCGTTCTGGGGCAGGCGCTGGCCCACGAAGGTAACTCTCACGCGATGCCCGGCGCATCCGGGTTTAACGCCCACGCCGCGAGCGGAGCACCCGCGGATCGCGAGCGCCACCCCGGCGTGGTCGAGCAGGAATCGGCGCTGTTCTCGTGCATGTTGTCCGGCAGAGTCGAGAACCACCGCCCGCGCGGCTGCGATCGGCCATCTGGCTCGGCGCGGAACACCAGCCCGACCGGGCAGTCGAGCCCGTTCTCTTAATGGCTCGGGTACTCGATGTAGCCGAGAAGCGGCCCCACCCGTACGGCCCCGGGGTCGGCTTCATCGAAATCCGCTCCAATCGCTCAGTCGGTCCGCCGGCGCAGCGTCGCCGCGCCCAGCACGAGCGCGCCCGCGGCAAAGGCGAGCACGATTGCGATGTCCGCGGTCACCGCGCCGCCGGCGCCGACCTGGCGCGAGAGGTGATGCATGCCGTCAACGGCGTACGAAAGGGGCAGCACATCCGAGATCGCGTGCAGCCCGGACGGCATCCGGTTGCGCGCGACGATCAGGCCGCACAGCAGGAGCTGAGGCAGGATGATCAGCGGGAAGAACTGGACGACCTGGAACTCGGTGCGGGCGAATGCGCTCGCCAGCAGGCCGAGCCCGGTGCCGAGCAGCGCAACGCAGACCGCGAGCACGACCAGCAGCGCGACTGGCCCTTGAACCCGCAAGCCGAGCGGACCAAGCGTCAGCGCACATACGACGATTGCCTGGGCGGTCGCGAACAGGCCGAAGGACAGCGCGTATCCACCGAGCAGCTCGAGCCTCCCCAGCGGGCTCGCGAGCAGCCGTTCGAGCGTTCCGGTAACCCGCTCGCGGAGCAGAGCGATCGACGTCACCAGGAACACCGTGGTCAGCGGGAAGAACGCCAGCAGCGGCGCGCCGGCTTCATCGAACGTCGCGCGGTGATGGGCGTAGATCAAGCGCAGCAGCGTTTCGAGCACACACGGCACGAGCAGCATCAGCGCGATCGTTCGGGGGTCGTGGCGGAGCTGAAGCAGTACGCGCCGAGCCGTCGCCAGCGTGCGGGACGCGCTCATCGCTGCTCGATCAGTCGAATGAACGCCTCGTCGAGGTCCTCGGTCCCGGTCCGGACCGATAGCTCGGCTGGGGTCAGCTGCGCGATGATTCTTCCTTCGCGCACCAGGATGACCTCGTCGCAGCGACGCGCCTCGTCGAGCACGTGACTCGACACCAGCAGCGCAGCTCCCTCGCCGGCGAGTTCGCCGAACAGGTTCCAGAGGTCGCGCCGCAGCAGCGGATCGAGGCCGACCGTGGGTTCGTCGAGAAGCAACAGCCGTGGGCGTCCGACCAGTGCGGCGGCGAGCGAGACCCGCGCCCGCTGTCCGCCCGAGAGGTTGCGCACGAGCTGGTTGGCGTGGGACGAGAGTTGCACACGCTCGAGGACGTCGCCGATCTCGCCCCCGCGGATCGACGCGAAATAGCGAACGTTCTCGGCCACGGTCAGGTCCTCGTACACCGACGGTGACTGGGTCATATACCCGAGCACGCGGCGTACGGCCATGCTCCCCGGACGCTCGCCGAGCACGGTGATGGTCCCGTGCACGTTCGACTGGACGCCCGCGATCGCGCGAATCAGAGTCGACTTGCCGCTACCGCTGGGGCCGAACAGACCCGTGACCCGGCCCGCGGAGAACGACGCATCGACGTGGTGTAGCACGGCCCGGCCGCCCCGCTGCACGGTCACGTCCCGAAACCGGACTGCGTCCATGCTTGAGGCGACGGACGGACTGTCGGTCCGTCCCGCAGCGATGCTCTGCGCGGTCATGCACCAATGAGGTGGCGATCCAACGCGTAGCGCACGAGCTCGGCCCGAGTCCTCAACTCGAGCTTCTCGAAGATGCGGGCGCGGTGCGTCTCGACCGTGCGCCGCGAGAGATGGAGCTGGGCCGCGATCTCGGCGCTCGTGTATCCGAGGGCGATCAGACGAAGGATTTCGACCTCGCGTGGGCTGAGGATCCCGCCATCGACGGTCCGGCGCAGCACCTCCAATCCGGCGGCGACGCGCGGGCTTACGAACTCCTCACCGTGGGCGGCCTGGTGGATCGCCTCCAGAAGCTCGATCTCGGCCCGGTCCTTGAACACGAATGCAACCGCGCCGGCGGCGAGCAGCTGCTGCGCGACCAGGGCGCTCTCCTCGGTCGTCAGGACGACGATCTCGGTCCAAGGTACCTCAGTCCTGAGGTGCCGGACCGCCTCGACCGTCGATCCGTTCGGCATGTCCAGGTCGAGCACAAGCACACGCGGCCGACGGCCACGGACGTGCTCGATCGCCGACGATAGGTCCGATGCTTCGTCGACGACGCTCACGCTCTCCGTACCATCAAGTAGGCGGCGGAGGGTGCGCCTAAACATCGCGTGATCGTCCGCCAACACGACCGTGATCGGAAGGCGCTGTCCGTCGAGGTCGCCCTGTGAGGCGGCGAGGTGCAGGTGCGTCGTCATGGACGCGAAGCTATCGCCCCACCCGACCGGCGGCGTCGCGAGAAACCTGCCGATCGGGTACGGGAAAGCACGGAGTCGCTCGGCGATCTCAACTGCAGGGCGACGTGCTCTGCACGTCCGCCGTGCTGCCGTCGGTGTACACGAAGTGCGACTTGATGACAAAGCTGTGGGCGGTGCATTTGCCCGCGGTGATCAGCGCCGTCTTGCCGCTGCCGCGTGCCGGCACGTTCAGCTTCAGCGACACGAGCACCACCTTGAAGCCCGCCACCGTCGGCGTGGGCACGGGGATCGTGAGCTTCGCGCCGGACGCGGTCGCGCGGATGACCAGCGTCTGCGGGATCGGCGAGGTCGCTTTGACGACCATGACGATCTTGTTCGGCCCCGCCGCGAAGGCCTTCACGCCGGCGAGGATCGGCTGCGGGAGCGGGAAGGCGCTCGCGGTCGCCGAGCCACTGCCGATGCGGCTCGCCGACGGGCATGACTTGCCGGTTGCGAGCTGGTTATCGGACAGCTTGCACGGCTTCACGTTCGACAGCCCGAACTTGGTCCCGGAGGGAAATGTGATCACGAGCAGCTTGGCCGCCTTCGGCGCCTCGCCCGGCGAGGTGGTCGACTGGATGTCGGACTTGATCCCGGTCGACTTCCCCGCGTGGGTGGCGGTCAGGGCGATGTTGCTCGCCTGCGTGAAATCCGCGAGCGCGACGCCCGCCAGTACGAGCGACAGGACCGCGGTCGCGGCGATGGTTATCCATTTGCGCATGGCTGCCTTACTCCTTGTCTGAGGTGTTTCATTGTTCGTAGAGGTCGGCGAATACGTCTGCGTACTTGTCGTAGACGATCGCTCGCTTGACCTTCATGGTCGGGGTGAGCTCGCCGTCGGCTTGGGTGAGGTCGTGGCCGAGGACCGCGAACCGCTTCACCTGCTCGATTCGCGCGAACTTCCGGTTGACCCGGTCGACCTCTTTCTGGAGCTCGGCGTGCACTCGGGGATCGGCTGCGATCGTCACCGGGTCGGTGGCGATCCCGAACCGCTCGGCCATCTTCAGCGATTCGTCACGGTCCAGAGTCAGCATCGCCACGAGATACGGGCGTCTATCCCCGTAGACAACGGCCTCCGTGATGTACCGGCTCTCGCGGAGCTCGCTTTCGATGTTGACCGGAGTGATGTTCTTCCCGCTCGAGGTGATGATCAGGTCCTTCTTGCGGCCGGTGATCGACAGGAAGCCATCGGGGCTCAGCGCTCCCAGGTCGCCGGATCGGAGCCACCCGTCGGCGGTCAGCACCTCCTCGGTGGCATCGGGATCGCGGTAGTAGCCCTTGAAGACATGGGGGCCGCGGATCAGGATCTCCCCGTCGTCCGCGATCGCGACCTCGGCGCCCGGCAGCGGTTTTCCCACCGTTCCGAAGCGCAGCGCGTCGACCGTGTTGAGCGCCGTCGCGGCACAGGTTTCGGTCAGCCCGTACCCCTCGAGCACGAGCACGCCGCAGGCGTCGAAGAATTCGAGCAGTTCGGGTGCGATCGGCGCGGCTCCGACGAGCGCGACTTGAAGCTGGGGACCGAACAGCCGCCGCACCTTCGCGAGCACCAGGCGGTCCGCGAGCCGGTACTGGACGTCGGTGAGCAGGTCCGGCTGCCGGCGCTCGCGCAGTGCCTTCCGGGCCCGCGCGCCGCACCGCAGCGCCCACCCGAACAGCGCGCGCTGGGCCGGCGGCTTGCGGGAGATCTCGCCGGTGACGGCGCCTTGCATCTTCTCGTAGATCCTTGGCACGGCCGGAACGTGAGTCGGCCCCGCGTCGAGCAGCTCATCGACGATCCTGCTGGTGTCGCCGCCCCAGTAGATGAGGCGTGCGCCCACGCTCAGGACCACGGCCTGGGCGACGCGCGCGAGCACGTGCGCGAGCGGAAGGAACTGGTACATCGAGTGCGTCCGGTCGAGCCCGAGCCGCTGCTCGTACATGCGCACGGTCGCGATGAAGTTCTCGTGGCTCAGCATGCAGCCCTTGGGCGGCCCCGTCGTGCCGGAGGTGTAGACGAGCGTCGCGATGTCGCCGGACCTGGTCGACGCGACCCGCTCGTACACGCGCTCGGGCGAGATGTCGCTGCCCCGACGTCGAAGCTCGTCGAGTGTGATCGCGTCACCGGCCGGCTTGAACATGACGACGTGCTCGAGCATCGGGCAACGGTCCCGGACCTCCTCGACCTTTGCGAGCTGAGCGGCGTCCTCGCAGAACACCAGGCGCGTCTGCGAGTGGTCGAGCACGTAAGCGCACTCCTCGGGAGAGTTCGTGTGGTAGATCGGCGTCACCACGGCGCCCGCGCAGAGCGACCCGCAGTCGGCGAGCGTCCAGTCAGCGGAGGTGGCGCCGAGGATCGCGACGCGATCCCCCGGCTCGATGCCCAGGCCGAGCAGGCCCTGCGCGATCTTGGTGCTGATCGCGCCCAGCTCCGGGTAGGAGATCCTCACTGTGTGGCCGTCCCGTTGGTACTGGAGGGCGACGCCGTCGAACCGGCCGGCCGCGTCGAGGATCATCTGGCCGAGGGTCTGCGACCGGGAGCCCGCGGACACCGGTGTGATGTCTTGTGGGACCGGTGAGGCCATCTGAGCAGGGGTGGACGTACTCATCGCGTGCTCCTAGTCATGGGCGGTACGGGGACGGCGGTGGCGGAGGTGAAGCGGGCGCCAATGGGGGTAGGGCACCGGCGCCGCCGAGGTCGGGGGCGAGGTCGGGGGCGGGGTCGGGGCCGAGCCGGACGTCGGCCACCAGCCGAGCGGCCCGAGGACGATCTCCGCGGCGGGAATCAGCACGGGTCGCACGACCACGACGTCGAGGAGAACCGCGACGGCCACACCGATCCCGAACTGCTGCACGTTCACGAAGCTCGTGGTCAGGAACGGGATCAGCGCGGCGACCATCAGAAGCCCGGCGCCGGTCGTCGCGGCGGCCGTCTCACGTAGGCCGGTGCGTACCGCGGACGTACGCTCCGCGGCCGAGACGTACTCCTCGCGGGTCCGCGTCAGGAGTACCGCAGAGAACGTCGTCGTGATCCCGAGCGAGACCGTGAAGATCCCGATGATCGACATCGGATCGAGGTATCCAGGGCCGCCCAGCAGCGGCCTCGTGCCGGTGAACAGGACCGCTAGGACCCCGAACGAGGCTGCTGCAACCAGCAGTCCGAACACGGTCGCTACGACGGGGAGCACCACGGCGCGCAGCGCGAGCGCGAGGACAAGCGTCAGCGCGAGCGCGAGCGCGATCACATCGACCCAGATGCGGGACTTCACCACCCGGGCGAGATCGCCAAGACTGCCTTCAGGTCCGCCGACGGCCACCTGGACGTTGTTGCTCTTCGCAAATTGCCGCGCGAGGGCGACGAGGTGCGTGCCGAGCGCCTCGGTCCGGGAGTCATTCGACTTGTACTTCGAGACGACCACGATCTGGCCGGCGGTGCCGCCGCGGAGCAGATTGATCGTGAACGTCGCGGCGTTGCGGTCGGACTTCTGCGCCCCCTCGACCGCCGCGAGCACGAAGTAGCCGGAGTTGAAGATCCCCGGCGACTGCTGCTCGAGCTGCTTCAGCTGCGCGGTCGACGGGATCTGCCCCCGGGCCTTGATCACCGCCGCCTGCATCGTTCCGAGCCCGGTGACCAGCTGCCCCGCCGGGCCGACTCCGCTCGTAAGCCCGTGGGCGAGCTGTCCGGCGCCGGAGTTGAGCTGGCCGAGGCCGATCTGGAGCGCGCCCGCGCCCGCGGTCAGTTGCCCGAGACCGCTGGTCAGCCGGCCGCCGCCGGTCGACAGCTGGCTCATGCCTGTGGCAAGCTGGGCGTTACCGTCGCGCAGCTGCTTGATCCCTGCCTCGAGCTGCGAGGCGCCGCGCTGAAGTTGTGCGAGTCCACTCACGAGCGCGGGAGCCTGGTTGCTCACGCCGCTCGCCAGCGCCTTGGCCTGCGAGGCGTCGGCAACCGCGCCGTTCAGCTGAGACGTCAGCCCGGCGAGCGCTGCGGCAGCGCTCTGAAGCGACGCCGCGGCAGCGCCGTAATGCGGGTCGCCCTTGCCGGTGGTCATCGATCCGAGCGCCGAATTCGCGCTGTCCAAGGCAGCGCTCGCGCTCTGCGCTCGGCTCTGCACCCCGGAGATCGCCGAGCTGGTGCCCGCGGTCAGGGTCGTAAGACCCTTCAGCGCGACGACGCTCTGGCCCGCTCCCTGATGCGCCTGGCCGATGCCCTGCTCGAGCTGGGTCGAGCCGGCGAGTGCCTGCCCGGCTCCGTTCTTGAGCGCGGTCGCTCCGGCGAGCGCCTGATCCAGCCCGGTCTTCAGCTGGGACGATCCAGCATTCGCCTGCTGGAGACCCGCATGTAGTTCGGACGCCCCGGACTGGGCCTGCCCAGACCCGCTTTGCAGCATGTTCGCCCCATTGGAGGCGTCCTTGAGCCCGGACTGGAGCTGGCTCGATCCGGCGCCGGCCTGGCCGAGGCCGTTGATCAGCTGAAGCAAGTTCTTCTTGCTCTCATCCGACACGGCGGCCGAGTGCTTCAGTTGCGGCCCAAACGTCGACAGCTGAGTGGCGGTCGAGTCGATCGCTCCCGGCCCGGTCACCGAATCGACGGTCGAGTCATGGGCGATCTGGAGCTGGAAGCGGTCCAGGCTGCCGAGCAGCGCCGGGGTGGTGACCGGCCGGTTGTTGGCGACGACGATCAGGTCGTACGGAGTCGCCCACCCCGGGCCCATCACACGCGAGACCTCTTCGAACGCGACCCGCGCCTTGGCGTTCGGCGGCAGCTGGGTCACGTCGGGAGGGCCGGAGTGCAGCGCGAACGCCGGCACGGCGAACGCCGCCAGCACCGCCGTTGCGGCAAAGCCTGCGTACACCGCGTGCCGTGTGACCCGATTGCCCCCGTCAACTAGGCGCGACCAGCCGCGCCCCAGCGTCGCGGGCACTGGGAAGCTGTACGCGTCGATCCGGCGACCGAGCAGCACGAGTGCCGCCGGCATCACCACTACCGCGCCGCCGGTGGCGAACGCGGCACAGGTCAGCATCCCGGTCCCGAGCGACACCATCAGCTGCGTCGGGCCGGTGAGGGCCACGATCGTGAGCGCCAGCACGACCGCGGTGCCGCCGATCAGGACCGCCTTTCCGGTCGTCTCGAGGTCGGTGGTAGCGGCGGTCACGGCGTTACGTGGATGTACCCCCGGGGGGAGCTCCTCTCGGTGAAAGCGGTCGAGGATCAGCAGCGCGAACCCGACCCCAAGGGCGAGCCCGGTCATCGTGCCGAGCGCCACGCCAACTGGGTCGAGTGCGGTCACGTGACCGAGCAGCGCCACCAGCCCGAAGCCGGCCGTCGTGCTCAACGCACCCACGGCGGTCACGATCAGCGCCGCCACTGGAGCGCGCAGTCCGATCACCAGGAGCAGAAACAGAATCCCGATCGCGATCAGCTCGGTGCGGCGGAGATTCGAAATCGCCGCCTCCTTCAGCGCGCGATCGATCGACGGCTGACCGGTGATGTATGCCTTGGTCGGCGACGAGATCTCATGGCCGACAAGGTGCTCGATCTGAGGTTCGTCGTAGCGCACGACGTCCTTTTCGGACCGGTCGACCGACACGACGATCATCGCCGCGGTCGGCTTGGGTCGAAGCCCCGTGCTGGCGGTGCCCGCATCCCACGCGGACAGAACGCGGGTGTCCGGTCGCCTCGAAAGTGCTGCGACCAGCTTCGGGCCCTGACGGTCGAGCTGTTGCTTGGGGCCCTCGAGCAGGATTGGGACCAGTTGCGTCGGGCCGAACTGGGCGCTCGCGAGCTGCTGAGCGCGCGAGGACTGGGTGCCGGGCACGACCGTTACCGAGGGCGACAGAGTGCTGGCAACGCCGAAGCCGATCACACTGAGGACGACGGCGATGATCAACCAAGCCGCAAGCGATGCCGTAGGACGGCGGATGGAGAACCTCGCTAGGGAGACCACGGTTTCACCTCTGCATCTGCCTCGAGCGTCGCCGCCAGGGGATGGCGGCGGCAGACTTAGCGGTTCGATGACTCGTGCCGTCACCGTATGTGTCGCCGGAACGGGTCCGCATCCGTGAAGAGGAATGACCGTCGTACGTAGTTACGCCCGATCCGGACTGATAAACCGCGCGCTCACGGCCGCAACTGAAACGGCGGGTACACGGTTGTCACGCCTGTCGTTCCGTGCCCGCCGTATTGCGCGGTATAGCCGTTGATCGCGCCGAGCACGATCGCGATCGGAAGTACCGTGAAGATCCTGAGCCCAGAGGTGAGCCGGTTCAGGTGGCGGTCGGGGTAGTCGACCGAGAACTGAATCGGATAGTTCACAGCGCACCAGCGCTGCTCGGAGCCCACACGGTCATCTTGCGCTCGCGTTCCTTGGCCGACAGCACTCGTTCGATCAGTTCGAAGTGGCGGCCCAGATGGCGTGGCGCCAGGAACTCTTGCCGGATGCGCGCGCGTGCCGCAATGCCCATCCGTTCCGCCCGTTCGCGGTGCTCCAACAAGTCCACGACCGCGTGGCCGAACGCTCCGAGGTCGCGCGGGTCTGACAGCAGAAGACCCGACTCTCCGTCGATGATCTGGTCCTGAATGCCCCCTACGGCGCTTGCGACGACTGCGCTTTCCTTCCACATCGCTTCAGCGACGGTCAGCCCGAATCCCTCGGCGAGGCTCTTCTGCACGACGACAGCGGCTCGCCGCTGAAGCGCGTTGACGATCGCCGCGTTTTCCCCTACGTCGGTCATCGGCAGCGACGCCACGTGGACACGGGTCTGGATC
>Ga0335081_10010533_pt1 | contig 14948 bp, 11 predicted proteins | sample Lox_Sample_35_FD_206713 | JGI IMG/M metagenome (GOLD analysis project Ga0335081, IMG submission 206713) | Soil microbial communities from Loxahatchee National Wildlife Refuge, Florida, United States - Lox_Sample_3.5 | ecosystem: Environmental > Terrestrial > Soil > Wetlands | place: USA...
GTGCAGCCGCGGACCTTGTATCGAACCTCCGCCACGCGGCCGTCTTCGAAGCGCGCCGACAAACGCAGGATGTCGCCGCACACCGGGTTCTCGATCTGCACCGTAACGGCGGGCGACGGGAGGTCTCCCACGTTGCGCGGATTTTTGAAATGATCGAGGAAGGCTTCGCTGTACAAGATGGGCCTCAACTCAATTATGATCATCTTCCTGACTGGCGCGACGGGGTACATCGGAAGCGCGGTCGGCAGCGCGCTGCAGAAGGCCGGACATTCGGTGATTGGCCTGGCGCGGTCCGACGAAGCGGCCGGGCGTTTGCATCTGAGAGCCGTGGCCGTGCATCGTGGCGATCTCGCTTCGCCCGAGAGCGTGCGAGACGCGGCGCTGGCAGCCGACGGCGTGATCCACACCGGAACCACGAATCAGGGCGAGTTGGATCAAGCAGCGGTGCGCGTTATGCTGGATGCGATCGCCGGATTGGGCAAGCCGTTTATCTACACCAGCGGCGTTTGGGTTCTGGGTGACACGGGCGGACGGGTAGCTGATGAAACCTGGCCGGTGAACCCGGCGGCGCTGGTCGCCTGGCGGCCGGCAGCCGAACAATTAGTGCTGCAAGCTTCCGCGCAAAAGGTGCGCTCCATCGTGATCCGGCCCGCGGTGGTGTACGGGCGCGGCGAGGGGATCCCGGCCGGTTTCGTCGAGTCCGCGCGAACACACGGCGCGGCGCGCTATGTCGGCAGTGGCGAGAATCGCTGGCCGGTGATCGATGTGGACGACCTGGCCGATCTCTACGTCCGAGCGTTGGAGAAGGCGCCGGCTGGAACCGTGCTGCTCGCCGCCGATGGCTCCGCGCACCGCGTCAAAGAAATAGCCGAAGCAGCCAGCATCGGCGCCGGCGCGGGCGGCCGTACCGAGTCCTGGCCGCTGGAGGAAGCTCGCAAGACGCTGGGCGCCTACGCCGACGCTCTCGCGCTCGATCAGCAGGTCTCTTCCGAGCGGGCACGTGCGATGCTCGGATGGAAGCCGCGCGCTTCCGGCATTCTGGAAGATCTGCGCCTGGGATCGTACCTTTCGTGACCACGGTGGTGGCGGCGGTGATCGAGCGCGGCGGGCGCATTTTGATAGGCCAGCGCAAGAACACCGGCCATCATCCGCTGAAATGGGAGTTCCCGGGCGGCAAAGTGGAACCGGGAGAGACGCCCGAGGCGGCCGCCGTCCGCGAGCTCGCCGAAGAGCTGGCCATTGGCGCGAAAATCGCCGGCGAGATCGTGCGCTACGAATATCAATATCCGGGCCGCACGCCGATTCTGCTGATCTTCTATCGCGTCACGGATTTCGAGGGCGAGCCGGAAAACCGCGACTTCGAGCAGATTCGCTGGGAAGTTCCCGAGCGTCTCGGCGATTACGACTTTCTGGAAGGCGACGCGGAATTTATCCGCAGTCTCTGAGGAACCGCGCAAAACGGAGCGCGGCGCGATTTATTTCCTGTGGCTCTTGGTGCGCGCCGCACCCTTTGCGCTCACGTCTCGCGTTCTACCGAGACGTACATAGGTCCGGCGCCGAGCGTCGCCACCAGAGCCCAGGTGCAGCCGGGCGCGCTATTGATGACGCGAAACTTCACGTGTTCGCCAGGCGCCGCTTCGAACGTCTCGGTCTTTTTTTTCCAGGTGTTGTCGAAGCGTATCTCGTGCCGGCCGGCTGGGATGGAGCGAGTCAGGGTCTTTCCATACATCAGGTCGGCGATCCACTCACCGTCCAGCTTGATGATGATCTGGCGCTGCTTCACGTCGTCAGGCGACGTGCGTGAGATGGTAAGCTTCGCTTCTTCCAAAAGCTATCTTGGCGGCGGGAGCCTGAACTCCACGCCGCGCTCCCCGTTGAGGCGCTGCGACAAATCGCGATCGATCAGATCGAGACTGACTTGATTCAGATCATGATCCATCGTGACGTAGTGCAACGTGGAGCCTTCCATCCAGTAGCCCAGCGCCTGGACGATGTTGTGGTCCCTGAAGGCGAGCAGATAGATGGTGGCCTGGTCGGGATTTGCCGGCTGCGCTTGCGGGGCGCTTTGGCCGGGAGTGGGCGCCTGGTACATTTTTAAGCCGGATTGATCGTCGCTTGCGCCCCCAGGCCCATACTCCCGGACCACCGGGTTGGCTTGCGGAGGGACGAAGTTTTGATTGATCACCACCGGAGGCATCGAGCCGGAATTGACGACCGGCGGCTGGTCACCTTCGGCCGGTGCGTAGCCGAGCGAAGGATCGTATCCATATCCAGGCGCGTAACCGTATCCGTAGCCGCCAGAGAAAACCGGATACAAGACCACGTTGCCCCGTCCGTGCTGAGGATGCGCGACGCCTCCGTATCCGTATCCGCGCCCGCCGCCGTTAAAATAACGAGGTCCGGTAACGCCACCCGGAGGCGTCACAGGCGCATGACCAGTGCCTGGATATAACACGTTGCCGAATCCGCCCAGTGACCAGTATTGACCGCCCCGTCCTTGGCCAAACGCCGTGCCCAGCAGGCAAAAGAACGTACCAGCCACGATCAAGGACCGCATACGACCTCCAGAAGCCTAATTGTAACCCAGATAGCCGTTACTAACCATACGAAATAGACGCGATGATTCCTATGCCGGTTGCGCGCATTCAACCCTAGATATAATCGGAGTTATGCCGGATGTTCGACATTCCGTCTGCGCGCTCGATTGCCCGGATTGCTGCTCGCTGCTCATCGATATAGAAGACGGCAAAGGCAGCCACTTGCGTGGAGACCCAAATCATCCGGTCACGCGCGGGTTCTTGTGCGGCAAAGTCGCCCGGTACCTGGAGCGCGAGTACGCCCAGGACCGTTTGTTCTATCCGCAAAAACGCATTGGGCGCAAAGGCGAGGGCAAGTTCCAGCGGATCTCGTGGGATGAGGCGCTGGATACCATCGCGCAAAGGCTGCAAAGCGTCGCAACGGAATACGGCTCCGAAGCAATATTGCCTTACAGCTACGCCGGCACAATGGGTTATCTGCAAGGCTCCGGCATGGACCGCCGCTTTTTCCATCGGCTGGGAGCCTCGCGCCTGGACCGGACCATCTGCTCGTCCGCCGGCGGCGCGGGACTTACAAAAACGCTGGGCGCACGCTACGGCACCGAGCCCGAGCAATTCCGTCATTCCAAGCTGATCATCGCCTGGGGCGCGAGCATTCACAACACCAACGTGCACCTGTGGCCGTTTATCGTGGAAGCGCGGCGCAACGGTGCGCGCTTTTACACCATCGATCCGGTTCGAACGCGGACGGCGGAGCTGGCCGATAGACATTTCTCGATTCATCCGGGCAGCGATCTGGCGCTGGCGCTGGGCTTCATGCACGTCATCATCGGCGAGAAGCTGTACGACGCTGAATATGTGGCGCGATTCACGGACGGCTTCGATGCACTGAAAAACCGGGCGGCTGAGTACCCGCCGGAGCGCGTTGAGTCGCTCACCGGGATTCCGCGCGCCGAAATTGTTGCGCTGGTCCGCGAGTACGCGACCACTCATCCGGCTGCCATCCGGCTGGGGTACGGCGTGCAGCGCAGCGAGCGCGGAGGAACAGCCGTTCGCGCGATTTCCGCGCTCCCGGCTCTGACCGGCTCCTGGCGCGAAGTCGGCGGCGGGTTGCAGCTCTCCACCAGCCAGGCGTTTCAGGTCAACAAAACGGGACTGGAGATGCCGGAATTGCAGCTTCGCTCGCTGCTGAGACGCGAGGCGCGCATCGTCAACATGACGGAATTGGGCAAGGCGCTCACCGAGCTCGATCAGCCGCCGGTGAAGGCTCTGGTCGTCTACAATTCGAATCCCGCCGCGATTGCGCCGAATCAGAATCTGGTGCTCAAGGGCATGCGCCGCGAGGACCTGTTCACCGTGGTGCTGGAGCAATTCCAGAACGACACGGCGGACTATGCCGACATCCTGCTGCCCGCCACGACGTTCCTAGAGCACACCGATATCTACTTCGCTTACGGTCATTACCACCTGCAATTGGCGCGGCCCGTTCTTCCGGCGCCGGGCGAATGTAAGTCCAATGTTGAGGTTTTCCGCCTCCTGGCCGAACGCATGGGTCTCCGCGACGCCTGCCTCCAGGACTCGGAAGACGACATGATTCGGACGCTGCTCGCTTCCGATCACCCATTCGTCCAGGGCATTACGCTGGAGGAGCTGGATCGCGAGCATTCCGTACGGCTGCGGATCGCGCCTGATGGCCAGCCGTTCCTGCCATTCGCGAAAGGCGAGTTCCTGACGCCGTCCGGCAAATGCGAGTTTGGAGCCGAGACGCTGGATTACCAGCCGCCTATCGAGTCGCGCTTGGGATCGCAGGCTCTCACCTCCCTCTATCCGCTGGAGATGGTCTCGGCGAAAAGCCACGACAGCATGAACTCCACCTTCGGCAACCGGCCCTGGGCGCAAAAGGAGACCTCCGTGCTCCAGATGAATCGATCCGACGCGGAGCAGCGCGGCATCTCGAACGGCGATCGCGTGCGAGTCTTCAACGCCCGTGGAAGTTGCCTGCTGACCGCCGAAGTGGACGGCGCGGTTGGACCGGGAGTGGTTTCGGCGCCGTCCGTGCGCTGGGGCAAGCTCGCGCCCGAGACCGGCCATGTGAACATGCTCACCTCAGACCGGCTTACCGATATCGGCGGCGGACCGGTCTTCTACAGTTGCCTGGTGCAAGTTGAGAAGTGCGGAGACTGAGCACGGTGCGCCGGCTCCCAAGCTGAGGCCGCGCGGCGAGACGTCGTCCACCCGCCAGTTCGCACACTTCGGCATCCCCCTGCTGTTTTGCCTGCTGCTGCACTGGCGCGACCTGCGTATGTGGTTCTTCAACGACGATTTTGCGTGGCTCGGCCTGCCGCGGCTGGTTCACTCACCCGGCGATCTGGTCCACGTGCTTTTTTCGCCCATGGCGGAGGGCACGGTTCGCACACTGAGCGAGCGGCTTTTCTTCCTGCTCTTCTCGTCCGTATTCGGACTGCATTCGCCGCCATTTCGTGTCTGGGCTTTTCTGACGACATTCGCGTGCATTGCGCTGCTGATCGACATCACGCGCCGCCTGACGGGGTCGGCTCTGGCCGGTGCTCTGGCCGGAATTCTCTGGATCGCGAACGCCGGCCTCGCCATGGCGATCGGTTGGAGCTCGGCCTACAACCAGATGGCCTTTGCCTTTTTTCTGCTGCTCGCCTTCTGGCTGTTCATTCTGCACATCGAGACGCAGCAGCGTAAATACTGGATCTGGCAGTGGGTGGTCTTCATCCTTGGCTTCGGCGCGCTGGAGCTGAACGTGATGTATCCGGTGCTGGCGGCCGGCTATGCACTGTGCTGCGCGCGGCCGTATTTTCGGAAGACACTGCTGCTGTTCATTCCCTCGGTCCTGTTCGCCGCCTGGCACTATTTCCTGATTCCCGCGCCGACCGATCCGTATTATCATCCCTACTTCGGCGCGTCGCTTCTGGCCACTTTTTGGCAGTACTGGTCTTATGCATTGGGCGCGCTACGCGATGCGCCCGAGGATTGGCGTCCGCTGTGGCTGGGCCTCTCTTGCACGCTGGCCGTGACCGTCACGCTGGTTGTATTCGCTGCTAGAAAGCTTTTGAAACGCGATTGGCTACCCGCGTTTCTGATCGGTTGGTTCCTGGCGATGATCCTGCCGGTGCTGCCGTTCAAAAACCACTTCACCGAATACTACGTCACCGTGCCTGCCATCGGCCTCGCCATGCTGGCAGGCTGGGCGTTGAGCCAGGCGCGCGGCGCGATGCTTGTGGCCGCCGTGGCGCTCACGGCTGTGTACCTCACGGTCTCGATCCAAGACACTACTGTGGCCGAGCGCTATTTCTATGACCGGTCCCGAAAGCTGAAGTATCTGATCACCGCCCTGCAATCGCTTCCCAAGGCCGAGGCTTCGAAGAAGATCATCCTGGCAGGCGTGAACAATGATCTGTTCTGGACCGGCTTCCTGGAAGATCCGTTCCGCTTGATCGGCATCACGGACATCTACCTCCTGCCCGGCTCCGAGCGAGCCATCGACGCTCACCAGGAGTGGGGCGGCATCGGGCGCTATGTTTTGAGCCCCGACAATGCGCTGCGCATCCTCGCGCGCCAGGACGGCGCAGTCTATGAATTGGAAGGACGGCGTTTGCGCGACGTGACGGCGCCGCATGTAGCGGAGCTGAGCGAATATGTCGCCACGCATTCCCGTTTCGTCGACGTGGGCGACCCCATCTATGCGAGCCGCCTGGGCCCATCCTGGCATCGCGCGGAAGACCGCTTCCGATGGATGCCGAAAACAGCGACGCTAAAGATCGCGGGCCCGCAGAAAAACGGACAAGTTCTGGAAGTCACCGGCTATTGCCCCGCGTCATTGCTCGCCGCCGGACCGCTCGAACTCTCGTTGCGCGGCGATGGCGTCCAGATCGCGGCCGCGAAACTCACCGAACCGGACAAACAATTCGATTTGCAGTTTCCGATACCGGCGGAACTAACCGGGCGGCCGCAAGTGGAGATCGAGATTGCAGTGAGCCGCACCACGCACATCCCCGGCGACCCGCGCGAACTCGGCCTCATCTTCGGAACGTTTAGGATAAAGTAAGCATGAACTACTACGAACAGCACCACCAGGATTATCTCGAGGGCCTGAAGGCGTTTCTCCGGATCCCCTCCATCAGCACGCTGTCGGAGCACAAGCCCGATATTCGCAAGGCAGCCGAGTTCGTGCGAAACGAGCTGGAAAAAGCCGGGCTGCAGCAGGCCCAACTGATCGAAGGCGAGGGCAATCCACTGGTGTACGCCGAATGGCTGGGTGCGCCCGGCAAGCCCACGCTGTTGCTGTATGGCCACTACGACGTGCAGCCGCCCGATCCGCTGGACGAGTGGAAATCGCCACCGTTTGAGCCCGCCATCCGCAACGACAACATCTACGCGCGCGGCTCGGCCGACGACAAAGGCCAGACCTTCATCCTGATGAAAGCCGTGGAGGGATTGCTCAAGCAGAACGGACGGCTACCGATCAACGTGAAGTTCCTGATCGAAGGCGAGGAAGAAGTGGGCGGCGAGCACATCGAGGCTTACGTCAAGAGCAAGCCCGCGCGCATCAAGGCCGACGCTGCGGTGATTTGCGACACCGAAATGTTCGCGCCGGAGCTGCCCACCATTTGCGTCGGTCTGCGCGGCATGGTGTATGGCGAGCTGATGGTGCAGGGCGCCGGGCATGATTTGCACTCCGGCGTCTACGGCGGCGCCGCGCCCAATCCGATCATGGCCATTGCCGAGATCCTGACCACGCTCAAGGATCGAGACGGGCACATTCGCATTCCTGGATTCTACGATCGCGTGCAGCCGCCCAGCGCCAAGGAGCGCGAGGCTTGGGCGCGCCTCCCCTTCGACGAGCGCGAATACAAAGAAAAAGAAGTTGAAGTGAAGGAGTTGACGGGCGAGCCTGAGATCCCTCTGTTCGAGCGGCTGTGGGCGCGTCCCACGCTGGAAGTGCACGGCATCCGCGGCGGCTTCATCGGTGAAGGCGCCAAGACGGTCATTCCAGCCCGCGCTCTCGCCAAAGTCAGCCTGCGGCTGGTCGCCGATCAGCGTCCTAATGAAGCTATCGCGCAATTGCAGAAAGCCGTGGCGGCAGCAACCCCCAAGGGCGTTACGGCGGAGTTCAAGCTGATTCACTTCGCGCCACCGTCGCTGGTGAATCCGGATAATCGATTTATCCAATGCGCCGCAGAGGCCATGAAGCAGGTTTTCGGCAAAGAGACCGTGTACATCCGCTCCGGGGGATCGATTCCAATTGTCGCGGCGTTCGACGAATTCTTAGGAATCCCGAGCGTGATGATGGGGTTCGGGCTCCCGGACGACAACCTGCATGCGCCCAACGAGAAACTACATCTGCCGAACTTCTTCCGTGGAATTGAGTCGGTGGCGCGCTACTTAGAAATTCTCGGCCGCTAGACCCTAGTGCGCGGGCTTCTTCCCGGATTCCGCGGCCGCTTTCTCCGCCTCCCGCGCAATGATCAGCATATGTTCCAGTGCGCGGTTGTCCTCGTGGCAGGCGAATTCGTACATCGGCGCAGTGGTCCGATGCATGGGAAGCTCTCCGGTCCACGGTTTTGAAAACGCGGTCGGATCTTCGACGGTGAATTGGTAAATGATGGTTTCGGGATCCGCCAGCCTGAAGCGCTCAATCAAGTGCAAGTTCTCATCCGAGCCGCGGAAATGAGTCTTGCTGGTGAAGTTGGTGGAGTCCACCACCAGCGTTTCGCCCTCCCAATGCCCGCGCGGATCGCCCAGCCATAGCCGGATATTTTGCGGCAGATGCGGCCGTCCGTCCAGTGGAATCACGCGCACGTCGTGGATCATCTCAGTCACCATCATCACCGCCCCATCCGCCTCCACGATCTGAATGTTGTTGTTGTAGGGGCCAGACAACATCGGCGGCCCCGTGGAACCCTCCATCAGGCAGCGTTCCTGAATGCTGCGATCCTCCGGGCCATCGGCCGGATGCAGCCTGGAATAAGCCCGGCTGTCCTGCATTCTTTTCTGCGCTTCGGCTGTCAGCGGAGGCAGGCGCCCATCCGAGGGATCGATAATCAGGGAAGTGCGCAGCGTGGAGACCACGTGCATGCCGCGCTCCCACCACACCACCGGATCAGCAACCGTGCCGGCGGCGTCGGGATCGGCCTGATCGCGGCCTTCAATGATGCGCTTCTCGTAGTCCGCGGCTTCGTCGGGAGTGAAATAAGCCTTTCCGGCCAGATTGCGCGGGCGTTCCAGCGGAGTAATGGTGACGTTGGTCCACATTCCGTCGAGATTTGGATGCACGCCGGGAGCCCGCGCACTCGTCCCGGCTTGACCGTTGAGGCCGAGCGGCGTCAACACGAGCGTAGCTACACAACACCACCCAAGGCGGTTCATCTCGCCTACCCGAGATTGATCCTACATTTCGCTGCAGTTGGTGTCAATCGTGGCTGGGGATTGCGCGCTTTGGACGCCCGTTGTGGCGCGCCTCCATCCAGTGTCATACTTATGATTCGTACCCCAACTCCAAGGAAGAAAGGGAGACCCCATGAAGCGTCATTCGATCGTCATCGCCTGCGCGTTCGCTTCGGCGTTCGCGCTGCAAGCTCAAATTCCCGCCTCGCATATTGCCGAAAGCAAGCAGCTGTGGACCATGGTCAACAGCGTGTTCGTGGCGCTCGCCGACAAGATGCCGGATGCAGACTACGGCTTCAAGGCCAGCAACGATATCCGCACCTTCGGCCAAATCATCGCCCACGTGGCCGATGCGCAAGCCCACTTTTGCTCTGCCGCCTCCGGCCCGCAAAAATCAGTGGGCGCAGGTTCCAAGACCACGAAGGCGGATATTGTCGCCGCGTTGAAAGCTTCGGTGGACATTTGTGAGGCCGCCTGGAACGGCCTGACGCCCGAGACCGCCGCCGAGTCGTCCGGCCTGGGATTTCCCAAGGGCTCCAAACTCCAAGCCCTGGAATTCAACACCATCCACACCGAGGAAGAATACGGATATCTCTCGGTCTATCTTCGCTTGAAGGGCATCGTTCCGCCGTCATCGGCGGGCCGCGGCGGCGGGCGCTAGCATCCGCTAGCGTGCCGCGTAGCGGCAAACATGCCGAGGAGATTCGATGAAGCAAACAGCATTCTTATTCTTGATGGCGGCAACGCTGCCGCTGGCCAACGCCGCGCCGGACGGAGAAGCGCTCTACAAACAGCGCTGCGGCGTCTGCCACGATAACCCCCAGGGCCAGGCGCGCGTGCCAACTCATGACGAACTGGCCCAGCGCAGTCCCGAGTTCATCTACCGCGCCATGTTCGAGGGCGCCATGATGACACAATCAGCGGGCATCAGCCCCGACGAGGGCCGCGCCATCGCCCGATTCCTTACAGGCAAGGAGTTCGCTGCCGTTTCCACTGAAATTCCAGGAAAATGCCCCGGTACGCCTGGCCCGGTTCGGATGACCGACACGAGTTGGAACGGCTGGGGCAACGATCCAACCAATGCGCGCTATCAATCCAAGCCCGGCCTCACCGCCGCCGACGTGCCGAAGCTGAAGCTGAAATGGGCATTCGCCTTTCCCAACGAATCCGTCCGCTCGGCCCAACCCACAGTGGTTGGCGATCGCGTGTTCGTCGGCAGCACGGCTGGCCAGGTGTATTCGCTCGACGTCAAGACCGGCTGCGTGTACTGGAGATATGACGCGGGCGCGACGGTGCGCACCGCCATCAGCATCGGCAAGCCGGCCGGGAGTAGCAACCTGGTAGCTTACTTTGGCGACACGCGCTCCTTTGCGCACGCCTTGGACGCGGCCACCGGCAAAGAGCTGTGGAAGGTTCGGGTGGAGGATCACCCGGCGTCCCGCATCACTGGCGCGCCGACGTTTTACAACGGCCGGCTCTACGTCCCGGTCTCGTCCATCGAAGAGGCCTCGGCGATGGCGCCGACCTATGCTTGCTGCAAATTCCGGGGCAGCGTGGTCGCGCTCGATGGAGCCACCGGCAAACAAATCTGGAAGAGCTACAGCGTCACCGATCCGCCCAAGCAATTCACCACCGCCAAAGGGAAAGAGCAGTGGGGACCCGCGGGCGCCGCTATCTGGTCCTCGCCCACCATCGATGTCAAGAAAAAGGTCATCTACGCCGCCACCGGAAATTCCTATACCGACGTTTCTATCAATACCAGCAACGCGGTCCTGGCGTTCGACCTGGAGTCCGGCCGCCTGCTCTGGTCGAGCCAGGTTCTGCCGAAAGATAACTTCACCATGGGCTGCGGGCGCGGCGCCAATTGCCCCTCCGAGCCCGGCCCGGACTTTGACTTTGGAACATCGCCGGTCCTGCGCGAGCTGCCCGGAGGCAAACGCGTCTTAGTCGCCGGCCAAAAATCCGGCATCCTCTGGGGGCTCGACCCGGACGATCGCGGCAAGGTCCTCTGGCAAACTCGCCTGGGGAAGGGAAGCGCGCTGGGCGGAATCGAGTGGGGCCACAGCGCCGACGAACAGAACGCCTATGCGGCGGTCTCGGACCTCATCAGCGCGCAGCCAGGCGGCATCCATGCGGTGAATCTCGCCACCGGCGAAAAGGTCTGGAGCACTCCCGCTCCACCCGTGACGTGCCCGCCGCAATCGGGCGGCAGAGGCAGTTTCGGACTCGGCCGTCCAGGCTGCACCGGCGCGCAATCCGCCGCGATATCTACCATGCCGGGCGTGGTGTTCTCCGGCTCCGTGGACGGTCATTTCCGTGCCTACTCCGCCAAGACCGGCGAGATCATCTGGGACTTCAACACTGTGCAAGATTATCAAACCGTGAATGGGGTTCCCGGAAAAGGCGGCTCGCTCGATTCGGCCGGACCGACTATCGCTAACGGAATGGTCTTCACCAACTCCGGCTACGGCATGTGGCAGGGCCTGCCGGGCAACGTGCTGCTGGCTTTTTCCGTGGATGGGAAATAGACGCGCAGCGCTCGCGTTGCTCGTTATCGCGCCGGCCCTCGGCGCATCCTATCGCTTCGGCGCGTTGTGGGACGGCAATAAGCTCCAGAAAAACGTTTGCCTGACCACTCAGGCCGATAAGATCCAGAGTGTCGGCCCATGTAACGGCGCCGCCATCGACCTCTCGCGCTACACCGCCATCCCCGGCCTGATCGACGCGCATACGCATCTTACTTACGTCCTGGACAACCCGGTAACCCAGTCCGGCCGTTCCGCCGCGGTGGTTTTTCTCGCACAAGAGAACGCGCGCAAGACGCTCGAGGCCGGAGTGACCACTGTCCGGGATCTCGGCGCCGCCGGCTATTCTGACATCGCCATGCGCGACCTTATCAATAAGGGCCTGATGGCCGGCCCGCGGATGTTCGTCGCAGGCTACGGCCTGCAAATCACGCGCGGCCCGACGCCTTCTCCCGGAACCGCCGACGGTGTCGCCGATGTGCTGCGTGTGGTGCGGCAGCAAGTGGCCGCGGGCGCCGATTGGATCAAGATGTACGGCTCTACCGGCTCCGGCCGCGACGTCACCGGCTTTGAAACCTTCACCTACGAAGAAATGAAAGCCGCCGTAGACGCCGCACACGCGCTCGGCAAGCGCATCGCGATCCACTCTTATGGCCCCGAAGGCGCGCGCAACGCCGTGCATGCGGGCACGGACTCGCTCGAACACGCCACCGACATGGACGACGAAACCATCGCCGAAATGGCTCGACGCAAAATATTCTATGTCCCCACCATCGACCATAACCGCTATTACGCCGACAACTACAAGCTCCTGAAATATCCTGACGAGGCCGTGGCCGATCTGAACGGCTACATCCAGCGCAATCTCGAAACTGCCCGCAAAGCTTTCCGCGCCGGTGTGCGTTTCGCCATGGGATCGGACGCGGTCTACACCATGTTCGGCGAAAATACGCGCGAGTTAGGCTGGTTCGTCAAAGCCGGCATGACTCCCGAGCAGGCCCTGCGAACGGCAACCACGGGCGCCGCGGACTTGCTGGATCGCAAGGACAGCCTGGGCGCGCTTCGTCCCGGTTACTTCGCCGACGTGGTCGCGGTAGAAGGCAATCCGCTGGACGACATCGGCGTGGTCATCAACCAGGTCCGCTGGGTCATGAAGGCCGGCCAGGTGGTAGTCGACAAAACAAAATAGCCAGGAACTTTCTCGTGTTTCTTTCGTCATAGCACAGCATGGAGACGCTTCTCGCCGACATCCGCCAGGCCACGCGAGGACTTGGCCGCACTCCGGGATTCGCGGCGGCGGCCATAGGAATCCTGGCGATCGGCATCGCTGCCAATACCGCCGTCTTCTCAGTCGCCGATGCCGTGCTTTTTCGCCCGCTGCCCTATCAGCATCCCGAACAGCTGGTGCTCGTGGACGAAGTGATCCCGCGCTTCACCAGCATGTATCCATCGCTCCCCGTAAGTCCGAAGCATTTTTTGGAATGGAAGGCCAATGCGCGTTCATTCTCGGGAATGTCCATCCTGCGCGACCGAGCCGTGAACTTGACTGGAAATGACGGACCGCCCGAGCGTCTGGGCGTGGAAACTGTGGCATACGACCTCTTGCCGTTGCTCGGAGTTCGGCCTCTGCTGGGCCGGAATTTTTCCCCCGCCGAGGATCGCCCCGGCAACAACCGCGTGGTGATCCTCACGGAGCCGCTCTGGCGACGGCGATTCCATTCCGATCCTGGCATTCTCAGCAAGAGCATTCTATTAGACGGTGTACCGAACCAGGTGATCGGCGTGCTGCCAGCGTCGTTTCATTTCCCGAGACCGGATCAATTGACGGCTCTCGGCAGCAACTCGCTGCCGGTGCAACTCTTCAAGCCCATCGCGCTCGATGTCACGCAGATGGGAGCTGACGGCGATTACGATTACACGGTCATCGCCCGCGTGCGTCCCGGCGTGACTCGCGCACAGGCGTTATCCGAGCTCGCCACGGTTCAAGCAGCCCTAGTGCGCAAATTCAATCTGTTGGATTCCGACCCTCGGGCCGCTATTATCCCGCTCCAGGATCGCATCGTCTCAGGGTCCCGCCGCGGACTGTTCGTTCTGCTGGCATCCATCGCCGCGGTACTCATGATCGTCTGCGTGAATCTCGGAAATCTCATGCTGGCACGCACCATGGCGCGCGCCCGCGAAATGGCCGTTCGAGCCGCTTTGGGCGCCAGCTCCTGGCGCATCGTACGCCAGGTCTTCACCGAGAGCCTGGTAATCGCTTTCACGGGTGGTTTGCTCGGCGTCGGTCTCGCAGCCGCGGCCGTTCGCGCCCTGGTGGCTGGCGCGCCGGTCGATGTGCCGAGATTGGATGAGGTGCATCTGGACCCGCGTGCTCTGCTGTTCGCTTTGGCCCTGTCCACTCTTGCCGGCCTGCTCTTTGGACTCATTCCTTCGTGGCGCGCCGCGCGCTCCGAACCTCAGGACACCTTACAGGCGGGCGGCCGCAGCCTCACACAGAATCGTGGCGGACTGCGCCTGAATGAGCTCCTAGTCAGCGCTGAAGTCGCGCTCAGCGCCGCTTTACTGGTGGCAGCCGGACTGCTGATCGCGAGCCTCCTGCGAATCCTCTCCATCGACCAGGGCTTTCAACCCGATCATGTGCTCACAGTTAAGCTGAACTTGCCTCTCGGCAAATATCGCGACGATAAGCAACAGGTCGCCTTTATCGATCGTCTGCTGCCCGCCATTCAGGCTCTCCCGGGCGTTCGCGCCGCCGGCTCCATCTCCGCTCTTCCGCTCGAGGGAGAACTTTGGGTAGATATGATCACTCGCGAGGACGACCATCGCTCGCCGTTTCTAAGACCGCTGGCGAATTATCGAGCAATCAGCGCCGGTTATTTTGCCACTATGGGAATTCCTATCCTCCAAGGACGGCCCTTTCAGGCCTCCGACCGTGGCCATAATATCGAGATCGTCTCGGCTCGCACGGCTTCGCGCATCTGGCCCGGCGAGAATCCCGTCGGAAAACGTGCTCGTCGTGGCGATGATGGCAACCCGGTCTTGATGGAAATTGCAGGCGTCGTGGCCGACACGCGTACCGCCATGAACGGCGACCCGCCTCTTATGGTTTACCGTCCCTACTGGAACACTTCCAATCCCGGTTCCATCCGAAATTTCTCGCTCGTAATTCGCACCGCCCAGGATCCCCAATCAATCGGGAAGGCAGTCCGCAACACGATCTGGTCGCTGGATTCCGAACTTCCGGTCCCGGAGATGACAACCATGCAGCAGGTCATCACCGCTTCCGTCGCGCAGCGCCGTTTCGAGACCGCGCTACTTGGCGGCTTCGCGTCGGCCGCGCTCCTGCTGGCTGTTATCGGCATCTACGGCGTCATCTCGTATTCCATGAACCGCCGCCGCAACGAAATCGGAATCCGCATGGCGCTGGGAGCCGAAGCGCACCAGGTCATCGGTATGGTGCTCAGGCAGGGCA
>Ga0335081_10010535_pt1 | contig 14946 bp, 17 predicted proteins | sample Lox_Sample_35_FD_206713 | JGI IMG/M metagenome (GOLD analysis project Ga0335081, IMG submission 206713) | Soil microbial communities from Loxahatchee National Wildlife Refuge, Florida, United States - Lox_Sample_3.5 | ecosystem: Environmental > Terrestrial > Soil > Wetlands | place: USA...
TCGCCCGCAGGCCATTTCTCCCTTAAAGCGTCCGTTCCCTGTCACTCTCGAGTCCCCATCGAACACAATTGCCGTTCCACACATCAGTGACACGAAGCACAGATCATGTCTGCGTCAAATCTGAACTTCACGTCCAAGGCGGAGAGCACCCTGTCCGAAGCACACTCTCTCGCATCGTCATACAGCCACATCGAAAGTAAGAATCCCCCTCCCGCGCAGCCTATGCAGAGACTAACTCACGACAGTCACCCCTCTTCACATTGCGTTTGCCCTCCTCTCCGAGCAAGACGAGCGCTCCCGTCTGCGAACCATCTTCTCCAAGACCCCCGGCGACCTCCAACAATTCGAGCGCAGCATACGCCGCCAACTCGTCCGCCTGCCCTCCCAAGAGCCACCTCCCGACCAACTCACTTTATCCCCGGCAGCCCTCAAATTCCTCCGTGCCGCCCAATCCATTCAAAAACGACAAAAGGATTCCTATATTGCCCAAGATCATATTATCGCGGCGTTCCTCGAGGATCCGGTGCTTAAGGAGGCATTGAAGGAGGCGGGCGTCACGCCCAAAGCCTGGGAAACAGCCGTGCAGCAGACGGCGGGGAGTGCGCGGGTCGATTCGAAGAATGCGGAGGAGCAGAATGAAGCGTTGGCGAAGTATACGATTGATTTGACGGAGATGGCGAGGAAGGGGGAGGTTGATCCTGTCATTGGACGGGATCTTGAAATTCGAAGGACAATCCGAGTCCTCTCTCGCAGAACAAAGAACAATGTATGTCTCCTCAGCCCTTACTTTGCTCCAAAGCCTGTAAATTCTGACTTGTGTAGCCCGTTTTGATCGGCGAGCCTGGTGTTGGAAAGACCGCCATTGTCGAAGGATTAGCTCAACGAATCGTCCAAGGAGAAGTCCCCGCGCAACTCGCGACATGCCGCCTTCTCTCCCTGGACGTTGGAGCCATGGTCGCTGGCTCCAAATACCGCGGGGAGTTCGAAGAACGATTGAAAGGAGTCATCAAAGAAGTCGAAGATTCCAAACAAACGATAATCCTCTTTTGCGACGAAATTCATCTTCTCCTTGGGGCCGGAGCAACCGGCGAGGGTGGGATGGATGCAGCAAATCTCATCAAGCCGAGTCTGGCACGGGGGAAACTCCATTTGATTGGGGCGACGACAATTGCCGAGTATCGCAAGTACGTGGAGAAAGATGCAGCGTTTGAACGACGATTTCAACAGATTTTGGTTAATGAACCATCGGTCGATGATACCATTGCTATCCTTCGTGGGTTGAAGGAGAAGTATGAGGTTCACCATGGTGTTGCTATCAGCGATGCCGCTGTTATCACCGCTGCAAAATTGGCTTCGCGATATTTGACTTCGCGACGTCTGCCCGACAGTGCAATCGACTTGATCGATGAGGCTGCCGCAGCTGTCCGCGTCGAGCGAGATAGTCAACCCGAGCCAATCGAACAGTATGAGCGGCGCGCGCGACAACTCACCGTCGAAATCCATGCGCTGGAACGTGAAAGTGCAACGGATGACTCGTCAAAGGAACGTCTAGCGGCCGCCAAAAAGACACTTGCAGATTTACAAGAGGAGGCAAGGCCCCTGCTCGCCAAGTACGAGGCACAGAAGAAGATTAGCGAGGAACTTTATGCTGCGAGAAAACGTCTTGATGAATTGAAAGGAAAAGCCACGGAAGCCTCCATCCGTGGCGACAGAGCTCTAGAAGCTGACTTGTTGTATTATGGTATTTTCCGCTTATGCATTCCTATTTTTTACGTTTGCTTGCTAACAATTTCTAGCGATCCCGGAGACAAATCAACGTATTCAACGTCTCGAGGAAGAAAAGCAACGACTCGAAGGTGAGACAACCGGTGCCGCCGTACCCGGTGGCGCTGCCTTTGGCGACGTCCGACCGGAGCACATTCAAGAATTGATTTCTCGTTGGACTGGCATCCCCGTTTCCCGTCTTAATGCCACGGAAAAAGACAAACTTGTCAATATGGAAAAATATCTCAATAGCCAGGTCGTCGGACAAAGGGAAGCGGTGGCAGCGGTTTCGAATGCCATTCGTCTCAGCCGTGCTGGGTTGTCGAATCCCAATGCCCCCATCGCCTCATTTCTTTTTTGCGGTGGCACCGGAACTGGCAAAACTCTCCTTGCAAAGAAAAGTAACCACCTCTCTCCTTAATTTAGAATCCCGTACGCTAACGTGTTCTAGTTGCTGGAGTGCTATTTGATGACGAGAACAACATTGTCCGTCTTGATATGAGCGAGTACTCTGAATCCCACACGACCGCCCGCCTCATCGGCGCACCACCTGGATACGTAGGCCACGACACAGGAGGATTCCTCACCGAAGCCCTTCGCCGAAAACCCTACTCAGTAGTCCTCTTCGACGAAATCGAAAAAGCCCATCATAACGTCATCACCGTCCTCCTCGGCATGCTGGACAACGGCGTCCTCACCTCAGGAAAAGGCGAAGTTGTCAACTGCCGCAATTGTCTCGTCATCATGACTTCCAATTTAGGCGCCGAACACCTCGCCAATGCCAAAGTCTCGCCACACGGCAAACTCGATACCTTCACAAAGCAAGCGGTGCTCAGTGCCATCAATCACTTTTTCAAGCCTGAGTTTATTAATCGGCTCTCGGCCATTGTGGTGTTTAATCCGCTTTCGATTGCGAATATCCGTAAAGTCGTGGAATTACGGCTGTTGGAAGTGCAGGAGCGACTCAAGGATAAAAATGTCACGTTGAGTTTGGACGCTGCGGCGAAGGATTGGCTCGCGGCGGCCGGTTATTCGCCAGCATTTGGTGCGCGACCGTTGAATCGTGTTATTCAGACGGAAATTTTGAATCCGCTTGCGCTTATGATTCTTCGGGGGGAGGTTCTGGATGGGGAGATGGTGCATATTACGGTGCGAAACAATAAGATTTATGTCAAGCCGAATCATCAGGTCGAGTATCTAGAGGATGTGGATATGGATGACATGGATTTAGATATTGATGAGTTGGAGTAAGTCATTTGGCGGATGGAATATGTTTGATTTCTGTTAGCTTGTGCCGTTTATAATCAACCGTAGCGTTATAGTGGGAATTGAATCATATTTCATAACTTTGTTGGACACGTACGTGAGATGGGTAGTCTTGGCGCCAGCGGTTCTGTTTCGATCTTGGTCCGGATTGAAACACTTGGCGGCCATCATCACTGCTCGATCATCACCCGCCACCTCATTGTTGGAACTGCTCCCCAGACGATCATGTCGTACGCGGATCCGCGGCTCAGCCACGTCGTGCGCAATGCCGCGCTCGGTATTCTCCCATCCGGCTGCCATCCTCCTTGCAATGCCCTAACTTTTGTGCAGACCAGTCAATCATCAAAGCAATCAGTCCACTGGAAACAAGTCCCAAGCGGTATGGAGCCCCGGAATGGGGCTCGAGACCACAGATCTAACGGGTGGATAGGAAACATGTCCGCTCGGTCATTGTCTACACCTGTATGACTTGTCTGTGGTTGCTGGCTGACCTGTATATGCAGGGGACCATAAGAACTCGAATGCCTTCTGGGCTGCTCTCAAGGTCCAGCCGATCATCCAATCTGGCGTCCAGACCTGGAAAGCCCTTATTCTGGTATTGATCTAAAACTACGAATGTTTGGGTTCTCATGACCAGGTCCATAAAGTCATGCAAGAAGGGCACAAATCTGTCTTGTACGTCCTTGCGATTTTCCGGGGTCGCTGATCATCCAGACGAGAAGCCGTGAACCAGACACAATGGTTTGATTCCGTTATTCGGACTGTACGGTGGCCCTCATTTTCTTGGTCTAATTCTCGAGTTGAGCACTGAACCCACATATGGACGACTCATCTCGACATATGCATACTATCTTCTGGAGAAGATTCGCTTCCATAAAGTTCATCCTGAATTTAGTAGAATCCCCATGTCTCCAATATGCTAACTCTGACAGACGGTCTTTTCGAATATGGTATCAGACGGCTTGTAGAGCAGCTTGCTGACGTATCCAGAGGAATACATTTCACTCAAAGCTGTCGAGTATGTAGTTTTTCAGGTGGCCACTAACGTCAAGCGACCCAAACGAAGGCTTCGAGACAATCACAGAACTCTGCGGTCTCCTCGACCAAATACACGGCCTCCAGAAACTCATCTTTGCCCATTTCCAGCCAAGCTCAAATAATGAATGCCGAATTGCCGGATTGATTCCGTTGGTCCAAGAATCCTAGTAGTCACGCTCATCTGTGCGTTTCGACTGATGTTTCTAGCGGAATTTACAAGTTTATTCTCAGCATGTTGCGTGCTCTCGCAGCCCTCATTGGCGGAGCTGAAGATGTCCTCGAACCTCTCGTTCAACGGTAATGACCTCATATATTCTGGATTTGACTTCAAGTTTCAATCAGCAACATCGACTGCTCCTCAATTTCTACTATGAGTGCTCTAATCTGAGATACTTGACATCCCTCATCAGTGTCCCTCGTCTCCCTCAAGTACCTCCCCACGCCTTAGCAAGACTAACCATAAGAACCCACCGAATGTATTTGAAGGTGAAGAAGCACCCCCAGCCCTCCCTGCTCGACCGACAACCCGCACCGTTGAATCCCCCGCCGCGACTCCGGCCCCCAAAGTCACCGACCCCGAACCCATCTCAGATTTCTGGTCAAATGAGCAAGCGCAGGAACAACGCGAATACGAAGAAATGCAACGGCAACTCGAGGCCCAACGTCAGGCGGAGATGCAACGACAGCAAATGCTTGCGCTGCAACAGCAACGAGAATTCGAGTCACAACAGAGGATGCAGGCTGAACAACAACGCTTGGCGCAGGAACAGTTGTTGCAACAGCAGTATGCGCAGCAGACACAGGGACGATTGGCGGAGTTGGAGAGGGAGATTTTGAACATGCGGGGCCAGTATGATAAGGATCAATTGCTCTTGGAGCAATATGATAGGGTAACTTCTGTTGAAGCGATGTGGCTGACAAGCATAGAGAGTGAAAGCCTTGGAGACTGAGTTGCAGCAAATGAATGAGAATTTTTCTCAACAGAATGAGGCCAAGGACGATATGATTCGATCTCTTCAAGGTCATACCCTCAGGAAGTCGTGGTACTGATGTATAGACCAAGTTTCAATGTGGAAAAATAAATACGAGCAACTCGCGAAGTTATATTCTCAACTCCGACAGGAACATCTCGACCTCCTTCAAAAATACAAGTCAATGCAGCTCAAAGCCAACTCTGCGCAAGAAGCTATCGATAAGAAGGAGAAAATTGAACGCGAGATGAAATCCAAGAATCTCGAACTCGCAGATATGATCCGTGAACGCGATCGGGCTCGATACGAATTAGATCGCCTCAAGGGGGTACGTTTATTTCATTTCAACGAGTATGCTTACGACTCAGAGCAACAAAGACGAGCTCGAAAAACTCAAGCGTGAATTGCGGTTTGCCAAGGAGAAGGCGGATGAACTTGAACAGGGCAAAGCGTCGGAATTGTCTGCGATGTTGTCAAAGTATAATCGTGAGATGGCTGATTTGGAGGAAGCACTTCATGTTGATCCCTTTTGGAGACGTTTACTAAGGTTCAGGCAAAGACGAGAGCATTGGAAGAAACAAGTCGAAGAATTCGTGATCGCGATGGTGAGCTTGAGGAGGCTCTTCGTCAGAAAGAGGAAGAACTTGAGATCTACAAGACTGGCATGGATTCCACTCTCCTTCAACTCAAAGAACTTCAGCTTGTAACGCCTATTTGCTGGATGATGCTGATGAATAGACTCACACCGAGGGAAATCATGCCATCGACAGTCAGATCGATGATTTCATCAAAGAACACATCAAAAAGTTGAATGATATCATCGGTAGACCATCCCGAATATTGCACTAATACCAAGATTCCGTTCTGCAAACCGCTATCGAACGAATTGACGATGCATTGCACGAACTCGAATCCCCCATGCAAGCCGGCAACCAAAACTCCACAGCAGGCTACCTCCTCTCCGTTATCGAAAAAGCCAGCGCCACCGCAACCGAATTCGCGATTTCTTTCAACAACTTCATCCTCGACGGCCCAAATGGTGACCACGCCGAAGTCATCAAATCAGCAAACATCTTCGCCGGCGCAATCGCCGACATCCTTATCAACGCAAAGGGCATCACCCGTCTTGCACAAACCCCGGAAAAAGCAGATAATCTCGTGAATGCGGCGCGTGACTCGGCAAACCAGGCCAAGCGATTCTTCTTTAGTTTGCAGTCTACGCGACTGGAGAAGACACCGTTGGATCAGCGACCTGATGCGGTTATTCAGAGTAATATGGAAGTGCAAGAGGCGTTGCAACGGTTGAGCAAGTTGACGGACGCATTTGCACCCAAGAATAAATTGGATTTGGCGAACGGGGATATTGGTGAGTTGGTGGATCGGGAAATGAGGAATGCCGCTCAGGCGATTGCTCAGGCTACGGCAAAATTGACGGAACTTCGTGCCCGTCCAAAGGACCCTAACTTCTCGTCCATCGATTTGCAAGTCCACGATGCGATTCTCGCGGCTGCGATTGCTATTACGAATGCGATCGCTCAATTGATTCAAGCGGCGACGGATACGCAACAAGAAATCGTCGCGCAGGGAAGGGGAAGTAATTCCAAGGCCGCTTTCTACAAGCGCAACAATCGTTGGACAGAAGGTTTGATTTCCGCTGCCAAGGCTGTTGCTGTTGCTACCAATATCCTTATTGAGACGGCGGATGGTGTTGTCGGGGGACGAAACAGTCCCGAACAATTGATTGTGGCTTCCAATGAGGTTGCGGCTGCCACGGCGCAACTCGTCGCCGCTTCTCGGGTTAAAGCGACATTCATGTCAAAAACCCAGGAACGACTTGAAGCTGCTTCAAAGGCCGTTACGAATGCTGTTCGTGCGCTCGTCAGGCAAGTCGAAGATATTGTGGCCAAACGACTTCGCGGTGATGAGGATATCGATTATTCACGTTTGAGCTCACGGGAATTCAAAGTTGAACAGGTATATTTGTTATTATTTTGCTGGACTCACATTTCCAGATGCAAACTCAGGTTGAAATCCTCAAGTTGGAACAATCTTTGGCGGAAGCACGTCGTCGCTTGGGGATTATGCGAAAGATGGCTTATCAGGAGGAGTAATTTGTGTTCTTGTAATGCCATAGACAAATTTTCCGGCAGCTTGTTAAGTTTCTGCATTGATATCTTTATTCTAGTCTCAAATGGAGGTGAGTATGCCATAGTAATCACTCGTTTAACACGATTTATTGCTATGTTCTTGGCATCTCTGGTTTTGAGTCTTCATTCAATCGGCGGTGAGGATCGGCGTACGCGGAGTCACCTGGAAATTATCGCCTGTGACTCAGACGGTTTCAAATTTTCCAAGCAAAAATTCTCAATTGTAGCCTACGTTTCCTGAAGACCCGACATGGAACACATCACGGCTGTGGAGAAGATTGGCCCCACTGACAAGAAGGAGCCAGAAACAGATGCCTCCACTGCCACTCCGGTCGCCAATGCTGCTGGCGAACCGTCAAAGAATGCATTGAAAAAAGCGCAAAAGGAAGCCGAAAAGGCCCGGAAAAAAGCGGAACGCGCTGCGGCAACGGCTGCGCAACAGGCTGCCAAGGCTGCAGACACTATGGACATGTCTGAAGGGAAGTATGGCGTATTACCCCTCATACAATCGGCAGATGGAGATCGCAAAGGTATCGACCCCAACGATGCTATGACTGATTAATTCAGGGGAAACGCGCACTCGAATCTCCGCTATCAATCTATCTCTTGATGGGACGGCAGTTACGTTGCGTGCAAGAGTGCATAATCTTCGACTGCAGGGTATTTTGGCTCTTTCCTTTTACCGAGATGTGCTGACTAGTGCAGGTTCAAAGATCATTTTTTTTGAATTGCGCCAGCAGACTGACACCGTCCAAGCGCTCTTGGTACAATCAAAGGAAATCAGTAAGCAGATGCTCAAATTTGCTGGCTCCATTACTTCAGAAAGTATCGTTCTCGTCCGCGGAACAGTGAAAAAGTCTCCAATTGAGATCAACGCGACGACGATCAAGGACGCCGAAGTTCATATCGCCGAGGTACAACCTGCCGACGGCGACACTCCTCACCTGTAGATCTGGGTTATTTCAGCATCCGCCCCCCGACTTCCGCTCCAGTTAGAGGACGCCCAAAGACCCGAAACCGAAGAAGAAGTCTTCACCCCTGAAGACGAAGAGAATGCCCCAACCGAACTGGCTTCGCTCATCTCGAACGAGGAAGGGAAAAAAGTCGCTCGAGTGGGTACGTACACCCGCTTGAACAACCGCGTTATCGACTTGCGAACCGTCACCAGTCACGCCATCTTTCGAATTCAGTCAGGAGCCTGTGAACTCTTCCGTGAATTCCTATTATCCAAGGATTTTGTCGAGATTCATACCCCTAAGCTCCTCGCCGCCGCTTCCGAAGGTGGAGCAAATGTCTTTCAAGTCACGTACTTTGATCGAAAAGCCTATCTCGCTCAGTCTCCGCAATTGTATAAACAGATGCTCATCACGTCCGATTTCGATCGAGTGTTTGAGATTGCGCCAGTGTTTCGTGCGGAAAAGAGCTATACGCATCGTCATTTGACAGAGTTTGTCGGACTGGATTTGGAAATGGTGTTTGAAGAACATTATCATGAAGTCCTTGAATTGATCGAGGAGATGTTCATGTTTATTTTCAAAGGATTTGAAGAACGATTTGCAAAGGAAATCGAGACCGTGAGGTATCTTCATTACATGTTCATGATTAACCTTCTGCAGACGACATTTTCCCTATGTCAAGCGATTCGAGCTTCCAGCGGATGGCAAGGTTCTCCGTCTTACATATTCAGAAGGAATTGAAATGCTTCGCGCAGCAGGCGAACCAATCCATGATTTCGCAGACATGAAGTAACTTCGATGTCTTCATTTGTCTAACAAGTAGTACAACGCAGGAAAAGTTCCTGGGCAGACTAATCAAGGAAAAATACCACACTGATTTTTGTACAAACCTAACATTCCCTTATCCGCTGATTGCCATTCAGATGTTCTCGACAAATTCCCGCTCGAAATTCGTCCATTCTATACGATGCCTGACCCCGCTAACCCCAAATTGTCGAATTCATATGATATGTTTTGTCGCGGGGAAGAAATTATTTCTGGTGCCCAACGAGTTCACGACCCTGAACTCCTCACTCAACGAATTAAAGAGCATGGAATTGCTGTCGAGGGAGGTTTGCAAGATTACGTGAATGCGTTCAAGTATGGTGCAATGCCTCAGTATGACCCTTTCTCTTAACACGACTAAGCTACAGCGCCGGCGGTGGGATTGGACTTGAGCGTTTGGTAATGCTCTATTTGGGTCTCGGCAATATCAGGTATTGCAATCCAGCCCTTCTCCGTTGGCTGACATTTTAGGCGCGCGTCTTTGTTCCCTCGTGACCCTGGCAGACTCAAGTAATCATAATCATTGGGTGAGCTGCTGACATTTTAGGCCTTGATTGATTCATATGTTGGTAGAATCACTAGAATGTACGTAATCTTATTAAAATGCTCATATATTCCGTCGTTAAGATCTAACATTGACCGGCATTGTTGCTGACAGATTTCGAGTCCTATCCGAGGGGCTGCTTGCAGTACTTGGAGACCTGTTCAGCCCTACGGGCGTCACTGGCCTTCCCGGTGTTGTAGCAGCAGCCGTCTTCATTCCAGCGGTTGTGCTGTTTCGATCGTCCAGCTACATTATTAGGGAAGATTGAACGTCAGGAAATACCAATCGATAGAGATTGCTCGAGTTGTAATCATCCCGTTGCCTCACGTATTGCGCAATTAATGAAGGCTGGATCCTTGCTAGTACACCTTCACGAAGAAGCGAACGAAGGATATCCGGTCTGAACGTGAGTCTGTGCCGAGAGAGGGAGCATACTTGACCACAAAGACATTGCCAAGTTCTCGAAGAAGCTCAAATGGCTCGATGAGCGCGGGTATCTTCCAACCTTCAATTGTGGAATAATATAATGCGATATCTCTGATGTCATTTAGATTTGCATTCCGCGAGGGGATACTTTGTTAAAATCAACGCACCTGGAGCGTTTATGGTAAACTTTTTGAAATGTTCCAATAACAGCGGGTGCAATCCAAGGCCGAGTTCAGTGAAGAACAGGTCGTTATTCCGCCCTTCTAAGATCGGGTGAATGGCCAGGTACGCTCGATTCCAGAATGACGTTACGTTGCGACATGGCTAAGAGTTAGCATACGCACACGAGGATCCCTGCCTCAGTTTGAAGGTTTGTCAATGAGCCATCGTCTTCGCGAAGTTTGAAATCATTTTTCCTTTGTTTGGACAGACGATGAGTTGTGCCGGACATGACCGCTATCTCATCAGAAAAGTGAGCAGAGAGAGGGGTTACTTTCATATACAATTTGAAAGATACTGTTAACCTTTTTCTCGAGAGCTGAAATGTTAGTTGTACAGTAATTCGTCATATCCCTTCGGATTGTAAGACTTGAACTGGCGAGGGGTATCAGAGCGGTGTTGATGTAGGCATTCAAAAGATGAATGATTGAAACTGCCACTTTGATATTCTGAAGGTATAAGTACTCGGGCTCGCCTTTCGCATCTTGCTCTTTGGCCTTTTCGAGGGCCCTGAATGTTACACGGCAAGAAGAGTGTAAGTACCAATCCAGGACGGTCTCGACGTAACTCTTCCCGATGTGTTCGAATAACATTATCATCAACGTCTGTACGTCTTTGGCCCTTGACTGTAAGTCTCGTTAATGGCGGAGGTTACAGTTCCGAATGTGGAGTCAACTCAACAGCTCGTCCGATGGCCTCGGCGTGCCATTTAAGCATTCTCTTTGCGATGTCAGATTGCAAAAGGCCATCTTGCTCGACAAACTCAGGCTCAACAACTTTGTCATCCTTTTCCGCCTTCTTCAAGCCAGCGAGTTTCTTGAGGGAGTCTAACGAAGGATTGGTGCTCCCTTGTACTTGATTGACAAATTTCTCAAGCATTTTATTTCGAGTCGATTTCCTTTGAGACTGCTATTAGTTTGATTTTGGAGAGACACAAACGTGAAACCCGTTATACTTGTATAGAAGTGAACTATACAATTCTTGTAGGGATTTGACCTCCCGATCGATGTATCGTGAATTCTCGAGATACGGGACAAATAAATCGTCGAGATTCTGATCGAGGGTGCCGGTGATAGAACTCATTGACTCAACACCTTGGATTCCTTTGTACTTGATTCCTTTGAGGTCATCTACAAGAGACGCAAGGGCACTTCGAGATGATTGCAAGACCCGTAAGTATGTTAGATTCGAATTCTGTTCAGCCGCTTGCAGCAGCCCTTCTAGACGTCCTTGAATCTGATAAATTAATCTAGAATCTGGATGGGATTACAGATTGTTGGAATATCCGTTGGAGGAACACTTGAATCACAGTGCTGGGATGCGGAAATACGTCACCGATGATGGCTTCTTCGTCTTTCACAATGGCGCGGATTTCGTCGCAGAGGTTGACAAGACCCGGTTCAGGCCCGAGAGGCTCAGCATCCGGGTCCGACAATTTTTCCAACCTGCTATCAGCTCAGTTTACTTAAAATCCACGTACAAAGTGCTGGCCCATTGCATCGGGTTTTGAGATTCCAGTTTCTCACGGACAATAAAAAAGTCGTGCTGATTCACGAAGACTTGCACCACCGAAGTGCCACCGTTAAAGTCGTGTAACACCTTTGCATATTCCTACGAATAAGTCGGAGGAACAGTCTGAGCCGGTTCACCCTCATTTCACTCAAGTTTGCACGGCGGTATGCCCTGTCAAATCCCTTTAAGAGGTCTTTTTCCAGCCTTTCGCCGTACTTTTCAATACCCTCCCGCACTCTGCCTTCCGCGTCCAAGTCTTTTGCCAAGCTAAGCAATCGGCGAGTCATGATGGCACACTTCGACTTCCCTTCCTCACCAGATCCAAGAAGTAAAGCGTCTAGGCGATCGGAAGTGTTGTCATAGACGAAATCGAGGTAGTAAGTGAAAAGGTCCCGTGCGTCTGTAGCTCGCTTGCGCTGCTTCTCAATCCCTTCAAGTTGAACTCCTAAACACAAGATTAGAAACCCACAAGTCTCTCGAGGCTCACATACCAATCGTAATGGCAGTCTTTCCAACCTCGGATATTTTCGATTGCAGACTCGTAAAAGTCGAGTTGACATCCCGAAACGTATCTTCAAGTTGTCGATTCTTTTGCACAAACTGATTCTCGGCATACTTGACATTCTTATCAATTTCCTTCCCTTCCTGTATTATTTCCTCTCGCAAGTCTTGCAAACGTGTCAGTGCCGACTCGAATGTGCGAATGTATGGCTTTGGGTCGAGGGCGCCGCTTGACTGCCGCGCGGTGAATGCGATGTTGGCTGCGCTTAGTCCCTTCACGAATTCATTGACAACAAATTTGTTGCGGAATGTCTCGAGTTGGAGGAGTTCTCTGGCTGCTGGGTCGAGTGCGTAGATGTCGGGTGCGCGGCTCGACATAGCAACAGCGCCTCAGTCCACGTCCTCTCTCGCCAGTGTCGACGCCGCGGTGAACTTGGCAGTGGACGACGATCGTCCATGGTGACCCAAGTCAGGGTCAGTAACCCAAACGTTCATGTACACTAATCCTCACCGGTGAAATGGAAGAAGCGAGCATTTCGAACAGGAAAATTGTATTCTAGCAAAAAGCCCTCTCCTCCAAGCTTAGAAGGCTTTTAAAGTGTTCATTCTGAATTCTGCTATTTACACCCTTGAAATCCTTACGTATGCCGATATCCACGAGGGAGAACCAAAGGAGAAGGAGTATAACGAGTACTCGGACCTTGTGTACTTGCTCCCAAGGATTCGAATCCAGGAGGAAGAACACGATCTCCGAGAAGACTGGCAATCTTGCTATCTGTGGCGGCTGGCTTGGCGGTCGTGGGTTTTCGCTGTGCAGCCTACAAAAGTCAGTACGTAATTCACCAAAGGGGAAAAGTGGTCTTACTTCGTGCCTTCGTAAGTCCTCTGGGATAATGGACAATGAGGACTTCGAGAGTTGCTGTTTTAAATCGTAATAAACATCGGTATCTTCGGGACCAAGGAAAGTAATTGCCACGCCCTTCTTTCCCGCACGACCCGTTCGCCCAATTCTGTGCACATAATCTACGCGTTAGAAACGTTAACAAGAAATATGTTGGAATGCCTTCAATAGTTTTGGCCATGTTGTAGTTGACGACGAGTTTTACGTCCGGAACGTCAAGGCCTCTACCAGCGAGATCGGTCGCAACGAGGGCATCCGCGCGTTTCTCACGCAAGTCATTGAGAGCAGCCTCTCGTTGATCCTGCGATTTACTCCCGTAAAGCGTAACAGCTTTCCAACCCCAACTCTTCAAATCACGAGCCAAAACCTCACAATTCCGCTTTTCCCGTACAAACACAATTATAGGAGCTTCCTCCTGTTCAGACAGGATGTCCTCCAGAAGGCGTTTGCGTTTATTCTCATCTGCGGTAACCATGATGACCCGTTGCTCCACAGTGTCAACGGCCTGTCCTGCGTTCCCAACAATTACAGTCGCGGGTCGACGCATGTACTGCCTTGCCAACCTTTCTAGTTGGGATGGCATAGTGGCGCTAAACATAACCGTTTGTCGATACCGCATACGTTTATTCCCTAATCGGAGCATCCGACCCATTAGTTCTGCATTTTCGGCTTCGTCAGTGTCGGGCTTGACGTTTGAAAGCGGAAGAGCATCAAGAACTTTTTGAACGTCTTCCTCAAAACCCATGTCAATCATTCGGTCGGCTTCATCCATGACGACGTAATTGCACTGACTAAGGACAAGAACGTGTTTTTCAAGACAGTCAACCAATCGTCCTGGTGTCGCAATCACGATTTCAGCACCGTTGGTCAGACTTTGCACTTGTTCCTCGAGACTGTGTCCACCAACAATACTCACGACAGTAAAGCCCATGGGTCGAGCAAACTTTTGTGCTTCATGTTCGATCTGCTGGGCTAATTCTCGAGTGGGGGCCAGGACAATGGCATACGGTCCGTCATTTTTCGTGGAATCCTCGATCGGAGGGAGTGTTTTAATGTAAACGAGAATAGGAATGATGAAAGCTGCGGTTTTTCCTGACCCCGTCTCCGCGATGCCGATTATATCGCGACATTTAAGTCCGATGGGAATTGCTTGTCGTTGAATCGGCGTCGGTTCTTTGTAGTTGACATCGCGGATAACATTCATCATAGTCCGCGGTAAATTCGCTTCTTCCCAATTCCGCAGGGGCGGAGGGACACTTCCACCTACGCCCACAGTCAGCGCCGTCGTCTTTGAGAACGTCAACAGACCTTTTGTTGCTATATTGTAATCCTCACGGAATATTCTCCAATCTCGTTCTGTCATTTCAGACAGATCCTTGTCTCTCCAGTGTTTATCCAGTTCGCCCCGCCTGGAATTTTTCGACTCGAAGCCGCCGAGATGACCTCGTCCAAATCCAACATTGATAGGTCTTATTTCTTCACTTTTGGCTAGGGTTGACGTATCCGAATCCGTAGCCCAATCGAAAATGAACTTTCGATCATTTAAGCGGCGTTTCTTATTCTTTTGCGGTGGGAGACCCATATACCGAGCACGCATGGACGCCATCTCCGAATCCTCGTTGTCGGCCGCGTCTCGCTTTAGTGACTCGTCGGAACCGTTCGTGGGATGGTCCTCCGCTGAAGACCGTAGAGAGTTCCCGTTTGACGCACCAGCCCGACGGTCAGGGATACCGTTATTATCAGAGTTCCCTCTATACGTCTGTCGTAAGGCGCCGAGTCTCGCAGTTTCCTCGGCTCGTCTAGCGGCGACTTCCTTTGCTCTTCGTTCGATGGCCAATCGTGCACGCTCCTCTTTCGATAAGAATTTGGGCTTTGA